>JGI24021J15306_10000144_pt1 | contig 39413 bp, 16 predicted proteins | sample Ectturendosymbi1_FD_15306 | JGI IMG/M metagenome (IMG submission 15306)
TGTGGGCAAACGTGTGGCTGTGGTGAGCTCTAAGCTTTTGTAAGTGCTCTTAAGTTTTGTACCTGCGAGTAAAAGCGCATTGTTGGGTCTAAAAAACATTTATGTGTAAATCTAATAAATGTGTAGTTGAATTTGTGCTCATCAAAATAGATTTCCGTGCGTGTGGAGAAATACAATCTAGCTCAGTATTCTTCAACAGGGGTTTCGCGGTACCCCAAAGTTCCACAAAACATGTAGTGGGATTCGTGAGTTTTAAGGGATCCGTGAGGGTTCCTCATTTTTTTAAGGGCAATGATATCTTGCTTCATTATGTTGATGCATCATTATGAAAATTTTTAGATTACGGTGGTGCATTCACATTCCAAGTAGGTCAGTTTGTTGCGCAGGAGGTTGATTGCAGTTAATAGCTGAAAAAGAAATATTGATAGTTGTTGCGTCGCTTATTGTTCATTGTTTTGCAATTAAGAAGAACGTTATTGTTGCATCACAGTTATACGAAGTTGCCGATGTACAGTTCGCAGGAGAGAAAGAAGGCTCCCTTGAACTTTTGTACTTGCAGTTTATTCAATTGTATAACCTTGGAAACTCTGTTCCAAATATAGTAATAATGCTGCGGATTTTCCTCACAATTGCCGTTAGTTTTGCTACCTGTGAGAGGAGTTTTTCGAAACTAACTAATCAAGAATTACTTAAGATTTAGTATGAGCACCTTACGGTTGAGAAATCTTGCCAAACTGTCTGTAGAGCAACAAGTAACAGACAATATAAATTTTGAAATTGCCGTTGAAGAATTTGCCAACAAAAAGGCAAGAAAAGTTGCTGTGTAGAAAATTGTAGTTTTCATTTTAGAAATAAAGAATGTCCTAATTTTTTACACATTTTTACTATTTTTCACTATATGTCATTTTTGCTTTTTGTTGAACTGTTACTTACAATGTTTGAGTTTTTTGATGTGTATTTAAAGCATATCATATTTGAGCATGTGAGAATACTGTAATATTATAATGGTGCACAAACTAGTTAATATATATGCAAAGCTGTCACAGCCAGTCACTGTGCAATATGTATTTTTATGGGCTTCAGGGGCGCCAAACTCAAGGGCCACCCCGGCAGCCCACACTCTAGCTACGCCACTATGCAGGTGTATGCATAGAAAAGGAACTTCAGAGATTACACCGTTTGATGTTCTGTATCACCCGATTTGAAACGTTTGTGCAGTTCTTTATGCAGCAGTGGTTGCAACGTTTTTATTCAGCAACAGAGTGCAACGCCACAATCACTTCGAGTCATTTTAATAACTCAAGTGTACAAATTGACTAAAAACAAAAAAGATCTGACTGAAAACAGAAACTAACATTCAAATCGTTCATAATTTTGGAAACCTAAGCTTCCGGTGTTAACTTTCAGAACTATGTTTCTCCAAAACACGAATTTTTGTTGAAGTCATTCAAAAGCCATTTGCAGTATTTGATCGAAACTAGTTTCAAGTGTGATCAGTTGTTTTTAAGGTTTCACCTTGTTGACTTCTAAGACAGTGAGTGCAACAATTTTATCTAAATACCGAGATTGTCATAAAACTTACGGTGTATTTTCATGGTGGTAATACATCGAGGTTCTACTGTGCTGTACGATATCGTCGGAAAATTTTGAGAAACATTTCGGTTTCTCAAAACGCCTTAAAAAACACTGCGTGTGATAAAGCAAGTCATAGCATCAGCAGCCGGATTATAACATTGAGCTGCTCATGCCTTACTGTAGAAAACAAATGCCAAGCAACGCTACTAAAAACGCCTGGCTGACCTCACCATGCGCAATGTGTGGTATTTAATCTTACAAATGCAATTCTTTTTAATAAATACCCGTCATTTATTTCTCAGATTGACACATAGAGAATAAGTAGGCCCACAGTGCAGGGGTGCACAACCTGCTGCAGCCGCATGCGGCCTTCAGTAAATATTTATGCGGCCGTGCACATATAATTCAAAGTGTAAGTTATGCGCATTAATTCATACTAAAGGAATTCAAAGCGTATTAATTAAAACTTACTGTGCATTAATTAAACCTATAGTTTGCTGTATGAAGGTAGTTTGCAGAAATACCGCCAAATAGACGTATGGAAGTGGGTTAGGCTCAGTGCGCTGAAGCAGAACTGAAGAAATGCAAAAAATAAAAATATCTTGAACTGACTGGCGGCCGTACTTCATAAAAATAAACGTGATGCTGCAGGCAATAACAAAAAGGTTGTGTACCCCTGGTATAGAGGGATGGAAAATTATTGTCATGCTTTGTCTTGCTCCACCGTTTTGGAAAATCCCACAACTCAAACCCGTTGAGGTGAGTATTGCCAATGTGCGTAATTCAGTTTTCAACTAAATTTTTTAAAATGTTTAAAATACCCTAACCTGAAAAAAGAACTTTGCCATTTTGGTTACAGGTACCTTATGTACCTCTAACATTTTTGGAAGAAAAATGAGTTTGATTTTGAAAACAAAAATATTTTGAAATACAACAAGTTTGATCTTTTGTGTCAGATGAGCTTGAGAATAATTGCTGAGTTGTTGAAAAATGCGCATGTGCTACTAAAACGTTTGGAATCATTTTGGCAATTAGAACCTATACAATCAGGTTTTCAAAGTTACCTGAGCCTGGTTAGATATGCCATTGCAGCATCGCCTTGATCGCATTCAACACAGCAGCTGTTTCTAGAAGTCCATAAGTCCTTTTGTTGCTTAGATTTCAAATGCAACAAAGTGTTAGTGACTATACACCAGCTTGTAGTTATCTTTTCGCCCATGTAACTCCTGCAGGCCTTACCCCTCTTGTTGATTGAGCTTGAATGGCGAGAGGTCGTTCGCATTTCAGATTTGCAGGTCGCGCTTCGTTGTCATCTAAAAGTGGGGAATAGGGTGTCGAGTTGTCAAGCCACTCGGTCCACACCCCTGTAGAAAGGCAATATATTTATTCGTTTATTAGCTTCAATTCACAAATAAATCTTTGCCATTTAGCCGGACGTTCTGTAGTGTCCATTAGTCAATGCTGCAAGGATGCTACGAATCAAGATTAAATTGTTTAAAATCGCATTTGTGCAAAATAATTGAAAACTGGTTTGATTATTTAAAAAAGTCTCACACTAGAAGCCTCTATAGGATATAACCAGAAATAAATTTTTCAGTTAAATTTTGTTTGAACAATGCAATGAAGGCTACTGTGAAATATTAACGTTCTCGTCTAAAACCAACCACTTAAACAACCAGTTCCTGAAACAGCTGTATTTTGAATTGATACTTTTTACTATTTTTTTCCAAAGTTTTCTGGGTCAAATTAGATTGTGTGTCTTACATTTGTACTTACAATCAATACTTTTCTTTGTGTTTCAGGCTTCATCTCTTTAGAAGTTACTACATACCACTGAATGCGTTGAATAATAAAATGCAACCATGTCAAAAACTGTTGCTCTTATGGAAATTTGTTTTAAGCTTGACAACAACAAAGCTAGATTCAAACCAAGCTAATAAATGTTATTCAAAAATATTTTAATCGAAATAAATATTAGTTTTATAAGGAATTTTTGTTGAAACATCCCGGGAAAATTTACTAAATTTATTATTAAATGGTGTATTTCGCAAAATATCACAATATGCTACTATTTCTCCTGATTGTAACAAGATTCTACCTGCAGTAGTAATTATCACAACTAAGTTGCAAATGTTGTATCACGGGTAGAGACAGAGTGCTAACATCTGTGCTCGAGTCAGCTCTGCACTTTGTTTCAAGGCTCGAATACAGCAAGGAATAAAATAAAATGCTTGGACAGACAAAAAAGTTTTTCAAAATTTGATGTTGCGATGCAAAAAACAATCTGAGTCCATTCAACAAAATGCGCTTATTTGAAAAATTTTTTACCATTTTTGACGTCAGATGGGGGGTAGTCCGACCCTCTTATTGTTCCAGGAGGGCATTTGAAGCGGATCTGCAGCTTTCCGCCAACAGTTCGCGTCTCGGATTCAACGACGTTGCGGCATACGTCATCAGGTCGATACAGAAGCAAATATTCAAGGATTTCAACGGAATCCAAACTTGTTCCTGACTCCAAAGTCATTGGAAACCAAACAGTTGTTTCCAAAGAGCTCTTTTCTGCAGACGTTCAATTTGTTTTAAATTCTGTGTCCGCCGCCCGGAATGTATTGTGTTTGTAACGACTATGCCCATAGCATACGAGGCTTTTGTAGTCTTTACGTTTTTTTGACCAAGTTGCATTCTTTACTTTTTTTAAGACCACATGTACGTTTTTCCGATATTACTTAGACCATCGTGCAACCTTTCTTAGTTCCCGTACTTATTTTTTAACTCATCGCTTCAAGTTGCGTTTTGCAAAGAGTTTCGGAGCAAATTCGATATTTGTAGTGCAATTTTAATTTTAAAAGATATATTTTGGCTTGAAGTACAAATACCACTTTCCTGCATAGCCAAAACCGTTCAAAGAAGACAAATAACTTCTGGGTTAGTTTATTATTCAATACAATGAGAATACGCCATTTTCTTGAGGAAGTAAAAGAACTCAAAGAAACTTTAGGATAAATTTAACTGTAAAACGCGCATAAGGTTTAATAACATATTTTATTGAATTAAGATAAAGGTGATGAGATTTCATTAAAGTTATTTCTGAAGAAAATGGCTTGACAACCGTTCGTAACTAAAAGTAAAAACCGACAAAATATATCAGAGTAACAAAAACGCTTGAAAATGCATTTTCCATATGATTACTCTCTTTATTTTTACAACATTGGGCAGTCCTAATAAAATCGGAAAAAAGTAAACTACGCATGATACCAGTGCGATAGCTCTAAAAAAGCATCTGTGTTTCATGGTAAGTTTGCATTAAAGTTTTGTCAACAAAGTGAACCCTAGTGATTTCAAGTAAATTTTCAATTCTTGCATGTGGCCCTTCAGATCAGCATATGACCGAACGCTACTCACTTACCATTTTCACAAACTCCAAAGCTGTACAGAAGTTGTAAAGGACCACAGTAAGCAGAATAATGCTTCCTCAGTTTCTCGTACAATGTCAGCTTACCTGAAACATCAGCGTGAACCCGGTTTTCTGCCCATTGTGACAGGTCAAGAGCCGGGAACTGATTGCACGGTTTCCTCCTATTGCCCACAACGGAAGGTTGCAGAAATGGATTCGGTTGAATGGTTTGTGTTCCACCAACCGTGTCGCAGATTATTCGAGCAAAGGTCACCTTGCGAATTGCCCGCAGTTGGCCTTCAGAAAAGAAATGATGCCACATTAGTCTAAAGGACTTTCATCTCCTTCACATTGTGTGAAAAACACAAAGAAGCTTAACGTATCCTTTTCATCTTCTGCGAAGACATTCTCAGTTATGTTAACTTGGAAAGCCGATGGTACAGTATTTTCACAAAGACAAGCGAATACTTTGAAACAGAGTGAAAATCCGAAGTCTTACGAAGTCGTACGAAAACAACGAAAAAAGCAGTGATTCAAAATAAAACAATTTGGAGGATTCCTATGCGTTTCTGGATTTTTCATTAAATTTTGCAATTAGTGGAAACATTTGCATATCAAATAAAAAAAATTATCTGCTGATGTAAAATACCTTTGCCAAAGGAAATTAGCTCAATTCAATGCCCACCTTTGGAAAATAATGGCTTATCGCCTCCGTTTTCGTGCCAAAAGCGATCACCCTGTTTGGTGTCGCGAAACTGGTGGGCAATCACATATGCAAAGGTGGGTCCGACCACACCCCCCTGAACGCTTCTCTCTGAAATTCCTCCAACGAAAAGATCCACGTCATCAACATGCCTGTTCAAACATACAGTACACTGCCTTCATCCATAACCAATGCGTAACTTCGCAAATATTGACTAACAGCAACGGTTTTCATGCATATATTCATTGTCAGTGCTTTGTAACGAGCCCACCGACATTTTTCCCGCTATTTTCTGGATTGCTGTTGAGCTAGAATTGACCACACATCCAACAGTCATGGAGCAACGACTCGACACACCTCTTGTTCCTTCGAAACACTGCCGCCATTGCAGAAATTTGTTGCTTCATGTTACAAAGCCAATTATCGCCAAATAAAACAGCTCAATTGAACTAGCATTGACCTCAAAAAGATAGGTGCCTAATTGTTTTTGGCAACGTGGCATCCGACCGAAACACGGCAGATCAACCTTGCCTAAAAACATTACAGTAAGTTGTGCCGAAATGGCCTTGCAGCAAATGACAAGCAACCTTTTTCTAAAATATGGTGAAATTTAAGGCGAAAAGAATTTATTCGGTTGTGTAAAATGTCTGCCATCCTCGTAAAGCACTCAAATGCCGATCTGGTTGGTAGCAATTGACAAACACCTTCCGGTGGTGGCATGACGTTTGCAAATTTCACCCATTTGGAGATTTTTACCAGGACTGAAAGAAATTTCTCTTGAAATTGCTCATTATTTTTGGAAAAAAATAAATTGCGCTGAGTACGGCAACGAAACTAACCCATACAGACGCTGAAGCTTATTTAGCCTCTCGGGCGGGATCTCGACGAAATCATTCCACGTTGCAGCTTTCTTGAGGCCCGCAAGTTCTCTGTAGGCATTGTATCCGGGGACACCATGTTCTCGTCCCCTTTGTATGTTTATAGAGGGAAGATCACTGCCTAGTCGACCTGCAAGCAGATGGGAAAGTCAGCACCTACATCTTGAGCATACAAAATCCAAATCATATTAAACAAAAGTACTCTGACTAACTCCAGATATCCATAAAAAAATATTTTTAATTTGTCAAGACTCAAACAGATAACACATTTTTTGCTCAGGAATAGATTGTCTATGTCAGGGGTCTTAAACTTAAATCGTTTCGACAGTTAAATAAGGACTTTTGAAGTATATCTCGAGGGTCCCATTATGAGGGTCCCATTATATCTCGAGGGTCCCATTATGAGGGTCCCATTATATCTCGAGGGTCCCATTATGAGGGTCCCATTATGAGAACATTTATCACAATGATAAAAAATTCAGTGAAAAAGTAACACATCAAGAACACGTGAGCTACTTTCGGTTAAAGCAACTTGTCGACTCGCTGGCCGGGTACGTTTGACAGCGGCGAATGAAACAAATAACTTATAGTTATTTGAAAATATCTAAATCTTCCCGCACTCCTCTGCGGCCCACGGGCAGCGTGCCTGAAACCCCCGGTCCGGGTCCTCGTACTATTTCAAAAAATGTTCCCTAAACACATGCAAGATTTTTACGCATCATGCCCTCTTTAGACAGAGGGTTTTATCTGCAAGCTTTGCTTGTTGATTCATTTACTGGTCAGTTACATTGAGTAAAACTTTCAAAAATCATCAACTAAACAAACCGGGGCGTTTTTTCTCGAAAACAATACTTCGAACAAAAGGCTCGCTCTTCAAAGTTCTCATGCACCGACTTCAGTAAAGTCATATGGCTTACCGCGTGGAGCAAAAAGAAAATTCCTCACGTCATTTGCGAAGGTTGGGTTGAACTGAAGAGAACGATCGAAGACCACTCCTCTCACAAGAGATTCCGTTCCACCATTTGTGGAACGCAACAGGGGGTTCGCGTTAAAGAAACTGTGTGAGGAAGAATAGGTCGTAAGTTTGGTGTTTCAAAGATTTAACATTTTTGGCCATTTATAACATATTTTTTTAAAGAGCTGCGCGTATTATGTAAGGACACTTTCTTGTTGTGGAGCTATCACAAATACACTACCTAAAATTTGCGCATAATTTGAAAAAACGCTCATTTTGAAATATTTTACGGAATAAATCTCGTTTGTGCAACATTCGAATTTTGAAGGAGGCCGTTTTCTGAAACAATACGCGTGACGCTATTCACCTCAGAGTTTATTTAGACGAACTTAGTTGCAAGACGTGTAAAACATACATTGAATTTAATGTAATGCGTTATAACTATGCCATGTTTGCAACACCTGGATTGCATTTAGAGCACACCATCTTAGTTTTTACGAGATTTAAAGAAAAGTTCTCCTGTGCATTCTGATTTATTGTCAGTCAACTGCAGCAAGTTTAAACGTAGTTAATAAAATTATGCAAGCACCCGGAATTAATTCTATAACTTTTTTCATAACATATCTGTGAAATCTAGCAAACTGAATGAGAATCCGTTGACGATGTTAATGATTTAGTGAACTGCTGCGGTTGGCTGTAAATTTTTTTGAAAAACTTGAAAAAAGCACAGAAAAATAAATGAATTACCAAAGTTGGATGGAATTTAACTAAACTATTTCAATACTTGGCACACTGGTGACAATAGTTAGCATAGGCTTGCGAGGCGGGGGTAGGGAGAATTTCCCCCTCAGATTCGGGCAAAACTCAAAAAAATTCCGGCAAAACTGTGCCGTATGTTTGGGCAATTCGCTTAAGCAAAGTCATAGCCATGCAAAACTTTCCTGTTGAAGATTGCATTTTAGTGGCGTAAGAATTCGAGCAAATCGAAAATGTTACACCCCAAAGTCACAGGTCCCGGTACACCTTTGACAGTTAGTGTTACATGGTGACCAGGTTCACGTAAACCCTTGCCAAAACCGTCAGCAAATTCCCAACTGGTTATCTGAGCTGCTCCGTGCCGAATAGTTGCGCACGATGAGTGGAATCGAACAGGCAAAGCAATGCTTGTGATGGTGCTACACGCATCGTAAACATAGGACAAAAGTGAAGTTCGGTCGCAGGACATTGTCAAGGTTTCAGAAATTCGTGGTAGTCAGGATACTTGTGCGTTGCTGTATAGAGGTTTTTATTCCACAAATGAACTAGTTTGCAATAACGGTGCTAATACAGCTGCGCTACTATTACAATTGGGTGCTGCTGATAGAGCAACAAGTGACTTGTATTGTACAGGCAACGCCGCCTACATAAGGAAGTGTACACAAAACGAGATAGGCTGATTACGCCCAGCAAATTCAAACTCAAATTCTGGAAATGTGGGAAACGTGAAGTACTTCTCTGGGTTAGCTGACGAGAAACACGAATACGACCACGTTGATTAGCTCAGTTCAAGGTTATTCATTCCAGTATAAGTTCTAAGATTTTCCGTCATAGCAATATTTTCCCACCGCGATGAGTCGAATTCACTAATCTCTATTCCAGGGCATCGCAACCACAGCTTTGATTGAAAATGCCTTTATTTTTGTGTCATGTACATGCGTTTTGCCTTTTCGGTTTCGTTAGAGTTCAGCTATTCTCCTGCAGTGCTTCAAAACGAAGACATTGACATCTGGTTGAAGTGAACTAAAACAAACGTTTGAAGCTCGCTGGTTAGAAAGACGCGATTTTATTATCGTATTAGTGGAACTTCCCAGCGGTTCCCAGCGGTTTGTAAAATCTTGGACGGACTTTACATCCAGCTATGCAAGCAGAAGTAACGGCCCTGGCTTGGCAGCTGTTTATTTCCGCTCTCTACGCATCGCCTTTAATTTTTCTTCATGTCACTGAACCATCTCAGCAATATTATTGGCAATGCAAGATAAACTGCAGAATAAGGTCCTTGATGCTTCAAATTTAAGACAACTTCTGCAAAAAGATTTGCACTTCTACAAATCCAGGCTTGATTCATAAAGCGTTTTCATTTTCAACCATATTTACTAAAAAGCACTGTTCTAATTTATTTATCCAAAGAAGATACATATGCTCGGCCGTTCGTGGAACAGGGCATTCCCCTATCTTTTAATAATAGTATCTCGCTAGTCCTTACCTGTTTCGTAAAAGAAGGTTGGTTCCGATTCGAACCCACTGCGGTGAATGCCGCGGCATTGACTCAGGAAGGAGAGAGTGACCGAACCGGTACGCAGCGGCGCCGAAAGCGTTCGCAACGCTGGTATCGTAGGTGGCATCGTAGGCGTAAGAGTAACCCTGCGCATGTGGTTACAGTAAATTCAATTTTGTTTACAGTGGTGCATGTTGTTATTCCGATTTGTACAAGCATCTCAAAATACACACCGGGCGAACAAATCAGGGAGCCGCTGATTTGTCATAAAAATAGAAATATAAATGCTAATAACGCAAAAACCCATTTCCATTAAAGCTGGAAGCTTTATCTGACGAGTCAAAGGTTTATTCTAGTAATCTAGTGGTGATGTTGCGCTGCTCCTGAACAAGAGTAAAACAAAAACACAACGAATCGCATTAGGGCTTTCAATACTTCAGCACCCCCAGCTTTTGGTTGGTGATTACCATTCTAGGGTAGTTCTCCACCGTACTAATAGAACAATTGGCGGAAAAATACGGTGTACTGTCCAATAAAAATAAGCAAGCCTTACAGTTCCGAGTAAGTTGAGACGAAACCGCTTCATGAACGTCCTTCCCAATACAACAGGTAAAAATTGCTGGTAAGTGACACGCTGTTGGACCGCAGCAAGAATAAAGCGCGTAGTCTGTGAAAAATTGGTTTCAGAATCAAGCTTAAGTACTTCGATAACAAGGTGTTAACCTATAAAAGGACTTGGAAATGGTTCGAAAGGAGTTTTGAACACATCATAGGGATGGTAATAAGACTTATCATTGTTTGTATGTTCAACATGGCAGCACTGGTTGTTTAACACCACTGCTGTGCTGGTTTCGGAAAAACTTCATCGCACGGGGTTAGCACCTAGCTTGTGTTTTACTTACTCCAGAAATAAGCCTTTAATGTGCATTAAAAAGTGAAACGTAAACAACAAAAACCTTTGAAGGAGTTCAGGCACGTTCCTTTCTTGCAACAAAAAATGGCCAATGGCCGTTTGTTTCACAAAGTTGAGTTAAAAAAGTATTTGTTTCATGTTAAAGAAGACAAAACGCTTTACTGGCCAGCGGTCGCTCGACTGGTGTATTTTCAAAGCAAACATGTGCAAGCAGAACATTGAGTGACGCACATCAGACGAGCGGTGCTCTCGCTTAATCAGAAAATTTCCGAGGTAGTTTATGTATTTTCGGCTAAGCTTACGAGTTGCCTCAGCGATTAAACGTCACCAAGTTTGTTTTCGCAAGCCAACGACATCATAAGCAGAGGTCAAGAGCAGCAGCGCAGCCAAGAATTTTGTTTGGGAGAGGCCAGTCAATGACGTAGTCAGTCACTGACGTCGTCTTGAGTCCGGCTCTTCCTTCCGTTTATTTTGTAACAGTTGATAATTGATATAAAACACCAGTAAGAATTATAGCAAGTTCGTTTCAGGGGTGGCAGTGATCTCTTTGGCCTCATTCTGGCTGTGCCACTGGTCAAGAGTGCCATGAAGCTTCAGCTTATCTAGAGTAGTAAAAACCACGAGAAAGAAGTAAAACGTAATACAATTTGCAGTTACTTTTTCTGACGAGAGCTTAGTCATTTTGCAAACGAGCAAGATTTTATCGGCTTACTCTATTTTCAGCACAACAGCAGGTAGGACTAATGTTTTGCTGTTGTCATTTCTGATACCTGCACTAAACGTTCCTTTGTCCAGCGCGGATTCAATCGATGAAGTTCACGAATGACTTGGTTGTGATAGCGCACAAACATTGTGTGGACTGTAGTCAGGACGCTGTTCTCGTTGGCTCGCTCGTCACCTGAGGTTTTGGCATATGTGGAGTCACGTTAGCAATTTTTCTAACCAGTTTTTTCGGCAGTTTAAAGCTGTGCGCAACAAAGAAATTTGTTGTTTTCTGCGTGAAATATATTTCTATCGCAACGGTAATCAAACCTAACACGCAGACATATTAACATCCATTGCAAGCTATAACCATGAGCCTCGGAAGGATTTTTCCAGGAAGAGGATGCTGGTGGATCTTTACAAAAATTTTTCCAAGAGGGGGCAGAAATGGTGAGGTTTGTTTTTTCCTACTGGAAAATAAGAAAACAACCTTTTTTGCTGAAATTTTAAAAATCCAGGGGAGGCCCCTCTGCCTCCCCTTCCGACTCCCATGCCTATAACTCTGTCGAATGTAATTGCCATTGTATTTCTCGGTTTTACAACATTCGCTTGCAAATGGCTGTTTTCCAGGAAATATTTCCCTCGGCCAGGAAATTATTTCCTAAGGTGTGCTTTGACATAGCATGCCATCAAATATACACAACAACACCAGCAACGCCGAAAGGAGCGGTGTATGTGATGTCATGAGGTTATTAAACTTCACGCTCTATCAAGCAAAATCGCTTTGGCTAAAAAGTGTGCAAGTTTTTTCACATCTAAGCATACGAAAGTCTACGTGATACGTGGGCCTAAAAGCGTTGTAAAATCGTTATAAATACTTATCAAATAATTCATCGGTAGCGTGTTTATTTCAAAATCTACTAACCTGCCACAAAACAAGGAACGTTCACAGGCTTGTGAACGGCACGTGGGCACGCCATAAACCTCGCAAAACTGGCGTTAACTTGAGATCCAACCGGTAGAATTGGAGGATGTGGATTGGTCGGGATACCGTGCGGGGCTAAATTTGCTGTTTTCAATTCTCCTATAGCTGCAAAAATAATAGGGAGAATTATAAGATCAGATGAACGATGCAAGTGCGTAAAAGCAATCTTTTGAAATCAAAGATGGTGGTTTGGAAGCATTCATCGTAAACGTCTATTAAAAAACAAGTTAAATATTTCGAGTTAAAACCATATTGAGATGACCCCGTTTGTTTAATAAATTAAACTACACTTACATTTAAAGCCCTATATATCTGAAAACCTGTGAAGAAATAATCGATGCGTTTGAATCATACTGAATGTCACAAAACATAACGTAGCTGATGTTTTTACAGCATACACCATCTCTGTCACTAGGCTCTACAGTTTCAACACGTTTCGATCAGGATATATTGGTCATAAGTCATTTAGGTATGAATATTATAGATCGGATTAAGGTCTTGACTAATTGACTGGTGGTCTTTCGTGAACAGCATATTTGAAATGCAGGTTCCAATTTATCTTCCGTTTTCTCTTTTTTTGGAAAAAGTTGAAGACAAACTTTCATATATTTTACGCTGTATAAACACAAATCGCGAGTCGAATTTAACTTGCATTGAAATAAGTTTGTACAAGAATCTGGCGAAAACAAAGCTTGTGGGGGTCGAAGATGTTTTTGCATCATTAACATTTCGTGCTACCAATCTTGTCCAATTTCTCCTTTCTGTTACAAATCCGTCGTTGTCTGAAACAATCAATACACACCCGCAAAGTGATTTGCGTAAAAATTAATCAAACTAACTTGAATTGCTGTCGATGAGGTCGTCGAAATGTTCTTGACTGCCTGCGTACACGTTACCCGCATCGATCACTCCGGTCAGGGTGTTTCTTTGTTGGCGAACGCTGCCGTCACCTGAACAACACAAATGCAGGATACAAAAAACGCAGAAGATGTGCCGCTGATCAGAGCCGCGGTCAATTTCCTGAACCTGTCGCATAAACGCAAAACGTCTAGGCGTGGCACTGCCTAAGAAAATCATTGTTTTTTGTTATCAGGGAAAAACGTGTCGCCTACAAACACTTTTGAGGTAGGTAGCTGCTGATTTTGAATTTTCTCCTACCAGTAAACGCCGTGACATGCATAATGAGGGCGACAGGGCCAACGAAACGTCAGTGTCTAAAATATGAGCTTACAATTTATGTCTGGCACTGGTTGAGATCGCACAACTGGAAAGCATGTTTTCCCTTCCTGTATAAATTGTACGTCGTTCATGCCGATTGGAATGTTGTAGCAAGCGGGATCCGTGCTACCGCATGAGCAGTTCACAGGAACGTCTGTACCTGCATGATAAAATCGAACAATGAAGCTGATTACAGAGAGATGTACTCGCTGCAAGCACCGCAGAAAAAAAAACAAAATTGTTCAAGGTATACAAAGTTGCGAAGTTTCGATTTCCTGTTTTTAAACTGTAAACGCAGCAAAAAATATTTTTCAAACGTTTGCTAAATTTATATTTAACATCAAGGCGTGACGTTTTGCGGTGGCTTTCGTGATTGTTTCAAGATTTTATATTCGCAAAATGACACATCATTGGTGAGTTCATTTGTCAAGACAAGACTGCGGGAAATTTGCTGAATAAAGTAAACGCCGGTTGAAACACTTTTTAACCTGTTCACCAACAATTAAATTGAGTTTGGAGATTCTTTTATGGCTTCTTAATTTTTCAAAACAAATCAGAGCAAAATGTTGTTGTCTGAGGGATCCTTTTCATATTTTGAATAGACAGGAGAAATCAACTTGTTTTAAAAGTTGCGAGAAGGCCAACGCGACAAAGCAAAATTAAAGCGAAGAAGGTGAAAGCCTGGTATACCACACAATTTTCAATACGTCGTTCAGAAGTACTCAGGTTCAGCGTATCAACTCTTTGAATAAACGCAAGTCAAATGAGCGATTAATCAGTGGAAATGATCCGGCGCTTGTCAAACGTCATGCATCCATGAGTTTGAAACCGTCTAATAAGGAGAAGATCCAACTTGAAGCAATTCTATAGTCCTTCAGTGCACAAAATCTATCGATCAACAGCGCATTCTCTTTTTCAAATACACTCACGTGACGTGGTTGGTGTGTTGGTGAGGTCATGGTCTATGAACTGACCCCAGAAGGGCAGCATCTGTGACAAACGTCTCGACGTTTGTCTTATAGAGTCCTGCATTGTCGTGGAAATCACCCGAGCAGAGGGTAGTGGTAGGCCATCTTTTGCTCTTCGAGGTTGTCCTGTAACGAAAATTCATTTTTTGCAGAGACCGCAGTTAGTAAATTCCTCAAGTACAGTAGAGTGACACCAAAAATGGCTTAAACTTGCACTTGTCGTCATGAAGCAGTAAATTAAGAGCTATCGGTTTTTGCTTAATAAAAAATGGAAAATGATTAACCACATATATTGAAAGTGGATGAAACGGTTACTTACGAATAACGTAGGTGTCTAATGAAAATAAATTAGGTTGATTAAAGGAACCAAGTTAAACCAAACTTTTTAAAATCGCGTGATTGCTTTTTCTCGTTGGCGGTTAATAAAACAGTAAAGATTGCTTTATTGGCAAGTACTGCACTATTGTAACACATACTTTCGTAATTAAAACATTACAGTTACCAAGCCCATGAAGCAATTTTGTTATTTGCTGTTCAGTCATTTAAACGCAAAAAAAACTTTCATGAAAATGAAAATGTAACAGAGCTGCAAGTGCCTAACGGACAGTTTATAAAATAAAAGTATTGAACAACTTCTAAAATTAAGGCATGCTTACAAGAGCTGCTGTGGTGTACTTTTCTATATAGCTAGTTGGAAAATAAACAAATTAAGACGACGCCGCATAGGCGACGGTGGATCACTGAAGATAAACAAACCACGAGACATGTTTGCTTCTGACCTTCACAGTAATTATGGAAAAGAAAGCGTTGTTGTTACTCGTTTTTTGTTAATCCGTCTGTACTGAATGCAGCCCTACGTCGTTTCCGCCGAGCAAAAGGAGAAACGAAGATCATAAGGAAAGTTGTTTTCCTTTGTTAGCAACCAAAAGCTGTACGTATTGGCTAAACTTTACATACGTAGCAAAAACTATCAGCGAAATGGCAAAGTACTTTGAAATACTGTAGGCAATTGATTCGCAAATGTTTGAGCTTAGCACAACCTTTTTTGAAGCACTTTGTGCCTTTGTGGACTCGTATCCACAGCAATTATATGAACAGCCACTCAATAAGTTTTTCATGTCTTGCAAAGTTATGGAAGTGGCAGGATTTCGAAGTGGTGCTTTCTGTTTTTCTACCTCAAAGACATATAATCCCGCATAACTCCATATCCTTAACTATCAAGAAGCTAAAAAGAACTCATTTTTCAGCAAGAAATCTTTAGCTTGATTTCGATTTTTTCAACTGAAGTAGAGCATTAATATTTTTGTTCAGTGTGCGAGCTTCGTAAGACTGTGTTGATGGGTGCCGGCAGCTGACCTAAGCGGCCGACAGATTGGGCTTGCCACTGGGATTCCACGTTTGAGTGGAATCGGTCGGATGCAGACCAGAAGCTTTAGGCCAGTGGTTTTCAACTTTTTTCATGCAGCGACCCGTTTTGCAACTAAAATTTAACCTAACGACCCCCTTCCGAAAATTTCTAGTCAAGCATATGAAATGCAGTTGTGTTTGCACAATAGAATATCACAATGACTAAAACATAACTTACGATATCACTACGTTCAACAGACTCATTTATTAAATTGATGCACATGGCAGCATCATTGAGAGAGACCCGGGCCGTATACAACCACTCCACAGCACAACTCATTGAAAACTAGAATAACTCCCAAGTTAGCTGCCGCAATCAGATGTCTAATTGGCAAACACAGCACATTCTTACGTCACAAAGTTTTTTTCGTGCGTTGCCAAACGTACCAGTACTGTAATGGTCATAATCACAATTACAACAATTTTGAATGAAAAAGTAGGCTACCAATTTTGCCAGGTGATCCTATTATTTTGGCTGCGACAAAAAGTGGTTCCATATGCGAAATATAAAATCCAGAAGTACAGTAATTATTAATATTTTTATCAGAAGCTCTCGCGACCCCAGAAAAATGGCAAACGAACCCCACGGGTCGCGACCGCCAGGTTGAAAACTACTGTTTTAGGCTAAACAGCGCAGCCAATCAGTTAACCGTCATGGTGCTCAATCCAAAAACAGACCAATCTTGGGCGCGCGCCAAATGCGAAGGGTGGTTTGTGATGTCTATTTGCTTGCATCTGCCCATTTGCCCTTTCATTTTGCTACTTCATACAAGAAAGACACGCAGATGCAAAGTGTTGAAAGTTATTGGACTGCGTGATCTAATATGCTGAGGATCTGTTTAAAACTTTAAGGAAAATTGTTGCATAACCCATCCAAACAACGAGATGTACTTTAGGCAACAGTTCTCTGAAACCCGTCCAACGAAAATCCCGCAGGTAGGCGAACGACTCGGTGACAAGTACCGGTGTCACTTTTTCTGGTATCCACACCAAGGTCTGACTCAGAATGCATGTCAGCAGTAAGTTCTTGAACGAAGGCATTACGAAAATTTGATTTTTCATCAGTGACTGAAAATAAGCGATGGTCGTCACTGCACCGGTGACAGCTCGGAAGGTTGCTGCTATGAGCACCGAACACTGAGAAAAGCATCTCGTCTCTCCAAATTTCTCTGCCTGCGGCAATGCTCATTGCTTGGAAAATCTACCGCATTGTCACCACCAACGCTAATACAGAAGAGCGATTAGCGTATTTCGACTTTTACCTTTTCCATCGAAATAGGCTGCTGGCAGTAACCTCTTGAATGGATGATTAACAGCTCCACGAAATCCATCGAGGGGATTGTTGCAAGTTCCGTCAGGCCTGTAATATCTGTGCGCAAAAAGTGCAGTGCCGAATTTTAAACGCAAAACAATTTGAATCTGACGAATAGCAGTGCAACCAACAGTGGTCTTTGACATATACACATTAAGAAAAACTACAAAGAAATCGTGAGGACGCTGAACATAAACAAGGTTCTCGGTACATTTCCTCTCGCATGCGACCAGCGTTTGACACATGAAATTATGTTTCGCATCATGCAAAACAAACAATTCCATGATAATTTCCTATTTATTTGATCAGATAAAAAAGATTGGCAAGGCATCGCATCAAATGCAGTACGGCAGCGGAAAGAAGGTTCAGGGGACATTTTCTTTTATCACATGCTTCTGTATCTGCATCGAAAGCTGGTATACCGAGTTTCCGTAGTAAGCAGAACTTAGCCACATCCTATTTAAAGAAAGGTGTATCCGTCGTATATCTCTCATTACTGCACGTCTCATGATGCAAGTGTTTGGTTAATGTTGCAGCTAAATAACAGAAAAAAATCTTACTTCTACTGAAAAAAACAACATACTTACTTAGCAGAAAAATACATATTCTTACTTTTCCGGAAACATATCTTACTTTACTGACACCATTTTAAATAGCACCTCGCACGTAATTGTCCTGCAGTTCAGTACTCGGACAAAAACGAACTTATGTCGTAAACAACTCACACAAATAAATCAGCTCAACGTTCTAAAAGGAAGGTTTTACTTAATTACATCAAACTTTTAATCTCTAATTTTGAAAACTTCAATGGCGTAGACAGGGGCGTCGTGCTAGGAAAAAATTTCAAAATGAAGGGCAAAGAAAACTAAATCAGTTACTCTTTGCGCATCGCAACCACCCAAATATCGTCGGCCGAAGACTCCATGTCCTGTACTTTGGTCATGACTGCTGTCATCAAAAACATCGAAAAAAACTTCTTATGAAAAATAATTTTTTGGGTTCAAAATTGTTGAGGGAAGCGAATTTCCATTACAACGACGCCACTGCTGGTAGCTGTGAAGAGCAGACATTACTTTAGTTGCTCAGATGATGGACATATCGGCTTGGATGGGCATTGCGCCAAAGCATCCGTAATGTTGGGAGTCTTAGATCCAACAAGTGGAGGAAGAATTGCAATTGACGGTAGAGTTAAAGCTCCCTGAATAGAAGGTAATGCAGTAGTTCTTGGCCGTCCTCTGTGTTGGCCAAAGTTGAAGCGATCAAACAAACCAACATTGTCGAAAAGATCCAAAAACGATCTGCTGGTTTGACCTAGAAAAATCACATTCTTTATGTTTTTTTATTTTCGCTAAAATCGTGTCTAGACCTTGGTTTTTAACATTAAGCCAACAACATTAAAGCGAATAGCTGTAAAAACATCACAGCCGTCATTGTGAAACAAACTCTTCGTTGTCTTTGCCTTAGGTCAAAATTAAATGAAAAAACAATAGCCATTAACGCAGCATGCAGTACATAAAATGACATAATAATGATTGATATCAGCAGATCAACTTAAGATCAGCCAAGAAAAGTAAAATTTGCTCAGTAAGAATTTGGACAGGATCTGTATAGTTTGACATTTTTGTTGGATCAGCTGCTAAATCCTCGTCAGATCTGAACAAACACCATGCTGTTATCTACCTGGTTCACAAGCAACAGAACGCCAGCAAATAACTTTGGTAATTAACTGCATCATAAAAAGCGGTTGCGCCAAATCAAAATTTTATATAGGCTAATGCAGAAGCTATAGCAAAATTTGAAAGCAAAGTTCTACACAAGCGATGAACATTTATTGGTTCCTTTGTCACAAAGGATTGGTGAAAGACCATGAGCTCATTCTAGTCTACCAACCCTGCAATACAACTTTCAGTCCTGCAGTATCATTAGTAGTCATGTGAAAAGAAGAGATCAGATGATAAAAAAACAACGACACATGATATTTACAGATGAGTGCATGCCTATGTGCGCATAGTTATCAAGATGAGATATTCAATTCGAAAATTTCATAGGTGTGGAGAGAACCAACACTGAAATTAACAAACATTTGTTTGACGATGCAAATAATTATAGGATAAACACCAAGTTGGAGACATATCAGACGACTGACAGATGAAGAAGATTAACCCCCATTACAAAGGGAAGCTTTACAGTGTCTGTTAAGTATGAAATATATAGCACAAAATAATGAAAAGTACAATGCTTTGGGAAAACCTGCAACTGTTGCCGGAAATGTGTTTAAAAAATAAATAGTGGTTGTGTAGGAACGATCGTGAATTTGAAAAATATCGCGAAATTTGTGGCATTTTTTCTTCCTCCACAACTCAAATCAAAGCGCTTGAAATTGTATGCAGTGCTCAGGTGCAGAATGTTCAAACTCCGCATACAGTAAACGCAGCGCCAATGTTTTGTCACACGATGATACTACAGTGGCGACGCGCATGTAAGCAATGCGGAACTGCATGACCACGTATTTTCACGCTATATTAAATGTGTTTTTAGGTCAGATTATTGTCTTATTTTGATATTTGCTTTTGCATGCACAAGAAGTGTTGACAATGTGTCCTCGCTGCACAAAACGTTTTGCACAGTGTTAAATATTAGACATCTATTTGCTTTCGTATGGGAAGCACTGCAAATGACGAAAACGCGGAGTTATGAGCCAGAGGTGGCCATACATCCGGAGGGCCGGAGTCGATTCCGGAAGGATTCTGCGTTTTTTCCAAACCCAGATCCGGAGTCACATTTCATTTTCGCCGGTAACGGGAGTCTTCAAGGTCTTTATAAATGTCACTTCTAAGTAAAAGATTGCTGAATTTCGGTTGCATCGATGGTAGCCGGAGTTTGAACAGGAGTCGGATTCTCAAATTTGAAAAATTTTTGGACCCGGATCCGTATCCGAATTTAAAAATTTTGGAACAGGAGCGGAGTCGGATTCTGAAATTGTGACTCCGGGTACCTCTGCTGTGAGCTCTTGCAGCGCTGGTGTCGCTACAGCAAAGTATACGAAGGTTTATGGCTTGCCAATCAAGCACAGCCAAACTGGAACTGTGAGCCTGGAACTGTGGTTTCTGCAGTGCCGGATTGGCAAGTGCATCGACCAGTGACAAGCAGCAGAATCACTGTGTTCATCCTAGTGCTGGTGAGAGGGAGCGTACTTAAATTGCAGGCTCTAAAAAAGTTTTACAAAGCACCGTGATATGACACATTGTATTAAACTGGTGGTGAGTCTTACTTGCAATTATTAGCACATTTGGCATGTAATTTTTTTAAGTTTAGACAGCAGAAAATGAAAGGCATGAATGGAATAGACAAGGCGTCGTGCCTGTTTTCATAAGCATTTTTTGCGTTATCAGTATACAGTCACTTTGTACCCCACGGGTAGGTGGTAATTTTACTGCGTGCACTGACTTTTATACTACAAGAGTTTGAAAATTCTATCTGAGGTGATGTTGCATGTGGAGTTGGTCTGGATTTGCTATGCAAAGTGATATTGAGTTTGATTGGTAAAAGTGTATGGGCTGTATTCAAGAACGTGCCTTGAGCACATGCTTGATTTGACGTTCCCTCAGCCTCAAATCAGGAACACCGCAGAATATCATTTTGGAGTAGGCCTACAGTTGTCATTTGCGTCAGAATTGAAGCCGGTTTTAAAAGTCAAACTCAAATTCGTGCTTCAGTTCAAACACTAAGTCGGTTTCTGGAAAATACCATTATCACTAAAAATTAAGCCTGACTTAAATACTGCCGTACGATTTGATTCTAAAGCGTGTAGTAACACTTAATGTTTCAGCAAATCTTAAACTATGGCTACTTACACTTAATCAGCTCAACATCTTGGTAAACACATCTTAAAACTTAAAAAAACATTGGTAGCTATCGAACACCCACATATGAAGCACAATGTAAATATGCAGCAGCGTGATTCTAATTTTGTATGCGAAAAAAGAGTTTCACTTTAGAAGACTCCATTTTAGGATTGTGATCAAAACCAGTGAATGAATTCGAACACATTTAAATTAGGTATCAGTTGCTTTCTTATGTCCGATTCACAATGGCTTACCGTTTGCCATGACAGAAAAGAGCAGTAAACAAAAGATTAAATGAAATTGTTTCAGTCCCATTGTCAAAAGCAATTGCCAAGTAAAATCACTATTCAATAACCTGTTGAAGAATCGGTCATGTTGAAATTTTTGTGACAACTTGTTGGTACAAATATAACCTGACACATCAACATAGTTGCTCTCTGCGCTCAAGCTTTGCAATAGTTTTCCCGGAAGAATCCAACGCGTGCAGCAACTCAAGGCAGGGCGGCAACCACCTGATTTTTTCGGGGAGACAAAATGATTTTAACTTGCTGTTGTACCTAACAATTAAACATGTTTTCGAAAATTCATGGTGTGGCAATTGCCCTGTTCGCCCCCTGGTTGCGGGTCTGCCACTCAAAGAGTTCATCATGAAGCGCTGCACGAGACTAATCTCAAGAGATTTGCCTCGAAAAGTCTATGATTTTATAGTTACAATGCGTGCTAAAATGGTTTTCTTGCTACAAGCGCGGGTTTTTCACATTTGATATTCAAGGAACCGAAACTATCTCTGCACAACTATATGAAACCTACTGCAACAAACAAAATAATTTTTTTCAAATCTGTCAAAACCTCTTCAGCACATCCCCACCGAGACACGTTTTGTTGTTTTTTCCACTGCATTCTATTCACAACAAACAACAATCCATTCAAAACAAGCAAGGATTTAACAGATGCAGTTTAACCGGCTGCAAGATGTAAATGAAGAAAAAAATAAAAATGAGACGATTTCCTGTATGTCCAGGTGTTGCTTAGCTAGGTCAAATTTCGCGCAATTTCTTTACACCTGTTGGATTTTTATGTAACTCGCCAAATGTAACATTGTAACAAAGACAAAAGAAAATCGCAACCAGACGCTGCGGGCGTCGCGATCGCAAGAAAGAAAATTAGATTACGACAACATCACATCACGGAATGTTTCAAACACGTTAACGTCTGGCAACCGCACATGAGAATCAGTATCTGGCAAATGCGCTGTGCAACATTGCAATAAAGTAGCGAACTATTATGTTCTGCTGCACTGTGTCTTGCTTGAAACAATTGTTACACCATCTGCAAGTAAGAAAATTACCACCAATCAAGCGGAGTTATGGTTTCGATCGAACCTAAAAGAAAGCGTGCGTTAGAAAGTGAAAAAATACAACTCTTTTCAAAATACAACGTCGGCAATCATGTGCACAAAACGGAACGGTTCCTAGTTTTTCAAAAATCATTCATGATTCAATCGCAGTCGACAGACGCAGTAATGACACCTAAGGCAGTTTGCATTTAAAAAAATGTTTAATTTTACGCTTGAGGTAAAAATAAATTTTAAAAACTTATAAATGTAAACTTGAGTTGTTAATAAATCTCTCGAAAAAAGAACAGTTCACAAATAAAAAACTGCACATTACAATTTTGAAAAATCCGAGGAGTTAAATTATAAACAGGGACCTGCCTGACCTATGACCTAGATCTCATGAAATACCACGATACGCCGTCTGGTTATTGGTTTGACATCCGACATTTCAGAAACTCTGAAACAGAGCTTTATTAAATCTTTACCGAGAACAGTGTCAAAACGTCTACTGCCTTCGTAACATTGAAAGATTCTAATTGTAATCAATATGTTAACACGATACTGAATAAAACAGACACTATCTTTGGATAAATCTGAGCTGCATGTCTTGTTTATTGTTTTCAGCTGTTGGTGAAAAGGCAAAAAACATCCGTAGAATTAACACGGTTAATTTGCTAATGAACAGAAAGTGTAAAACTACAGCAAGCTGAGTAAAGTACAACAAACACTATCGGGGCATAGAATATCACATTTTTAACTAGAAAAAAAACTTTTCGTTGCAAGACAACATCAAGCTAATCTCGCCAGGTCAACAATAACTCTCCGAATAAATTCAAAATAAGGTTTGCTTATATATTAATGCTAAGCACTTCGACATTATCAATTCCTGCGATCCTGTCTCTACCGCAGGGCAAACATGAGTCATGTGAAGCTACGAAGCGGTTGGCCTGTTATTCAAAGTCTTAATTGGTCCTGGTCGTCTCGTGACTTCTTTTTAATTCGCAACATAAAAGCCGTCATTGCAGTGCGCAACAAGAACATTAATGATATTTTGTTTTTCACCCAAACAAAAACTTAACGCTAAGTGGGTTTTCCCAATCCGGTTACGTCACTGATATAGTAAAAAAAACTCAACTATCAAAAGTCTCACTTCTTTTATCTAAAAAGATTCTTTCTTTCGAAAAGCAAACGCACCAGAGATGTTGTTTTCAGCGTCGACGCTATAGATCTTCAATTTAGTTAATTTTCAGTGTTATTCTTTATCGTTCTCTGTCCTCTGTTTTCAAAAAATTATGATTGTGGTGAATTTCGCTTAAAAAAACACAGGAAACCAAAAATATATTTGATAGTTATAATTATAGTTATATTTATGGGGTGAATGCTGACATGTAAGCATGTTTTGCGAGTTGTTCTCATGGCAATGCAGGATACCAAGTAAAAAGTCGTCCCAACCATCTGAAATAAGAGTTGTGCTTAATCGCAATCCCTTTTGACGTTTTGAAAAAAATCAAAAAATATCAATGTTATACTCTTTTTGGTGAGTTTTTAATTTACATCAAAATTTTCAAAAACCTGAAAGTGGATAGAAAATCTGAAGCAAAATCACTATCTTTTCGTATGAAAGGTCAGCAACCCAAATAAATTGCGCACAAGGCTGTATGATTAAGCCTGATGTTTTAAGCAGCAAAAAGTTGTTAAAAGGCTTTTATGCTTCTGAACTTTGGCCTACATCAATTCGCCTATCTGTCTCAAGTTGTAGAGATGTCAATCATAACTGTTCAAATAGCTTCACTGCTGCAAATGGATGAAAAAGAACGATAAGCAGTGCGTATCCACTGGAGCACAATTGCTGTGAGTAGACTATATGCATCTTACTGGACACAAATTATTCTACCGAAATGTCTGTGAGCTGTAGCGTTGATTCTAATCATGCGGAAACTTATAAAGGTTGTGCCATTGAGCATCATTGTGTTTGTCATTATCATGTGCATTTTTCCTCGTACCAGTAAAAAACTAACTAACTTACTTGCCAAAACAAGCACTAGATCTACGTCTCACAAAGTCCCGTTTAAAAACACAAAGACAGAAATCTTTATCTTCCATGGAATAATGTTGATCGTTTTGAATACACTTGTTTCTATAGTCATAAGATGTCAGTGAATTGAGCTAACCACTTTAAAATTTGCCACTACCATCACATACGCAAACACACAGTCATTCTGTTATGTATCTACTCCCACAGTTGTTCATGTGACGCACAGGCAACTACGAAACATCTTGAAACAATTGAATTAGTAAAATCTTATGGCGGTAATTATTACATTTTGAAAACGATCTGAAAATTAATTCATGAACCAGCAGCCAATGGGCCAATGTGTTGAAGTTTGAATGGGTTCAAGTTTAGACAGATTGAAGTTTATATGACTTGAAGTTTGAACTGCCAATAGGTTGAAGTTTGAACAACAAAACGCTGTACTGAGATACAGTCTGTTTTGTTTTCAAGAAGAGCATTATTTTTTGGCACTTTTAGCATTTCAAAAAAAAGTTGATAAAATATGCGATTCAAGACTTTTTGCTCAAAGCTTTCAATACAAGTGATCAGCATGTAATGATACGTATTGTAGGTCAATATATATAATTGCATGGCTTCTAAATGGTTTATTACAATTTCTTGCTTTTCAGATAAAAATGAATCATGGTGTAACTATCGCTGAACATCAACGCCTATGAAGAGTTATTTAAACAAAATCTTAAACTGAGAGATATTGGCTTTTATTTATTGCAAACCTAATTGTAGTCGTGAAATACGGAAATACGGAAAATTTTGAAAACGAAAGCTACCTTCATGTTGCGGGAAAATGTTATTGAGCTGCTGCAGCAAAATTTACGGCTTCAGGGAATTTTTCTAGACGCTAAATCTTAAATAACTGGTATAAATCACTTCCGCACTGGCAAATTCTCGTGAATCATAGAGATATTTATGGCGATTCGATTTGAACATTGGCTTTTTTCGGTACTTGTTTTTTTGTCGTAAGCCAAGGTGGAGCATAATCTGCGATTTCACTCTGATTACCAACTGACGCTAGGCAACAGTGGCTTGCAGTTCAAGTGATGTGCAAGTTTCTTCAGGCTGCTGCGGTGAAGAGAAATGTAGTTAACATTGCAAATAAGTGCTTTTTGACTATCGTTTTCATATGAATCACTTATAGTGCTATATAGCAGTTTAATATTTGGCATTTTTTTCGGAACGACTGATCTCTCGAAGTCGCACACGCAGGGACGTACTGTTGAAACCAAAGATACTCGTTTGATCAGGTCTGCGAAACAAGCAATAGGATATGTCTTGTGCTTTCAACATCTAGGCCATGATTTGAAAACATTTTAATCAAGCACAAAAACATTTGGTGTTGGTTTTGGTAATGAAGCAAGATTGGATTTAAAAACGCAATCGTGGAGCATGGGCGAATCATCTTGTATGCGCAGATTGTCGAATTCGGTCCGTATCAAATTTAGAGCAACAATAGCTTGTCCCATATTTTACGTATCATCTGAAAATGTCCAGCAAAGCTTTAGGTTTACTTTATGCTTTCAAGTAATCAGCCTACTGTGCTCTGCTTTCTTCTTTTTGCGATTATTTAAACTTGCACATTTCTGTATGCAAGCACCTGGCCTCCTACTCAAAGGCAACGGGTTCGAATCCATCATCAAATTATTTTAAATAGCAAATCGATTTCACGAAACACTACGCATCCTTCGCCATAAAAACTTATTCAAAGACACCTTTCTATTTTGAGCTTTGCAATCCACGTAGTTTAAGCTAAACGGTTTAAGGCATGCAATCAGAATTAAGTTGGAGGCTGGCACTAACTCAACAATGCTTCTAAAATCGTCCTAATTAACAACAGAATCCCAATAAATTTTGAAATAAAAGCATTGCAAGAAACCTGGTCATACTCACAGGAATCGAGAAAGATTCTTTTTTTTTTAAGGTATAGTTTTTTACACTACCTGCTGCACACTTAGACCGGTATTTAATATACCGTCAATAATGTTTTTCAACAATATTCCTATATTCCATGATTTCCCAGAATTTTTTATATGTATGTCAGGCTCAAATGTTTTGATGATGCTTGCCTTCCAACGAATTGTTTACTGCTAAAGATGAAATTGTGGTACTTTCCATGGTTTTGTATAATGTTTAAAAAAGTTTGCGGAAAAATTGTGTTCCGAATTTTGAAAGGAAGTCAGAACTTACCCTCTGTGATGGTACAAACCAACAAAAAGAAAGTTAGAACTTATTCTTTATGATGGAACAAACAGTTTGCGATTCCGACGAGTTTAGCAAAACTTCTGTACAACGATAATTCCAGGAAATCAATCAATTGCAAAAATTGGATGCATTCAAGAGCAAGGCCATAAGCACTTTTTATGGAACTACACTTGTCATTTTTCAAAGATGTTCTCTGTTTTTTTTTTCCGTTGGAGTGCAAACTTGTAAAGCAGTAGAGCATGGTGTTTTCCTAATTAACCAATGCCAAGAAAAATCCTACGTTTTTTGACGAAGCGATAAGTTTTACGTAATTTGAATAGCACGTATTCGCGGTGCACGACTGTCAAGCGATCATCTAGTTGCTTATACTTTGGTCTGGATAAGCCAACAGGCCTGCGCAAACGTGGAAGACTAAGAGTCTTAGCGAATAAATAAATTTCGAGGCGCTGGTGGATAAGGATGTACGAAAGATCTTGCAGACAATGTATCATCCTTGCTCCAAGAGCCACCGTAATACATGGCGGCCGTAGAAGAGTAGTGCTGGCTTTTAATGCAACAGCCATTCCATCAGCTGTTCCGTTACGCGGACTGGACAGAAACAACTTGATGTGACGTCAGGCGCCGAAAAAGTAATCACTTGGTGGAACCAGGATTTGAAAAGTGCTAGGTGGCGACAACGACTTGGTGTGACGACAGGCGCCAACAACGTGGAATCATGTCTTGAAAGATACTATCCGAGAAAAAAATTAGCTTATAGAACCTGCTTTCAGAACAAGGGCAACGTTCTTTTCATTTGCAATACGAAGAGACGCGTAAATCCAAAGCCCAACCAATTAGAATGTCCGAAATGTAACCTTGGGAGAATTTTGGACATAGAATAGATTCAAATCACTGGCAAGTCAACAAAGCAATGGTGTAGGAATGTGGGGTGCAGGGGGAGCTAGCGCACCCCTAAAAGTTTTGATTTGGTGAAAATCCAGGCAAAATCCCTTAAAATCCAGGCAAAATCCCTTGAAATCCGGGAAAATCCCTTGAAATCCGGGAAAAATCTGGGCAAAATATTTGAAAACTTTCGTAAAATCGCTTGATGTGCTTTGATTTTAAAATATGGCGCTTAAATTCAACAGTGCAGACGTTTTTCTTGGAGATTATTTCATTTTGTAGTTTTTCTCAGGCAAGTTAGGTGAAATTTGGGCAAGTTTGGGAGAAATTTGGGCAAAAATGACGTTTGATGTGTTTTGGTTTGAAAAACATGCGCCAAAAATGAAAAGCAATCGTTTTTTCGGAAGCCATTTTTTTGGAGTTTTTTTCGGGCTAGTTTGGGAAAATTTGGGAAAAACTTCTTCGCGCCCCCAAAAATTTGCCTGCTCCTACACCTATTGGTTACAACACAACAAAGCGTTCTGGCAAGCATTCGGCGTCTCCTCGGAAAACGATCCAATATTTCTACATCCACCAAAGACAAAAATAGTGTCCTATTCAGCAATGAGGAGGACATCGTTGGCAGATGGAGAGAGTATTTCAAAGATCTACTGCTCCCGGTCACTCTCCCATCATCAGATACGCAGAAGGTGCAATTTGTGGAAGAAATACCACGAATGCAGTCGAAGTCTTCCTGGCTGTCCAAACATTGAAAGGTCGGAATGATTCACATTGTGACTGAATCTTTTATTCTTTTTACTGTGATTACCTTCGATGGCTCTCGAAAAAGAAGATTGCAGGACTGAAATAAGAACTTTTCCTGTTCCCCATTTCTGCATATGGCTATAGTATACACTGTTGAAACGAAAGAATTTTAAGGTGTGGTTTTGTAGTATGTTGACATTATTATTGAGAATTATCATCTTTATCAATTGTAAGTGATACCATTTAAAAACCTTTTTTGTTACGTAATGTTTGTTTTGTGACGCAAAGGTTTAAATTGCTATGTTCTATCTCTGTTGTAAAAGGAAGTGTATAATTTGAACTTTGAATGTTTGTTGCATTTCGCTAAAACTTTTATTTGTAGTCTGTTCACTAGCTTATGAAAAATATGGTGTTAAACATATGCAAACAACGGTTGAAAGAATTCAAGATGAAAGACAATTGCTTTGAATTCGTTTTAATGGCCTTTAATTACTACGGCGCAAATAACTAAATACAAAGCACTCCACCAGTTGACATACAGAGAACTTTTACGACAAGCGGTATTAAATCAATTAGGCGAAGAAAACATCTGAATAGGCTTTTTTGAATTAGATGTATGCTGTTTTGAGTATGATCCACGATGCAAATAGCCGCTTTGTTCCAGTGTACCTATAGGTAATGGTAATGGTTAAAATCGACTTAGCCAGATGTATGTTAACAATTGCTGCAATTGCTGTAAAATCTCACATCATGATGTAAAAGAATCAAATTTGCCTAAAAATTTCAAACCTTGTTGGAATTTCGATCCTTCTTCATCGACTAAAATTACAGCTATGGACGTCACATTAAATTGCTTGTTGATTACTTTGACGCAACGCTAAATGCACGACCCTTAGTTAAATTGTAAAACCTTATTCAGGCTGCGGTGCACTGCGAGATATTCGTGACCTCTGCTTTCATACTATCCACGAAAAAAGCAGTCACGGAAGGATCTTCGTCGCATTTTGCAGTTATTTATTCTATTGAAAGCCCATAGTAAAGCTGAATGAAACGTTTATGTCGTTCTTGTATACAACAATCGAACAAAACTTCTTAAATGTGGTTGCTTCGTATTGGTTGATTCTGCGAATATTTTAACCCGCTTTTCAGTCAATCAACGACAACACTTTTTGTGCAAACAGCTGAATCTCAATCATGCGCATACTTTCCATGTTGCTTTTTGCATGTTGAAAATCGTTTCAATCCCTCTTTGCTTGATTTGCGCAATCGGTGACGTGGCTGCAATTCGGGAGATCTGTAGCCTCCAGATATGGATGAAATAGTTTCTTTGAAAAGGGCAGACTGAACTCTTGAGCCACGCAAGGTTATAATAGGCATTGTGGAACCAACAGGCAGGTGAGGAATATTTCTCTACTCTGGCAGCTCCGCAGTTGAGACCGGACCCAATGTATTGGCCATGCCTTTACTTGGAAAGGCAAAACGATCATTCTCTATCTTAGAGATTCTGCCACATACATATTATAGGCCATGCTCATTGCCGGAATTGTTTCAACCAGCCGCATTGAGTTTTACTAAGTCTACACTGAAGAGTGAAGACACCGGACGATCACACAGCAATCCCCTAAAAACACTAGTCTCGAAATAAACTTCGTGAAAATTTTAAAGATGTATAAAAGGTTTAATGGGGAGGACATCACTGATTCATAAAAAAAAACGTAAGAAAAAACTCCCAACAATTTGTTTTTATTAAAAAATGCTGTGGATTTGTTTGAATTATCACAGTGGTCTTGAAAATCTTTGATAGCGGGCGTTTCAAGTATTGTTGATACGGTGTGGTGGATGTAAGCACCTCGGTTTTTGTCAATTTGCCGAAAAAACATCAAACATTGCATCTGTTTATAAGAAAAGCACGGTCTTTTTACATGACCCCTGTGGCATGTCAGGCGTTGCCTTAAGCACAAACAGACCGAATTGTTAAAACTGTTACGCGAAGTTCTCATTAGTTGATAATAAAGTCAGAGCAATATAATCGTTTACGCAATGATCCTTTCTCTCACGCTTATCAAATGAAGGTACAGCGTAAAACTTGATAAGCAAAAGCAACAAATCTGAACATCCTGTTAAACGCTTGGAAGCAGGTAATGTCTACAACCTGGCATAAAAGCGTTTTACCATCATTGCCCAGCCTGACGTTGGGCTCGTGTGTGATTGTGATAATTGTATGCAATTAGCGTTGACGCTCAACGGAAATGTTAGGTTTCGCGGCTGACAATTGTCAAAGAACCACGTCAGTAAACAAATGGTTTTCCTTTGCCGCTAAAGCTGGTTTGGTTTACGTATGCGCCGATGCAACATAAAACCCCTGCGCGCAGGTTCACTTCAACCCGAATGTCACTGACTGTGAGAATAGTCTCGTTCGTAGAGCAGTTTTCAGAGACTGAATTCGATTTTTTGTGCAATGAAGTTAATTGGCTTCTTTACTTCAGCATTGTTGTTGGTCCACGCCTGCAGTTCTGCTAAAACTAGAAGAAGTAAGATTGTTTAACTGAAAGAGCGCAAGCGGCAGGATTTATTTTTTATTTAAATTTAAGGCTAAAAAAGCATGCGTATGCAAAGTATATAAAGTCATGTCACGCTTCTGTTGAGTACATTTGGTTGAAAGTGATCTGAAATAACAACAAGGCACGAAGGAACGAAACAAGTTTAAATCTTGAAAGCAACAGAAATTAATCTTGACCAATGGCAAGCTTGTGGGTTTTTGTTAGTGACGATTCTTCTTCAACTGCACAGTTGTAATATAAAAGAAGTGTGAGTGCCTTTGCACAGAGTGTTTGAAGCCATTTTTTATAGATTTGCCAAACGCTAAAAACGTAGCATTTTCATCACCACTAACCTCTTTCCACATCGTTATGGTTGAACCGCGTTGCAAATTTCCGGTAACTGTAAAAATGCAAATGTCAGGCATAACGTTTCTAGGAAAGCCTTCATTGGGGAAATTATCTTTGGAAGCATTTGCACTTCAAAGCTATGCTACCTTCAAACAAACTGCTTATGATAAACTCTAAAATGCCTTTCTTGGAACAACGTTTGTGAATTTGTTAAACTTCAACATAGATGAACTTTCTCTTTACAAGTCCTGGTTTCATTTCCGAAGAATTATACTAACAAGGCAATTAAAAATTACAGGTTTGCAAGGTTTCGAGAAATCAGCCGACTGGCCTCTGCTTGCATGACACTGCAATGGTTTGGTCTTGCGCATATCTGTGTTCGAGCAAGTAGAATCCATCAAGGTGACTCGATCGAATCAATAAGCAAACTGTTTAATGTGAAATCGATTTCAAGCATCTTTACGCATCCTCAGTCCTGAAATCTGCAAGCAGTTGTTTACGAGTGAAATGCTGAAGGTTTACAGCACGGGCAGACAAAGCAAGCAAACTCAAGACTGAAATGAATAAATCAATACACAAGCTGATGCAAGCAACAATTGGAAAATACGCCGTTTTCAAATAACTGCTTTCACTAAAACTTAAAAACTGTCTGATGGCAAATATAGGGCAACAAAACCACAGCTACGAGCATCGCGCGGTAGTGACGAAACACAAAGCAGTATAAGGTTTACAGACGTCCTCCATGCAGTGGCGTAGCCAGCCCAAAAATTTTGGGGGGCCAAAATGTTTCATTTTAGGCGAATAACACTATTTTGTTTGTAAAAACGCCTCTCAAAGCAAAAAATGACTATGTTTTCCAAAAATTTTTGGGGAGCCATGGCCCCTTTGGTCCCCCCCTGGCTACGCCTATGACTCCATGAGGTCCTTTAAACGCTAAACGTTGCCAGAGAGGCACAGAAATAGGTAAATGAAATCTGCCTTTATGATAAAACAAAGTATCAAACAAATGGGCAAAGCAGAATGGAAAAAATTCAATGAAAATCGCAAAGGGGTACAAGAATTATTTCACACGAGAGAGGATCATGCATTGAATATTAACTTGTGCTTTTAGTTTATTCACCAACTTACCTTCAAAGATATCCATAGATTCAAAAGTGGTTTGTCCTGTAAAAGTAATGGCGTAAGAATCATAAATAGGCGGTGGTTTATTTAGGATGACATAGAACACTGTACAAAGTGCCCCATGAACGTCTTTCCACTATCGCTGTGTGTTACGTCACCGCCGCATTGCCCGTAGCTGTGGTTTTGCTGCTTCTCAATTGACGTCAGAGAGTTTGTTTAATTTTAGTGAAAGCAATTATTTGAGAATGGCTTATTTCCAGTTTTTACTTGCCGAAACTTGTGTACTGATTTATTCGTTTTAGTCTTATGAGTTCGCTTTCTTTCCCTGCCCTTGCTTTAGACCTTCAGCATTTCACCCGAAAACATTGCTTGTAGATTTCAGGATTGAGGTTGAGTGGAGTTACGTGAAATCGATCTCCCATTAAATATTGCTGGTAGACCCGACTGCGTCGCCTTTGTGGAGACTACTACGTACTTGAACAAAAATTAGGTGAAGGAATATTTTCTTCTTTCTTACTAATTTTGAAAAAATACTGATTAAAATCAGGTTTCCTTAGTGGTGCTTCTATTAAATAGTCTTAAAACATGGGATTGAAGACATGCCTTGAGAAACTACTGTACTACATAACGTTTCAAGTTATCTTTTCGGTTTTAAGGTTTAGAAAATTGTCGTGAACTTTTCGAACGCTATATGTAAAATTTGTATTCACTCTGTTGAAACAAACTATATTAGGAGTCAAGGGTTGTTAAATCAACTGGAAAAGGTAGTATCTTAAAACCAGTGGCGTAACTTACGGGAGGGGCAGGAGTGCGGACCGCTAAACGTGGCAAGCTAAACGTAAAACCGGGGTCCCGCTAGTTTTCAGTAGGTTGGTGTATTTTTGCATTTTTCGGTGTGTTTTCCAGTGATTCAGGGTTTTATTATAGCCTTCCGCAGTCGGATTCGCTATCATTTTAACAACGTTTTTCTGACTTTTGGCATGTAAGCCCTCTACAATGTCCAGTAGGCCCGCTTCAGTTAAGATTCCTTCCCAGCTCAAACCTCCAGTTACACCACTGCTTAGGACATTTGAACCTGTTAAAATGCTATTTTGTTTATGGCAGGATTTTTTCGTGTGACGAATGTGGATTCATTCTTCAGTCGCCCAGCACGCTTTCGAAAACCTCACCTGACGCTCACCTTCAATCAGTCTGGAGGGCTCCGGAACAATGTTGGTCCCACTGTTGCTACAGAAACAAGCACGTGTTTTAGTCAGCCTGCGTGCCCTCCAATACATGACCAAACGTAAGCCTTGAGCCAATGCATCCGTCAGTCTATATGTATATTTTTATGGAACCAAAACACCAATGCCATTGTTCAAATATTCCAAAACATTCACAAAAATTTCAAATACTAATTCATTGAAAGGTTGAAGAGTGTTATCAGTTTTTTTTCAAAGACCGGAAAATGCTAATGGTATAAACTTATGATTGCAATACAATGACAGTGAAACATGCTTCTGTAAAATTTACCATACAATTTGCCACGTCCCTCAAAATAGAGTGGACACATGCTCACCGTCAGCGCAACTGCAACATATCTGCTGAATTCATTCGCGCCTGATTGAGAGACTACTGATAAAACGTGAATGGAAAGACGGTCGTAAACCTGTTATATCTATATATACACACACATATATATATATATGGAAACTAATCATTTGTAGGAAAAGGATATTATGAAATTGCCATCGTTCGGGGAACGGATATGATAGCATCGCGCGATCTCTCAATCTGATAAAAGTGCTACGCAAAAGAAAAGCTTTATTTAACGCTGCATCTCCGTGTGCAAGTTCAATAGCAGCAACTAGTTGTAGTTTCTTGTTAAATTGCTTTATAAAAAGTTTTTATTGGTCAGGTTTATTTCGTTCGATGGCACATGCAACAATCGAGTCGATAAAAACCGTGGACGAGCCGCAAGGGCCTACAGGCGATTCTTAGCCCCGGACTACGGCGATGAAACAGGTATCAATGTTTCTGAAATTGCGAAACTTGTGAATTGAAACCTGCGAAATTCTGTTTTGCTAAAAGCATCAATTGCGATTGGTTTGAACAAATAGGTGAACTCAGACATTTGAGAATGAAAAACAAAATTTAACATCGAAAAGTTCAAAAAGAGGACCTTTATAGCTGTTAATTGCACTAAAAAAAGCTTTTGCGAGAGAATAGTTCGAGAAGAAATAATCATTTTGCTTCCACCTGGAATCTTTTACCTGGAGTAGATTACAGAACTTCGGGGTTTTTTTCCGCCAATGTTCGCTTCGCTACTGGCTTTGTGATGTAACATTTATATTCGTATTCAGTGTGGAATTGAGGATAACAGCCAGCACAGTGGAAGCAAAGCCCGATACCCCATAATATTACCAGCTTACCCACAAATGAATGAATGTTGGACAATCTTGCTCGTTTGTGAGGATTGCTTTTTTTGGGAAAGAGTGTACAACTAAAAATTGGCGGTGCAAGGCTTTTTCACTGTATTGTCTACGCTTCTGCCATTATCTTTCCAATGGGTCAATTTTATTTAGGAGTTTAGAAAATGAAGAGAATATTTTCAGCAACTGTATAAAATCATGGGTGATGTTTAAAAAAAGAAACATCTCGAAATATTCTACTTGGAGGGTATTTTTGCTCGACGACCGTCACAGACGTTAATAGTATATTATCTCCATCTTTAATGCCACAGAAGATCCAGCGTAACCTCAAAAATATGTGTTTCATTAGGCGCTCAGTGACGTTTTCCGCTTCATATACGTGTTTTGGCCGCAGCGGGTGCGATGCGAGCTTACCGAGGCGATTTCTATCAGCTTTCCTGGTGCATTTATGCGCACTGCACAAGCCTTGCGGTTGCGTTTGCTAAAAATGCGGAAAGTGAACGCAACCTGCTCGTAGATGCAAGCAATCTGGCTAGCAGAGCTGTGGAGCTGGAGTTTTCAAGCAATTTTGGATGGCTGGAGCCGGATCCAAAACATTTAAATGGTGGAGCCGGAGCCGGAACCTGGAATTTGGTTTCCGGTTCCACAGACAAAATTTATGGGGCAAGCGAGTTGTACAAATAATTCAGTACAATGATTTTTAGTTTTTAATGGAACAAATCGTTCTGGCGCCGAGGCCAAAAAATCCAGATGCCTGGAGCAGGAGCATGAAATTTGAGTTCCGGCTCCACAGCCCTGTAATGGTTCAGGCTTGGCGGATAAGCACCGGTACTTTGCAAAGACGCACTGACACGCGAAGACCTTTGCAGGCTCGCCCCGTACTGGAGCGAGAGGCAGGCCTCTTCCATCAGCTCGACTCATCTCCACTACGATGCAAAAGTCAGTGTCTCGCCCAGCGACTTCGGCGACACATCTCGTGCCCCTGTGGGGCCAGTTCATTGTCCACGACATGGCAAGCACTCCAGTTGTCGTCGTGGGTTAGTTAATCTTTGTTGCTCGCTGCTTATTTGTTTAGACCGCAATTTTTTACTTTTTTTCCTGCAATTTCTTTTCCATAGGATTGATGTATTGAATTGATTTCGAAAAGAACTTTGTCGTCTCTGCGAAATAAAGAAGTCTTTTTACAAACACATAAAACGCAATCATTAAAAAATTTTGAATTTTTTAAAAAATGCATTGTTTTTAATTCTTGTCCGGTTTTTCAAATAATTCGTTCGTTTTATAGCTTCTGTGCTTCGGAATAAAACAAGATTCTTCACCAAGCAATCCTTGGTTGGCAGAAAGACGAATCATGTTCTATTTGGTTTTCCGCAATACAAATCGTCAGTCAGAGTGGAGTGCTTAACATCTACTGTATCGCTTTTCACCACTTCGCTGATTTCAAAGCGGTGAAACGATACGTATTAATGTGGCACATATGCGCACTTTCATTCATTCACTTTCGCGCTCGCTTTACTTCTGGGAAGGATCGGGGAGTAGCAGCTCTAGGAGGACTCGAAATACCTCACGGTCAACAGCGATTTCAAATAGTTCTGCTGGCCCCACACGAAGATAGGACCTAGCAAGGTCGGAGATGTAGTCACTCCACCTGGACAATGGACGACCACTGGTCCGGTCTCCCGTGGGTGCAACCAGCAAGACTTGCCTCGCCAATCTTCATGGTGCATGTGCACAGTTTACCTCTAATTTCAATGGCAAATTTTAAAGATTCGAACGGGAACCCGCTTCAGTGCGATTGCCACGATCCCGAGCCGGACTGCTGCAACATCGAAATACCGAGAGGCGACAGGCAACGAAGCGAAAAATCGTGTTTCAAGATCAAGAGGGCTTTACCTGTTGCCGACTCTAACACTGATGCTTGTAAGACGTCATTTTCTTGGTGTGTGGCTAAATCCTGATAAATCTAAGCAGTGGATTAGATATATTCGTTTCAAGGACGGATTCAGGTAAAACCTGTCCTTGTATCAATCACGTAGGATGTGCCCCGAAATAAAGCGGAGTCTTGTGGGGAGTGAAAGGATGTGTTATTCGCGAAAAATACAACATTACAGCATTTTTTCCGATGATTGTGCGCCATTGGTTTGTACTCCCTTAAAAAAACTGAGAGTCACTAGTTTTATAGAGTACAAACTACCGTTTCCATTTTTTGCGACACCTGTAAATCATTTCCAAATTTCCTTACAGCCGTAAGACCCTGGAACATTTTGATAGCCTTTATCTTTTCAGCTTAAATTTTTTGTGAAAGAAGTTTCAGCAAGTTTTTTAAATTTTGTTGAAAAGAAAGCGATTGATCTTTTCAGCAAATCATTTAATTTGTTTCGTCAGAATACCCGTCTACTGAAAATCGTGAAAATATATTGGGTGTCATGTCATTACTGGAGACCTTGCAACTATATCGGCATGGAATTTCAACCAGCAATCACGTTAAATTTCTTTCATTTTCATGTCAAGAAACCCATTAGGGTTTCCTGCGGCGTAACTACGTCATGTGCTTTTTAGGCGATTACGTGTTGAAAAGCTTTGCATAGTTCGATTTTTTTATTTTTGCGTCGGGGGGTTCACCATTTACGCTAATTGCAGTTTACTACGATTTTTTGTGTACGTCACTCTCTCCACGGTTTGAGCGCTTGTGACATGTCCTCTGATGCGTATATTCTGAACGTGTCAACAGTCACACAAAATGTTCATGAAAGAACTCTTAAATGTATTAATCTGTTGCGTTTTTTATGGACTTTGTTTTGCAATTTCGTTCCATTGTTCTTACTTTATTGCGGAGGTATTTTCAAATCGCTTTGATTGTAGCATAACTCAAATTTCTTACGATTAAAAGTATATTAAAGAATAGCCGGTTAGTGCCGATCACCAAAAAATAAATCAAGATATACTCTGCTTTTGTCGCTAGCAACATAAGCCTGTTCACAAGCAGCATAAGTACGTTCATCATTTTCATGAACAATGTGCAACATCTTTCACCCACGTTTTTCGAAAATCAAAAAACAAAACGAACAAACAGTACTCGTCGTCCTTGATTTTTCCAGGCGATGCATCCGTACGACAGCAACTTAACGATATAAGTGGCTACATCGATGCAGGAACAGTTTATGGGAATTCCGAAGATTTGTTAAAGGCTTTGCTAGATCCCGATTCAGGCAAGCGACATTTCTTTATTTTCTCAAACTTCTGAAAGGTCGGTTGTTTTTCGAATCACAATGGGACAACAATGAGGCAACAGCAGTTTATGAAGTTCATTTCACAGTAAATTAAAAAATGCGTCAATGTCTACTTCTGTACAACTTCGAAAACAACCCGCTGTGAGCTGAAGGTGAAGTTTTTTAAACATGTGACGCCTGGACAACTTGACAAGTTTATAAGAGTTCCGCATGTGCGCACGTCCAGTGTATTAGTTGCTAAACATTTGAAAACGACGCTACAGCATTGAGTTTCCACAATAGTGGCGCAGCCGAATCATTTTGCGAATTGTTTTAATAGGAAACCGATTTCGCGAAAGCTTACGAGCGAAATGATAATAATTATACAAAGACTTTTAGCCAGCACCCGAACTGCAATCTCCAACACGAGCTGTGACCACAAAGCTGGTCTCACACGAAGTGAAAAGCAAACTGATGCCAATTATGGAACGATTATAGCTTCAAGCAACATGGTGATCAGTCAAGTCATCGCGTGTCGCGTGACACATAAGAAAATATTTCGGCGTCTATTTTCATTGGCTTGTTCAGTTGAGAAGCGCTAACCACCGTGTCTGAGCTTTTACTTACGTCGCCAGTTGTTATTTTTAAATTTGTCTGTTGCTAGACCAGTTTTTTTTTAGGTTTTCGCTCTTGATTCAGCACATTTCGGGAAAGCTGAGTAAGCAGGGGCTGCTCTGCTTTCATAACTTTGCGATGATTCAGACTTGCACATATCCACATTCCAACAGCCTCCACAAAAGTGACACAGTCGAATCAATCAGCACATTGTTTTACTAGGAAATCGATATCACGTTCGTACGAATCTTCAGTCCTTTCTCAAACAGAATCTGAAAATGACGCGGTTTTTTCAAACCCCAAAATGTCAGTTGTGCAGTTTCACAAGAGATTTTTGTTAAAAAATGTTTCTTGTCACACTAAACCAAAACGAACATATTTGCGTGTCATGATGACAACTGGTCAAATATTTAGATCTGAGATAAAACATTAATCAAAAAAATTTTAATTTTCTCAGAAATAGGTTACTCACGAAATCACAGTTGATATGAGATTTGATATTAACATTGGTTGGCTAAAATAAAGGATAGAAAACATGAATCATAGCAAGCTACCTTTCGAGTTACTGTTCACAAAAACCTCAATGCTGGTTTCCTTTTCGCATAATCATATAAAGCAAACGCTCAATAGAAAAGCACATTTAAATAGAAGAGCGTTTAGTAGAAAAGCACATTTAACGTTTGTAACGTTTACCCCTTTGGGTCCCGGGTTTACCCAATTTTGCAGAACTTTGCAATTCTATAACTCGCCAGGCGATTGAGCTAGAGAGCTATCCAAACCATCCACGGATTCAGCAAGTCTTGTAGTCAAAATCGAAAAAAAATGTT
>JGI24021J15306_10000145_pt1 | contig 39292 bp, 22 predicted proteins | sample Ectturendosymbi1_FD_15306 | JGI IMG/M metagenome (IMG submission 15306)
TCCACCATGGCGTAATTTGCGGCGTCGTTTATCTCGTCTCGTCCCTGCTCGGCACGAGCGCTTCTTCCGCACTCTCTTTCTTGAACATGGACTTCTTGCCAGTCCTCTTCCTAAATAAAAAAGTTTGTGCTTACTGTTAACGACAAGGCAACCCAGCTTCACGCGTCCTGTTTCGTTGCGTTATTCACGTTTTTAAAGCTGTTCACTGTGCATCCGTTGCTAAGATACAATCGAACTAATGACTGCGAGAACAGCGACCAACGTCAAAGACAATTCTGCAAACACTTAATCGATGCAATGATTCGCGATACATGAGAAGATTTAAAGAAAGTGCCGTTTATGTCATACACGCCACGACCAAGAATTGAAAGTTGGATTTCAAGTATGTCCCATAAATTACACACAAAATTTCCTAAGTGCAACCTATAGAAACATCGCTGCTGAATCAAACTGCCAATTTATACATTGTGTTTGGTCTTCCTATGAATAAACCTGGCAATTTACTGCATGTAAACAAAAATGGCATCAATTTTTGAGTTAAACACTCGAAAATTACTCAACTTTTCGATATTACCATATGACTTGTGAAAGTCGCAAGATTTGCACTGCCGTCGCTACATTAGATTTGAAGCAACACCAATACTTAACTTTTGTGAAACTTAATACATTACGATAGAATTACATTTTTTCCATCACTGCTTCTGACCAAATCATGCTTAAAGAGTAAAGTAATTTATTTAGAGGCTGCTGTTATCTATTCTATAGCACTGAATTTGTGGACACCAGGTAAACCGGACGTCACCTAGTTCTTTCCCCAAATACAGTCTTCAAGGTCCACTTTACTGACGGTAGAGTAACACGACCTTCATGAAGTCCGAGGGTTCAAAGAGGTAGACCTGCTTTGTACAGGCACAGTATTGACAACTCAGGTTTCGATGGGTGAAAGCAATACAATGTTTTACCAAAACCTGAGAAGCCAGATGTTTATTCAAGGTTCTCGCCGACATCATTTCCTCATCTGACAGAGTCGCAATGCCTTTATGCAACGCACCGCGACTTTACAAAGGCAGAGACCGTTCACTTCCTGATTAAATTTTCTTATTAGCGAGTCCAGCACGCCGATCATTCACGCATTAGCGCTGGTGGTGCCTTTCTCCCCTCAAAAAGTAGAAAGTTGCTTTTCGAACGGGCAATCTGGGTAGAGCACTTAGAAAAATAATAACTACTTAAGTCGTTTGACTTACCACCCCAGTGTTGGTGCGCCCACAAAAGAAACAAAACAAAAAAAGATTGCTCATCGTGTCCAGCTTACAATGCACGTAAGGTAGTGACCAACTGCGACTTCAAATATTATCGCGTCACTGTAAAATCTGCAGAAACGCAGTAAGGTGACGAACAATGGTTCCATGTGACCGCTGCTGGTCTACTTCACGTCACTGACAATAATAAACTGTCAACCGCATGTCGACGCACAAAAATATTGCTGCCACGTATTGTTTAGCTCGCCGCGGTGACACATAAGCGGCTTTTCAGCCCGGTACCGGAAAACTAACAATATCGAATAGTTCGTGCTTTGCCGCTTAATCCGGATACCAACCGAAGCCAGATCCAGTGCGGCTGTTATTGCTCCGTTCCCATTTTGCGCGTTTCCGGATAGAGGACACAAGGCGCATGCGTCAGCTGAGTGCTGGTCGCATAAGGATTCAGTCGCTTGGGAACAAGCTCGCGTTTTGTATAATGGATTTCTATGACTAGTCTAAGGGTAAACCTGTCAAACTGTCGCGCATTAGGGAAGCTGCTGTCAGTCTCTAGGGCTTGCTTTATTGCTCAGGGCGCCTAGAGTCACACTTTTCTAATTCACACGTTTTGCTATGTGTTTGAAGCATTGGTTGCGTTTCTTTTGCCCAGTCTGCACTACACTAGTCCTGATGTAGAATAGTTTCGATTTTAAACAAATGACATTGTCGAAATTTAAAAACCATTTTTCTTCCTCAAGGAAATAAAGCACTAGTACTGCAACCAAAAATCTAGCATGTTACAGCGGTTGGTTAACTCAGATGAACATGAAGTCTGTTTTACAGTCCCAAAACTTCAAGGCTGTTTCTTGAGGAATGCATGACGCACTTACGGCAATTTCCTGGTGTCTTTAAAGTGCACAACAACTTACCATTAATTGGTGACGGGCGATGAGGAATGTAACGACCAGTGCTTCTCCGCTAAGCAATCTCGATGCTTGCGTCATGCTGCTTACAGGCGTACCATTAACCTGCAAACCAAAAATCGCATACGTTCACGCCAAATGTTTACATGCAAATGTTTTTCGTGTTTAGTTATCTACGAAAATGCACTTAGCCATTTCCCCGCTGTTGAAACGCGCAAAACTTGCAGCGCTTTCACAAAAAGCACAATTACGTGGACTAGTCTCAAGGGAAGCAGTTTATACACCCCGAAAGCGTCATAATAGCCCCAAGTACCATTTGTCTTCGGTCTCACGCAGGCTTGTTAAACGCGACAAACACGCCAGCGGAGATTCAAGTGTGCAACTTAGCAGCGCAGGCCACGCAGTTCAAAGAGCTTGACTGTCCGCCACCGGGAAAAAGCATCGGAGGATGAAACAATCAGTCGTCACACGTCGGGTGCGTTATTTACCGATGGTACCAGTTCAGCTTCCCGCTATCTAAGCTTGTTTGCCTAATTTCGTTACCAATACATGTGTGAATCAGAAGTTACACAACCACTACACAAACTGACAAGACATCAAACAAAGCGACGGGACTTGAAAGGCATCGCGCGCTGACGAAGAATAGAAGCTGCAATGGCCACCACTGCAGAAAGCTACAGCATCAAAGCACAACCCACTTCGAAAATAGCTGCTACCGCAGCGTTTAAACAAAGCCAAAGGCCATTAATTACGAGTTGCACCACCTTCACCTTCTAGCTTTGCAACCGGGATCGACAGCAAAGCGCATTAAAAAACGCCATCTCGGATTAGCCGAAGCACTTCTGGCCGCAAATCCGAATATTGGCACATGATCGAAAAATGCTATCTATCACCACTGACAGCACTTTTTGGCAAAAAGCTGCCTACCCGCCTGACCAGTGAAGTAGCAAGCAACACTGCAACGCAGGGAAAGCTGTTGCCTGAATTTTCCACAGATTTTTTTAGGATTGTCATGTTCCAAAATGCTACACAATTTCTAAGCCCGAGTTTGCTTCCCACGAAACACAAGGGCAGAACGAACCAAATCTAAATCCAAAAGGAAATTCCGGCCGTCCTCCTGCGACTAAGCAACGCTACAAGCGCTGCCGAGTAGGAGACAAGTGGTAATCTAATTGCGCGTCAGGCGGTGGAAGATCCAGCTCTGGTAGCCCAGCCAGAGATCTTCATTAAGCTGCTCCCGTGACGCAATTCGGTACAGGGTGCCGATTGCGCAAGGATATTTATCACACTACTGAAAACGCACAACCGTGACGGACAAGATCGACAGGCAAAAACTACAAGCGTAATGCTAGCAGCGACACGGACGGGGACTTTAATCTGATTGGTCGTCAAATATGGTGTCGTCACCCAGCCGCAACAACTTCGACATCGACCGACATTGTTTATGTAGCGCGTCTCGACCGACCGGTCTATGGTAACGAGCGCAAGACAGATCTAAATGAGCAATGCGTTTACGCAAAACGAAGACGATTCAATTTTGCCGCGCGGCAGGGAATGAGCGGGCGACCTGTTCAGATCGTCAGTACGGAATTTCGTTCCATTCGCCAACACTTGCCCGGTGTGTTTGGTGTGACAACAACATCCACGAATGCTAAGTTTTGCTTACAGATCTGACGGCGTTGCTGCTAATTCCAACAACTGCTCTCCGGATTGCTACAGGCGAGCGGCAAACAAGTACTTTTTTTCAGCAATACATACCTTCACTATGTGGTCGCCCTCGTAGATGCTGCGGCTTTGCGATGCGATGGAGCCCAGTGCAACCTACAAACAAACATGGGTTTTGAGAAATTTTATGGAGTAAAAGAATTTCCTGTGTATATACATCAGGCACCAACCGCGTTTCTCCGGCATGGCTGTCATAAAGATGGTGAAGATTAAAGGAAATACATGTTCCTGCGCATCACTAGCCTTCACCCAGGCCAAAAATAGCAAGTATAACACCGAGCTGGGCGTGCTACGATAAATCACCGCGATAATCAACTTTACAGTAGATTGCATCTGCATTCAGCCCTTGCAAACTTTCCAAACCCTAATTCTTGGAGTACCAGGGAATGCTTACTGATCACAATACAACGCAACATTTTATAATCGCCCAGCACCACTGAAGATACCTAGATAGACTGGTTTTCCCGAACATATCCGTACTTTCATATCACATGCGTAATAACAAGCAAAATAACGTGAAAAAACATTTAGCTATACAGAGTGCAAACGCTCTGAGCGGTGTTCGATGTTTAATACTTGCGTCGCTTCAGAGGGAAAATAGCACAAGAATTCCAACCACGCGCGCAACTTTCTCACGTCGCTATCACCTAACCGAGAGCGTCGATTCTGCTGGTGTATAATCGAGCCGGCTACTAGCATTGCACTCTGCAACAAAGCGAAGCGAGACTGAGATTGTCTCTGCGCTTGTTTGTCATAAGATGCCGGATCCAGTGGGCCAGGCCTAAGTAATTTATTCAACATGCAGAAAGAACGCGCAGAATGCCAGTGTCTGAAGTGAATTGTCCGGAAAGCGGAATTGTTTTGTTTCGAACGACCGTCCGTCGCCCAAATGGCTTTATTGTATTGGCTCATCGTTACAGCGAGCAAACTCGTGGTGCTCAACATCAGTACGAACGCAATTACGTAACGGCTTTCTCGCAAACCAGGCCGTTTGTTTAGAACAACACGCGTTGGAGTGAATCAAGCCGCATCCGAAAGGCTCGCAGTGGCATTGCAGCGGCCGCACGCAATCCTCATTTTGTGCTGAGCACTCCGTAACACGGTATGCTTGGGAAACATTGACGGCGGTTCCGCTTTCAGCCACAGGCAAGGCTGCATCGCTAACGAATGTGCTTTGGTTTTCGGATCGAACCTTCGGAATTTTTACCGAAGTTCACGCCCGATCAAGTACAATCTTGCTTCACGACGGAAAAACGAAACTGATGCTGCCTTGTGTTGTTTCCAAGCGACATGCGATTGGCTTCTCACTTTAAGTAAGATCATCGTCGAATAACGCAATCTGCCAAGCTGTGTTGACTGTCACCTGCTATGTGCTCGGAAGCAGACGGTGCTAAAAATCTCAAACGGGTTGAACCGTGCGACGGTCGAGTTTCGGCGATATTTACTGATATGTCGTAAGGCAATCTTCGCTTTACATTTACCTGAATCGGTTCTTCAACTGCTTCAAACGACCGTAAAGCCGGTCTTTTTCCAAAGACCACAGAGCCAAATGATAAGCTAATGGTCTGTGCGAACTGTTGGTTCAAAGAAGGCTATGACGTAGCAACCAAAAAGCTGTATACCCCACGTGATTAAGCCGCGAATGAATAAAAACAGTAGCATCGCAACGCTTATCAGCATGTCTGATGTAGTTAGAAACGTTTATGTTGCTCGCTGGAGCTTCAAACGGCTTGGGAAGATGATTCATGCGCTGGTAACGCGATACAGCGAGCAATCGATAGCTCGATTTTATTGTGCTTAATGGCAGCCTCGTCGAGCAGGGGCTAGATACAAACTCCGATGATCGTTATCAACAAAAGAAACTAATTTAATGATGTAGTGCGTTGCTTTCGCAGAGCCGACAACCGCTGCAGTGCCAAGGCATTCTGATTGAAGGGACGAAAGGCCGTCGGAAGAGGGAAGCTGCGAACGACGCATCGCGAAACAGCTGCTCGCAAAACTGAACTCTTTTTACGGAAACCTTGATCCGTTTTGCGCCTAATTGAATCGCATTTCATCCAAGAAGATCGCAGACGGCGGAGAAGGATTATCCCGACAGGAGTCCTCCCGAAGACTCCGTCCAAATGCAATGACGTCACGAATCGGCAGTGGAAGATAAGGGCGACGTTCAGGATTTTGTTCGATGGCTCACAAAAGAAGCAGGCAAGCTCGATGAGCGCAACAAAGGTGGCTGCTTTTTTTAAGAATTTCGCAACACCCAATATAAATAGTCGTCTCGATTCAAGTCTGACACTCGGCGGATGATGGCTGCTTCGACGTTGGCGTCTTTATTAACTTGTGCGATTGTGACACCCTATTATTTCTACAACTTGTCATTTAATCGACAAGTTTATGTCTCGCTGCGGCGTTCGAGAGGCGAGTAACAGCTGACGAACGACATTCCTCGTTGGTGAAAACATGATATATGCAGCAATGCGTAGCGTCGCGGGAACCACCACTGGCATCAAGACATCTTTGCAGAGGTAAGCCCGCGTTCCTTAGAAACGCCCAACGATTTATGGCACTTCCTGGAACATGCGGTAAGCGCTACCAAGCGCAATGTTTTTTCAGGTCGTGTTGTGATTTTTGGTGGCCTCTCTCCGCAAAGTCACGTAACGCGTCTTTTCAGCTTCACGTTCGCAACTCAGTAACAACAACAAGCAAGAATGACGGCACCAGTTTCTGATCACTCGGCAAACAATCGGCCGAAAATATCTCAAGAAGCTTTGAAAACGTCGGATGATGTGCAGGCTACAAGGCACCATCAAAGTCATCGCATTCGACAGCTCCTACTAAGTCGTGTCGTCAACCTGCCATTAAACGGGCGTTTTTTATCTTGTAACAGAGGCCTGCACCAATGTTGCTTGAGTGAATCTGTCGGCTAAGGGAATCGCTTAGGTCTTTACCGTTTATCGAACAGCTGGGATAGTTTGTTGCACCGGCAACAGCGCGAATGATTGATCTCGCTAAAAATGCGAGATTCTGATAAACTCGACATTTCATCTGTAGCGTCGTGTGTCGCAGCCAAAGCTACAGAGACACACACATTAGGTACTGTTGAGCAAAATAGATTTCTCTCGAGGGTTTAGCGCGGCAGGATGTGCGCGCGCACGTATTGGGTAGGAAAGCGTCAACGGCCCATTGTCTCAAAATTTGTCTGCTGACGCAAGCGGCCGATTATAGTGCCTGCTAAAAAGCGGGCCGTGGCTATACCGATGGGGTGACGTGGTTGCTGGACACCTCTCAGCATTACGGCCCGGCACTTGGCCAGGAGCAGGTGAACAAACAGCGACAGGTAACGGTTAAATTCTCAGAACAGCACAAGCGGGTATGAGTGATGTGACGATTTACTGCCGCCCGTATACATGTGCTTACCTGGTTTACGACGACCTTGGTGCAACCGTCCATGCGATCGACCTCATCGCAGAGGGTCATGCCGAGTTTATCACGGCTGGATGATCGCGTAAGCACCACTTCCTGTAAAATGAATAACAAGTCAAAGTCAGTTTTTTTTGGGAAAAGCTATCTTGGCAGGTTTATTTCAAAACAATTCTTTTGTTTTGCGGATTGTCTTTCGTGCGAAACTTGTTGCGATCGGCTACGCGTTGCCAAATTTTATAAGCAATCTGCTTGGAAAGGATTACGCAATTTTATCGCATGCATTCGATGAATCCTTCTTCTCTACTTCTGCTGGATGTGCGATAACGACTGCGGCTTACACTTCTTGCGAAGGGTCGCACTTTTGAAGCAACATCTGATTTCCTGAATTTAAACAGTGAAACGATGTTGCAATGTTTTGCCTGAAAAGGCAAATTTTCATCTCGGCATGCTTGCACGAGTAACGCACCGATAATTTCTTCCGATTAAAAAATTGAATACGCCGCCAACAGCTCTCGTCGGTTGTGTCAATATTTTCTGTTCACATGAGCGCATCAGCAATCACTGCAGCCAAAACCAAAACTCAGCGACACAACGAAGGCAGAAGAGGCGTCGAAAAACAAGGGTTTCAACCAGTGTTTGTAAACAAGGATACGGTGATGGACCCGATTGCTTTTAAAGAGAATGGCAAAAAGGGACGTGGTAACTGGCGACACGGCACTGTGAATGTAAAAAGGCGGCAAAAGCTTGTTGAGCCCAACATGTTTCAACCTAATCAAAACTGCCCTTGTATGTTTTTCCGTCAACGCGTTTAACCCACAGGACAGAGAGGATTTTCAAAGGGGATTTCGCGATCTAGGTGGTCTGAATCAGTGCTCCAGTCGTGTCATCACACCGCAACCAGGCATCTAGATGCCAAGCTCACAGACAGATTTCATTCTAATTGTAAAGCAAAACAAACACCGATAACAACACACCTATCTGATAGACAACAGCAAAATTGCTCTTGAAACACTTAAGTTTGACGTTAGCAATGGAGCGCTTCAATCCAAAAAACAGGGATCTTACGACAGATTGCAACGAAAACAAATCAAGTCAAAGGTTGGAATTGAGCAAGGATCTGGGCGTGACTAATGGCTTTTATTCCCATTTAAATAAAAATTTGGCAATCTAGCGCTCGTTAGGTTTTAAAGCAACTGTTATCAACTTTTACGCCACCTCGGGGCAAATAATGGGAAAGCAAAATCCGTCCTACTGACTGTAGATAAAACTCCGAAAATTGAAAAACAACCCATTTATCATTTGTCGGCATTGCATGTCGATTCCCAACATGGTAACACGCGGAAATAGATTCAATGCAACAGACCAAAGCGTTCGTCCATGTCTAAAAACGCGCGAACGTAATAGAAGCAAAGAAGTTTTTTCCTTTCTGTGGAAAATGCGGTAGCGCTCACTCAGTTTGACAGACGTGTGACCGTGTTAGCTGCACGCAGCCATGTGGAGTGTAAGGTTTTATTTCTTTGAAAGTGGCCGTGTTGATGCCAAACAATTTACAGCCGGTGCTGATAAACGTTCCGGGAGCGGTTAGCGACAGCATTTGCGGCCTTAACATTTGCGATAACTCGATTAGAATCGTGCCCTGCGCCGATAATGGTAACTGGAAGAAAGATGGAGAGAAATCCACAAAGAACCTCTCCATCATCAGGCGCAGTTGTCTTTCATCCTGCAACTGCTGCGAGGCTTTACACTAAGCGGCGTTGCATGCGAGCGTTTTTGCTCGATCTTTCGTTAGCTCAGAAGTAGGCTCGCCATGGCAATCCCTGCTAATCAGTGCTCCTTTCCTGTAAGAAATTTTTACACAGAACAAATGCTAGTTTTGCTTTTAGTTGAGCATGCGATTGCGCATGCATGCAGACGAACAACCAATGAAACGTTGAAAGCGGTAAAAGGGCTATGCGATATGCACTATCTACTATATAGGACATGAAATTTGGAATGTTGCAAGCGCGCGAGAATGAGATCTCACTGCGCAAATGGTCTGGTGGTATTGCGCAATTGCGCAGCTTGGAGGGAACATTGCTCATCTGATCGTTTCGGTATCGAAAACACCATGCGTGTGACGTAAGGGCATTTTGCGATATCACGGACGTTCTGAAGCGCGGAACAGAGCCTGCAACAAAAGGTCGACGAAAGACTGGTATGTTTCGTGAAACGGCAGGTTTTCTACCTGTGATGCAGGGTCAGTCGGTGAGATCGAAAACAGGAAAATAGGTCGCGATTTGGAGGACGCGAGGGCGCGACAACCCATACGACAAAAGATATAAGAACACACGTCGACCATTGTTGGGCCGTTAAACACCTAATTGTTCTTTCCAACAACTGACTGACAAGTCATCTTTGACAGGAGACAATCCTGCGCGCTCACACTGGCGTGTAATATCGATAACCTTTTCATAATCTCACGGCCTCCAGAAAGCAACCCACGCGAAAAATGCGTATTGTATTTCAGGGCCTGCAGAGTAAAGGTTGTTTTAGCCATTGCGCGTCAATGGGAGTACTCAGCAGCAATAGTTCAACGCTNAGCAAGCGACTGTGTACTGGCAAGAAACATCCTCTGCCAAAAGCTTTCATCAAAATGAGGTTATCCACTGTCGGAGAGTTGCGATGCGCGCACACTCAGTGCGCTCATGTGTACCGAACGCGATTTCCCCCGAAGCATACTAACAAGTATCACATTCGCGGGGTTTCAAAAAGGAACGCGGGACATGGTTCTGGAGCATCTCTCTTAATGCATTTAAAACCTACAAAGTGGATAACCGAAATCTCATTGACCGACGCGTCGCAGATGTTAGGTGAAGGATAAGCTCGCGAAGGTTCAGCGCCGATAAACAATCTGGTTAAACTAAATCCGTAATGCGACTGCAAACCGAAAAATATAGGTTAAACCGACATTAGTAACATCAAGCAACGACACCAACAACTGTTGCACGTTTTATTGATTGATGGAGACACCAGCCAGACAACTTTCGCAACATTTGGGCGGAGACCCTCTCCCAAGAGGCACTCAACGAAAAAATGAACGTTATGGAAAAGTAGCGACTGAAACCAAAGATATCAAAGTCTGATTTGAACAATACCCAAAACCTAACAATCATTTTGTTCATTACATTGTGCTAAATTTTTATCATATCTTGTGAGTTGTGCGAGACTCCTTGAGTTCCTGCCCTTTTTTCTTTATTCAGTGTTCGTTTGAAAGCTTCCAACAAGCAAAAAGAGACTTCAAAACAGCCAAAATCGTTGCCAGCACGAAAACCGTGACGCACCTCGTAGTACACGCCAAACACGTCGTCTTCGTGGAGGGAGGACACGTCGTCACCAAGGAGTGCACCACTACCTTCGTTATACTCGTTGCGTTGACCGGCGCCGGAAATCGTACGCTTGTAACGGAGCAGTTCGCTGAAAGTGTAAACTATCAAGTTGCAAGCGAGACTGCGCGCACAGGCCTTAGCAAGCAACCAGGAATGTGCGCGATAATTATCCGGAGCAACGTCAAAACTAAAACTGTTTATAATCAGTTCTTCTCGGTTAGACATTTTCCCAGGCAAAAGTCACTTGTGTCCGCTTGCCAACAAGTTATAAACAAAGTCACAAGAATGCTTGCCCTGCACTTACTTCATTATGAGTGCGGACAAAGGAGCAGGCATGCTTCTGCAGTTGTTAATAAGGAACCGACAGAAGCACAAATCACTCCCAGCAACAGTTGGCTCAGGCGCAATGAAGTTCGGTGAGTGTGTTTCGTCAGTGTTCTCCCGCTGCGAAGTGTTGCCCGTTTTGTCGCAGCCGGTGTTGCTGTTGCGGCGAAGAACGACCGTTATGGGTTCGTCGGCGTTTTTGAACGCTTCTGCTGCGACCTGGTGCGAGGCTCCCGATAAGTCTTGACCGTTTACCTGAAAAGTACGAGCGTTTTCGCGTGAACCGCTGAAACATTGTTCCTGGCCCTGATGAGATGCAACGACCGTAGCCTGCAAGAAACAATTACCATCCGAACTGACCGGGTTTCACCGTACTTTGATGCCACCGCGGTTCTTGTCGAGAATTTCTCAGGTGTAGCTTTTCTGGTTCAACAGCGATAGGCATCTGCGGCTTCCTGTAATTACTAGCATGCCGTGGCTAAGCACCATGCAGGAGAAAACACCCGTCAATAATAAACAGAACGATCTTTTTTAATTTGTTCCCAACGCGGCCGTAAAAGGTAGTGTACCATGTGATCAACCTGTGACGAGGGGGGATTTAAAAACAAAAACAAATACACTTTATTCGGAATAAGTTCACAAGAAGCTCCACAGCAAATTGCTACGGTCAGCGTGGACGTTTAATCAAGTACTTCAAATAAGTTGTTTCCACGAACTATCGAATATTTATCAATAACTTGGATTTGTTACGTATGCCATAGCCAAATAGCTTGAAAGGTATCCCACTCACTGGCGCTGTTAAGGGAAGTTTAGGAGCGTTGGTACAGACCACACCCTTGCAACTTCCTTTCATTTTGGCAATTCGTACCGTGAACTGGTTGGAACTAGCCGATAGAAACGACATAGTCCGTAAGGATACTGTGCTACAGCACCACCGGTTTTGTTGCTCCCTTGATTGGTCAGAAACAAATTGAGACAGGATGCGTTCTTTAACATGAAGAGATACGTGTGGTTATTAATTTTACCAGAGGCGGCACACCTTTTTGTATTGCAAAGACCATTTGCTAGCATGCACGGACGTCAGCGCACATTCAGTAGCAACACTGATGACTGCAACCGTGAAAATCGACGATATTCAGCATCGAGCCAAGATGTTGAAGAAAATCGTGAGACGCAAAAGACAATTCCCGAATCGATCGTCGCGTGAGGCGACGCAGGGGTCATTCCCAGTGAGTATCGTCAGGCGAGCGGTAAACCTTCGAGGTGGCGGCGTCACAAGCACGCGCGTGCATTGTCGTAAAATGCATCTCGTAAAAAGCGTGAACCACACATTTGCCATCCATTACTGTCCGCTATTGCCAACGTGCAGTGAGATTTACGGCTGGCCAACGATGCGATAGATAAGCGGCCGGCCACATGTGGAGACTGTGGTTTTATGAATGATTTATCAACAGTGGTTCACGAGGTAAAAACAAAATTGCTTTTTGCACTGCTTCATAAAACGCAAAGTATCCGTCTGTAAAAAGAAAGTGGAACTTTTGATAATGTCTTGCTACACATCGTCCACAGTTTGGTGTGCTAGACGCAGGCCAGATGAGCAAATAAAGAACACTTGGCCACAACTGCACCTCTAGTGGATCGATTATGTGATAATGAAACTAATCTGACCGTTCAAATATAGCATGTCTGCCTACGCTTTGCTTTTTCTACCATTATGCACTTCTACTGACCAAAGCACGCTCAAGCGCCAAGGGTTGCGGCCGGTTTTCATAACCTTATTGCGACTTATGAAAGCAATTTGACTTCTCGAGTGCTCGCAAAACCTTTCTAGCGATGTTTGATAAAGTCTTATTGCCACTGAGCACGCGTCAATGGCCTATTGGGCATGCATTATAGCACTACCAGGTAATTCTCAAACTTTCATGTAGAATATATCACTATGCGAATGGTCATCATATCATCAACGTTGAGGAACGTCATAACAAGAAGCAAAAGTATGGAAACAAGCTGGAATTGTTATTAGTGGTGTGATTTTGAAACACTACCAACGTTGTTTAAGTAAAATAATAAAGAAAATAAAAGACTTTTAGCGAAGTCCTTTTCGCCATTAGAAAAAACAAGTTTTTATCGTCAGCAGAGATTCATGACAAACTTTGAAAACAGAACTAAACCAAGGTATAGCTCTGTGTGCATATTTTTTGAAAGATGTAACCACCACAATCACCATTTTGCAACAAAAACACTGCTCTTCTGGTGCAAATCACTCGCAAGCGCTGGGAAGATCTGTCACTAACAGGTCAGTTACGCTTTAACCGAAAGACAAAAACATTTACATTTTTTAACACTTCTGTGCTGGAGTGAGCGATGGCTAATCAGAAAACTACGAAACAGCTAGAAAAGTCAAACAATGCTTCTCACGGTTTTTCAGTCTGCAGCAAAACCGCAAGCGCACGCGACCATCGACATGTATTATGGGAACTCGATCAGCAGACAGGCCGGTTTATCTTGCATCACTGGAAGCGAACCTCCTTGTAACGGTGCGGCGCCGTCAAGGACTTTCACGCCGCTCCTAAGTAGTTTATGACGTTTTCGCGTAACTGCGTTCGAAAGGCATGAGGCCTCGTCGATTGAGAGCGCTACTTGAGAGCAGCAGCGGCAGTTTGCTAATACTGTTGTCAAGTGACCTTTTCTGTACCAGCGCTGATAAACGCTTCACGCTGTTATCTCAAATGCTAGCTAATCTTTTATGTTAGCTATAACGTTTTGTCATTTCATCCAAAAAAAAGCAATCAACATCCCATAAATTCACAACACACTGATACGTACATCGAAAAACAAGCAGTAAAAAGCATTGAAAAGTGAAATGTTTACAATTTTTGTTTATCCAATACAGTAACGGTCATGGGAAGCATAAAGAGTATAAAAAAATAAGTACCTTCCCGCAACTGGCCATCATTCTTTAGTCTAACTCTAAACCCAACCGTCAGCAATCAACCAGTTAACGGTCCAAAAATGGAGTATGCAAAACAACGTAGTTCTTGCACATCTACCTGCTAGTGTATAGCAAGGAGTATGAGCTGGCATCGATATTCCACGAATAAGAACAGTTTCTCAATGTGCCAGACGTGCTCTTAATATTTGAGCTCTTAGGACTGTTCAACACTTTTCTGGGTAGAAGTTCGCGGCGCAGTATAGAGCAGTAAAGTCCTTGTTGAGATGTCGTTAACGACCGGTTTTCTAACAACACGCGTATTTGACAGGGCGGCCGAACTGGCTTTGAGAGTCTCCCGTAAAGTAAACGCCAGTCAGTAAAAGTACGCTCAACACGACAGCACTAGATCCGCCGGTTCCTCAGAAAGTTTGAGAGCAATTGTTTGGAATGATGCTAGTAACTGCCCATCATTTGCCCCAAGCAAACCAACCTCCAAGCTACAGTACGCTTGTGAGTTTTAGGCAATTTGCAGCAAACACGCAAGTCCATAGCGATACAGCTGAAACCCCGAAACCTAAAGAAAAATTACAAAAAATGCTTTTCAGTGAAGAGAGCTTCGTGCCAATGCACTATCTTCGGCTCGTAATGTTTCTATTATGAGACATCTTAACCATCGACGTGCGTTTTAATTATTTCCTTTCATAATCTCTTCTCAGAATCGGCCACCATTTGGTTGAAGATTTGTTGTGTTAATGAGTATGCAGTGTATGCAGAGCCCGAGAAAAGCTATCTAAAATTCTGAGAAAAGCTATCTAAAATTCTACAGCAACTTGAGCCAAGAAATATTGAGTTATTTACTTCCAATGCTTGTCGTACATTCGCCAAACCGCGAGTAACCAAGTATGATTTCATGACAAGAAAGGTGCAAACGTAATGTGAGTTAAAAAGCTTATCAAATTTCTGCTGTAGTTAACTGGGATGGAATGTCACCCCCTTATGATTTAAATCTTCCCAAGAGACCAAGTAAAAGCCCTGCGAGTAGTCTTGTCAACTGTACACGAAATATGGTGCCGTGGTTGCTCAAACGTCATTACGTTCCGTCGGACAATCCGTTAACAAAGTTACCTCCAGGTTAGAACAACTAATAGTGTTTGGTTCCCACGACCAAATTTTAAGCCGAACAGAAAATGCGCACGCCGTCAACTGCAACAGCGTTCGCACCAAAAGAAGTCAAACTTCAAAAGGGTCAAAGCTTGTTTTCAATGCAGCGAGCAGGACAGCCAAAACTAAACAAATCCAGCGGCCATTGGTGCTCTGCATGCCACGACTAATTACGAAACAAACGAAAAGTTCTTTGATCGCTTGCAACGCGTCAAGTCATCACGACTTTTTGTGGCGATGGGTCATAACCGATTTCAACCACAGCGTTGCATTGTTCCTAGCTGTGAGCCGATTACCGAGATTGCCGCAGTCCATCCAGGCATCGAGTTATGTCGCGACCGACAAGACAAATGCATCTCTTCCAGAAAACTGGTGTTTCGCATCACAAAGGAAAAGACAATTTGTTCAAAACAACACAAGTAGGCCTACCGTTAAAAATCATCGCTTCTGATACTTACTGTCAAAATTTTGAAGTTCATTCTGCAAACGAGGCTTTTCTTTACGTTCCTTTTAGATATACTCCAGCAACACAAATTGCATGTTCAGTAATGAGAAGTTCAAAGAAATGCAAACTTTCCCGAAACAACGGAAAAGCAAAACTTGCGAATCGCTAATTTTCTACTAGCCTAGCAAGTTTCCTGCAACAGGACAAAAAACAATCGTTCATGCTCCAATCCAGTCACTCCTATCACCGGTTGACCATAAACAGCTTGGACAAAATTGCTGCTTGAATACTCTGCCAGCCGTTCCGGATACGTTCGAAGTTCATACGGTTTGGCTCCAACTAGACTGTGAAAGGTCAATTTGGGAAGAAACCGTCGAGAAGAAGCATGTTACACTGCTTGTTTTTAGTCGACGGTCCTCAGAAAAACAACATTCATTGGCGTGTCATTACGACAATTACCTGCCCTGCTAAGCGCAATGTCTCTCCAACATGTGCGGATGCCGGTGCGCGACTGTAGCTACTTGTGATCAACTAATAGCACCCTCAAATTCCCAGTTAATTGCAGGTTCTCATCAGTGCGCGAATGACGTCTTAAACCGAGCGGCTGGCCGTACCATCTTCAGCTTCAAACTGAAGCCTTGGCACAATTACAGCCACCTGTTCTCAAACATTGCCTGTCACGAGAAGACAAAAATCGCACAGTCGCACTAAATATTGCCGGAAAACGTGCTGAGATAAGCTGACCAGTTAGATTGAAGAGTCCATGCGCATAACGGATACTGTAACTCTAATTGGCCTGATAACGCAGGCCAAACTGCCGCTTGAAGATTAACTTTCACCGATCTCGGCAGCTGCGGCAACTCGAAGCTAATTTTAGGTTTACGAACATGAAATGCAAAGAGGAAAGCCCGTACGCTTTGACAATCAACGAGCACGCGTCTCTGTTCTCAAAAGTAAACGCCTTTCCCTACTTTGTCATCTTTCGCGCTCTTTCATTTGCAGCTGAATCAAGGACACGAGCGCTTACGTGCTCAGCGACATCAAGCAACTGACGACTACAACCAAACTGAAAGTGGCGTCCCGGTTACGTGAACTATTGACCGCCAGCGGGCGGCNCAAAAAAAGGCGCGACCCGATGTCGAGAGGCCGACCGATGTGCGAACCTGATGTGGACCTCTGACTGACTGGACGATTTGATACCGCTAATAAAATTCCTTCGATGATCCTCAAAGAATAATCGATCTGAAACTGAGAAGTGATTGCCAATACGCATAATTAAAAATTTTGGTCAGCGGAACAAAAGTCTTGAGATCACTTCCACGTTTACCCCACGAAGAAAACATGAAAGTGTTGGCAGTGGAGGTTTTCTGATCGTGGCTATAAATGAACAAACGACATGATACCTAATTTAAGATATTATATTTCCACAGAAACACTTGACAATCGGGAAAACTCTTAAAATGACGCTGTGGGATTTCAGTCCCCAAAAAAACAACCTAAGTTCAAGTAATTCTTATCCGGTTAATAAAAGCAATAAAGTAGAAGTACAAATGATTGATGTAAGTAATTTAAGCAAAGATCCATTCTCCACGCTATTTCTAATCTAACTAATGAAGGTGCAAAACGGACAGGAGCGTTGCAGCCGCGTGCTGGCCAGTTCTGCCAACATAAGACAAGATTGGGGCGAATGAAGCGGGTTTTTAAACTTGTTTGCTCGTGCCAGTTGTACGATTTGACCGCGCCAAAGTAACATTTCCTGTACTTTAGCGGTCTCAGGCAACCAATGCCCAAGATTAAAGGAGCCGCGCCGTCTGTCAGCATTGATTTGTCGGTCGCTCATTAGCAGGAAAATATTTGATATGAACCAACGGAACGGAACAAATAGAGAAGCAAGACTTCAAACTCAGCGGGTAAAAGGGCTAGTTTCCATCAACGGGATTTTTGTGAAACACATGACCGCGCAGACCCCAGGAAACAGCGATTTCTAATAATTGCAATGCTTCAAACAGCACCCAGAGGCTCTATGTTTAACAAACACGCGGTTTTTCAGTTGTACTGCTGAGTGATCTATGGTAGGCGGAAACTGTTAACTCTTGTCCCTTGAAGCAGATCAACTAAGTGCCGATGAGCTAAATGTCAGTGCCATCGTGTTTGAAATGCAATCGCATCTTGTGTCGCTCGCGCACTGATTGGCAAGTAACAAAGGGAAACCGACATATCATGGAAACCGACACGATAGCGACCTTTGGTGGGTCGTCGAAGCAGAAATATGCAGCAGCCGTTACCGGGCGTCATAAAGAAAAAATCGATAGTGCGTAACGCTCTGAAAGCGAATCAAAGTCAGCCCATTAGCGCAATCGGAAAATTGTCAAATATTCAGGAAAAAAACGACCTTGTCCCAAAAGCATGAAAGTGGAGTTCCCACGAGCAGCGAAGAATCAGGTGATTGTAAAAAAAAAACAGTTAAGGCATAATTTTACGAGCCACTATCTTCACGCCAGTAACGAACGAGTCACAAATAAACTTTTCACAAAATATCATTAATTTGTTCGAATTACTGCTTTTATCAATATTACCGTATTTATTCGAATATAACGCGCAAAATTTTGTACGGAATTTTCATCAAAAATTAAGGGTGCGCGTTTACACGAGTTTTTTCATCAGCACGCTTTATTTTTATTTCTTTTTTTGGACACTGATATAAACGTAACTCAAGAAGAGCTCGAACAACTCTTTGGTGAATCTGATGATGAATCCGGTTTCAAATTGTAAATTTCATTTGGGAATTGTGCTTATACTGGCAGTTTGCTTTACCAGTGTACCGTGTGTTATCAATAAATGTTTTGTTACAACCACATGTCTTCAACAGTTTTTTCATTCAAAAATTAAGGGTGCGCGTTATATACTAGTGCGTGTTATATTCGAATAAATACGGTACTTCGGGTAGTTTGGAAACATTTAATGGCACACTGCCAGATAATAAACCAATCTGTACCACCAAATTTCAGTATCATAGTTGAGAAAATGGTCCTTGTAAAGTTTTGGATGCGCTCGGTGGATTAATGGTTTCGTGTGCTTGCTTAAATCAAGGCTGGGTGCGTTTACTTTCCATATGTTTCTGATGACGGCGATCACTTGTTAAATACTTTTGAAAATGACGCTTTACAGATTTTTGGCTAAACGTTTGGCGTACACACACGTACGTGTATTGCGCTGCCCGAAGCGTTTCGTCACTGCTTTGTTTCAAGGGATAATATCAGGCTTACCGTAGGTCGGTAATTTTATTCGATGAAAAGTACACCTGAAAAAGCGCTGATTTGCGTTATAGGGATATCAAAGCTATTTTATCACATATGAGATCGTCTTTATTTCATGCGCCACTTTGATAGAGCAGAAGAACACATTTTGTAAAACTCTTAGTGTTAGCCAATAATTCTCAGCCGTAAGATGTTACACATTAAGCACCAATCTCTCAATCGTTTCTGTGCTTAGGAAACCATTGGCGAGATGGCAAGACATGATAGCTGCTGCAAAGCTCCCATCTGTGTCCAAAGGTTGGATGGTTGAGGAGCTTTGCCAGATACAATCACCAATGCTTTTTTCAACAGGCGCGTCGCCAGCGTTTGGTGGATGAGGGATTGAGGGCCCATGTTAGCGGACGACCAAAAAAAGTCACCATTCATTTCCAGCTGGGAGGGCACCAGCTGCAAATGATGAGGCGGGCAGCTCAGTGGGAACGATCCTGGCTTTGTCGTAATAACTGCATGAAAAGTGTTTGTAGGTGCTGTAAATTTTTTTTGCCAGTGACGTTTAAGCAACAGTGTACAATAAGCAGCTCCACACTGCGCTAAAAATCATGGCATGCAACGAAAATTTCGTTATTACCTAATATGTATTATTGGGTTCGGTCCTCAGCATGTATATTTGAAAGAAAACTTTTCACAAGGAAAGTATTTTCCACTATAAAGGGATTTTTTGCGAATACCTAAAACAGGTCATCCATACACTGCTTTCAGTGTTTGAGAAATTCCGCCTAAAACTAAGTTCATTTCAACTCAGACACATGATTCGGCTAACTCGACCCAGATTCCAGTCAGTTCAGTGAATAGCTACGTTACAGTGTGCATGGATCATTTATTGTAAAGGTACCCAGCTAAGGCCTGATTTTATTTTTCCACATTGCTGCAGAGCGTGGCACAGATCCCATCTCTTGCACCTACGGTTCTCTGTACTGAAACGAACCAAACAGTCAAAGCTTTGATGTCTTTCATGATTACGTTCACTTTTGACACTACTATTGTTTTCAGCATGTACTCAAAGCCCGGTGGGACCCAAGCTGTGATTCTAGCACTGCAACGTATAATATTTTTCAAATGTTACACACGTGAAAGTGAAAAAAAAGTTTACAAGCATCAGAGCCGACGCGAGGTAACACCACCAGTTCAGGGATTCTTAAACTTTTTCAGTCACGCCCCCTTTAGCGTTACTCATTGTTATTCACGCCTCACCTAACCTTCAAATCAACCACAAAAAGCAGAACAATAATTATTTCCCATCATCCTGCTTTCCAACAATATGTCGTTGCCATGCTCGCGCCCCCTTGCAAGCCATTCACGCCCTCCATTTTTAGAACCATTGACTAGCTAGTACCCGTTGTCGAATCTTGAATGACAGTATCTTTGTTGTCAGCAAAATAGCGAAAAATTTTCACCGTTGGCCTTGGTTAGAAAAGTGAAAAACAGTTGTAAATAGCAAAGGGTTGTGATTCGTGTAAGTTAAAACTCATCGACTAAAATTAAAACCCTGTCAATCTCATGGTTAATTTTCTTTCAGCAAAAAAAGAGCTTGAAGTAGCTGTGTCAATTGCGTATGACGCCACTTGGATTTAACGGAAGACTCGAACCTCATCTGCACCCACGAGCCTCTTGAAGCTCTTGAGGCAGATATGTCAAAGCTGTTACTGAGTATTTTGAGCCCTTGAGGTCAGGCACATGGCCGCTAAGTCGATCTGCCCACCTTTGCAAATACCGAGCCCAGAACAGTCCCTGCTCAATGGCTGAGCAAACCAAAACTAAATCTTAATATCCATTGCGTCTAGTAATGGTCTGTTTGCAGAGCTTGGTAACAGCATAGCAGACTCATCGCTTCAGGTTCATTGACATTTAAATCGACTGTGACAACCCAAGTCTCTCGCACTACTGCAGGTCGCAGTTTATCGCTGGCCCGGTTTCCTACAGGCGGTACTTCGAGTGCTCCAGCGTGCAAGTACAAGTGCTGCGATGCACAGATGCCGCAAACAATTCGCACACAAGTTTAAATGCGTGGCGTTTAAAATAGGCTTCAAATGGCAACGCGAAGCTCATCGACTCTGTTCTAATCAGACACCTTTCAAGCTTGTATGCAGCACATTTAGGTTTTAAAGGATGATTTGGAAAACACTCAAAGAGAAGTCTTACTCTTAAATGTAATTCACCTAGTACCAAATCTATATCAACCCAAATTCTCACAGCTAGACAATATCAATTAAGAAGAACAAACGAAACGCTATATCTTGAACTGGTTCTCAGATTCGGGGGATCATAGAAACAGCCAAAAAGAGACGCATGCAAGGGTTACAACTAGGGAGCTTCTGAGCCTGCGGAGCAAAAAGGAGTCCAAGTAATTGCTTAACCCGGAAAAACACATTTATTAAATAGCTTCACCTTTTCTTTGAGAAATGTGACAGGCTTACATCTCAACTCTTGTCACTTGTTGATATGCAAAAGAAAATTAGGATTAAAACACACCACACTATCACAACAACACTGTTCGTCCCAATTTGCTTTGCTCTTAATCTGTTTTGGATTTTTTACCTGATAAATGTTCTTGGCATCCATGCTCATGTCTAGCTGAAGGCTACTCATTGATGAAATTCTGAAAAACGCCAGCATGCCGAAGTACGTCTTTCCTTAGCGTTCAATGAAGGTTACTCATTGATGAAATTCTGAAAAACGCCAGCATGCCGAATTACGTCTTTCCTTAGCGTATAATAATGCGCTGTGTGCAGCTGTATCTTTCCAGAGAAAGGGCCCAAATCTTTTGGCCCGCATGAGGTTGGCAAATGCATATGGGAAGAATTTTCACAGTCAGTTTGTATGTATTTTATAGGCTCACAACACAACCTCGTCATACCGCTTTTCCGCTATTACTACGTACTGTAGTTGTTAAAGATATTTTACTATGTACAGTATCTTCACAATATCTATGAAGTGCTTTCAACTAGTGTTCTGAGTGGAAGAAATTACGTTGTTGGTTAGCTAGCAATCCACAGTATCAAAAAATGTTTTGCTTAAATCACACCACATACACTTGTGTACGCTACAATTGAAGGCGTTTATGGACAGACAAAATTTCAATGTGGTTCAGTCGATTCCATTTTCATGTAAACTAAAAAATTGCACAAATTTGTGTCTAAACAGAGCAATGTTGATGTATTTCAAAGACAAGTGTTTCAATAGATAAGGAGAAGCGGAACATTAAAACACTGCCTATATGATTCTTCCAACATGGCCAAAAACTTTGGAAAAACTGCAATATGAAATGTATCCTCTACTGCAGGAATCGCGTTGAAAACTTTGCTACAGGCCACAAAAATTTGACGTGGACGCTGATGAGGTAAGACTAGCAGATAAAACTGACGTCACCTCGGTACACGTGCCCCTGAGGGTGCTCGCGACATTGCCGGGGGATTCTTAACAAATGCGTTGCTAAATAACCAAGTTTGCGTTTGTCAGTTGGAATTGTTTACAGCGGCATCTGAGGAAAAATGTTATTGTCAAGTAGCCTTTGTTAAAGACCAGAACTATTATGTCGTCTAACTTTGAGAAGACACTTTTATGCTAGATATTTTCGAAGGCGCCTGTCCTCGTGCTCTTTAATTGTAANCTGATTTTTTGTGGGCAACCTAAGAACCGCTTGACATAGAAGGGTTTGGAGTGGTCCTATACCATTAACGGCCGTGTGTTTAAGAACTTCTTTCCAGATGATACATCTTTGCTTGCTCGATCAATGAAGTCTTCACTCACGTAATGATGACAACAAGATATTTATAATGAAAATCACGGCCAGTGAAAACGATACAAACATCATTTGTATCGTTTTTATTGGCCGTGATTTTCATTACAAGGCTATTTAACACTTCCGCTTTTCGTGTACCAAAACAAGACATGCACCTTGGTTCTATGGGCATGGGGTAGTTCTTTAGCCAAAGTTGTTTTTGAAAACAAGCAATGAATGGAAAATCGTAAACCACTGATCAAGTCAAATGAATTGGGTATGTAGGAAAAGTCTGAGCGATTGTTGCCTTTACAATTTAAATGTATTAATACAAAATGCTCATTGTCTTGTAACCATGGTAAAGTTCTATTCCATGCATTGGCCCTAAGTTGTGTTTAGCCAATGTTTAACGATGCTTACTTTCAATAATTGCTATTTTGTAAAGTGTTCAAAAAGTATGCTTATGCTTTACCAATACTCCNTCCATAGAACTTATTCCATGGTTTGAAAAATTAACGTCTCGTACGCNATTGCAGGACCTTCGCTTTACCTCTCCAGGATTAGCATCAGGTGTCCACTAATGCTTTAGGAAAATAGTTACAGAAATACTCAGCGAATTCGACCACAACTGGCTATGGTCTATACTCCCTAAAATAACTAAAATTGTTGAGATTTTGCGTAAAAAACGAAAGACACGTAATATTTTTTCCCATCACAAAATGTAGATTTCCCAGGTCAGTGCGCCAACAAGTTGGGAAAATACCCAATTTTATTTTAAAAAATGGAAACGTGACGGCTTGTCTTGCTTCTTTATGATTTTAAAGGGAAGTCGGGATGTTGCCGTTTCACTGAACTCTGCAGTAGTCGGAAGGACATTTTTGAGGAAACAACCCTAGTTGATCTTTGCTTGGACGACAGCTACATAGCTTTAATGGGGAACGATTATGGAAACTGTTAGAAAAAAATATAACTTCAACGACGCTTACACTAACACTGAAAAGGTAGCACCGGCCAGTCAGATTGGCCGCGTTCAAGAAAACATCACGCGAACACCAAACTTGGCCAGGCTCCACAAACCGAACAGAACACTGCGCTTATTTCAGAGCTGCCAGATTTTATTTGACTATAACCGATGTTGACGTGCCACTGCTAGTGATTGTTATTAATTGACAACGATCACGGAGCTGCGAAGTTTGCGGTCACCGTTTGCCCGGTTGCAATTAAAATCGGATCGTCTCGGGGAAAGAATGCGAAAGCACGTCTGTCGCGCGAGCCTCAACCGACCGTTGTTCTTACGACTAAAACCTTACCACCACAAGAGATGATCTGCTGCAATAAAAATGCGCCTCGCAAACGCAACGCCCTTTTCTTTTACCGAACTTTGATCGACTGTCGTCTTAAGTGCGTAATCTCTATCGGCAGGAGGCGCAATTACTTGGTTAGTCTTCTAATCAAAGCCAAGCAGTACCTTCTCACTGCGGTAACCGTAATGCAGCCAAACAGACTGGCTGCAAGCCGTTGACGCCGTGCTAGTCACACGTGCTGATTATGGTGGTAGGCCCGTCATTTTCGAGTTTTTGCCATCATGGTCAAGCGATATCGACTCAACTCCTTTTCCAACCACTTGGCGATCATGAATGCCAGGTGTCGGTCAGTCGAGAGCGTAATTAACCGCTCTGGCCAAAGACACCGCCAGCAGTTATTTTCTCTCTAATTAGGTCTTCGCTTCAAAAGCCGGTTCACGGATAGAAACTTACTTTCATCTGCAGCGCCACTTGGAGTACTTTAAAAAATGCATCATTTTCCACTGCCCTGTACGCCATAATTTGGTTGAATATGTAATAGCCACGTGCCCATGATATGTAACTAAAAACGTAGCAACGACTGGAAGAATATGAAAGTTGCTTTGTTTCCCTTAAACTTTTTATTTTCTCACCAAACATCTTGATTAAGTGTTTGATCAGGCACCTTGTTTTTATTTTCTAAGTGTGAATTTACGTACATTTTCCATTTTCAATAACCAACAACGACACGCTGTACACGTTAGTAACCAGCATAAAGCAAACAGCGCAGTTTTTGCATTTTGGACGATTATACAACTTTAGTTAGACAATTTCCACAACTTTGCAAATGTACATTGTCTCTGATTATTTCTGCGATTAGGTATTCTCAGTGCAGTATGTCGTTTAAACCTGATTTCTTTTTATATGATTTTAACGTTACCCATCAGTCACGATTGAGAAAACAACAGAATATGCGCGTCAAGTAAACAATCCCTTACATAACATCAACATGCATATTTCATGAGTGACGTTTCACTCATGAGTGACCCTGTATATTTCATGGGTGACGTTTTTTGGTTGATTCTAATTTTTCACAAATATTCTGGTGAAGAGTTGGGTTTTATTAAACATGTGTGCGTTATTCGTACACAAATATCGATTGACACTAACTTGCGTGATATATGAAAGTTGTTCAAATTTTCTCCTCTACGTAAAATTTCAGATCTAATACAAACTACAAGGAATGTCAGCATTACACTAGCGATTGCAGTATAAAGATGTTTTCCTCTGATCTTTCCCTAGACCCGTGGTTCTTAACCTTTCGCTGACCTTGCACCACCTGTTGCTTTTCACTGCATACCATCAGTTCATGAAGAGCCTTATAATTTCTTCAAATGTTCTTAAGAGTACTAAAATGCGCAATGAAATAACAAAAAATAATTTAAATTCAACGGCTGCGATTGTCACTTAAGTAAAAGTGGGTAAAATTCATTGTAGGGTGATTTATTATCGTAAAGTGACATGTAATTTGCAACAGTTGCAATAATAGACACCATACATTTATCTGACATTAATCTTCGCATATGCCTCAAAAGCTCGTCTGTCACCTGGAAAGCCCTCACATACCACTAGTGACTAGTGGTACGCGATAACACCACAGGTGGAGAATCAGAGTGCTCTAAGTCTAGTCTAGACACTTCGAAAGGAGTTAACAAATGAATAGGATTGTCAAGTGTTTCTCGACATATTTACTCTGAGATGAGTGCGATGGTTTTGTGCCTTTGGATGTTTCTTCATTGATATTTTACTTTAATATTCTTCCCATCGTCGGCCTTATCAGGCAATACTGCACCTAACTCCACGTTCAATACTGTATTATCAAAGAGGTGTACATATTTTCGCAGCCAAGCAATGTGCTTCCAGTCAAAATAATGCTTTTCTACAACTGCAATCAAGTTGTAACATATAGCTCGCCCTTGTTTTTGAATTCTTGAGAAGGTGTAGCTTTGGGTATGATGAGCGCTTCACACATGGGCCCAGTTCTGTTTAGTTGACGGCTGATAGAAAAGAGAAGACTGCAGGCAGTAGTTTCACTTATCACTTACTGCCAAATTTGTAAAAAGCATAGAAGTTCAACTAGACATTGAGTAATCATGTTTGCCTTTCAATAAATCTTGCAAACCCTGATTTTAATTCGCCAGTTACAGCACGTTGTTACCGCTTTTCTGGAATTTTCTATTAATATACTCGTTGTTTTCGGTTGCATTACACATAACTACCGTACCATAAAAGTTTGATTATACTGTATAAGTGGTGGTGACAAGGAAAATTTCAATCTACAGCAGGTTTTTTTAGGTGTTTTAGGGACCCGATTCGGGTCCCTAGAATTGAAAATCGGGTCCCTAGAATCAGAGAAAATTATTAGCGGGTCCCTAGGATCAGAGAAATCGCGTCACTACAGGTCCATACCGGGTACCTAACATTTTCCTTAAAAAAAACCCTGATCTACAGACAATTGTTTGCGACACGTTTAGCTGCTGCATCAGCACTTGGAATTACATGGTGAATCACATGCTAGCAGCACTGCAGCAATTGCCGTCCCCAGCTTATATGGTTGTTGGCAAACGGCTGACTGACTCATGGACTTAAATCGTAGTTGAAAACAAGAGAACTACGTACGTACATAAATAAATCCATCGTTTGAGGTACCTCCCTCCTAGTTCCGTAAAACCAAGAACTTTACAGGGAAAAACAAATCCGCTTTAAGGTCCACGCGAGTGTTGAGCGATGGGCGTATTGTTTGCTTGCACAGGCTGTCGTGACGCGAAAATGACGTCACACTTGGCGGATCGCAAATCACCGGATCAGAGGAATTTGTTTGCATGCTCGCTTTTTAATCGGCGTCGCAGGTGTTTGGTCAAAGCGCTACCGTTTTGATAAACTCATTTCGGGAAAGCTGCTTTTCTGTCTGAAAAGCACTCGCTAAAAGTGCGACACACTTCGAACTCTGCGGTGGTCCGTGCGCAACATCCTGCACGAGTCGGTTTTTCTCCTAGAACCTAGATGACAGAGATGAACACAAATGTCCGTCATAAGTTTGTGTGGGGATACGTTCAGCTTCTCGTAAATGTGAATCACAAGGTAATAAAAGTTTTTATGGTTTGGCAATCAACTTGCTTGGTCATAGTCATGGCAGAAATGCAAAGATGTAAGCTGTATTTGAATGCTCAGTTTTGCTTGCTCAAAAGCATTTCATGGATCTTGATAAACGTATTTGCCATTTCCTGTTTGCATTTCAATAAAATTTCTCTCAGTGGTGGTGAATGGAATAACACACTGAGGTTTGTTTTTAAATAGCTATTCTGCCTCATGTGCATGCAGTTGATTTTTGAAAGAAGTATTTTTGTTACAATAACTCCTGGTATTTTTCAAGCACATACTTTATTCTAAATATGAACACGACTTCCGGACCAAATAAATTTGTGAAGTTGTCGGCAGCACCACTGTTTTTCAATGAAAATCTCATAAAAACAAAAACGTCGTCTGGTTATTTTAAGGAGAGTGCCAATGTAGAGCAAGCTTGCGCTGAATGTGTATACTAAGGACATACGAATCAACAACTAAATCACTGGAGTACATGCAGCTTCACTTTTACGTGTAAGAAATGGCTTTGTGGTGGGCTACATGCTAAAATATTCGTGTCTTAGGGTACAAGAATGCATATCTCCGTTGGACTTAAAACCAGACGTCTCAACGACTGCTTTTCCATCAACACAGCGCAAGTGCTTGGCTTGCAACCCACAAAGAATCCAAGATCATTAGTTTGTGCAAAGGTGATCAAAGTATCTGCTGCTAATTAATCACTTAAAAAACAAAAATAACCTTGCAGCAACGTTCAGATGGGTACTACTTCTGCAAATTTCCTCAAAAATCCCATAGAATGGTTTTATAGTTTTTTCAGTGATGTCATGAGACAGAAACACAAATATTTTGACTGGGTCAAATCTGCTACAGACAGACGGCGAAAAGCCAGCACCATAATATTACGGTTTACTGGACATCAATGAACACCAGCTCTCGCAATTTTTTCTTGAAATGAGAAAAATTTCAACACCGTGGATCTAGCAGGTTACGAGTCACTAGTAACGAACAATATGTTTCATGTCTAGTCGAACGAGCATTCACTGCCAAAGTGTGCACTGTCTAGGTCTTGGCAGATCGCCAACTGCTTTTCCCGGCGGAGCAAAAAATCAGCTACATGTCAAAGCCTGGACCAAGCAGCAGTGCTGGCAGCCGCTGTCGCGCTTCTGGTGGACGAAGAATGCATTAAGAACGATTTACAGTTTTGAATGCGCCCCTGTCAGCATTTCTTGTTGACAACTTCTTCAGTAAAGCACATGATTCACCACGGCGAACTTTACTACCAAGTTTCATGAGTTTATTTATTTGCAAAGTACGCATACGAACATGAATCGGAGGAGAGCTTGCACTATTATGCTTCAAGGTTGTTTTTGTGACGATCACAATGCCTGGCTAATGGCTAATGCTGTTTCAAGTCGAGACTAAATGTCTCGCGTTCTGTTATGTACCAGACAAGACAGCGCGCTTCCTACCTCACAATCCCACGGCTAAAAAACAGAAGTTTGGATTTTTCCCCAACGTTGAATTACGTTCAGACTACCGAGAACGGGTGGCATCAAGTGATTTTTACAAGAAGATCTCAAGAGAAAAACGCGAGTTGTGGCGAAAAAACAAACAGCTTTTCATGAGTCTTAGCCACCATGCAGCATAAAACGCTATCTCAACTACATTAGACGAGAAATAAACAAGTTTTATGAACATTAACGCAGCTTTGCCGCAATTGCTGTTAAAGTTCTCAGCGCGCTTACGCGTGTAGTACCTGCTGAGGTCATGTGGAACTTGCGTAAAAAAGTGTGAGATACAGTTTTCACATCATGTGATACAAATTAGTACTAAAACTATCAACCTGTCTTAGTTCTCATAAATTCGTAGCAACACTGGTAATTGTGAACGCGTTGTTTAAAAATGAAATGACATTATCTGCTTAATATTGCAAACTTGTAAAACACCATCTGCTTCAGCAAGCTTATGATATCTAAAAACATTTTTCTTTCGAACTTAGTTTCTGTTAACAATACCTAACTCATGACTGCCTTCTTTGAGCTGTGCCAAAAATAACTTGTTGCCAAACGAGCTCAAATTGTACGATCTAGGTTGCCTGGCCCATCAGGGACGAACAGGATTCGCAATTAAAGCGACGACGACAAGGTATAACCACCACCTGAGTTAGACTTCTCACAAGTGAATTTCCTTCCATTCGTGTCAAGCAGCCAATAATTACTCCATAATTAGGGCTGCAAACCACTGTCTAACAAATTGTACAGACACGCTTGGAATATTTGCGGTAAGAGTTAATCTTATATTCGCCGTCAAGGCGCCGCTTATTTCCCTGACGCAGAAATTCAGGGCATGGTTCACGCTCGTTTTCTTCAACATTTTCTTGCAAGGTGTTGATAGTTCTCAGATGCGTTCAAACAATGGTGCGTAAAATATGTGATGACTGTAAATTAAAATTCAATGAATGATTCGCTGCATACGCTCGAAAAGGAAAACGATCAGCATTACTTCATAGTTGAAGAGCGGCTGCAGCGTTTTGTGATAAGGCATCGTTGGTCCAAACTAGGTGCAGGTCAGTAAAATACCTCATATGATGTCGAATTCGGTCAGCAGTTTGCGAGACTCCACTGCGTCAAACTCAACCTTTTCGTTACTGGTGAGCAAGAGTTGTTCACTTTCTCCCCACCTTTATTCCCTTGGGCTTTTGCGCATATCTACTTTATTTATATATAAGACTATACTACACACGTAAAAGTGAAGCGAACAAAATTAAATGCGATTTTTGTCTATTTTTCCACATGAGCTCAAACAGCAGTTCAAAATAGCCAATATTACAACACCAACACCACACTTCAATGTTTCTTACTGACGGGTGGATTAGCATGAGCTCCACACAGCGTCGGCTTGAGCCGATTCCTCAAAGTTCTCTATTTTCCAGATCAAGCAGCACCACACATATCTTAATAAAACCCACAGGGTAGCAAACACAGGCAGTGTATTTTTAAGTTTTTTGGCAGTTGCGTTTTACATGTAATTTTTTATCAATTTACTTAATAGGATGGTTACAAATATCATTGTGACATTGCCACACAAACTATACTGTAGACCCAAACCACCACCACGAACGCAAACACCCAGATAAACGGCACAGGTGAACCAGGTAGCAGCCTAGCCTCTAAATCTAATCGGCGATTGCAACTATATTTTATCACAAATGCATCTATTGCGCCCTTGATTATCGGTGGTACATAAGACCAAGGCTGGGCAAACTATTTTCAGACTCACACTCCACGCGACTGCTTTAATTATGCGGCATTTTCTCCAGAGCAGAGCCGCATTCAGAAAATTTAAATTTTAAGGAGCCACATGTTATACAGTGTGAAATAATTAATACCTAAAATGCTTCCTTTGTAAACTTGCCTTTGCCGCGCTGTTAGAAGTCATTCGAATAAAGGCTTGTATGTCATTCAAATAAAGGCTTGTATGTCAACCTCCAAAAGAAGCCGTTGCAAACTAAATAGGCCGACAAAACGTCTATACATCACAACGCGTTTTAACTTTTATCACCGGGAATTGAGATGGCAAAACGACGTTTCTACTGTAGTTAACCAAAGACATACAGTTTGTAAAATGCTCTTTTCTCTCTGTCAGCAAACAACTTGACTATAGAGACTAGAACCGGGCAGAGTGTTATTTCTTGACACCGCCTCCGACAATTTGGAAAATTTCAAAATCCGACTCCGCCCAAACTCCGCAAAGTTCCGTAAATACTACAGAAGCAAATGTTAAGTGAAAGATGAAATGAAACTCCTCTGCTCCACCTTCACGCAAAACTTTACCACTCGGCGGATCGCGTACCGTAGTTTCACCTGGCCCTCGATATATAGAGTGAGGTATCCAACAAAGTGCGACACTTTTGACATCATTATTCAAGATTATTCATGACAGATGAACAGACCGATTGTGATTGGCGTTGAAAAGTTAAAGTATGAAAATCAAAAAGCACGATGAAGATGTGTGTTAAGTGTAACAGAAGACATTCATGAAAAAATGGTGAATGTTGTCTGCCTAGGGTCGTGTCAACATTTCAGCTGCATATAACATGGGTGGCCAACAGCCCCGTAACCAGCTTGGGAGACCATGAGTGGCAAAACGTTTTCTGAGAGGGGCCCAAATTTTTTAAATTATGTCCAATAGTTTTCAACTATGCCCGAAACAATTTTTCAGGGAGGAGAAAAATTTTGCAGGGGGGGCTTCTGGTGGCCAACAAGTCAGAGACCAAGATCCACATTTTGTATTACCGCAAAGAGCCACATCATACACATGGCCACACACGAACAAAACCTCTGCTCGATTTATTGGTCAGCTCGATTTATTGGAAATATCACACAGCACCATGACAATGACAGAACTTTACAAGCCATTTGTTGTTATGCGTGTTATTTCGTGGGACTTCTGGACTGGTAATTACGTAAGAGCGGAATGAAACCGGGCAAAGAGCCGCGTGCGGCTTGCAAACCGCGGGTTGACCACCCCTGGCATATAACAGGTAATGGCCATACGAAACAAATAACAGAACCGCCAAAACAATGCTGTGAGAAAAGTTATTTGTGTGTTAATGCTCGCAGACGTTAGTGCTTGATGAATGGGCTTATGAGCAAAACCTTGGTGCACTAATATCTTGAAATCCCGTTTCTACCAGAAATGTATAAAGCCTTGGTAGTACTTCCTACGTCATTACTCGGGGCGAATTTTCTTGGATAAAGACAGTTCTGCTATAAATGCTTTATCTGATACAAAAACCTGAAGGACGCGTGGCAGCTTTTATTGTCAATTCAGCGTTAAAGTAAATGCGAAACAATAGTGGAAATTGTTCAGTATCCCATTTGTTGAAGCAAAGTGTACGTGCGCATGGGACAATATTGTGGAGAAAGTGTATTTTAATTCAGAAAAATGATTTTTTGCGGTTGCCGAAACAACGTTTTCGAGTGAAGTCACTCGACATTTTCTCTCTTTACTTCATCGTTCCCGCAGAGCAAACCCGTTTACCACAGCGCAAGTGGAAATTATATGACGGCAAGTGATGGCATTGTTGATCCGGACGATTTACTCTGGTTCTTATTAAGCCGAACGCCCTGCCGTCGCTTTATCTACAATCATGGCGAGATTTCGACCCGCACTCTTGCAGTTTACGGGAAATCTGTATCATTGTCATAAAGCAACTTTGAAGTTTTTCAATTATCATTTTCCAGGACGTTTTCTATAGCGCCTTAAACCCTTTAGGTTACCTACTGATAAATTTGTTATAGGTCATTAGTAGGTTATATGCAGGGGAATACATGCTTCACAATACGCCATCAAGGTAAAAACCTCTCTCACATTACTATCCTGAGTATAGACTTGATTAAAGACGTGATGGCAGATTTGGGTGGGAAACACTCAGTAAAAATGTTACGAATCTATTCCGTCCTTGACAAACGGCGTATTTTCAAACATGTTTCAGTTTATTTCATTCATTCAGTTTCATATCCGCTTTTCCTCTAGCAAGGGTCGCGCGGGCAGCAGCCCTAGGAGAAATCGAAATACCTCTAAAATTTTCAACAATCTCTGGTAGTTCTGCTGGCTCCACACCATGACGTGATCAAGCACGGTGGGAGATTTAGTCACACCACCTGGTTCTTGATCGACCTCTGGGTCATTTCCCGTGGGTGTAGCCGGCAGGGCTTGCTTCCAGTGTTCCCTCTAAGAAAATTCTACACTGAGCAAATGTTTGTTTTGTTGCGCATGAAGCGCATGCAATTGCGCAATCATGCAGACACGCAAACAGTGAAGCGCTCCCAACGGTAAAAGAATGACGCGATCTGGATATATATATATATACCGTATTAAAATTTAGAACGTTGGAAGTGCGCGAGAATGAGATAGCACTGCGCAAATTGTCTGGTGGTACTGTGCAGTTGCGCAGCTTAAGGAGAACACTGTTTGCTTCGCCAATCCGTCCGGGAACATTCTGATCACATGGCCGAACCAAGGTAGTTGGGTATTTCTATGTCTATTCGCAGAAGTGGCTCGACATTAGGGTTTAAGGATTCCACGGCTCACAGCTGCGCACTTCGTCGCGATGCGTCACACTGTGGACTTTTCACAAAAATCCCTTCTCTGCCGCTTTGTTAGCGATAGCGCTTTTTCACTCATTACCCAAGATTCATGACCACACAGATGAGGATCGGAACAAAGGTCCATTTAAAAACGTACAGCTTTGGGGTGTCTGAAGGCGCCCGTTTTGTGAGGCTTCAGTTCCAATCCCCCATAAAAATTAAGAGATCAGTGATACTTTTCTGTCGTTGAACCGGTAGCATACGCCGCTGTTATTGTTACTGTAACACTGTCTGTTACTGCAACACTTTTGTTCCGAGTGGCAACTATCTGTCGAGACTTCGCCAATTATTCCGTTTTATCAATTGCTTTCGCGGTCGATCTCATTTTCCTGACTTTAGCACTCTCAATCTCGTTCCCGGACTTGCAACGCCGGCGTAATTTCGGTTTTACGGCTAGTATCAGAATTTTCGATTCTGCCAGAACAATGTTTTGGTCTCAAATGTATTGGCAGGTTTACCAAGCCGAAGAAGGGAACTNACAAAGCGTTTGGCATTGTATTAGTCGTCTTTCAACACTGAGGCCTGATTAGACGTTTAAAGCAGATATCAAAGAACTAATTTCTCAGCAGATTGGCTGCTCTTTTTTTTCATCATCTCGTNCACGTCCATCCTGTCTTTCGGCGTTGAAACTCTTGGAATGATGCAACCATACCAATTCGGCTGTTCATGTGCAACTGCATTCAGTTCATCACCACCTATGAAGTCATCTTAAGCACCATTTATTGTCTAAAAAGTCGGCGCCTGTTGTTCTGCTTCTGAAAATTTTGAAAACGCACTGAAGGGATCATTGCATGAAGAAATATTTGACAGCCGTTTGCAAACTGAGTTTCGCCGAACCCTTTGAGCTGTGTTGCGGAATCTGGTTTGAACATCTGGGCACCTCATGATTGCTAACTGCACAGAAACAGCATGCTTTGTCAATGGGCTCATACTTGAGAAACTTTAAATGGGGTTGCGACGAGAAGCAGTGGAGAACGTAGCCAACTGGGCGGCAGCCGAACCACGCTCCCCAATGGTCAATTTCGCACGAAACTAAGCAGTGACATCACGAAGTTGGTTTAGCGTTTGTATAGCAAGGCGAGGGCGATGACGGCAGTCGTAGATCGAATGAATTGCGAAAAAAGAAGAATGTGTTAGTTCAACCAATCATGCTAGAACTGCTTCTTTTCTCTAATTTGCGCGCTTACAGGATAACTTCATGTGAATGAAACTGTGATTCTCAGAAATAAACGTTCTCTACTGATCCTGAAATGCCATCTTCTCCGAAAGTTTATTTTTTCCTGATTTCCTGGCGCGTTCGAGCGAGATTTTTGTATGGCCTTCAACATAAACTTCTTCAAGAAAAAGGGAAGAAAACATAAATTCAGCTGCGACACGGGTATTGAATTCTACCACCGATATCTAGGCTTGCGTGACGCACCATTGTTAAAGCATGCGTTCTTTTCGCAAAGCAAACACAGGGACGGTTTTTAAACAACCAATTTCGAAGGCGATTATTTGCTATAAGGATCGAGATAGCATAATGTGGCTTGAATAAACTGCTTCGAGTCAAGGACTGTGGAACAAGCATGCGCTAGGTCATTGTACTTATAATGAGCTGACGACACGAGCATTGTGCAATGTGTAACTTTCAACTTTGCTAAAACCTCTTGTGCGGAAATGTCGTCAAGCAAGTTAACACGAAAAGAACACATTAGTGTCGATGGATTTTTAAATAAACGCAATTCAGATCGTTGCTGTTTCGGTACTTATCATTGCAGCCTGAAATAACAACATTGTCAAACAAGTTTAGCTTATTTAGTTTAGACCAGTGGTTCTTTTTCAGGGGGTAAATTTTACCCAATATGGGAGTAAATTTAATAATGTTTATAGCAAGAGTGACATCTTGCGAAGCTCGACTTTTTCAGATACAAAACGATTCCTTTTGATACCTTGTTTAGATTTATCCCGTAAAACTTTGTTTGTTCCGTAATCATTATTTGGAATAAGTCTTCATAAACGAAGAAAAAAGAAAATCGTCTTTTGCAAGTAGTAAGAGATAAAGAAAAGTTTGATAAACCTCGGGTAAAGCATCAACAAGTTTATTTAAAAGCGTCTTGGCTGAACACTCACCAGTGCAACACATGCAAAGTGCGCATAAAAGAAGCCGGAGGTTTTTTCATCTTTTTATGTCATCTTCTGTTAGATTTTGAATTTTTTCTTGTCGTATGAGCAGCGATGGGCAGAAATGAAGGATCATTGCAATTCGAGTATAACGCAAGTTATCAATTCTGGTAAATTCTCACGAGTTATGTGTTGTGATGAGTGAGGTCCTTTGCTTAAGCGTTTTTCAGCCAAAAACACTTACGGTACCACACAGTGGCGTAGCCAGCCCAAAATTTTTGGGGGCAAATCTTTTGACTTTAAGCGGGCAACCATATTTTGTATGGGATACCGCCTCTCAAAAGCACAAAATGACAAGATATGCTATAAATTTTGGGGGCATGGTCCCCTTGCCCCCCCTGGCTACGCCTCGGTACATCACGTTCAGAAGGTAAAGTGGTCAACCAATGCGTCACCGAGATGAGTAGCCACAAACCTCTTTGTCGTAGAAGAGGGACATCGAAAAAGATATCACATGCAAACACAGTGCGCAGTCTTCTACGGTTTTAACTAAAAAACATATCCTGTAACTGCAAATCAAACAAAAATGTTATGAGATATATATCACAACCGCAGCAAGGCACGGTTGGCTGAAATAGAAGCAGTCATACCAGCTGCAAGTATTGAAGTACCAGAAACGTCAGACAAGGGATCAAGCCACGGCCACGCCTCTGGCCACGCAGCAAAAGCGACACAATCGACGAACACCCCGTCGATCGAAAAACTCTCCGAGCTGGCAAGAACGTTGAACAACTGCAATCAATCTTGCACGAGATTGGTCGTAAGCAAGCAGAGTTTGATTGCTTGTTAAGCAACAACACCAGGGAGCGATCCTGCGATTGAACAGATCTCTTTGGAAAGACAGGCCGCTTGGCCGTCGAACATTGCTAAAATCACTTGTTGCTGACCTTAATTTACGATGTCAACCGCTCCGTTGTTTGGAAGTCAATAATTTCATATTTTCGCGTCAGGGCTGATGCACTCACGACGGACCGGTGTTATGGCAAGCCGTAAACATTTCCTTCTACGTGACACCGCAAAAGTAAATAAATAAATCAAGCGGAATATTATCCGAACTCCCTAGGAACCGTTGATAAAAACAAACGGTGACAATAATTGTGAGCGAAAGTTTCCATTCCGGGATAAAAAAAGCATGAAAAAACTAGTTGATCTTCTTAGATAGCCTGCACCGAAATCAAAATTACTACCTTAGGCTTTACTCAGCACAACACCGTTACTACATTTATGCCTGCCTTTCGATTTTGTTAGAATTCTTTGCAAACGCAGGCGGATACAACACTCCTGTCAAAGCTATTCGTCCACAGACACTTTTTCGGAGGAGGGACATAGCACTATAACATATATGTCGTATTTGAAAATGTTGCGTGGATTTTTTTAGATCAGTTTAATGCAAAACTATAACAAAACATTTTCTTCTAGGTAGTATGATGTAATGTACTTAAAAGTATGATGTGATGTACTTCCGACGTTCTTGCAAAGGTTTCGTGCTCAGGAAGTGTTAAATTCGAAAGTCTTTCACTGCCTAAAAACGACTTTACCAAGTTAAACACATAAGCGCCAGTTATTTTTTACATAAACAAAAGTTAAGCACAGACAAGACAAAGGAATGTGTTGTTTTCTGTTGTTGCGTTCGTTCTATCTGGTTCCTCAAGCTTTACTATGGTTCCTAAAGCTTTACTAAACTATCCGCTAAAGCGCAGACGTTCTCCGGCACCTTTCGTGGTTATCGCCTGTTCGTGTTGAGGCAAGAGAGCGCGAAAACGTGATGACGACACAGGTGACTTATGTTCACCCAGGTTCGCACATCATGGCGTCATGTGTACATGCAATCCTCAACAGGATGAGCAAATCGACGATCCACTTTACGACACTTACTAAAAATCGATTGCTTTGCGTCGTTTTTCTCCGTCAATCGTAGGAAGAAAATACTTCACTGTTTGGACTTTTAGGAAAAAACTGCAGTGTGCACTGCAGGGAAAACTGCGCTCTGGTCTGGTTTTGTTGTGCTAAAATTTCAACCATAATTTGTTTCGTCAGATCCTGGATTCGTGACTACTGCTTTAGTGACAAAGATATAGCTTTTCTACAATTCCAGTGTCTGCTGCAAGAGTGCAGGGTCTAAAAAATGTTGTGGTAAGTGTGCTTAAATCTATTAGCTTTTTCAGCATCACTAACATGCCAAACGCAGTGTGTTGAAGGTGATTTTCAAACTGTCTGAATGTTACTATGAAAACACGTTGACAATTGTCATACTGTTACTCTTCAAATTCAATCCTCATATGAAGTGGAGACAGTTGCTTTGGTGGCTGTTATGGTATCAGGACAACTGACACGCGGACAACTGCCACCTAGGACAATCGCCACCAGGACCCGAACCCGAACAGGCTTGTATATCTACACGTATATATATATGAATGTCATGGTATAGATTTATAAAATGTTGTAGTTAGTTTGACGACTATCCTCAAGAAAGACGTAAAATGTGACCGATGCATTCAAATGGCCCGGAGTGAGAATTTCTTGTCGCTTTTTAGCTCGATTCAGTCTGCTGCACCTGTCCTTTCCAGATGGGGCACACGCCCGATTTACCCCTTGCGCAAGGTCATTTTATTCAAATTTCACGTACAGCCTCACAGTATCCAAAAGTTTTGAATGGATCAATTCGCAAAACGCGAAATATTAAAATAATATTATCTTTCATCAACGCAACATGCATTCATGTCGCTTCGCGGCGCTCGTACAAGGTTTCTTATATGAACAAAAAAATCACTTTGTGTTGTAACGACCACCGGAGCAGTACATAAAAGTACGGATTAACTCTCTCGAAAAGAGCCAAGTCGTTTAGTCAAGTAAGCTCAGAAATTTTGGTGTTACAATACAAACTTCGCAGATAATAACAACATTCAAGAGCTCAAATTTGGATGCCACACGAAACAGAATGAAAAAATTGAGGGGACGACGATCTTCTCGTGCTATAGAATTTTCAGTAAATTTAATAGAGTTATAAATTTTACCGGATTGCAGTGGCGTGATTTTTGGTTTGCGTCGCATTTTTTTAACAGGCCAGGCTGGACAATGCGCATAAGATCAGCTCATAAAAGATAGCAAATGCTATTTCAATTAGGCCTACGAAATCCATATACTTTTCGTGGATTCAAGTCCAATCAGAGTAAGCAGTGATGGATACTAGAATTTAGGCAAATTCTCAGAAGGGACCTGAAAACATCGCCACTGTGATGTCTTTGTCTACACATTAAAGTTGAGGTGCTCCTTTGGGGCATTTGGGGCATGCCCACACTTTTTTGCATTATTTTTAAAAATCATATGACTTGCTTCAGAGCTTATTAAATGTAACTCTAGAGTGGTTCATCAGATGTTTAACAAAACAATGCAAAAACTAAGTGCGAAACTCCCAACGGGGGTAGCCGATGTGGCTACCTCCTTCGTCTCCCCTAATATCCACCCGTGATTGTAAGACCGTTTGAAACGCAGAAAGCTTGGCATAACAAATTGTTGTACACGAAAAGCTTTCCTGTAGTGAAATCACAAAAAAAACTATATCTATATACTTCACATATTATATTATATTATATGTATATTTTGTGGACAACACGCTGCCTCACACAGATATTGCGCAATTTCGAATTCATAAAGAAGTCCAGCCNCTTAGGCAGAGTAGAGTGCCAGTTGCGTATGATCNGCGGATCAAAATGATAAACTCAATACGGCGTGAACATTTTTGCTTTCGTTTGTGAAACAACCACCTCTGTTCTTAACATTCGAGCAAAAAAAACTCTTGCTGAAAGTTTGTTGTTCAATCAAAAGCTTGTCAGTTTCAGACCGCACGGTATTCTCGTTTGATTTTCTTGTCTTAATCAGAATAGATTTATGCATCAATGTATTTTCCTCCTAAAATTCGTTTCTACTGTTAACAGCGGCGCCGAAAGGAATTTTTCCTTCGGCCAATGCGGTGTTATCAGGG
>JGI24021J15306_10000146_pt1 | contig 39285 bp, 20 predicted proteins | sample Ectturendosymbi1_FD_15306 | JGI IMG/M metagenome (IMG submission 15306)
GCACCATGGTGCCACCCAACTTTTTGGCACCACGGTGCCAAAAAAATTTCCTACTCCTGTTGGTGCTTAGGCTCGGATCAGAAGGGAAGGCCAGGGTTTTGTTGTTGAAGTTGACTTTCAGCTCATGTTTAGCTTCCTTCTTGTTAAGGTGGAAGGCTGCCGACACTGTTTTTGTAGTGCTGAGCTTTAGCTTCCAAGTCTGGAGATATCCCTGACTAGCGTAAATGGCACCGGTTGGGAACCACTGGTTTGGACACTCATCACTCACACTGCCACTACTGACAGATGTAATGCTGTACATGACACTGCTGTTTGGTCATTGTATTTGCAACAGCATAACTTTTTATTTTATGACCAGACTGGTGTCAGGCAAATGTAAAAGCCTTGATATTCCATAGAGATTATTGGATTAAATTTAATTTGTTTTTGCAACATCCTGACCATCATGTCTGTAGTGATGAAAACATCATGCTGCATTCATTTTGGTGCATGTTTGAGACTAAACAGATGTTTTTCAGCTGGTGAGTTGATGAATTATTCAGTTATTTTTATTGGTTGTAATTTTGAGGCAAATGATTTTAAACTCTGTGGTGGGTGCATTCATCTTCTTTCATTATTTCCATGACAAAGTTGGAAATACCTTACATTAGACATGGTCTGGTTTATGAGAAATGGCTACAAACAATATCAGGGTTTTTTTAAGGCGTTTTAGGGACCCGAGTCGGGTCCCTAGAATTAGAGAAAATTATCATCGGTTCCGTAAAATCAGAGAAAATCGGGTCCCTAGAATCAGAGAAATCGGGACCCTACAGATCCATACCAGGTTCCTAACATTTTCCTTAAAAAAACCCTGAACAATATAATAATTGATGATAAAGCTTTGGTGTGCTAATATAGTGCATGCATCTGACAGATGTGATTCCTTTTCAATCTACAATGAAGTTAAAGCTTAGATTTGCTATTTTGTGTAAAATTCAATTTGTCTATTGAAAACGTGGAATTGAAATGATTTTACTATTCATCAGCAGCTAGATACTGTTAATGATATTGCAAATCTTTGAAAAAATGCATTAAAAAAATCAAACTTTGCAGGTGCCGAAGCTCACATTATAGATTTTTTTTCTTTTATGAATTGTTGCAATAAACAAACGAAACAGACATACCATCGAACAAAAAAATCGGAAATAAGCAGATATAAAGTTCACACAAAAACAGAGTATGCAGGAGAAACATGGTGAGAAAAAGTATTCACAGAAACAATATAAAAAGGGTCGAAAATAATACACGTAAAAAGTATATAAAACAATTGTTTTATAGTACTTACACAATATAAATCAACGTAACACAGATGATGGTGGCCAAGCAATGGGTAAAGACTTGAGGCATGTACAGGTGGGCAGTTAAAGGAGGCACATCGGTGAAGGAAGCGAACAACAATAAGCGTTGTGAGGCAGAGAGCAATGCAATTGGAAACATAAACATTTCATTACAAAAACAAGTAAATCATGAAAAAATAACAATTTACCCACGGACCGTGATGGGTTAGTTCCATGGATGAGTTATGCAACCAGACGCATGGTGTCACCAAATGATGTTGAAGAGACAAGGGCATGGACAAATTACAGTAATATCAGCAGCAAACATTAATCCAATAAGTGTTGGGTACATGTAATGAAAATCACGGCCAAAGAAAACGATACAAACAACATATTGCAAACGTTTCGATAACTCTTGTTATCATCATCAGTGCATTGCAAATTGAACTGCAGTGATCATGCTGCAGGTTCTTATTGCTCATTCAGGAGAAAAGCGCTGTGAAAAATGAATTATTTCACAAATATAGCTGGTGTCATGTCATTGACGCCGTGCTTCAGCTTTACATGATTGTAGGTTTAGGAATTAAACTGAAGTCAATGTCCGTGAGGTCCTAGAGGTGGACATCGCTTCGTTTGCCTCGAAATCCTTGCATTGCAGTGAGGGTGCTCCTGAAAAGGGCAAATCTGAGCTTTGTCCTTATGTATAGCATGATAGATGCATATGGCTCTCTGTATTTTTCAGGAATTTTTTCTGCCCGTCTTTTGTTGACTTTGGTGCCATCCCTCCACTTGTTGTAAAGACAAGGGGATTGAATGAAGACTTCTCAATGTCCATCACTCTTTGGTTATCCTTCTGGTTTTCATGCTTTTGGTCGATCTCTGCTGGGGACTTGCCATAATAAGTCTCTGAGGTAGGATGTGTGATCCTTTTGTCAAAGAAAGTTTTCTCACAGCTATTCCACAGTCCTCTCACAAACATATCCAACATTGCATTGTCAGCACTGTTGACTTTTCTTTCAAAGTCATTTTCGTTGATTGGCAGAAGTGTGGGTTCGGTCTGAACATCTCTATAGACCTCTCTCATTTTATCTGTGCCTCAGAGTCTCTCACTGAGTTGTGCCTTACTGAAGTGTTGCCAACCAGTTTACATATGAGGTTGTGATCCACAGAGTTTGTCTCTCCACAAGCACAGTGGGTTGGTATGCCTTTCACCTTCCATCCAAATGTCATGCAGACAGCATCCATGAATTCTTGTTTGTTTAGTGCATATCCAATCGCTTTGGTTGGCAAGGCTGACAGCCAAGAAGATGCCCCTTTTTCCATTGTTCCTTTTATGAGTTGTCATGGCTCGGGGGTCAGTTCCTCTCATAATTCATCATGGCTATTTCACCATTTTGCATTCTTCTCATGTCATATTCTGTTTTTTGTGTGTCTGATATATTGTTGGTCTAAGGCGTTGTAATCAAGATCGAGGTTTCGATTGAAAAATTTGTCTGTAGTGTAGCAGTGATCTGAGTTGGGTAATCGTATTCTGTCTTGGTGGTTTCTTGAGGATTTGTCAGGCCTAGCCCACCATGCCTGAGAAGAGCTAGTATTTGTCTTTCTGTATCACTTACCTCTCGTCCTACAAGAGCGGGAATCAATTGATCTCTGATGGTGTTTTCCAGTGGTTCAAACAATTCACTTATGTCTGGTACTGTTCTTTGGAAATGGGTCTATCTGGTGCATAATCCTTTGGTGAATACTGAGTATGCTGCTTGAGGATCATCTTGTGCATAACTTGAAAGCAACTGAAGGTCTTTTACCCAATCCTTAACCTTGTTTTTAATGTATTATTGTTCCCTGAATGATTCTGTCACACATTTAAAGATTTGTTGTATGTTCACCTTTTTATGTGCCAACTACAAAAAAAAGTTGAGAGGTAAATCAGGCTGAAAAGAACATGTTTTTGTAGAAATGTCTAATCATCAGAGTTATTTGCAATTGCAACAACTAGTCTCCGTGAAGGTGAAGGATATGAATGCATCAGCAATTTTTTTGATGGGAATTTAATTTCATTAACACTATGCGTCTTCAGTCCTATAATCTTATTCAAGATTGTAGGCAGTAGTGTATAGTTAACACTTCGAGAGCCGGTCTGCGAATATATTGTACCTAGATTTCAGCCTAAAACCAGCAGTTTTCGGTTGCCTTATCAACGCCATAGCTCCTCCGCCGATTGTGCTGGAGAGCTGTTCAAGAGCTCAAACGGATTGACCAGTCTTCTAGTCTGTACTTGAAAAAAAATTTTTTGGTTGGAGGTTGCGAATTTTTGTGAGTGACATCCTAAGTGAAGTAGTTTTGGGGCTGTTTTGACTCAACCTGGCCGAGGGGCCAACCGCTAGGCCAAAGTATTTCGCTGAAGTTTTCATTGGAAAGTACGCTTGTGTCCGAGTCTTCTGAGTCTTGGATCAACTTTTTAGCAATTCTGGTTAAAAAGTTATGATCTAAAATAAACAAATTGGTTAATCAGCTAATTAGTCAATTATTTTTATTACTTTAGATCATAAGTTTTGAACCTGAAACCCCAGCAGGTCATCCAAAGTATCAAAAGACTTGGATTGTAGCCTAGTTTCCAATAAAAACTTCAGCAAAATACTGCCATCTAACGGTTTGGGCCCAGGGCCAGGTGAAGTTGGCCAAGGTGACCTAAAAGTCCTCCACTTAAGATATCACTCACAAAAAATCCGCATGCCCCAAACAAAATATTTTTTTCGAGTGCAAACTAGGAGACTTACCGAGTCTTTTGAGCGTTTGAACAGCTCTCTACCACTTTCGATGTCCGAGTTACGTGTGCACAAAGCCACGTGCGAACCAGTTGTTCTTGAAAATCCCTGAAAGCGGCCGGACACCAAAGTGTTAATAACATACAAGTGTCAAGATATTATGAGTCATTTTGGAAAGCTTGAGTGACATATGCTGGTGACAGGTCTATTGCCGCTTGTATTAAATTTTTGTTCTAGATCAGCTATATCCAACCAAAATGTCTTACTGTGACGAAATTATGTCACTATCTTCATGAGGGACGCGCATTGAATCACTTTCTTTCATTTAAGCAAACCAAAGTTTTTTTAAAGCATTTGAATATTTTAAAGCATGCTGAAAGCATTCGAATACAAACTGAAATGATAATGTCTGTATGGTGCTTTTAAAAACTCCCAAGCTGTGATGCCACAGGAAAAGTTTAGTGTTCATGAAACAACAAGAGTATAGTTAGAAATAGTTTAGTACAGAGGAACACATACATAGAAACCATAAATCTAGAAATCAGTTTTACACCGAGGTGTAAGTGGATAAATGAAATCTACCAGTGCATAGTACATGATAAACAAGAACTAAACGCCATTGCATCGGAAATGTTCAGTTCAAGATTGTCAAAATAAAGACAGGTTGTCATTGTATTCTAAATACACAATAATGAAAAGCTTGCTGGGCAGCACAAAACCTTTGACGAGGCTGCAATATGGGCTGTGGGACTTGCGGATTGGACAGCTGTTCTAGATGCACTTCTAATTTGGGTTTCCAGTGCATGTCATTTCCCAATTTGATAAGGCCGTGACAACTTCCATAGCATGATTTCAGCAGACTTCAGTTATGTCTCATTGGGTAATAAGCGAGGCAATGCTGTCTCCAACTTCTGTGCACATCACCTATATGTATGGGTATTTAAACAAGCCTGAATTGGCAAGTGAGTTAAAGGTGCTTGAAAAAACTTTTTTTCTTTTTTGCAGGAACTGTGCTTGCTGCAAGAGCAAAGACGTTTTTTGATGATCCTGGGTAATTTTGTTATTTGTATTTTTTTGGCTGAATAACTAGGCTGAGATGTCTAATGTAGCACTGTTGTTTTTGTGGCAGGGCTCCTAAAGTTGCAGTTTGCAAAGATGGCCAAACAATTGCCATGTACCATCCACCAAAATCTCTCTGCTATGATCAAACCATGGCAATCCCTCGTGATGATCCACGCTATTCAGCCTATGATAATTTAAATGACCTTGTAAGGTGAGGTATTGGCAAAAATTGGAGCATCATTGTTTGTTTAGGTGGATATTTCTCTCTCGGTGCTCATCAATTTTTTGTTTTGCATTGAATAAAATAGGTCTGTTTCTTTGGATCTTGCTTGGTCAAGTCCAGTGGCCAAATGTTGCAGACACATTTGTACTCTATATGTATGCTCTACGTGCGCTTAATTTCTAGCAGTTTGGAGACCAAAAATGAGAAAATGGAATGAATGCTGGATGTATAAAGTGCCATTTTTTCGATGTGAAAATTCCGCCCCAACTCGATTTGGATTTAATAAGCAGCAGATTTATTAAACAGTGTCTACTGTACAGGGTATTGTTGCGATCGGAAATCCCGAGCGGCATGTGCGCAAAGCTTCGCACTGTGACAACAAGCAACAATAGAATTCACATGCCACGATCACTCTCCGCGTACGCTAGTCGTTTCGTTCAATGGTTCACAAGTTAATATCGGCGGAGCTTCCACACCACGATCACTCTTTTATTGCTTGTTCGCGCCACATGTATGTATGGTGTTATTCTTCACGCACATCCCAGTCCTGGTGAATCACACATTTAACGCAACACCACCGGAGAGGTTGCAACAGTATACAAAAATTTTTATCATTATTTCAGATGTGTACATCTTAGTAACAACAAACTCCAGGTGTATGAATTTAAACTGGTTTAATGTTTAGTAGAACAAGATTTATGATGCATGAAAATTAGATCGAGGAATTTTGAATATATTTCGATAATATAAACAAATTTCCCAAGTCTGATTAGTTTCAGTTCCAAACTTGTGCTTCTTAGAGGTTTTCTGGGACTCTACAAACTTCAAAACCTGAAAAGATAAATGTATGAAATATCAATCATAAAACTTTTTGACTTTATTCTGCACATTCTGTTAAAATTTAAGATCGTTTGCAAAAATTGTCAAGTTAATAGATTGCATAATACAGTAGAATGTGCCTAATTCGTCACCTCAAGGAGTTTAGAAAAAAGTGACGATTTAGGCGAAGTGACGAAATATGCAAACAGGTAAAAAAAAATTTATCATGGTAACTCATATACATAGTGCTTTTATTTGCAGTAAAATACAAGTTTATGACGTTATGGTTGAATGCAGCAATTAATTCCTCTACTCTATCTGAACTCCTCCATTTAATCTAGAACCTTTTTAAACCTTTAACAAACTTCAAAGACTTCCCGTGTTGTCTCAATGGGGAGTGGATCGTGTTTCGCACCTCATATATCAATTCGATAAACAAATTGCGAGGTGCAACAATTCCCAGATAAAGATCATTAATTTGTTTGAATTCCCACACGTACTAGCTGCTTAGACATCAAAAGCGAAACTGCAAATGACGTATTAGCCGATCATAACACTTCTAACGGGTAGAAAGTGGTGACAAATTGACGAACAGAAGTGTACACAAAAGATAGGAATTCTGCCGGGACCGACGAAAAATTAACGAATTAAATTGATGACGAATTAGACAATTTCTACTGTACCACAGTTTTCAGAACACCTTGTTATAGGAAGCATTTGCAGCAGATCACTCAAATTTTTTAATAGAATTTCTAATTACAACTAGATATCAGCAATGCATGGTGTGGAAGGTGAGGTAATTTTGTTTAAGCAATGTATTTTATGAAACCAAGTGATGTACTACTGTATAAGTAGTGTTGCAACCTCTCCGGTGGTGTTGCGTTGATTGTGTGATTCACCACGAATGAGATGTGCGCGAAGAACAAAAATATATTTGCGTGGCGCGAGCAAGCAATAGCAAGAGAGATTGCGACGCATCATCTCTATTGTTGCTTGCTGCCGCGTTGCGAAGCTTTGCGCACATGCCGCTCGGGATTTCCGATCGCAACAGTAGATAATTCCAAAACCAGTGAGCCATGTAAACATTGTGCATCATGGCTGTTGATAAACATCGCAGCACTTTCATGAAAAACTTTTAACAAAGGGGTTATACAAACATCTGGATAAATTTGTTTTCACAAGTTATAAATGGCAGTCTTTTTGACACAGCAATCATTGATTTGTAGTGCGTTGGATGGTATCCGGAAAAATGAGTTGTATTGGTATTGAAAATTGCTCGCAACATGAGTGCCAAGGTGAACACCATTTAAAAAATGACGTTGAAATATCACTACTCCAGTAGTAGCAGTTTTTTGCAGCATCTCCCTAAAAACATGTAATGTTTATTTCAAAGCAAATTCACATATGTCTTAAATGGCAAGAAAATGTTGCTTTGCTAGTGAAAAGTTCTTGCACACCAATGTAATGGTTTCAACATGCATCTAAATTCAGCTTCAAGTTCCTAAATCCTGTTCCTGATTGCTGAGACTGCTTGATTCATATGTTGTTAAAGCAGTAGTATTTTCAGCTGCAATTCTGAAGCAAAGCTACTACAGTAGTTACATTATAATACTGCACTTTCAAAATCAAAGGAAACTACAACTTAAGAGAGTGGATGGTTTTAACTTAAACTCATATTTTTCTTTCAGTGACTATTGTCATTGGATGGGTTTTCTTTACAAGGCTTTTAATATACCATTTCTATATTGCATGAACTGTTGTTTCTTTCCGGGCATGATGGAACAATACTTTTAGTCTGTTCTTAGTTATCCAGTTTTCGATAAAAGATGTCAAGTTTGTTTATTATAGCACCTTAGGCATTTATAGTTTCTTTTATGATCATTTACCCTCTTTACACTGCACTGTTGTCCGATTCGCATTGGATTAACGCGTGAGCGATTCGTCGCCCTTGACTTACCATCAAGAATGCACTTGCGAACTTGATGTTAGGGCATTTTTCCACTGCAAGGAACTTGAAGGTTCGCTTTGTGCGCTTGGCCTGTGGTGTTACGAAAGCTGCGGAGTGGCTGAAAATAAAAGGCGAAAGCTGATTCCACTGCAAAAATGTGCTTTCCATAGGTGTAGTTAGAATCGCCGAGACCTGCTTTTATTTGGAGTGGTTCGAAAAATAACAGCCAGTAGAGAAAATCGTAGATAACTGGTGGGCGATTAGGTCAAGAAAACGTTGTCGCATCGTAGTTGCACTCTTCATCTCTTCAAGTGACTTTAATAGAATTGGAACAGCTTCCTCTGGGCAGGAAATGGGAGTTTGTCGTTTTATCAAATACAGTAAAACTTGGTTAATCCGGGTCTTCGCCAATACCGGTGGTACGAATGATTTCTAACGTTTTTCTTTAAAAAATCCGGATAAAGAAGATTTTTTAATCCGGATATTCGCCAATACCGGATAAAATCTGCTCTTTTTACATCTCGTAATCCGGTTCTCTCCACTTACACGCTGTTGTGTTCTTACAGTGCATTCGCTGATCTCTACGAAATATTCGGCAGTTTTCACGCGCAACACAAGCGTGTTCACGATCACCAACAAACGTATAGAATTATGACAGCGGCCGCAACTGCCCACAACATTCGACTAATCGTAGAGACGATTCTTATGTCACACACGAGCATAGCATATCTATCACGTTGAACATAACGCTCAAGGCACGCCCCCGCACCACGGTTTCAGTCTATTGATCGGTGTTGACTGTGCGTATGTAAGGAGTATTATACCTGAATGTATTGTACTCGGTAACATGTCTTAGTCACTGCTTACGGACCAGTCGCAGAAATCACTGCGTCAGTCCAAAATCCCAGATTTATTCGAGGCAGGGGCGTACTACGAGATGCGAAAAGAGCAGATTTTATCCGGAATTGGCGAAGATCTGGATTAAAAAATCCGGATAAACCGAAGATTTTTATAAAGAAAAGCGTTAGAAATAATTCGTACCACCAATTTTATCCGGTTTTGGCGAAGATCCGGATTAACTGAGGTTTACTGTAGTACAGGATTTTTTTAAAGGAAAATGTTAGGGACCCGATTTCTCTGATTCCACGGACCCGAATCGGGTCCCTGAAACACCTTATAAAAACCCTGCTGTAGTACAGCTACATCAACCGTGTAATGGTCCTTCAGTCCAGTAGGTAATCTCTTGCAGCCTACTGAATAAAATTTTCTTTGACAGATTCAATTTTGCAGATTATTTCCCTAGATGTAGTTAGCCTATAATCAGGATTTTTTAAAGGAAAATGTTAGGTACCCGGTATGGATCTGTAGGGACCCGATTTCTCTGATTCTAGGGAGCCGATGATAATTTTCTCTGATTCTAGTGACCCACATAGGTTTTTAAAGGTGTTTTAGGGACCCTATCTCAATTCTCCCAACTTGTGATGTTCTACTTTGGTACCTTGAATAGGCCAACCTATTCCACGGTGATATTTTTAGCATGAAACAAGTACAGTAAAAGTTGCCCAAGACAACACAAACCATCCAACTTCTTTCCCGCTCAAATTCCATGTCGGATTCCCAACCTACCGGTAATAGTTGGATTCACTGAATTGGACAAGGTTCAAAAATGTACGCTCAAGCAATTTGGTGCGACACATGGTTCCTGAGTGATTTGTCGGATTTCCAATCCAACGCGAATCCGGCAATATTGCAGTGTAAAGATGGTAAATGTTGAAACTTTTTTAAGAATTAGTACTAGTTTCTAAATTGTTTGAGTTTTTTTTCTGGGGAAATTAAAGTGCAGCATAATGCATCAACTCAGGTAGCAATAGGAGGGATGTTTATTAAAAATGACTTCTAGAATTGTATGCATGAGATGTGTTGGCCACCGCTCCATTTTTTCTTCACTTTCATAGGTTTCTTTTGTGATCAACTTTTGTTGAAATTTTAACTCTGTAAAGCTGATATCCACTTAAACACTTTCTAGTTTGAAAAATATAAAATATTAAAACTTTTGTATAAAACAGTGATTCTGAACATGGTCCAGGTGGACCACCGTTGGTCCATGGGCGAAAAAGGTAATGAACCCCTTGGTTTAAAAGAAATTCATGTGAAAGTCGTTGGACACTGCATGCACGGGCAGGTGTGAGTTGTAAAATCATTATAAAACAATGTTTGCCAAAGATCTGAAAATAATTCAACTAACCTAACTGGAAAAATTTCGTTGTGAAATTTTTTTATTAATTTTGTCTTTGATGTTCTGTGTTAAATGAAAACTCACGTTGAGCGTTAACTTCACAGATTAAAACCTTTCACCGGTTTCCAAAGCAAAAAATCGTTTATTCATCAGGCATATCTAACATCAGTAAGATTAAAAAAAATATCCAAATTAGGTGGCAGTTTTGTCATTGAAAACTGCTGCATGGGATCTTGAACTTCTATCCTCTTCGGAGTGCAAGAAATGTGACAAGTTTGTTTTGCTATATGATGGCTATGACGATTGACAGCAGAGATTGATTCGCAAAACATGCGCGCTTGACTATATAACTAATTTAGGAAGCAGTCTGCACTATGGCTTTACAAGGCTTGAAAATCACTCATTGTGTTTGATCCCAAAAGCAACCCCATTCTCTCAGTCAAATGTCACTTGCAGCAACAACGTTTTAGCTACTATAACAATTGACTGGGGGGCATTTATAATAAAATTACCCATTTTGGTCCAAATCTAAGTATTCGCATCCTGGCCCACTCACAAACAGCATGTGTCTGGTGCAAGCAACTGAAATTTAAAATCATTGCGCATCTGAAAAAGTGACGTAGAGCCTTGTGAACAGGCTTGGCACTGACAGGTTGTCGTTTTTCAACTGCATGCCTGGTTCCTTCATTGTAAACGTAGCTGTTGATCACTTGCAGACACAAATTGGAAGAAAGCGGTGCTGCTGATCGAAGCGTCCAAGCGCCGCATATCGACTACGGCTGGCCTTTGTACGACCGTGAACTCGCGCCTACAGTCATGGAACTATCCAATATGTTTTACAAGTACAAGTGGGAATCTTTCTACCACAGAGGCGTGAAGGGGCGCAAAAAGAATCCTCCGGTTAATAGACCTACCGAATAAAATTCTGTCCTAATGCGCCAGCCTGAAAGCACTGAAATACGATGATGCCTGCCGTTGTCACTTGTCATCAATGCTGAAGAAGAGCAGAAGTTTTATCTGCAAGTGGAGCAGATGTTACCAACGATCATATGTACAATGGATCAAATATTTAATTTCCGCAATACTGAGATGCCAACCTTAGGTGGTTTGCAAATTCCAACTTGCAACGCTGTCGCAACCGATGGTATCAAATTAATAACACTTCGTTTGAACGTTTCGCTGGTTAAGACAGTGAAACATCGCAATGCGAGAGCGACGTATTGAAGCATATCCTAGTTTTCAAAATAATGCGTGTTGCGCTACTGAATCAAAAATAAAATTATTGCACAGATATCCGACTGTGGTCACGGTGATGCACGTTGCGCCAAAATAAAGTCTCTAAGCCAGGCTATTCAAGTACGGTAACACAACGCGTAGGATATGAGTTTTTGGAGAAGATACGAAAAGTAAGCTGATTCTTTTAATAAAGAACGTAATCTTTCCTGTGTCTTCTCGCACTAAACATAAACATGTCAAACAAAACAGCGAGGTATTTCTTCGGTTTCTAATACAATCCATTAATTACAGTTGTTGAGCACAACTGACAAAAACAAACGATTTTTATCCGATATCGCAATTCGTAACAGCAGTGTTGTTTGATTCGAAAGTAAGCACTGTCGGTGCATTTTCTCAACGCGCAACGGTTATCTTTTCAAGTTAATAATAAAGCAGCGCCATAAAACTGCATTGCTTTATTTTTGTCAGATGCTAAACGAAAACGAGCAAAAATTTTTTGTAAGAAAATAAAATGCATCTCGAATCAAGCCAGTCAAAACAATGGTTCAAAAAGATACAATTTTCATCTGCTGTGTTTTTTGCGAGATGGAAACATTGGCGCAACGAGGTGAGTCACGAAAAACAAGTACGAGGTGCGCTGCACCCAGTTTTCCGCTGCAATTAGTGCATCCAGCAGCAAAGATTTATCCTTATTAGGCAGTTGAAATGTAGCGTCTTGCTCGTGGCGTTTGCCTAATTGATGATTCTTGCAGCAACTACAGGCCAGGTTGTTGGTAAAGAGAAATGGAAGTAACAGCATAAATTGGTAAATTCGGTGATGCATCAAGAGCTAGCTTGGTGAGACGTTGTTGCCGTGGTTACAATGTCCTCTCCTTTTGCTTCGTTCTGAAAAAGTAGCAAAACAGCCCCGTCAGTGACGCTTAATCGGACTTTCTCAAACTCTACCGATCGCTGCTGCCAAGCATCGGCGTGTCTGCGACAACCAACCTTTAACAGGTCACAGTATTAAGCGTTGGGTTTTCATCGCAATAAACGCCTTTTTGAAGCATGTTTGGTTGCTTCTTTTAACAGACCACGCAGCACTTAAACGTTAGCACTGTGTGAACGAATTTAAGGGATGCAAGTTATTGTTTACACGACATTCTGGTTACCAGGCCGGTAATCAGGAAGGGGCAATATGGCCAATTGCCCCCCAATTCCAAAAAGTTGCACAAGTTAAACCAAAAATTTTCCGCCTAATCAATCCTTCAATGTATAAGCTAAAGAAATACAAAACTTTGTCTTTATTTTGATGTATAAGACAGAAATGCTTTTTGTTTCAGCAATTATTTCNTATTTTGGTAAGAATTAACCAAGAGCTTTGTACTAATATCCTCTGTCGGTGGATTGGATTTCGTTATTTGAGCACTAATGTGTTTTAAAAAAGGCTTCAATTGATTACGACAGAGTGGCTAAATCAACCAACCGATGTGTTACGCTGCGGCAACAAGTATTTCTTATCTTTACTGCAGAGCCCTGGTGATAACCGATTGTGGCTTCTTTTTCGGAAACACTGTACACAAACATTTTCATACTTTGTGTAGACCAGGGGTCTTAAACACGCGGCCTGCGGGTCACATGTGGCTCGCGATGCTTATTGGGAATTTTCAAATAATTAACATTTGGGTTGTTTAGTTTATGCACCAGTGTTTAAAAGTGTTCGGCCAACGAGTGAACAAGTTTCAAACGAACGTAAAGACGGCTAGAAATGATTTGCCTATAACTCACAAAACCTTTCGCAAGATATTAATGTATAAGCTGTTAATAGTAAGGTTCTGATACCACCATTGTTGCGTCAGCATCACAATGCGGCCCTCGGGTTATTTTACAATTCTCATGTGGCCCTCGAAGCAATTTGAGTTAGTTTGAAACCACTGGTGTAGACTGACTGTGTCAAACATGCAAGATTGTTTACAGGACACGTGTAGCTTTCCTAAATTCACAACATTGGCTTTATCAAATTTATGAATTATTTTGTTCACTCTAAATAGCTAACTAAATACCTAGTCATTTTTGGGAAGCAAGCGGTGTACAAAAATGCTGCCATAGTCATGTTTCATGGCGTTTACTGACAAAATTCAAACATTATACAAACGCGTCGAGAGACAAGCATTTACGTTTATCAGTTGCATGTGTCATTTAGTCGCTCAAGAATTGGACGTCAACAGGATCCATGTCTTATATGCGCGAAAGTTTTGTTGAATGCTTACTTCGAAAGTCGGTATCTTAGAGTAAAGTCGCTACTTGGCTTCGATTGAACATGTGTTGCTGTATATCAGAATCGTGGAAATATAAGAAGCACAAACATAATGGCGGCCAAGATGACTTCTTGCTAAACTGCATTATTGGTTGCAAAAAGCATATTGCAGATCTTGCACATACAGAATCGAGATTTTCACAACCACCTTTGCAGGAAGTTTTACGAGCAAGTGGTTACTTTGAATTTTTATCCAAAGCAGAAGCTTCGAACTTCACTAAAAACAAACTTTAAAAATGTTACAATGCAGTGAAAGCATACTTTTTATTTGCGGCTTAAATCTGAACACAATTGTTCAAGAAAAAACGTAGTCAAATGCACGTTTTATGGATGATGCTTCAATGATAAGGGGCATTAATATTTAAATCTTGAAACTTTTCCTCTTCCTATTAAAATTTGTGGCTACGCGTCTCCTGGCAACTGACTTAATTTACTAGGTTTCTCGATAAAAGCGACCGCCTGGCTTGTGAATGCCGTAAGGTGCATGTTATGTAGCACGCACTAAATGCGGAGAGAACACTGCCATTTACCAAACAACACACAGTATAACAGCTCTCGAGCGGAAGACACTGATTGCTTTATGCGCGGATGAATTTCTGTTACTACCGAAACTAAGATGTGCATTTCCACGCTTGCTTCAAATCCGCCTAACTTCGGAATAAGTCAAATTTTTACAGCTCCGTACCAAAAGTGTGATTGAGTCAAAGGATACTTAGGTGAAAAACCACCGTAGCCATGTCACGCAGGGATATCTATGAATTTCTAGATACGCCAGATGTCACGGTTTCAGCGAGTAAACTCCAGAAGACAGACAACTCACCATTTCCACAGTATCTGGAGACGGCGTTTCCTGCAGATTTTTATCTGTAGAAACAAAATTGTGACGTTATGCCAGAACTGCACTCAGCAAGAGGTCTCCGTGCAGCCAGCTTGTCGCCATATTATTAACATGGTTTTACACATTTTCGAAATTCATTTCTTGGTTAAAAATAACCTAAACAATGTTTTGCTCATATTTCTTCGACGATTGCTCACGTCTGGTGATTTTTTTATTTAGTGTCTCAACAAATTTTAAAGTTTTAGTATACCTATGCAGGCCCGTAGCCAGGTTTCAAGGTGTTAGGGGGCAAAATACGCTGTTAGGGGGGAGAGATTTTTGTTTTTATTATATGTTAAAAACAAATTTTTCTAGGCACAACCAAATTTGGAGGGGGCACAAAAAAATGGGAGGGCAGTGCCCCCGAATGCCCCCGTAGCTATGGGCCTGCACCAATACCTGCCAAACTGGAGCTGGTGAAAAGTAGGTTTGAAGCGGCGCACGAGAAAAAACTCTGCACCGTTAGGTTGATCAGCTGCAGCTCTGACGCGCCAGAAGAAAAATATTCAGGAAGCAAAAGATTCACTGACAAAAATTCAAACAAAATGCACTAGACACAGGTAAGCCGGGATATTTTCCCCCTTTTGCACATGAGGGAGCGGGACCAAAACCTCCCTTTTTGTAACAATACTAGACCGGCTAAGTGGGATAGAACGCGCGCACCCGGTCGAGACACACTTAAGACTTAAACGGTACTCGGGGCAGGTTTTAAGCCTATTTGACCGATTTCATCAAATTGGGCCCCACGCCTTAAGGGGCCCCGTGCCAGCAGCGGCAGGGTTACGGTATTCTAAGATATTCTAGAGAAGTATACTAGGCCACAACTTAAAACAAGCGTTGTTTTGTTTCTATCTCGGTGGATAACAGCAGAGATATGTTTTTCCAAACCAAATCCGATCCAACAATTTTATTTCAAAATACAATCCAAACCGAAGGTGATCCCAAGGCATCAAAAGACAGTGACAAAGCAGAAAGCTTACTTACGTGACCGAAAAAATCCCGAACAGCATGCAGTGATTGTATGGGGCGCCGTTTGTAAAAATATTATGTCTGACAGATTTAGCACAAAAACTGCTAGCTCTCTAGTGCAATCGGCAGAGGAGCTAGGGCGTTGGTAAGGCAACCGAAAATTGCTGTTTTTAGGCCGAAATCGAAGTACGAATATACCGTAGACCGGCTCTCATTAAAATGTAATTGACTCAATTAGTTGACCCACACATATAAGTAAAAATGTAAGGCACTATTTAACAATAAAAGATCCTCTAAATATTGCAGTGAACAGCTTTCCAAGATATGAAACGAGACTGTGTTTTCCAGTTTTACTGTTAGAGGAAATTTCCAAATGGATGAAATGTTGAAAGACCTTGGATTATGTACTCTCAGTCTGCTGATCAAATTTATAGCTTTTACTGCAAACTTTTTACTGTAATAAGAACACAACCAGTGCATTATCAACAAGTGTATTCAACAACAGTTCTAATCTTCATACAAGGTTATGTGAGCATGAAAATTTAAAGAATCATTTGGAAGCCACATGGAGTTTCTAGGAGTTACCAAAGACTTTGTAATGGTCGGACAATTGACTAAGAGCTACGACGCTGGCTAGAAGATCCTTTGCGTTCATTTTCGGTTGTTTTGTTTGGATTCTAGTAAACCTAAGGAAGTTGCTCACGTACCACCTGGAAGAAATTCGCGTACCATAGTTTGGGAACCGCCTTTAGCTGCTGAAGAGTTGGGCAAATTTTCATTAAAACTACCATTTGGGCAATTTCACATTTGTCAAGAACTTAGACGAAAACTGTTTATCGCTATAGCCAGCGCTGCAGTTGGAGAAAACCACCATCAATTTTGGGCTTGATTACAGAAAAACGTAGTGTGCGTATTTTCATGATAATTCATCCTCCCGGGCCCCAGTATCTGTTGGGTCCAGGTACGATGTACCTCCTACACCCTCCTCTCGTAGGCCCTGGTGCCAGACCAAGTAATTCAGTCCACATAATAGAGTGTAGATTTGAAAAACTTAGGCCTTGTAAAATTATTTGAAGTTCTAAATAACTTTGAAAATATACAGAAGGCAGAAATAAAGAAACACAGCAAAACTTGGAACAGCTTCAACAGTTATCACAATAAAAGTACTGATGGAGACGTAGTCACTAAAAAAACGAAACTGTTGGGTGAAGAACTTCAAGCTCTGAAAATTTTTTTCCCTCCGGTATCTTTACGTCACATGCTGTGGCATTGTGATGTTTCAATAACCCCTGTAAATGGAAGTCTGCTGCAGTTGCTGGCTCCGTGTCAGTGTTGTCAACCTTGCGGTTCTCTCGCGAATTTAAGCATGTTTTTCCTGACCTTGCAGATTATTTTGAAGACCTGTGTGTTGCTTCTTTTTGGGTTAGTTTTATTTTTCAGTTGCTTGCTTTTTGCAGGTTTTTGTTTTTGCGAGCTGCTTGTTTTCGAAATTTTATGTATCATTTACTGTTTCAATTTGCTGCAAAACGCAACTTGGGCATGCTTTTGTGTAAATTTGCTTGGTTTGGGCTTGTTTATCCAGATTTGCAGGTTGTTTTTGTTTTTAAATTATTTGTTTTTTGTTTTGTTCAATTTTCCTATGAAAAGCATTTTGGTCATATTTTTCGATGAAATTGCTGATTTTAGGCTTGTTTTTGTAAAATAACCTGGCATCACTGCTTCGTGTCGTCTGTCGTGATAAATTTAATGTGCTAGTACAGACTAAGCAAAGCTGTTAGTTCTGTATTAGTGTTGTGCATCATGTTAAGTCAGGGAAAACTAAGACGATCATCACGTTTTAGAACTGCGTGTGTGCGAGTGTATGCTCTCAATTTGTTGTGTTGATTGGACGGTGGCGCTTGCTTCATTCAGGAGGTTGTCAATACAATCAGTACTTGTCTGTACGACCGCTTCGTAGGAAGTAGACGCACGTGACAGATGCTAGACACAAGGAGATGTATTACCGTGCATAGCAGTCTAAGCGGGCTCGGGAAACCAACAATGATTTTTGTCTGTTTTTGCACGTGTTTGGGTATGTTGTTAACTATTGATAAACTGTTTTTTCATAACAATTGTTTCTAGATATTTGTTGATTAGGCGCGATAGTGAGATGCTACTTACCTTCAAACAACTGAGCGCTTTTGGGCTTTGTGCGCTTCCTGAAAAATTTTATTGCATCCCTACTAGCAGCTAGCCATCAGAGCGGTTACGCAGCCTTGAACGTTAATCTGGCTGAGACGAAACGAAGCAAGACCTACCATTTCGCCTTGAATGGGAGGAAAATTAGTTAACCCCTATCTCAGAAGATTTGCCTTGAAATCGACAGCTCTTTTCGGATCAACATATGGGTGCGAGTCTGCCGTTTTGCACATGAAAATCATCAAGTCCAAGTACAGATCCACAATGACTGATTGATAACCATCTTGCAGCCTGCTGACGGCTTGCAACCAGCTATTACACTCCTGACTACCAGAAGCTAAACTTCTCGTGGTGCCAGATCTCCCACTCAGTCAGGAAGTATTATTTTCTTTATTAAACCTCAAGAAATCCACCTGTTTTGCATTTGTTTATTTTTCTGTTTGGTTCATAACGGTCATGCTTTATCAAACACGGTTGGCGTGTGTACATGTTTGAGAGAGGAAGCCGGGTTTCTGATGTGAAGTCCCATGGTTGTGTGACAGCAAGGAAAAGTGCTCTGAAGTTAGTTATTGCAGGCTGGAAACGATTGTGTGGATTTGCGGTGTTGACACTTGACTGGTAGACCTCGAGATCCTGGCTACTTGAAAAGTAGATTTTGAGTCTGAAAAGGTTGGGCACCACTGCTTTATATTTTCATCAGCATGCAATTGATTTCTGCTCTTTGATGTCATTCTTTTTCTTCTGTTGCATTTATGTTATTTTGTGATTTAAGTCACAAAAATTCATGAATAAACCATTACCATTCCACGTCAACCAATGCTACCTACCCAGGGCCGGATTTAGCTAATGCGAGCCCTAGGCTAATCCACTTGTGAGGCCCCCTTTCCCACTGTTACGAGGAAAAATGGAAACGCTTTGATCAATTTGCGCAAAGCCGAAAATGGCGATATTGACGCTTTAAAAGTACGGTCAATAAAATATTCTAAATGATGACTAGAGTGCCCACGATCACTGCGCTTGTTGCCGCCTTGGACACAAAAACGTTCAATTACACGGAATTACTGAAATCGTACTTGGCTGGCGAGAACAGGATTATAAATTTTTGCAGGCAAACCAACCGAAAACGTCACTGTTAGGTATTTGACAAAACAAATGGCCTTCGTTTTTTGCAAGTTTCAAATCTGTTTTTTCGTATCTGTGCTAAAAAAAACAATCACACTGTGCATATGTGTGGCGGCATAAAAACGTTAAAGCACAACGTGAAAACCATGTTGCGAATCGCTTACCACAGCTGTAAAAATCTGACACACACGAGCAAAACACGTCAAGTAAAACGCACCCAAATGGTTGCAACTGCTAGGATCACGATTCGCGTGTTTGTTACTCTTTCATACTGCTGAGAATCGAAAGCAATGAAACCGTCGCGCGAAATGATGTGAAGGTTGAACCAGAACCGTCGCCAAAAAGTCTTCAATAGGGGGCTTTGCATTTGCCCAGATGGGCTTAACATTCTGAAAATCTGATAAAATCTCCACTGATTTATAGTGTTTCACATTGCAGTTTGGAGGGTCTAAGCCCACCAATGCTCCCCCCGACAGGACTGGTTTAAACTTCCCTTGTGTTGTCATTATGGAAATGCGTATTAAGACATAATAAGCTACAATCATCGAATGAAGTAAGGCAGAACATAGCACAGTAAACAATTAAAAAGTTTTGTCCTGGCCTTCTTCATAACAAAATCATCTAGTAATTCACAGAAATGTGTTCGCCTAAGTTTGTCGTTTTTAACGCACCGAATGCTTTATGTGGAATGCTCTCCTGGAACAATGCAGCCCTATAACTCATTCACTATTAATTCTTTTGAATTTTGAAAAAGACTTCTCCTGAGCAGTTAGTGACCATCAAGCTAAGAAATAAGGGTCCGCGTGGTTGGATAAACTAGAACCACTAATCTCAGGCGCGTAACAAGGAGGGTCAAAGGGGACACAATTCCTTAAGCTTTTATCAGGTGTATTTCAAACACGAACAGCCACAAATTCTTTCGCCTGATTCACACGTAACAATCGGTACGATTCACCAAATGCAGGACGCAGTCAACGTGCTTTCAGAACCGTTGCCAGAAAGCCGACAATAGGGGGCTTTATATTTGTGTGGGGGGGCTTTGCGTTCGTGCAGGGGGGGCTTGCCATTCAAATTTGACAAATTTTCCACTAATTTACAATGTTTCATATTTCATTTGGGGGGTTTGGAGCTTTGTTTGGGGGGACTGCGTGCTTTGAGTATGACAACACTATAGTGTAGTCGGCATGTGTCTTGACCAACAGTCACATTGAGATTCATGGAAACTCGTTGGAAGACCCTGGCGTTATCAACACGAAATCTGATTAGGTGAATAAAACTAAATTTCATGGATAATGAAGTCATATAATTTTGACGAATATTTATCGAACTGATCATACACTGGCAATTGACTTTATGTGTACCACAGTTTTCTGGAGGCCCCCTTGGATCTTGAGGCCCTAGGCTTAAGCCTGCATAGCCTGTTGGTAAATCCGGCCCTGTACCTACCCGCTTCTGAAGCTGTTTTTATACGCGCAACGGTTTATTAAGCTAATGACACGGAAATGACATACGTTGGCGGTTTGAGAAACAAACTTTAGTGCAAATTGTGATGCAATAAAGATGCATACATGCAACAAAAATGTATTGTCTTTGAATGTAATTGAGAAAAAAAAACAATTTTTATGGTTAGTGGTTCCCTCTACTATTCTCATACCTCGCTGCGCATTCAGTGTTGCAGCGTCGCTGGGTGAACAACAAACGCATCTAGAACTACAGCAATATCGGTTGAACAAACCTTGGGATATATCGCATTTTGGTGCGGCTTCATCGTTGGTGCCCATTGTCTTCGGTAACTTAGCCACGGCGGAACTTTTCGTTTTGGATTCACTAGTTTTCTGCAATATAATCAACAGGAGAGGTGGTACGGAATACAGTGTAAACACAGTACTTCTGGTTTGTATTGTTTTTCTCTTTTTCGAAAGGGAGTAACTACATACACATTTATAAGTGTGATGACTTAAAATATCTATGTATCAGCGTTGGGTAATTTCGATCGCTAACATCAGTTTCCGTGGACATGGTCTCGAGACCTTCGCACGGTGTTGTACTCGGAATTGAGATATTGGACTCGAAACTTGAATTTCACTGCTATGGACTCGCCGATTTACGGTTACAAAACTCGTTTGAGCACAGGATTTATTGGGATCTTTTGGACTTTACAACCATTTACAATGCTCATGTTCAATAGTGAGCTGTCTAATATTGCGTACAAAAGCCCAGGGTTATTAAAGAAGTCTGTAAATTTCCAGCTGCTTGTGAATGAGCAAATATAGCCAAAACACATAAAGGAGCAATATTATCTTAATTTCGTGGCCATCAGCGGAGTACCATGCTTCTCTAGGGACAAAACTGGGCAATCTGTTTGAGGTAAGGACCCCCATTCGTTTCAACGGGAGTTCCGAGATATTTCACTGCTTTTTCGGTTTTTCTTTATAAAATACATTATCTTCAAAATATTGCTGAATGCGGGGTCTTGTCGATAAGTCAAGCTTATTTTAATCTCAACCATGTGTCGTTATACCGCACCCGCATTGCTCCGTCTTTCCTTGATGAGTCGATACAAAACATCTTTGTGACAAATTAATGCACAATCTGTAGTAAGGAAGCTCTATATCAGAGGTTCTTAACCTGGGGTCCATGAATGTGTTTTAAGGGTCCGCAAACCAAAATCCAATCCGCTAGTTTTTACCCGCTCATGTGAGTCATTATTCAGCTTAATCTCACCCCAACTGTAGTCGGGCATGCACCTCCAGGCCTAACTAGGTAATTCCAGTACTACCTTTACGATATAGCAGTCCACATTGTCCACGGAATTTTCTGTCAAAGCTTTGTGTGTGCACTGCCGTGAATAAAAGACTTATATATTTAGTTCTTGTGTAAGCCACCTATTGTTTTATTCATTGCATAGAGGATTCGGAGGTCCGCAAAAAGTAAATATATGACTTAAGCTGGAAAAGTTTGAGAAACACTGCTGTAGATGGTCGTGTGTGGAGTAAAACTTTGAAATGTTATGCAGTTTCAAATTCATATTAATTGCACAAGAGGTTGGCACCCAGAGTCTAAAGACACTAAGTATTGCGAATGGATATGACGGGAACGTTGTTGAAATCTTTATTGATTTATGACTTACCGGCACTATTTGAAAATTTGCACCAATCTTGTTCAGAGGAACATATTTTTATCGCAAGTTTGCTTCAAAGCGAAACACGTATCATTTGGAGCTAGTGATACCAATAAAATATGAAAGTATCGAACTGATCATATACTGATAAAATTACAGCTAGTGCAGGTGCATTTTTCGCATTGCCACCATTTTAGAGATTGGACAAGAAGGACATTTTAAGTTTGACAGTTAAAAGCACTAGGCTTTCAGTATGCTTTTGAGGAATCAGCCCATTGCGCTCTGCTTTCATCTTTTTGCGATGATTCAAACTTGCACATATCTACATTCAAGTATGTACCCTCCACGATAGGGTTAAGCAAGGAATCGATCAGCAAATTTAAAAAAAAGTCGATTTCACGTAAAGTTACGCATTCTCATTCCTTATTCAAATACTGCAGAATAAAATTTAAGGTTGAATGATTACTGATGACGTCACACAATCAATCCGGTAGGTAGCAGGCCTGGAACGGACTTATCCCCACTACAAAAATCGTTCCGCCGCACTTAGTGATTTACGTCCAGGTTAAGTTACAGGACCAAAACTTCCGCAAAAATGTTTGAAATAAAAAAAATGTTTCAGTTTGTGCAGGTTTGATGTGCAATGTGGTTCGCAAGCCTCTTGATTCTGCAATCTGATTTACAGTGCTTTGCCTGGTTTCACGAAAAATAGCCTGAGCCAATGTGACTGGAAGTGTCAATACGATTTTTTTCAAACGCTTTCAGCATGACGTACTTTTCCGCAAATGTAACCTGCCGATGAGAAAACTGCACTGGCAAAAAAGCTGAAAGAATCACATTTTTACCACTGCTCGATTCTCAAGAAAGGACAAGGCAATCCAGGATCTGCATTTTTTCACGATTCCCATTAATAACTGGAGTCGGACCTGAGTCGCTCTTCGATTTGTACTCGAGCCCAGCGATATCGGACGATTAACACTCATTGCCCCGTACAAAAATTTACGAATAGTATGTCGCATATTTTTTCTGATATTTGCAATTTTGCAATGCGTCTAAAATCAATAATTCTTTCAAAGCAAGACATTGGTGCATATACACACAAATCCCGTACACACGGTATCAGAGAGCTTTCACTCGTGGTCTGCAGTGCAAGTGCTCACCAGGCTCACGTATAAAGGTAACTTTGGATTGGAATCTAGCACAGGAAGAAATTGGAGTTCAAGCCAGTGTGTTTAAATTGTATAATGTGGTTGCATGGCGCTCTTTTTCGTTACTTCTGCTCATTTTTATGGGCAGCTGAAACAACGAAGTGGTTTTAAAATTGACCAGCTCAGTTAAACATACGCTTGTTACCCATCCACAATGGAAAGGCTAGGCTATGTGCTGTGTCATTTTAGAAACTGCAAGCAGAAAAAATAGACGTTATTTGAAACGTGCACTTACCGTTTTCAAAACTTTTTCTTTGCTTTTTCCTAATGATGCAGATCGAGATAAAGAAGATTTTTTTTTGGAAGCTGCTTTATTTAAACGGTCTGATGATGTTTTACCAGCAGTTGACTGGTCATGTTGCTGGTGATCATTTGCGGCGTCCACTTGTTTTTCTTTGGTCTTTCTTGCGCTTAGCGATCTTTTCACTTTGGCTGTTGGTTTGCGATCTTCTAAACCAAGTGTACAGCGTTTGGGTTTCAAATGACATTTTAAATCGTGCTAAAACACTTCACAGCAACTGTTTGCTTTTGTTTAGTGAAAGGTCTACCAGCCTGCAGGAATTACAGGCAATGAAGCCTCTTGTTTTATAATGTTTCATTTGAGAAGGAAGAGAAATAGGTGGAAAATTAGGAAATTCGCTATCTCATACACAAAAGAAATTATTTTCCGTCGCGGTATTGCATGTACCTCAAAAATTTTACAAAGAAAGAATTATGGCATTTTAAATACAAACTGCTACACTCATATGTCTTATAAAACTAAACACTCTGCTCCATAATACAGTGAAACAACGATAAATGATTGTTTCCTAATCTTACCTGCCGAGTAGGGGTTAGGCGGCGTAACGCTGCTCTTTGGTTGCGATTCAAGCACATGCTTGATTTCTTTCACCCATTCTTGCTTCGTGTTAGCAGATGGAGCTGTTACGGTATAAACGTCTTCTCGACCATGGTACCAAATTTCAAACTTGCGCGGGTCATGTTTTATTTTGTCAGTTATGCCAACCGCGTTCATCTGAAGCAAAACAAATCGGGCACTTGCATTCAATTTCGTACACTGGCAAATTCAAAATAGTTCGCCACGCCGACTCCATAAGTTTTATGTAGTATACCTGCAAGGAGTGTTTGAAAAGGTAAACTTGGTTGTTGCTGTGATTAAATGACCAACTTGCTGAACTGGAAGTGTCGTTTGTCGCGGAATTTTCCATATTTTGCTGTTTGCAAAAGATGAGTTCTTTTCCGTACAGAAACAAATGGCGTTGCATGGGTTTGCTGTACACATTAACAGAAGTGATAAAGACTTACAAATTTAGACCAATGCAAATTTAGAAAAAAATAGACTAACTAATGCACATAAACGCAATAAAACGCAGAAATTCAGAAGCTTGCTGCATCGAATTGGTTCACAGTAAAAACGCTCTTCAGAGACTGATTAGCCTTTCGTTTTGCGGAGAATACCTGGTTACCGCATTTTGGAAACGATACGATGAAAAGTGTGTACGGTATATTTTTGGATGCCATTGATAAGCGTCAATGCGAATGTTACCGCAAAGTCGTCTGTGGATTTGGTCTTTTTCAAAAAACTCTTCCTGCGTTGGACGTTACTTCAAACATGAACATTGCTCTTCACGTGGAGTTTTCACAGAATGGATGTCAATAGGTTTGCGGTATTATGCAGCATGGTCTTAAAAAGCAATAAACTTACGAACAGTTCTTCTTTTACGGTATTTCTTTAAGTAAGAACTCATTATTGTTTTGAAGTAGATTTTGTTGATCAGCCTGTTTTCCAGACCGCCAAGGAACTTTAAAGAAAATAGCTTAACAAGATCAATGTGCAAATGTTATCTATGACCGGATTCGTTAACGTACTTGAATGCATTCTAAATAACAGTCTGCATTCACAATACGTATGTTTCTATGTTACTATGGAGCATGCAGACAACTTAAAATAGACGGCTTTCCTTCACTTTTTTCTTCGTTTTAATAGTAGCTGAAACCTCAGCTTATACAGGAGGCTCACAACCCATAACGTTATTAATGAGGATTTTGATTACATTCTTCAAAGTATTACGCTCCTCTAGAGCAAAATTTAGGAAGAATTCGTTTTACTGCAATTATAAACATTGGCTTTTGACGCTAGACTTACTCTTTTGTCCAAGTACGGCCTGGCAAAAGCGCTGGGAAATTGAGGAGACAGCAGTAGAAAATCAAATCACATTTTAGCTCCTCTCAAAGGATTGTATAATCACTAGGTGATAATTACGTATTTTTACGGAGGGATACATTTTATCTTTCTAATACATCGGAAAAGGTGCAACACTTAGACTGCAGCATAGAAGTGCTTCACGTTGTAAGCACATTTATTCGTGTCGGTTGTAACTGTTACTGAATCAACGCAAAGAAAAGAAAATAGCTTGTTTCCACTTATAAACAAAAGTTCTCTCATGGTAAGAAAATTATGAAGTGACGATGAAAAGGTATATCGGAAAAAAAATGAAAAAACTTACGTGAATCTCGATTTTGTCAAAGACTTCACTCCAGCCTTTTTATGATCTACTTGCACAGAAAATGCACCTTGCATCAGCAGTTTTCCCAACGATGACAAGTCTCCCTGTGCGAGTCGTATTTAACGTACATAAAAATATAACCTCAATTAACACAACGGTCTTATTCACAATGTTTGCATATTACTTTGCAACAATCGACATTGGCTACTATCTCGTTACTATTTCGATCACGCAGCAGATACGCATTCTTTTGTTGGTGTTTTAAACGTTTGCATTCTACTGTTTTGGTTGTTTTAGCTGCAACTTTTGCTGAGCGATTTGGCTTAGTGTATAGCCACCTAGTTTTAGCTGCCCTTCTGCGTTGATCCCTTGCACCGCACGTCAGAGGAAATCCCGGTTGGCACTTTGTTTTTTTTTTAAACTCCGACTAACCAACTTGAGAGAGGAAAATTTTCGCTACAATTTCGACTTGTGTTGGCATTGTGATGCAACCAGGACGGATTTAAGGAGCATGGGGCCCCAGCAGGGGCGTAACGAGGATAGATGACGACCGGGGCAAGAAGCAAGTTTGGCACCCCATGTTCGAACCTGAGCTCTTTCGGAAGCAAATTTACTGTATTGAAGAAAGTACTTGTGACATTGTTAGGACTTTTCGGCGCCTCCCGCAGTGATTCGGCCCCCGGAGAATTGTGCCCCCTCGTTACGACCCTGGGCCCTAGACCATCTTAGTCTCTGGGGCCACACTCACGTGTGGCATCCGTTTGGCCTCTTGCCTTAAAAGGGGGAAATATGCACCACTTACGTTACGCCTAGTTACCCCTCAAAAATTCATCTTTTGTGGTGCTGACTTTGGTTCTACGATTGCTTAGATCAGTGGTTCCCAACCTTCCTATAACCATGTACCCCTTCAGCATTTCGACAGATGAGCATGTACCCCTAAAATTTCTTATGACAAAAAGGCTGAGTAAAATAACAAAAATCCACTTAATTTCAACAGAGCTTTCATGTTTTAGAATATTTGGAAATACAAAATATATAAAGATATTTTCCCTTCTATCGCCAACCTTAAATGTACCCCTTCATATAGGCAAATGTACCCCTATGGGTACATGAACCCCAGGTTGGGAATCCCTGCTTTAGATCTTCGACAGAAATGTAAGCCTTTCCTACATTCTTCTCAAGAACCATGAAATGACAGTGCGATCTTTTCTTGGAATTTATAGCTTTTTCGTATAGTCCAGAAGCTCTCTTTGTTAAATTCCGGTGATTTTAAGCGTTTTTGCAGATTTATTTTTCGGATATTTACATTTTCATGCGGGACCGTGTTGCCACCCTCGAAAACATCGTCTAGTTATCGATCTGATTAGATGCATGTAAACTCCTTTGCTATATGGTAACTGCATATTTTACGGACCAAACAAGCACAATCCATTCAGTGGACACAGGATTTGCTTACGCCGTTTTTAAGTTGTTTTATTCCAAACTATACAAAATATACTGTTTAAATCCTCTATACCAGGGGCGGGGAACCTATTTACTATCAGGGGCCGCATGGATTGTGAATTATAATTCTACTATTATCTAACTATGAGGAAGAGCGATTGCTTTTGACTTACTATCTAAGTATCTGCTTATCATGGAGTTTCCTTGTGCCGCGATGTTGTGCTCTAACTTGGGTAACGGAAATTCTGGTGCGGGCCATATCAAATGTTCACGCGGGCCACAGGTTCCCCACCCCTGCTCAATACTGTAGGCCATGGGTCTCAAGCACGCGGTCCGCTATGCTTTTTCGGAATTTTCAAATAATTAACATTTACGTTATATTTAATCAGTTTAATCACCGGTGTTTTAAAAGTGCTCAACCAGCGAGTGAACAAGCTCCTCTTTAAACGAACGTAGAGACAGCTAGAAATGATTTGCATATAACTCATGACACTTTTCACATGAAATAAGATGTAAAAGCTATTTCTAGTAAGGGTCAGGTACCGCCATTTTTGGGTCAGCGTCCTAATGTGGCCCTCGGGTAGTCATAATGCAGCCCTCGGGTTATTCTATAAGTTCTCATTTGGCCCTCGGACCAATTTGAGTTTGAGACCCCTGTTATAGGCTGATGTCAAACAGCATGGCAAACAGAAGACAAGTTTTGCACTACGAAGTATTTTCGCAACACCCTCAGCTAACCATATGAAGTTAGTCCAGTGTGGACACATGCTTTTTTTCAAGCAAAACTCACGAGAAACTGCTCTACCTGATTTAAGTATCATCTAAAACTTCAACAGGCAAGCTCTGCAAGCAAACGTATGGTTGCTACACCAAGCACCCTATGGTTGACACACTTTCCGGACCACTGCCACATTTAGGTTTGACCTCGCAGATAATTCCTATATTCCAAAATAATTTTGGAAATAACTAAAAGCGAAACAACAGTTACTTAATAAATTCCGGTCTTGCCTTAAATATTTTTACCTGATACCCAACAATAGCGATTTGATGCATGCTGTCATTGACAGACTTCAAAATATCCAACATCGCTTGTATAGCTTCTTCTAACTCGGTGGAATCTTTTGTTTCGTGTTTAAGCATTTGCTGAAAATGTGTACACACAACTTTAACAGGTCAAGAATTAAAGACGCGTATCTCTTGCACATTTAATATACTGTACGATCTTAACCTCCGTCGAAGTTTGAACAACAGTTTTATTTAACTACATATATTCAAGGACCTTTGGAGCTGCTTTTATGCTGCGTGCGTGATTTTATATTGTTGGTGTTTGAGAATATGTGGGAGCTGTGCACTTCGCCGTTCATTATTACTGCTCTTATTGTTCCGCCACAAAATGTTTCGTGAAAGCTTCAAAAGTCGGGAATTTTTCAGAAGCGGGACAATGTGTTCAAATCGACTTCAGGTTGAAATGCTGCAGTAGCCTAATCAAACATGCCACTGGGTTTGTTTGCGTAAATTCGAAAGTAGCCTATATTAAATATATATTTGTGCAATTTTTCCCCTTCATCTGCGTGCTGATAGAGTAGTTACCACAATTACATGCCTTACAATTTTCTTGCAATTAGTCAGGTTGCTTCTAGATTGTAAATGGCTACCCATATCTTTAATAAGCGGCCCTTTCGATAAAACAAACTACTCATTCTTCCCAGCAAACCTCTTGTAGAATCAACTTGCCACATTTTGTACTGTGGTGCAAAGTTAACATGTCACTTGACAACAACTCTTTAACTTTTGTTAAACATAGTTTCTTTTTACACGAATTTACAGAAAAGGATTGCTCAATAAACCTAAACCGCCGTTTAATTAAAACGCAATGCACGGAGTTGCTGTCTATCGAAAGAAATCCTTTCATAACTAAGAATCAGACACTAAGACCTTACAGAGTATATATTTTGCCGACTAGGCAGGCATCATCTGCTCTTATTCAAATAGAATCACGGAGTTGCTGTAGATTATTGTAAACAATATAGTCACAAATATCGAAAACATATTATATTATTCAACGTTTCAGCTTAATGGCAAGCCATCATCAGGAAATTAATAAAATACATCAGTGACACAGAAGTCACTGTATCGAAAGGAATCCTGTCACAGCTAAGAATTAGGCACTAAGATCTTAACAGAGTGTATATTTCGCCTACTATGTAGGCATCATCAGTACTTATTCAAATCAGAGGCGGCCACGGATCCGGAGTCGACTCCGGCAGGGTTCTGCGTTTTGCTTTCGGACCCGAATCTGGAACCAGAGTAAAAAATTTGTGAAAAACGGACCCGGATCACTTGTCATTTTCGGCAGTGGCAGGAATCTGCGTAGTCTTTATAATTGTCATTTTTTAAAGTAAAAACATTGCTGAATTTCGGTTGCATCGATGGTAGCCGGAGTCTGAACATGAGTCGGGTTCTCCAATTTGAAAAAATTTAGGACCCGGATCCGGATTCAAAAATTTTGGAACAGGAGTGGAGTCGGCGTCTGAAAATGTGACTCTGACCACCTCTGATTCAAATGGAATGACACAGAAAAGTAAAGATGTGAACTAAGGGCATTCTTGCCATATTGCGCAACAGAGACCATTACGTGTTAAACAAGGGAATAGACGAACGATCCATGTTGAGAGTTGAGATCTGGTTGGTGTTCCTGTATTTTATTAGAAGAGACTGGAGTAGGAGAAGTTTCTTTTGATCGGCGATGCTGTCACTGACGGACAGGAATTTGATAATTTTCTGATGATGGCTTGCGATTAAGTTATAACGTTGAATGAAGTAACATGTTTTCGATGTTTGTGGCTTTATTGTTTGCAATAAGAATTCAAACGCAGTATCCCAACAACGAGCAGCTGAAACTTAGTTCAAGTCAGTGATGGAGACGTCAGTCTACAAGCGTAAAAACACTTGGCAGTTAAGGTATATTGGGAAGATGAACCGGATAGAAGCTTTTCTAGTTTCATCACCTGCAACAACAACTGGTACTTCGTCAACCGCTGTATCGGCTTCAGTAGATAGGCTCCTAGAGACAATCGATGACCTAACTTCCGCTGGCATTCAACAAAGAAAGGGTGGTGTTCTCCTATGCGTGATCGTAGTTTCTCCGACTTCATGCTATTTTGGCAATAATTGCAGTAAATATGGAAGCTTTCTTTCTGAAAATTAAAAGAGAAAAATTTAATCATTTTTTGTCAAAGCAAAGAAAGTAACACCATTTTTATTTTGGACTTTTTTGCGAAGCAACAGATGAAACTGAGTGGTTCTTCATCAAATGCGAATCGATTTTCCGTGTACACAGAAATTGCAAATGCATGGCCTGCTGAGGTATCGAAATGTATAGCGATTTTAGACAACCGGTTTAGTTGAATAATTAGACTTTGAGAACGAAAATGACAAACTCTTGGGCTATATGATTGATCCACACCACCTGAAAAGGTTATAAATATCCAGTAATTTTTGCCTTTCAGGCTCCATCTTTGTGTTGGTTGATGCATGGGAGCAATGAAAGTCATGCGCAACGTTGGCAGTATCTCGTTATTTAACCCAACATCCAGTGTTAATACCAACAGGACATGAGTTACAGCCACAGCGAAGATAGGTGCATCGTTTTACTCATGGCGCCTAGCCGGTGTAAAGGAAGGAAAACAATTTTCGATAAAGGTCCAGGATGCACAGTTTCCTGCGTTTGTTTAAACTCAACATATGCGTTTATTTTAATATGGCATCTTTAGCCTCAGAGAATATGACACTTACGTTAGCGATCACCATATTTGCATGAGATGTTTAACATAAAAACCAACAAAGTTTAGCACAAAAGATTACACGTTCAAACAAATAAAAACTCTTTTTCGAAGGCATTTTTGTGCTATTATTTTTATGAAAGTCGCAACGGTTAAATCTAAAAAATCGCACACGTCAAGAAAACGTGGAAATTCCAAGATGACAATGCTATTTAAATATGCAAAGGTAGACTCCTAAACAATTTATAAAACGAGACGATCGCCAATAACGTTCTGGGCTGCGCGTATTCGTGTTCTGTTTTCTTTGCAGAACAATTACCTTCATTGTTAAAACGAGCTACCATGCTAATCAACGTAAACAGAGTGAGGTAATCAAAGTAAACACACGTAATCAAGCTACCGTATCACTTCCACGTGACAAATTTTAAGAATTAGCCCAACACTAGCGTAAAAAATTGTTGCGGTATTGCAACAGCAACGGGACTTTTCAAAAAACACCATAACAACGTAACTGCACTTATATACCCTAGTCATATCATCGTTGCGATACTTACCCGCCGAATAAAACATTTGCCAACCTCTGATGGAGAGGTTTCGAATTCTTTCAAATCAGCAAAGAATATATCGCCATGAAAATGATATATCTCATCCATATTGCCAAGCAAGACATGAACATTTCCTTTGAGCTCCTCGGGCACGAGGATTGCTTCATCAGGCGACTCTATTTCTTTACCGTAACCCTGCAACGAAATTTTACTGCTTACTATTGCTTCCGAGCAGCTGAACAAAGGACCTGATGTACAACGCGGGTAAATAAAATGCGACCGATCGCATAAGCAGAAAGATTTGGGTTGTCATTCATCCGAGGATGATAGCGTTTCAGCTCTGCATACTTGCAACAATAAAACAGTTGGAAATTTTTAGCCCAATNCAGGTCAAAANTGGACCACATTTGTCTGATGTTTGAAAACTCACGAAAATATTTGGGGGGAAACCGAATTTCGAAATTTAGGGTATAAGGAGTTTTCCAAACATGCTACATCCTCATACATTATCACGACGGTCTCCTAAAAACAGCGCTTAATTTAGAGCAGTTGATTGCAGGTTAGTTCTTATATCGAACTAAGTGCAGTCACTGATACAGTAGAAGCGAATGGCTGCACAGCATGTGCCAGCCAAGGCTGTTGAGCCGGAACTAAAATTTCAGACTCCGGCTCTGTCTCCATCCTCAGGCATCTAAAGTTTTTGTCTCCAGCTCCGGTTCGAAAATATCCATTACAAACGGAAAACCATTGTAATATTTGTACAACTAGATTGCTACACATACTAGGGCTGTGGAAACGAAACCCAAATTTCAGGCTCCGACTCCGGCTCCAGCCATCCAAAATTGGTTTGGCTCCGGCTCCGCTCCACAGCCCTGGTGCCCAGCATAAACGACAAGAATTCGTACGGTGAAACTATTATCGATTTGATCAGTGAAGACAACGTTGGAAGCTTTTCATTACACAAGAGAAGTCGCGGCGTGCTAACACAAGTACCAAAGCATTTAAAATGTTTTCAACATCAAAAGTTCTTTTCTGCAAATTCAAGTGCTGTTAATAAATGCGTAAATTGCATAAAAAGAGCTTTGCTTGAGTGAAATTGAAGTGTCCAAAGTTGGTTCCATTACAAAACACACCTGTTTTAACGTGGCGCAGGTGGATGACAACAGCCTTCGCAGATAAAAGAGATGGAGAGCTGAACGCGTTTAACGCGATCGTATATTTTAATACAACTGCATAGGCAAGACAACTGCAGTGGCAGAAGGCGGTACGAACGAGACTTCCGCTGGCACTATTTTTGACGTTTCAATGAGAAGCAGTTTACAGTAATAAATGTTCGAGGAGTATACCGGATCCTAACAACTGTATTTAATGGCAAAGTATGTTCAACATTGTACCAGCAATTGCACCCGTTGCCAAACATGGTCACGAGCCCTGGATTTCCAAGATCATTTCGATTAATATAGCAACATCTCCTGAGTACAAATCATTAGAATCAACTTTTGAGTGAAGTCGCATCGGTTCACTGACAGACTCACGTGGGTCGAGGCAAGTCACAAATGGTGATGAGTCGTAAACAGTGTTCACTCAAAGCCTACATCTAACAAAGAGTAAACATCCGAAAACGCATATATCACATTCAGAGTTTCGAAAACTGAAGTGAGAAACTTGAGTAACACTCTCTGCCAGTAGCCAATCTGCTGCCAAGGTGGAAAGTTTGCATCTTGACTTTGAACAGATGATCACTTTTTATTATTTCACCTTTTTGTGTTGCTAAAAGGTGAAACCATTATTTCATTTTATAAATCTCTGATTTTGACAAATGCGGCAACAATGCTCTTTGCTACCAGGATTTTCAATTCAAGCACTCCAAGTGGAGGATTGAAGTGGTAACAAGAGGCGGTTCAAACAGTAAGCTTTAACCAAACCAGCATCGATTCTCGGAGTGACTTGGAAATTCAATTCGAAAAAAAGTTTTAACCACGGCTGCGAAGCCGGAGCGCCGGAGTTGGGCATTTTGCCTGGAGCCGGAGCTCAGATTAAAAACCAGAAGCAGCCGGAGCCAGAGCTCAGTTTAAAATTTAGGACCGGAGCTGGAGCTATGGCCATTTGAGAGGCAGCTCCGGCTCCTTTCCTAGATACTAACGTTTTTGCCAAATTGACTGAAAACTCGACTTACTTTACCGAAAACAGTGCTCTTTATAGCACACTAATGCGATTGCTACGAGTTACGACACCAGACTGCAACAATGGATCCGCGAGTCTGATGTTCCTTAGTTTAATAATCGCTAAGGCTGTGGGATCGTAGCTGGACAGGCGTGGTGTTACTTGTAGAAGAAAAACTACCACATCTTACTTTCTAGTCAGAATGATCAAACCGGATCTGTAGTAGAGTAGCGATTAGAGTCCTGCACGGGGCTGGTTAACCCGCGCGGGTTGCGGGTACCCGCATTTGCGGGTGCGGAAACCCGCACTGCTATGCGTGCTGGTGCGGGGCGGGTGCGCCGTGCGGGTTGAACTTGTTGAGAAATTCTTTGTGCGGGTAACTGAGTGTTCAGCCAAAGCACACGAACTTTTTCAGCTCAAAAATCGCAAAACACTTGGCTGTACTGAAGTTGTTTGCCAGCATTGCATTTAGACAGTGGGCCTGCAACAATTATTACATTATAATGTAACAACCCATTGTTGCGAACATTAGATCAGGATTTTGCCATGTGGTGTGGTGGGCAAGTGACCATTTTCCAATGCTACCGTTGTACTTGGTGAGGAATAATTCAGTCTACCAGCACTTCTAAATGGATAGACAACGCTTGACGCACAGCTAGTCACAACTGGACTGAAACGTGTTTTTTATCATCTCAAATCTGTTGACTGCGAAAGATCTGTGGAAAAGTTTTGGCTTGGTTGCCAATGGAAAGAATGCCCGGCTTGATTTTGCTGCTTGTTAGACTTGTCTTCAGGCGTTATGAGTAGGACAAATTTTTGCAACATTTTTTACAGCTTCCAACAGCTTCTGAAACACGCAGAATTATGTAGTACGATGTTTTAAGCTGGTTGCAGGTATTTTGTATCGCAACTTTTTTCCTTTTACGTCCAACTTTTTACTGCAACTTTTGTTAAAAATAAATGCATATTTCTAAAGATTTTATTGCAACAAAAACTCGCCCTAGTTATGAGTTTTTAGTAGTTTTCGGACAGGTGCGCGTTTGAGACCGAAAAAGTGTGGGGCGGGTGCGGGTTAGAAGTGTGTGGGTGCGGGGCGGGAGCGGGCAAGATTTCTCAAACACATGCGGGTTCGGGGCGGGAGAGGACAAAAAATTCCAACCCGCGCAAGACTCTAGTAGCGATGTAAAAAGAACTAAACTACAACCAGCAGGTATACAATAGCCATCAGGGTCGTAACGAGGTTAGATGGCGCCCTGGGCAGGAAGCAAGTTTGGCACCCCATGTTCGAACCTGAGGTCTTTAGGAAGCAAATGTACTGTGTTGAAGAAAGTACTTGTGACTTTGTTAGGATTTTTCGGCGCTTCCAGCAGTCTTTCGGTGCACCCATAGTGATTCGACGCCCCCCTTTCCCCCTCGTTACGCCCCTGGTAGCCATAGCTTTTGCAGGTGTGTAATCATCCTGATAGCAGAGAGTATGATTCAGATAAGATATCACTGCCGACCGAAGCATGAAATGCACGACACGCTATTGTAGAGTAGGATTTTTTATAAGAAACCATTAGGCTTACTGGCAAGGTTTACTAGATTACTGGCAGTTCACTAGGAACCATTACGTTTAATAGCAGGAGCATAACATGAAAGTGATAACTAGGGCAACCAAAAGTCAATAATTTTCTGCCTATTTTAAAGTTTATGAAACGTCCAATAATCCAATTTCACGATGATACCATGAGCGATTCCAAAGTTATTAGGTCAAAAAAAGTCAAAATTGATCATTAGGTAAAAATTCTTGCAGCACAGTTTTGTTTTATTTTGATCGATACTTTATCAAAGCTACAACAGCAGATGTTGCCATGCTTTTGCAAGTTTTAGTTGAAATTCTGACATAATGTTGGATTTTTTGCGACTTCTGACGTAACAATGTTGTTTTGCCACTATTAGACGATAGGCGTGGTATTACTTGATGTTGAAGTATAACAATGTAGAACCTTCTCAGTGACTGCAGATTTTGTGACACTGGATATTTCTCTTGTGCGTTTCGATTGATTTTCGTCTACGGTTTTCACTTCTGGTTTCGTTGGGTCTTTAACACTTTTGATTTCTGTTTCATTTCAACAGAAAAAAGATTTTTAACCTATCGGTTTGATTTCTAGTATATCCTTTGTATTCCGCGTTTCACTTGCAAACACAGGAAATTGATAGGTCAAAATAAAGTCAACATTGTAAAATATAAAGTAAAAATTTTAAGTTTTTATGTCAAAAAGTTGGTTGCCCTAGTGATAACCAATCGGTAACGAACTAGCATAGCTTTGCGTAGCCGTACATTTTTAGGAGGGTATAAAACTGCAATATAAACAAATGTGGACTTTTCTTGAGGTTTTCATCTGTGCAAACATATTTTATGTTTTCAGCACGGTTACCAACCTTATTTTCTCCCAAGCTCTGCAGGTTAAATGGTGCTTTACTTTGCGATTAATCTCAAAGTAAATCGCTGCTTATTATGAGTGCAAAAGATAAGAAATCAGATGTTTTCAGGTATTTTAAAAAAGCCAAAGGTAAATTTCTTGCTAGAAGCCATACTATTTCTTCGAACAAGGGTTATAAACACATCTTGCCATTTGTGCTAATGCAAATGTGTGCACGTTAGAAAGAACATATGAGAAAGGTAATCGACTATGTGTTTTGCGCTCTTTGCATGGTTTTCCCGGGCAGAGCTGTTAGCTGAAATCGCCAAGACTGCAACAGGCAAAGCATGAAATGTGTGCAAAACATTAAATTGTTCGATTGGGACTGGACTGTGTCTAAATGCTCGGACACAAATGTAGTTTTCCAAACAGCCGTTTTCTTGATTCCGGTCGTAAGAAATAACAAAAGGTTGCCAGGGGCATTAACAGCAAAACCAGCGACTGCCTTTCCAGAATTTGTGTATATTGCCGTTATCTTGAGTTACGTTTCTGCTTGTAACTGTTCTCTGAATCGTCTGAATCTGTGATTGTTGGTTTTTCGCTAATATTCTCATGGTAAGAGCGCTGCTTGCAAAAACTACCAGATTAACCTACGCAAATACGTCTGGTATATTATTTTAGTTTTGTGTACTTGATATATTTCATTTTGCATTCAACTTGAGGCACACAAAGATAGTTAAATTGAAAACGTGTAAAAACGAACAGAAGCCGAAGCTGGAGCCATGCTATGAAAAAAACAGAGCTCCAGAGCCAGAGCTGGAACTACAATCATGAAAACCAAGAGCTCCGGAGCTGGAGCCATGTTCATGAAAAGAAGAGCTCCGTAGCCGGAGCAGTGTCACTTTTACAACGGCTCCGCAGCCCTGTTTTCAAGTACGCTCAAGTTATTGAATGGCATATCAGCAAAACAACTGCCTTTCTTCAAAATCTCAAATTTACAGTACAACGTACAGTAATTATAGTGCGAAGAGACGCGATGCGTCGAACGACGACTCCAGTGGGTAACCTTATAAAAAAGTTTAAACAGTTGTTTGGCAACCGAACACACTCCGAACTATTTGTTAAATTTCATAGACTTCATTAGGAGAGCAATGGCAGTTAATTTTGGTGGCCTTTCATCTCTACAACTGCTCTTAAATAAGCGATATGAAATTACCAAGCAATATTCTTGACTTAGCGGCTTTTGTGGTACTTTACAAGCTAACTTAGAAGGCAAAACAAAATAATTGGCAGCAAATGGTCTAAAATACCGTAAACGTGTTGTCGAATAGTTTCATTACACCTACATTCCCAAATACTTTTATGACACACAACCACTACGATTTTTGCGGTAATATGACCAACCAAGGAGCTTGCAATTTTTTAATATCTAGGAATTTTCAGTAAAAATCTGTGTAAAACTTTGCTCGATGAATGCCGGCCGAAAAACACGCTACTTTTCGCAGTGTTGCTTAGAGATCGCAGTGTAGTGGGAAATGACTATGGGAAGGCTGTAATAAGCGCTTTAGTGGCAACTGGGAACATATCTAAACCACGAAGTGATATTCTGACAGACTTACCAACCTCTACTATGCTTCGCAGCTCGTCCACGTACACTTTTTCTGTATGAAGCAGTTCGTTCATAACATGTCTGAAACAATTAATTTAAAAATCAACGATTAATTCTTCGCAAAACCTCGCAATACGCATTATCAAACCAAAAATTCCCGGAATCGTATTCAAGCAGCGAGAAATCAAAGCAACGAGACCACAGCGGTTTCGCAGTTAACTGAGTTTCGCCACAGTTTCAAAGCGTTTGGAAATTCTGCACTTTTTGGCCAACGCTTCGATATTCTGCAAAGGTGGCGTAGCCATCCCAAACTTTTTTAGGGGGCCAAAATGTTTGATTTTAGGCGAGCAAGAGTATTCTTGTTTGGGACGCCGCTTTTCTAAGCACAAAATGACTAGATATGCTAAAATTTGGCGGGACATGGCCCTCTGGCCCGCCCTGGCTACGCCTACGCTGCACCCAAGTGCCCCGAAAACATGATAAAGAGCGTTTTTTTGCAACCATCAAAGACCCAGCAAACTTGCTTTAAGAAACATAAACTTTTGTTCATTCGCTTGTCATTCCGTCAGCCAACGCCTTTATTACGACACTTTCTAATGCCAGCGCCTCCGAAACACATTTGATTGTCACACTACATTCTCTTAAATAATGTTTGGCATGTTGTCAAAATAACTCAACCAGTAATATAAAAGAATTGTTTACGATAATAACAATAAATCTGCAAAAATCGCGATGCTACAGGTTTGTTTGACAATTATGATGATGACCCTTTGCACATCTCTCTCAATTCCGCGATTACCGCTGCATCAACCAAAGTCGGCAGCTGTGTTGCAGCTCTGTCTTACCGTAGGTCTCAAACTTACTGTTGCTTAACTATCGCTTCTTCCGAGTTTTGACGATTTGCTGCATCACAGTGGTTCGAGTCTCTTTCTATGGATTGCGAGCTGTTTTGACCGGATACTTGCTGCAACATCGAGAACAGAAGTACTCAGCTTTAAAACTTCTGCAATGCGCTTTTCGCTGTTAACGACTTATCAACTTACCCCAAGCTTCGATCGTCTTTTAGTAATCTGATTCAAGAAAGCGTGCAAAACAAAACATTTCCATTGCAGTCACGTGAAATGTTTGCAGCTATAATTAACATCTAGCTCAAAACTTAAATCTAAAACGTTATACAAACTAAGAAGTAATTCAAATTTTGTGTTTTTGTGAAGCAGGTTTTTATTCAAGCTCGACCCTTTGCCGACAGCAGAAATGGTGGTTTTAGAATGTATTGGCAAAATTACAGATTTTTTAAAAAAACGGGAAATTTGCAGTCGCCACAATATATCAACCACAATGTTACTTCTTTATTAAGTGTTGTAATGGTTGAAAAATTTAGTTGGAGAAATTTTTCAGCCATTAGCATCAACTAGTTAGATGTTTCAGTCATTTATTTATTTGAGTAAACGTCTT
>JGI24021J15306_10000147_pt1 | contig 39265 bp, 24 predicted proteins | sample Ectturendosymbi1_FD_15306 | JGI IMG/M metagenome (IMG submission 15306)
CCAATGTATATTTTGTGTCCCCCAAAATGTGATGTTCCCAGAAAAATTTGTTTTACAAAAATTTTGCCCCCGTAAAAATATATTTCCCTCCCAAACCTTAAAACCTGGCTACAGGCCTGTCTGATTTTTTTCCAGAACCTCGCCTCGGAAAGGCATGAAGTGCGAGTATTATATTGCGTGGTAAAGCCTCGGCGTCATAACAACGTTGCTTCGGGCAATATTTCAAGCCTGAATGATTCCATTTGAACGACAACATTGTTTTTCGCTCAAAGGCTTGCATTTGAAAAACCTGGCCATGTGCCTGTCTGATTTTCTGCCGAACCTCGCCTCAGAAAGTTCTGAGTCGATGGAATGCGGTCAGTGAAGAGCGGCATCAACAAAAGGCTTGGCCTCTTAGTGCGAGTGGTATTGCGTCGTAAAGTTTCGGTATCGTGGCAACGCTGCTGCGAACAGTATCTCATGCTTGAGTGATTCCATTTGAACAAAAACCATATTTTCTTATTGGACAATTTCAAGCGTTTTATGCTCGAACGACTACAATTGACGCTTGAACGTGTTTTCTGCAATTGTAGTGAACCAGGCACGGCGAGAATACCTTTAAAGAAAATACGTGCGTTTTCACACCTTTGCAGCACGCGCGAGATCTTTACGGTTTTTCCGCTTTGCGTGCACGCAGCAAAGCATCGAAAGAACGAAGGAACACATCACTGGGCTCACCCGAGAGAATACGAAGCGACTCGAGCGTCTAAATGTTCTCATGAATGACAACAACGATCTTGAGATCGAACTCGACCAGCGGCAGAAGAAAATGGTTGGTTGACTGTTTTTCTGTTCATCACAGTAGACCCGATCTTTTTTTAAGATTAAAGAGCATGTTTTTTTGCGACATTTTGCCTCGACGCTTCCATGTCTGCGTTGCTGCTTTTTCACGCAAGGAATACGATGGAGTTGGTTCCAGAAACTTTTTGTCTTGGACTAGAGCTACAAAGACCGAAGACTGATATTATTTGATTATCATCTGTGTAGGATAAGCGTAATTTCTATGTCCCTGGTGTATGTCCAGGCTATGTTTTAAACTTTCGTGCATTCGTACAGATTATCCTAGGCTTCCCCTGCGCGTTGGACAAAGCGATTTTTTAAACGGATTCATCGCGTGAAGGCTGTAGGGCGAAACCAACTCCTCACGTCGCCTGGTTTTGTTCGTGTGGCGCAATGACGTGATCGTTTTTTTTGTGTCAACCATCAGCTGCTTTTTCACCGGGTAGAATTGATAATAGCGCTTGCTGATGAGAAGCGCGACGATTGGGTTTCAAAAATGTCCCCCCTCCAGGTCGCGGGTCGAAAGCATGTAGTTTTTAAATTTAATTTTGGCGACGACAATTGGCGGCAGGCCGAAGCATGAAATTTGCTTCTTGCCGAGGAGGTTGAGGTGAACGCTCTTGCCCAAGGAGCGCTACGGCGATTCAGCCAGTAGCCGGGGATCGATCTCTCAACCTTTTGGTTGAGAGGCGGACACTACCAGTCCCCTCAGCTCAGCATGTATGTTGAAAGGCGCAGACGGTGTGCCCGCTTGACATCTCAGGGAGCGAATTTTCACGCGTATGTGGCAACGGTCAGTGTGACACCAAACATCTGCTGCCGAAGCACCTTTGAAACACCAAATATATTTTCGCTCAGGATGTTGGCGAGCGCGGGAGGAAGAAATCCGAAATGAGGGAACAACACAGATTGGTGCAGCTGGTACAGTTGCAAGCACAAGAGATACAGGTAGGCGCGACGTGATGATTCGCAGCTTCAGTGTATCTGTGCCACACGACAAAGCTTTCAATTTGGTAAGAAAAGTCGTACCATTTTACTCTGTTTTTTTTTCTTTGTTCAGGCCCTCAAGGAGGAAATCGGTTTGCTCTCTCGAAAAGGAGGCCACATTTTGCCGCCGGCCCAACCGCCTCTGGGTCAGGACACCGATGTTCTGTGATCAGTCTTCTCAAAGCCCCGGACGCTGTGGATCATCTTTTGTTTTTTTGCATTTGCTTTGCTAGTATAGTTTTGAATGAAATGACTGCAGAAATTTTGTAGTGCAAAAGTGTAATTGTCTGGTTGAAAATAAACACTATTTTCGGTTGTTACTGAGAAACGTGAGTGTTGGCCTTGTTCGCTTCACGTGTTTTACGTTCTCTTTAACTTGAATTCTTTGCTGATATACTGATACATGAAGCGAAAGATGATCGACAAACAAATTATCAGATTGACTATGATCTCGAAAAAATTACTATCGTTTCGTTTTCTATTAAATTCACGCGGGCACACTGCTTTTTCTGATTTTAGCTTTTTGAAAATCTAGAAAACTGTTAAGTAATGTCACAGATGAGTGCCACTGACACGCAAGCTGAACTTTTCAAACGAATGCTGGAAATTGAACTGAAGCACAAAACTATCGACCGTCGGCACATTAGCTTGTTAAAGCCTGGTTCGTGTTCATTTTAACGATTTGTAAAGTTGTTTCCATTCCAAATATAGCTCGGAGATGAAATCGATAGTGAACATCGATCGATTACTTTGGGGGGTACGAGTTGAGCAGTTTTTATACCAAGTCAAGCAACGTAAATGAAAGTGGCTTGCTGGTGTTAAACGCCATGCTGCGCAATGCGCGCCTTAAGCCCCCTTTCCACTGAGATCAACTTACATTTAAGAAATATATTGTCAGAAAAAAAGAATTCTTCTAGTAGGCAAAGCTTTAAGTCAGGGGTCTGCAGCATTATTTGTTGGTGGGCCACATAACTAACTTCAAACATCTAGGTGGGCCACACGAAAAATTTTGTTTTTTTATGTACACAATGAATTAGAAAATTCTCACAGCATTCACTGTTGAATATCCTTCCTTCATCATCAATTTTTCGTTTCTTAGTCGCCGACGTTTTACTAGCCCTGAAATCAACAAAAAATATTACCCTCATGAAACTATCAACATAGAATTGGAAGCAGTTGAGTAGGCCTGTTGTCAGGTACAATAGACTTACTCAACTAGCCACAATAGGCCTATGCAACTGCTTCAAATTCTAGAAAGCTGATGGCTGGGAAGTGACAAGCAACCACTATGAGGGATTATTACGTCACATTATAGTGTTGTAAACGAGCGTTATGAAAGCCTGCAACAACGAAATACATTAGCGATAAAGTGGGGTTCAGTAATAAAGGCACCGGGCAAAACGGCGAAAGATTTTACGCAGCGACAGGAGCGAAAAAAAGCTATGTATTTTCACCCATGTTAGCGTCTTTTTAAGCATAAGCTGTCGGATTAGGATTTTCATGCATGATGGGGAAAAATCAGAGTGTTGGCAAGGCCCACACTAAATGGCTAGGCGGGCCGGGTTGTGGCCCGCGGGCCACCTGTTGCACACCCCTGCTTTAAGTCAATGTTACGAAGAGAAAGTTTACAGGTGCTTAGCGTTTCGTCAACTACAGGCAAAACGACTGCAAACCGGAGATAAACGCAGGGCACTGGGGTCTTGTCCCTTCTAAAGGACACAACCAGTGATGAAGTGCCATAAAAAGAAGTTCATAAACACACCATCCAAACGAAGATACAATTAGAAATAGTCATCCTGGAACAGCTGAGCTTTTTTGTTCGGGATTTTACACCAAAAACGGCGATGCGTTGATATCGCATGAAGAGGTAAAAAACACGGTTCGCCGTTCTTATAGGCAGAGGGCGACGTTTCACGGGCTGCACGACTCGAGTGCACGTCGCAATCCAGTAGACAACAGGCCCATAGCCACGGGGGGAGGGATTCAGCGGCAGTGTCTCCCAAGTTTTGTTGCGCCCAGAAAAATTTGTTTTGAACATACCATAGAAACAAAAAAATTGTCCCCTTAAAAATTTATTTTGTCTCCCCAAAACTTAAAACCACCTGGCTACGGGCTTGATAGACAATGTACGAAAGGACATCCAAGACTTGCATATTTTGAAATCAACAAATTGCAGCACGTGAAACAGGCGCGTTCTCGTATTTTGCTGTCTTGTCGCTCGCACGGTCGCCTGCCCTTTATTATCATTTCGCCGTTCACTTCGCGCTGCAGTGCGCCGCGAGGCTTCTCACAACTGAACAAGTTCCGTCATTACGGGTGTAGCCACCGAGGATTGAGGGGGTTTGAGCTCAGTGGCGTAACTAGAGGTTTGAGCCAGGAGGGGCAAAGCTTAGCTGAAGGGGGCCCACTGGTCACTGTGGAGGGCCCACTAGCGAAAACTCAGAAAAAAGTTAAGAAATGATAGTGAATCTCTCGATGTCATGGATGACTAGCTAAAAAACGAAAACACCCCAAAAAAACGCAAAAACAACAACCTAAAGAATACTAAATATCAAAATGTCCACTGAGGGGGGCCCAGTTTTTACATTTAGCTTGCCTCGCCCCTTGCCCCCCTGTCAGTTACGCCACTGTTTAAGCACACCAGTTTTTGAGAAAATTTTGCCAAAAAAATTTGTTAATTGTTATTCAGGGCCAACATACCTCTTTTAGCAAATTCAGGTATGTTGAAAACAAAGCAAGTTTGCTCTGCAGTGTCAGTATTTAAGAATAAATTTCCAAGAATTTTTGCTGCTCATTTTTACTGTAAGCCCGTTAAGGCACGAAACTGCTGCGGTATCCAGACAGAACCGTCGCCAGAAAGTTTTCAATAGGGGGGCTTTGCGATTCTGCGGGGGGGCTTGACACTCTAAAAATTGACAAAAACTCAACTGCTTTATAGTGTTTCGTGTTTCCATTTGGGGGGGCTTGGAGCTTTGTTTGGGGAGGCTAAGCCCCCGAAATCCCTCCGCCGTGGCGACGGGACTGTATCCAGGTTCCGATAAAAATGTTATTCTGACCAGCTATACTTGAAATCAAATCGACACGGCTTTGACTGCTAGGAAGTTCATCGCCAAAACCGGGCCCTAGATTCTACGTCAACCTGCTTCGCATTGGGCAAATGCAGAAAGCAAAATATACAATTTCTCTCGATCTGCAATTGCAGGCATCGCTGAACACTCCCTTTTTCGCAAGTTCAAATGCAGCAGGAGCTCACCTTTTCAAACAGACATTCTTGAATGATAGATCGTTTTATTAACTTCGATTTGTCTCGGATTGTTTCCTTGGCCTGCTGCAGAACACTGACCATCTTTAGAGTGATCTGGACCACGAAGTTTGGTGCGTGACCGTAGCAATGTATACACGGTTTTCGGCGTTCTAGGTTGCTGATACCAGTGCAAGGGCGGGTCTAGCCAGTAAGTTTCGAGGGGGGGAGGCGATTTCAGTGATATTTGGCAGTCAAGCCTATTTGCGGGTTCACTACTATAGAAGAGATGAAGTATACTTCACAACAAAACAATGTGCAGCAAAATGGCCTTATATCGCCAATGCTGTTTTCCGAATTGTTCAAAACCATGGTGAAAAAAGTTTCTTTCGTATGATTTAGGGGGGAGCGATCGCCCCAACCGCCACCCACTGGATCCACCCCTGTACTAGAGTAGGAACTCCCACTATGTACTACACGCATTTGTGGAGCCGTCACAACACTGACTCTGGAAACAGGTTCGTAACGCCGTTTTGTCAGGGCCTGTTACGTTGGAGATAGTAATTGTAGTTGGTGAATGCACAGCAAACATACCAGGATGAACCTGGGGACGTAGTAGAATGTTGAAGAATAATACAATTAGTCTTGGCGTCTTGTTAAAACCTCAGTAAAGACATAGTTAGAAACGAGTTCAGCTGCTCCTATTCGCAGTATCTAATGCTAGAATCATAGGTGGCGGAACCGGCGGGGCCGCATGGGCCTACGCGCCCCACATTTTTTTCTGAGGGACCTGGCCTCTCCACTTTTGAATGTCAAATTTTGCTTTAATAAGTTTAAGTAACAAAATTAGTATTGGGTCCATTGTTAAAGTAAATTGTTTAATGAAAAACATGTTGCAGACGTTTGGCAGTATTTTGTCAATATTATTTGTAATATTGTCTGTAATTTGGCAGTGGATTTTGCAGGATTTCTTATTTGTTTGTCAAAAGACACGTGCACAGTCTGTCATTCTGCTATGGCTTGCTCACCGCATTGATGTTGTTTAACAGTGTTGCCATATGGTGTAGCACAACACAATTTTTTACAAAATGGTGTAACTTTACATGTTTGTGTGCACGGGCATCGGAAAGATTTTTCCAGAGGGACACTAGTGGATGTTTCCAAACGTTTTCCTAGGGTGGGGTGCCAAAAGTGGTGAAATTTGTTTTTTACCACTAGAAACTAAGAAAACAGCCTTTTTGCTGAAATTTTCAAAATTCGTTCCCCCCTTCCGACACTCATGCTTGTGTGTAGGAAAAAGTTCGTGCCAAACCACTAAAAATTGGTGTAATTTCAAGCGTTTTAACACCATCTAAATAGTGAAATTTTGCTGAATCTTATACACAAAATGAAAATTTTGACAGATCAATTTCAATTGTGTTTTTGCGTAAATAGCTATATTTATTTCTGCATTGGCAACACAAATGGCATCCTTACAGACAACTTGCCAGTTACTACATACTGTATGCTTTGTCGTCTCTTTGCATTTCGGTATCTAACGTGTTTGTAGAATGAGTATTCAGTCAGGTTACTTCTGTGTGATGCGGAAAAGTTGTGATTTTGAATGTGTTCAAGACAGGTATCAATGCTGTGTCATTTTTGCCTGTTTTTTAAGCTGTGTTCTTGGTGTTTTTAACAGCCCAGTGGCGAATCCGGCACACGGGCTCCACGGGTTCAGCCAGAGTCTTCGATTACGATTTATATCTGAGAACACGAGCTTGATTGCTTCGTACATTTATGCCACCACACAAGGGCCGTTCTCACTTCACTAAGTTGTTAACTCGGGCTCTTTTCTTTGTGCCTTGTCACTGTTCATGTATTTTCGTTTCATATCCGGCCTTTCACGTTCATGTTGCAGGTGACCTGAATGAAACAATATCGTTCGTAGCAGGCGTTCTCCCGACTTCGTTCACTCGCCCTTTACTCGGGCTCATCCATCAGAGCCCGAGCTGCCGGGCTATGCAATTAAGTATTCTTTAAAATATAATTCGTATCAGACTGAATGTTCTTTGAAACAATGGATTTGTATAGAACATTGGATTTGAAATCCAATCCCATGGACAGTTCCCATTTTGGGAATAATTTCAAAAGAATGAAAAATTGTCCAGCAACTCGGGATAATGTGAATGAGCCTAGCAGGCCCGTAACCAGCTTGGGACACCAGGAGGGGCGAAGAGTTTTCTGAGAGGGGCCCAAATTTTTTGAACTATGTCCAATATTTTCAAACTATATCCAACACATTTTTCCAGGGGGGGCGAAATATTTTCTCGAGGTCTTCGCCCCCCTGCGCCCCACCTGGTTACGGGCCTGGAGCCTGGTACTCAGAGGGCTTACTGACCTTATCATTGCTCTTTGACGTACGTTACTCATCAATGGAGATGTTACCATGAGAACTTCTCATTTATTGTTTCGTACCTAACGTCACATAGCACCGATAATACCAGCCAGAATGAAAGCAAATGGAAATTTGAGTGACGCAAGCGTCGAAAGGTGTTAGTCAGTCAGAATAACCGTATGGTGAGCCCGAGTGACGCTGTCAACCTAGGCTGAACCTGTAACAATCTATTTGAATTTCAGATGGTTCATCGATACGTTTTCATAGTGGTGCAAATTTGTTTAAAATAATGTAATTTATACCTTCATATAGTGCAGGTTTTTTTGAGGCGTTTTAGGGACTCGATTCGTGTCCCTAGAATTGAAAATCGGGTCCCCAGAATCGGCGAAAATTATCATCGGGTCCCCAGAATCAGAGAAAATTGGGTTCCTAAAATCAGAGAAATCGGGTCCCTACAAGTCCATACCGGGTACCTAACATTTTCCTTAAAAAAAAGTGATATAGTGCATAGATAATGACGGCATATTTCAATTCTTGTGACGTCAAAGTTTCCAATTAAAACCGCAAAACGTTTCTATAGTTTTTTGACGTGCACTTGTGCCCCCCCACTTTGAGAAAGGTTCCGCCATCCATGGCTAGAATGGAATGCGTGTAGCCACCAGCGGTGGCCACGGATCCAGAGTGCCGGAGTCGTATTTTTTCCGACCTGGATCCGGAGCCGGAGTCAAATATTTGTAAAAAAACGGACCCTAATCCGGAGTCACTTTTCATTTTCGGCATTAGTAGGCACTGGTTTAGGAGGCGGGAATGCAAGGTACGCAACCGCACCCCCAAATGTTTTGATTTGATGAAAATCCTGGCCAAATCCTATAAAATTCGGGCAAAATCTTCTAAAATCCGGGCAAAATCTCTGAGAACCTTCTAAAGCTCCCTGAAAATCTGAGCAAAAATGGCGCCCAAAATGCTTTGATTTGAAAATAATGGCGCCCAAATTGACATGAAAAGCTTTTTTTGGAGATCACATGGCGCCCGAATTAAGAACTTTGTTTTGGAGGTCACTTAATTTGAAGTATTTTTCGGGCACGTTTGTGAGAATCCGGGCAAAATTCCTTCGCACCCCCAAAAATTTGCCTGCTCCTACACCTATAGTAGCAGGAGTCTGCGTGGTCTATAAATGACATTAGTGCAAACATTGCTGAATTTTGGTTGCATCGATGGTTGCCGGAGCCTGAACAGTGTCGGATTCTCAAATTTGAAAAAATTCTGACCCAGATCCGTAATAAAAATTTTTATAACAGGAGCGGATCCGGAGTTTGAAATGTCACTCCGGCCACCTCTGATAGCCAGCTGTCTAGCAGTTGCGGCGGCTAGAAATACTGTCTTTTTGACACCGAACCTCAACATGACTTTAAACAAATTTCAGGGTGAAGCATTGTCGGTTGTTTCAGTCATAAAAAACAGTATTTCTAAAAACAATGACGATTTGGTGCATCACAAGACACCATAGTGGCCAAGCGTGTTGCCGATGGTCTGCAATAACGCCACAGCACTCGGGTATAACGCGAGAAATATTGAATGGTGCTCGTTCCACTGACAATCGCACCCGTCACAGATTCAACATCCTACTGCGGCGGTATACCCGACAGTCTAAAAATGCACCAGAAAAGTTGTGTTTAAAGTAATATGCTGATGCTATCAAGTTAGCTGCCTATTTCTTGCACAGGTTCTCTTAAATTCCTACTGCAATGGTAAGTTTTTGTGATCAATTTAAGCAAGAACTTCAATTCTCCTGTCAAATATTTGATGCATAAGAAAAGAATCGATGAAATCAATATCGTGAGCTTCATCGAGATATGGTAAACTTGGCTACGAGCTTAACTATGGATTTATAGGCACTTCATCGAAGGTCATTCGTTATCCGCGGGACTATCGACTAATTAAAATACATTTCGCGTGCAGTAATCACGTTGCGAAAACCGGGCTAGAGGAGACGATTATGCAAGTTCCGATCATGCTAAAAAAGGATAAAGAACGTCGATTAAACTGTTTCATGACCTTGTTCTTCCATGTATCTAATGATAATTTTCGGACTTTTCCGCGAAATGCAGTGGTGGTCTTAAGTTTTCAGTATTTTTGTTCGACTTTCCTTATTCTTCTTTGATGAATTGGATTCACTGAAACACGTGTAATTATCAGGACTCGGCCCAGTTTTACACGTTTGCAACTCACGTCTATGTTTTTCTTATTTGTACTGCCCAGCAACGTGATCAAAATCTTGTGCCATTCACCGGCGTGAAGGTTCGGAGTATTTTTCGAGGGTAGAGCACTGACAGGATTTTCATAAAATATCCGCGAAAACTCGTTTCGGTGTTATATATTTTAAAACTGTATATGTATTGTACTGTATATATATTATAATAACGTTTTCGAGGGCGTCTGTGTTTCGTAACCCACCCTGACCACCTTCCATTGCTTTTATGCCTTCACTCAAGTCTATTATAAATCGATTTAAACCAGGGCTGTTGAGCCGGAACTCAAATTTCAGGCTCCCGTTACAAGCATCTAAATTTTTTGGTTCAGGCTCCGGCTTCAGAAGGATTTGGTCTATCGAAAACTAAAAACCATTGTAATAATGGTACAACTCGCTTACCCCACAAAATATGTCTGTGGAAACGGAACCCAAATTTCAGCTTCCATAGTTCCGGCTCCGGCTCCACCATCAAAAATTTTTTTGATTCCGGCTCCACAGCCCTGATTGAACCAATGGTTTTCAAACATTTTTGTACCGTGACCCATTTCAGCAGCTCACTATAACCCAACGACCACCAACTAAAACTCGAATAAAGCAAATGTAATGCAACTGTCTACATAAATTATCTTCTCGCGACCGCTCCAAAACTGGTTCACGATCCCACTGGGTCGCGACCTCATGTTGAAAACCATTGACTGAAACGCACGGGCACCTGGACGGAACTCGGGCACCGAAAGCGAGTCTATGACCACGCAGGTGCTGAGGCGGTCGGTAATCCCGAGCGGCATGTGCGCAAAGCTTCTTCACTCACATCTCGTTCGTGGTGATACACGCAATCAACGCAACGCCACCGGAGAGGTTGCAACAGTGCAAAGAGTATTGCAAAGATTTTACTGTTGCGCTGAAAAATGCTCGGTGTACTTAATAAGAAACAAATGTACGTCAGTGTAATCACGGGGAAAGAAAATGCTTCTGAAGATTGAAATTGTATTACATGGATGCTTCTGACAAGTTTTAATTTATATTTTGTGTTTGGTTAGGTATATTTTGTATGTGCATATTTCATGACTGCTATCTGTTTTTTTGGTACTAGGTCTGGCTTTTTTTGGTGAAGACAGGTTGGCAACCCTGCTTGAAGTTTTGCCGCATGTGACAGTTCACAGTTGAACGTAGACATCTTGGTAGGTAATGCAGCGAGACAGTGACTGCTGGTAGCGGTAAGCCGCGTAGTTTTATACTGTGTGTAAAGAGGCACGAGCGAATCTGTAGCAATGCTTCCACAAGTTTGAAAAATCCATTGTTATTGTAAGACTGTGAATGTGACCAATTTGCCTGAGTTTACAGCTTATATGCTTATGCAGGCTACACAGTTTGAAGCTACGTATCTTGTTAGAAAACGTCTATGCAGGTTTGTGGAAAAACGTCCCAATCATTAACGCTTTATGACTTCTGAGTGAGGATCTTGCAGAGTGCAAACCTAAATTTTCTCCTGCGAGTTTTCATAATCCATCTCCTCAAAAATTTTAAGTGTGGTTTTCTAACTTTAGTAAATTGCGCGATAGACGTGTTAACATACAGGTTTATTTCTCATTTCTTGAAACAGTTCCGCGGGAGTGTCTGACTTTATTTTTCACCGTTAATGTTGTTCTTGCCGTTGAGTATTCTTAAAATAAATTATGACTTATTTGTAGAAAGCGTTTGAAAAAAATGGATGTTGGACAGTTTATGAAAAGAAAAAGTCTTTCTGATAGCTGAAGTGTAGCAAATATTTCAAACAAAGGATGGAGAAGTGACGTCCAACCTGCACACACTATTGAGAGCACCATAAACGTAGTTGTGAATAGTTCAAGTCCAATTCAGACTCAGTTTTTCTGCAGTTCATAATGATAACAATTTTTGATTATACACCAATTCAGCAAAAACGGTAATGGTTGACATAAAGTACACCCTTTTGGCAGACTCGTATACCCCTCTACCTGAGTACGATTTCAAAAGGTATGGGAATGATGCCGTGCTTTCATGGGGGATGATGCAAGCATATCATGGGGTATGATGCATTTCACGGGGGATGATGCAAGCATCTCATAGGGAATGTTGCAAGCATTTCATGGGGGATTTTCTTTTCGGTGCAGAAAGGGTTTTGTGAAAGTCCATTTGAACTGCAACGTCAGCGACCTGAAAAAGATAAGCAGAAGTCGGCGTTGCCACCCCTGGAAATTTCTGCGGCCGCCCGTGATTATTGCCGTTGTTTGCAACAGGCCTGATTAAACGCTGTGTATAGACAGAAGTTCGCTGAAAATTGGGCAGATGATGAATAATTGTGCTTGATCTTGTTATTGTAACGAAATTGTGTAAGAAAAAAGTGGCACGAAGCAGCTCTAGTCGCCATAGATAGTCCAGGCACAACTGTCGGAAAGGGGGCAAGGGGAAAGCCCCCCTTGGATTTCGAGATTTTACGTTTTCCTGTTAACGTTTTAGCAACAAAAGGTGTTTTTCTTAGTTTCGAATAGATAAAATGAGATTTGACCACTTTTGGTCCACCCTGGAATCCTTCCGACGCCCGTGTCCAGGCATCACATAACAGCAAATCATAGATTAAAATTCAGGGAGGAGGCGCGGCGAGAAGCTTTTTTATGCGAAGTTTTATAATTATCGGAAGTATGTGCTCTTGCGGAGGAAAATAATCTAGAATGCAGTCGGGTCTCACCTCTTATTCAAAGTTTGTAGACAGAAATTTTTGCATAAACCACCGTGCATGCGCCACAGACGGCGCTTGTAACTCCCACTTGTAAATGTCGGGCGGCGCCACACGTGCGCATGGCTAAGTGCGCAAATGCTCGCAAGGAATACTTTTTATTACTATTATATTCTTATTATTGTTTATTTACCGCAGATTCGTGGTCCATGTCACAAGTACAATTGAATAACACAAGAGCGCAAAATGGTTAGTCACAGCGCGTTACACAATAGGTGTCAGCACACGATCAACACTGAGAGGAGCAAAACACAACGCCCCAACTATAACGTCATTCACTCATCATGGTACAGAGATCTGGCAATGGGAGAGAAATGAAGGCATTCTAACATCAAATTTCGAAGTGAACAGCTAACAGAAAAACAGCAAAAAATAAATCGGATGGGGGTGTGCTCATTGGCACACAGAGGTACGTGAATTGTTTTGATCAAGGTTTCAAATTTGCAATGCATTTAACATGAGGCTGACAGCGAATTGTTTTCACTGAATTTAAAGCAGAATTTGACGGTTAGTGTTTACTCGGTATACATCTTACTTTTTGTATGTTTCGCTTGCACACTTTGCACACATCTACATGTTGGAGGTTATATGGGAATCATAAGAAAATCTACAAATCCTGAGGCGCCACGCAACACACGGAAGGTTTTCGTTGCTATGCAAAAGCAACAGTGATGAGACGAGTACATCGAAACAACGCATCAACAACTACTTCAGTTGGTCGCCATCGTACAGGAGCGTTAAAATAGTTGAGGAAAAATGAAGATTTGTGAAAAGCATCATACATTTGAAGCAATCGGATAAAGAGGTTATATGAACATTCACAGCTGTTAAAAAAGATAGAAATTGTTTCTCAACAAGGCATCAAAGGTCCTGACGCAATTATTAACTTGGTGTGGGCTAAGCCGGCTAACGCTTACAATTCTGGGCATGTAATGCATAATTCGGTAGGCATTGTTGTATGCGCGTAAGTGCTTGGCACTAGTCTGTGTGTATTTGTTCCACAATTGGCAATTGGCAAAGCATATATTGACACGCAATGGATATGAAAGTGTTTTTCCTGTAGGAGAGCACTGATCGAATGTGCTTCGGAACTTGTTCGCTGCACAGTATATCGATTTCACTTGTCTCTGAATATCATCATCATACTTCAGTGAGGCATTTAACAACACGGTACACGTACACCATTCAGAAAAACATTTGATGGAGCAGGTTGTTTATACTTTTTGAGGCATAAAAGGACGCTAATTATTTTGTTACAATTAAAAGGTTTTATGTGTTATAAAGTTTTTTGGGTGCATTAAAACTGTTACTTACGCAGGAGAGCATGTTCACTTATCAAATCTAATTGGTTCGTCTGCATTCCCCATACTTGCAGCCTATGTGCCATTTGATGTTGGATGTATTAAAAATTGCATTTGACATGTTTTAAGGTTTGCCGGTTAAGTTTTCCTAAATTTACTGAGCTTTAACGTAGTTTGGTGGTTGACACTACGGTGATGTTTTTTTTAAATAACTAAAAATTGAGATAATTTCGAACAAATGCTAGGGAATTTTTTTTGCTTCTACTACAGCTTTTGTTACACAGGGGCGGTTGGTTGATGTAAACGTTGGCCTTTCTAATTCATATCTCCCAATGACAAAGTTAGCAACCCACTTAGGCAAAACGTACCAAATGTTTTCTGAAAACAGGCGGAATAGTTGAAATTACTGTAGTCAGCTTGAAAGGGAAATCCCCCTAAACGCATTTGTTTGGCCTGCGGATGCTCAAACTTTGCTATTGTTCACCAAACCTTTATGGCGTCTCCAGCTTATCCCTTCTTCCATTGTCACAAAGCATTGGAAAAGCTGCAAGTTTTTCTCAAAAGTGTGGCATCACTCAAGAACCGTGTTCCGTTTGGTCCCTTTGTGCTCGCAGTAAAATGTGCTCGTGTAACTCTTCAGACACTTTAAACTTGTGCCCATCTTTAGCTGCTATGCTGGTTGACCAGCAGGAGCTGTGAGAAAAAAATTCAACAGAATCTCGTGATGATGACGAAATACGATTGGTTAATTACCAACTCACACTTTCAGTCACTTGCGGAACTAGTCTAATCATCATTAATTAGTTAATTAATTTATTTTACTTGTGTTTTTGGCTCAGGCCAATGGTCCGTGTCACAGGGATTATTCAAGAAAAAAGGAACACAAAGACTCTTAATCATAATTCATTGCAAGGTGGGGGTCAGTTGGGACGATGTTGGAAAAAACAAAAAAAGCAATCTTGAAATGACGCTCTAGCAACTGCTGCAATCGCTGACCAAAAAGAAGCGTTACACATATGGAGAAAATGAAGCATTAATTATTTGAAGTACGCGTATAAAACGGTTAAATAAAGGCATTTATTGCTGCCCAGAAGCATGCAGATTGCTTGTACTCAACGCATTCGTTTAGACCAGGGGGGCCAAACATCAGACCCGCTGCAGGCTTTCTCCGGCCCTTGAGATGACTCCGAAAATTGTAAAAATTGCGAACAGAATTGAAATTGTCACTTCAAATTTGCCCCAACTTTATTCTCATCTGCGCACGCTTTTTTCTTCTTGTCTAGGGGACGTTATCGCCTATTTTGCTAAGCTCTTGCAGTTTTTTTGTTTTATCAACCTCTGTTATCATGACGTTACGATTTGTGCTGGATTTTGTTGCGTGAAGGCCCCTTGTTCCATGTGAATACGTTTTAGACCTTGAACTGACAAGGTGGCTTAAATTACACACACACACTCAGACAGAACCACGTATCGACCATAGGAGACGAGCTTTGGCGTTGGCAAAATCATTGATGACATCGTCGAAGTTATTTTGTCGCAGGATGTCATGTTCAATGCTCATTAGTGTCAGATAATTCAGTCGTTCTTGCGTCATCTTTGTTCGCCGCCTGGATTTGATAAATTTCAGCTTGCTGAAAGATCTTTCTCCGCTGCAGTTGCTGATCATGAGCACTGGGATTGCAGAGCCGTCTTTACGTTGGGATAAGTGTCGTGTACACCTTCGTCTATACTGTCAACTTGTACAAAAATTGCTCGTGAGAAATGTTTTCAGGTTTACCATTCTTGAACAGTTTCGTAAATTCAGCAACTGGACGAATCCGCTGAAAATGTGTTTGTCGAAAAGGAAGTAAAAAGATGCCGAGCGCAGGGTTTTTCAAGAATAATGCTTTTTTTCGTACTTATTTACGGAAGCCAATAGGTAGCATGTGTGCCTGGTGTGAAAACGTTTGTTACAATAAAACTGTATAACGTGTGTTGCATTTTTGCTTGCAATTGATGCGATAACACGGACATTGCAGATGTTGCGCAACTGACCAGTTTCATTCGTGTCGTTGACGAGAATTCGTCCATCGCTGAGATGCTGTCGGAACTGGCAGCACAACAGCGACTGAAAATTTTAATTCTGTCGTTGGAGCGCTGGCAAGGGTCTGAATCGCTGTCAGCGTAACTACAAGTTGTGTTCGATCAATGACTGGCGACAAACCTGATGTTGTGACAAAATTCAAAGAGAAAGTACGGACTGCAAATAGGAGACGTAAATTTTGGTCATTTCACTGTTCTGTTGCAAGTCATTAAAAATGGATCACGTCATGTAAGTGGTTGTCCGAAGTTCGAACTGTTCATTTCATCCGTGCTAGTGGTGACATATGAATCACCGTCAATTTGACAGCCTTCTAATGAATGCAGGCATAACCTATAGCTTGCTTTGCCACACCGAGCTGAGGTGGTTAAGTCGAGGTGCTGTGCTGAAGAGTTTCTTTAATCTACGAGAATTTGGACAGATCATGAACCAAAAGGGCAAACCAGGCCTGTAACCAGGTTTTAAGGTTTGGGGGAATACATATTTAGAGAGGGAAGATTTTTGTTTTTATTGTATATTAAAAAAAAAGTTTTCTGGGCACAACAAAATTTGGAAGAACCCAAAAAATTTCGGGAGCACTATCCCCGAATTTTCCCCTTGGCTACGGGCTCGGGGAAACCACGGTTAGAATTTCAGTCATCAGAATGACTGCAGGTTTTAGCGTTTATGGTGAATGTTACAGGAGCACTTGAATAATCTGAGAAAACTGCGGGCAAGGCCGCAAAAATTGTCGCACAGTATTGTGGCAGCGTACGGGCGTTCAGATTGAATCTCAGTTTGTGACACAGCTGGCAGTAGGTGACCCTGCTCATTTTCCTTGTCTGAAAGATGTCCGTGCAAACGCAGCTGATGTTGGTACGAATCGATACAAACACAAGATTACAGGATTACTATCGGCGTTTAAGCAACGGTTCCTTGTTTTTTGATGAGCTTGAGGTAGTTTCATAGTTTTAGCTCGCCACTTACGCCTCTGGTCTGCACGCCGACAACCAACTTGCAATAATTGACTTGCAGTGTGATACAGATTTGAACAAAAAGTTTGTTTCACTGGGCTTGCACACATATTGTCAACATCTCTTGCCAAAGTTCCCCAAATTGACAACCCTTTCTTCAATCGTTGTGTGCATGTTTCGATCTACATGCCTTTTTGAAAAAGCTTTCTCTGTAATGAACATCAATAAAATCAATTTGCGCTCAAGGTTCACACACAAGGGCTCTTTGTATGACAGTTGACATTCTAAAATTTGACATTCTGACATTTTAAAATTGGCTGCTACACAGGATTGAACATCTGATAGTAAAAGAGGAAATATGTTAAGTTTCAGGTGCACGTTGAAACTAATGTATTAAACATTTCAATTGCGAAGGGTTTCGGAATGTACTTTTTTGCACTAAATCCAAAAAAAGAAATTGATGTTGTTGTTATTCATTGGTCCTCATCCCATGGTTTTGCTGGCACGGCCCACTTGAGATTACTCAGTTTCTGAGCTGGGCCCCTTGCAGTAAAATAAGTTTGACACCCCTAGACAGTGGAAGCGCAACCACACCGTTGCTACGGTGGAGCTTCCGGGACTACGTTCCCCTGCAGGGAAATTTACCTCATGACTTCAAAACAAAAATATAAGTGTAACAACTGTTATATCTTGAGAAAGCTTCGGTAAACTCTAATTTGATTCTTAATTCCTCCATCCATCTCAACAGCTCCATGAAAAGATATTAAATGACGAGGGGGTGAACACAAAACTTCCAATTTTTGAGACCAACTCTACAAAACGTCAAATAGTACAGGCAATTGTTTAAAGCAAAATATATGTTTGTTTCTTACGTTTCTTTTAAGGCAAACGTGTCGTGATGATTTTTGGAATCAACTTTCGTCTCTCGCCAAATGTCGAAGTTTTTTCTTTTGATTTTTTCGTGTATATTTCTAATATAAAATTTTTCATAAACTTTTTTTTGTACAATTTTTTTCTTGTATATTTCTTATATACAATTTTTATATAAATCATTTTTTTATACAATTTTTTTCTTGCATATTTGTTATATACAATTTCTATATAAATTATTTTTTTTATACAATTGCTTTTCTTGTATATTTCTATATACATTTTTATATAAATTATTTTTTTTATACAAATTTTTTTTCTTGTATATTTCTCATGTATTCAGTAACACGTATTTGCTCTCTACAGGCTTAGCGTGCCTTTCAACTATTTTCCAGGCGGGGTTAAGAATTTAATCCAATCAATTTTCTTTATATAGAATTAATTCGAACTTTGCAGCTGAAAGATATTTCTCCTTCGCTGTTGGCGAAAAGGTAGAAGATTGCATTTGTTTTATGCGTCTATTGGTTCATTTGTGTCTCTGAATGTCACGGTACTTAGGAGACTCATCTTTTAGAAGACAAGGGAGAGGCATTTTTGTGTCTTTCGCAGTTTCTGAGTGATTCACGACCCGCTAGGAGTTCAAACATACGTAAAACCTACATCGCATTTTGTAATGAATAGCTGTCGAGGTCGACTGGTGGCTCAGTAACGTTTTATTTTTGAAGTGCAAAGTTCCTTGAATTATAGTCAGGAATGCGCGAAGTATTTCTTAAGTAAATGGGGGGCCCTCTGACGACGTCATGATGCTAACCCAAACGTGATAAGACCTTTTGATCAAGCCTAGGACGGGAATATGGGGGCCACCCAAGAATACGTTCCTGATACTACGGCCTCGACTGACATAACAGAAAATGCAAAAGGGTTTCCATGACACACAACTTCAATTCTCTGAAAGCTGGTAAGGCAAAGCTAGTAACACATAAAAGTTAGGCAATAGCAAGTTGGCATCGCCTCCCACCTCTTTAATTTTGGTCCCCGTTTCTCTGCATTCACCGTCAATTAACTACAAAGTTTGAAACACTCTCGCCACCTGAAAAAAGGTTGGCTTACTGAATTTGATCACAGTCATGTCCATAAGGGACTTCATGAAACCACAGGCAACCAACAAGCAGATTCGAAATATTAGATTTGTTCTAAATTTCATCCTTTTCATTACACCCAAGAACATGACATACATACAAAAGCATCCAAACTGAGCCTTGTTTTGTAAAGCTTTGAGGCTAGATGAGTCAAAGCCGCCCTCGTCTTGCACTGACACAAGTTGTTTGAAAAATGCGCAAGGAGCAAATAATTCATCATACACCTTTTTTCAAACATTGCTACCCCAGCAAGTAGGCTACAAGCTTGCAGTTGCTGCTGGAGGCCCCTTGGAAAGCAGATTGAGTACTTACACATTACGGTTGCTACTGGGGGCCCCTTTGAAAGCAAAGCACATACATATTTACGGTTGCTGTTGAGGGACCTTTTGAAAGTAGAGTACTACGCATTGCAATTGCTCTTGGGGTAACTTCAAACGCAGAGTACTAACGCATTACAGTGGCTGTTGGGGGTCCTTTTGAAAGCAGAGTAGCATACCTGCGCATTAGAGTTGCTGTTGGGGGCCCTTTGAAAGCAGAGTACTTGCACATTACAGTTGCTGTTGGTACCCGCTTTGAAAGCAGAGTACTTACTTATGATCTGCTTCTGAGAATATTATATGAGTAGATAATACGTTTTTAGCCAAACATGAGTACAATTTACGCGCAAAACGCCTCGAAGGGGTTCCTTCAAAGGGGCTGGACCGAGGCAAGTGCCTCGCTCGCCTCCCATTAAACCCATCATTGGCTGAGTAACAAACCAGAAGTTACCGAGTGGTCAAGGCGTTGCGGATAATATCTTATGAGTTTGACCTTGGAGCACAGCCTTCACTGGCTGCAAAGGTCTGGGCCAACTTACCGTCATAAACATCGCGAGAAAGCTTTCAATAGGGGGCATTACTCTGTGCAAGGGGTGTTGACATTCTGAAAATTTACATGGAATTTACAACACAGCATTGGCTTTAGATTCACACTGAGGGTAAATTAAATATAAAATCATATATAAAATGTCTTCCCACAAATATCGATAGTAGGCTCGCAGATTGTAACAAAAAATGTTTGAAAGAACGTAAGAAAATTGGGTCTTAATTATTGTCATTTAACTGAAGGCGATTATTAGAGATGTCGTGATGAAACGCAAAGTTTAACGAAAATTTAAGAAACCATGAATCAAACCTATCGTTCACAAACCTGAGGCCGGTCAAATCAGTGCACTGTGGTGAACTTGTTCTTTCATTGACCCAAATTAATAAGCTTAACCATGAAGTGAATTTTTCTAAAAAGCATTCGCATTGTTGTTTTACTGCCGGAACACGCATGCATAAGCCTTTCTGATGTCTAGACTTGTTCATCTCCTGGTGCATGGCACATGTTCAGATTAATAACATTTTGTATCTGAAACAGGCTATAAACATTGGCGAGTATAGACCAAAGCCAACGTGGACACAACATAGTTAACATCCGTAATCCACTAACTGCACTACTCTGTCGGGAAACCTTAGTAGTAATTGCTAAATAAACTCTTCTAACTTCACTATGAACTCCATCTTGCTGTCTGAACAGCAGGCTGCGCATATGTGTAATTTTGCTCGTAAGCACTGAAGGTATCTTGTTTAATGCTCTTCAAACTTCAAAATTCGAGAATGTGTGCTAGCCCTAATGCATTTTTTCACACCTATGACAAGTGGTGTAGGAACCGTGTGTGCAGGGAGTAAAACCGCACCCCCAAAGTTTTGATTTGTCAAAAATTTGGGCAAAATCTCAAAAAATTTGGGCAAAGGAGTTTTAAAATTTTTTAACAACACTAATGAAATTATATATTTAAAATAGTGAGTGCATAAATAAAACGTAATTATGTCATAGAAAACACATTAGATATATATAAATTGAACAAACTGATTCTACTAACTTCGTGTTTTAGTATGAGGTAGTCGATGAGTAACCGACTGCCTTGAAAGTTTGGGCAAAAAAGGCGTTTCACTTTCGTTCTTTGTTAATTGCACACTGTGGGAATCGAGTATGCTGCAGGGCACCTACTTCATATTAATAGAGTCCATTATAGAATGTTTCCATTAGCGTTCCGGCTCTAAGCTCTTCTAGAGGTATTAAGGTAATACCGGCATTATGTCGCTCCATAAAATCATATACCTAATTGCTTCACCGTGCCAGGCAAGTACAGCAGAAATGTGTTTTTAAGTTTAAGGACGGTGTTTAAAATTGAACACATTTTGCCATACATAATGTGGCATGTATGTCCTCAGCTAGGTGTGAGTTTTTTTGCTGACAGCAACAGTTGGAATGTGAATGGAACGTCAAATCTCAGAACTGTGAAGCTTAGAGTACTGAGCCAACAGGCTCCTGACAATGTTCTTGCACAGCCTAGAATACCTTTTTTCAGTTGGGTTGTGAAGAACCAAGCTTCAAGTACCAAATTTTCTATTTTCAAGTCTATGGCAACATGGTAGACAAAATAGAATTTACCAACAGCTACAGAAAATTTGTAGAGAAAAGTTTGTGGCAAAAAAAGTTTTTCGGGAAAATTTGGTGATAATCGGGCAAAATATCATTTGCACCCCTAAAACATGGACTGCTCCTGCACCTATGACAGTGACTGCACAAAATACGTTGATCAAGAGGAAGTCAGACTCCTGGCCCTATACAACTTGTCGCATAGGCTAACTTTACGTTCAACACTTCAACCAATGAATGCTAAATCTTTGCTCTCAAGCCTCAGATACGTTTATTACCTCTCACAAACGTATCCGAAATGATGAGGCGATGTTATGCTAGGTTACAGCCTCAAGTACCGCTCTGTCCATAAATTAGGATTCAGGACAGAACAGAATACGGATTGATAAAAACTCCACTGATTTTTAGTGTTTCATATTTCAATTTGGGGGGACTTGAAGATTTGTTTGGGGGTTTTAGGCCACGAAAGCTCTCCGTGTCGACGGGACTGGTTACCTTTGTAAAAATGGTTAGAATTAAAGTAGTAAAGCACTCATTGTCATTACCGTTAGCTTGAGATAGTACAGCGTCGGATTGAAGTAACCAGACCTACAGCATGAGTGGTCAAACCTGCTTCACATTAGAGCCGTATACGGTAAATATTCTGGAGTCGCAACACACGAAAACATGCTAGAAACTTGCATTTTCACGCACACGTTGAAGATCGAACAAACATAAATGTTACGTGGTGATGTTTTGAGCTGGGTTGTATGAAGTGAGTGTGAAAATTGACTGATAATTACGTCCTTCGAATGAGCTCCTTCAGGTGTTACTGTGTAAGAACTGCACGATGCTTTCCCATTACTCCTTTACTAGCTTTGGTTGTTTGTTGTATCGACTTCCTTACTGAGCATTTTAAGCCACGTTTAACAGTGAATGAACAGACTGACTGAAAATCGCCACTCAGTGGCACCAGACACTGTTAGATGAATAATCATGGATAAGTTTTCGTGATTTTTTTCATTGGTGACGTTACTGACTTTGTAGAGTTTGACTGGAGGATAAGGCATAAAGGTTAAACCCAAAAAATTTTTGCACATCCTCAATAAGATTTCTGCAGTGTAGCAATTAGATCCGGACAGATACAAATCTCTTTCTAGTTTCTTTTCTTACTTCCTTTGAGGGTTTAATTGCAACCGAAGCGGAAGTAATTTTAGTGCGAAATCTGTGGCTACTTTATTTTAGTTTTGTTAGCTCCATATTCTGTGCACATCAATTGGTTTCTATACGTAAGCAGTAACGTGAAGTGCGGTTCGGAACTAGCGAAGCATTGGCATATTGCAAACCGATTCTTATCGAACAAAAGGTTGAACATCAGGACTATGTTCAAAACAGCAACGTGGTTTTAGTGAGGGGCCTAAATGCGGTTGCCTAAAACTTGGGAAGGTGTGTGCCTCACTTCCTGATCGATTTGGCAGTATCGCTCTGAGGTGATAATTATTGTCTGCAAATAATCCGTTTACAAGAAGGTTGTAATTAGAACTTTCGTGGACATGATTACTGCAGAGGAGGCATCGAACTTTTTTTCACAAATGTCCAAGCCTGTGTGAGAACTGACGATGGGAGGCCAGATAACCTGTTTATTTAACAGGGATGGGGAACCTACAGTTGTGTTGAAGGGTTTGGTGATGCCCGGGGCTACTGCTTGATTGCATGCACCCCTACCAAATTTTAGTATTGAGCAGTGGCGTTGGTGTTCATTGTTGCTGGATATACGCTGTTTGTGACGTCACACTATGGCGTCATATTCATATTTGCAAACCAACGTTTTGGCAAAGTTTGTTGACATAACATGCATATTCAGGGACGCCGGAACAGCGGTAGGGAAGCAGTGCCGTTGCCACGGGGAGGTTTTCGGGGGCTTAGCCCCCCAAACAAAATTCCACGACCCATTCAATTAAGTTATGGAGCACTATAAATCGGTGCAGTTTTCATCAAATTTCAGAATGTGAAGACCCCCCTGAACAGACGTAAAGTCCACCTTCTGAACACTTTTTGGCGACGGTTCTGCAGGGAAAGGGAAGCAATCAGTTTTTGGGCAATGGAAACTTATGTTTGTTTCTGTTCATTAACAATGTTGACCTCAACAATAATAACAGAAATGATAGAAAATCATTCTGAATTTTCTGGGTGCCGGAATAGCTTCAATAAATTTGTTTCAAGTCGATCTTGATAAACCACGAAATTACCTGTGATACTGTTATGAAAAGCAGTGGTGTTGGGGGTGGGGGTGCAGGGGGTGCAAGCGCACCTCCAACAGTTTTGATTTTCTGAAAATCTGGGCAAAAGCCCTGAAATTTCTGGTAAAAATAGCACCCCACGTGGTTTGACTTCAAAAAATGCGCCCAAGGTTTGCATAAAATGATATGAAACATTTTTTTAGAGGTTACACCAAAAAGAGGTCTATATGATCTTTTTGGGAGAAAATTTGTAGGTAAAAGTTGCACAAATCTTTTCGGGCAAGTTTGGAGAAATTCGGGCTAAATCCTTCGCACCCCGAAAATTTGCCTGTTCCAGCACTTATGATGAAAAGGCACCTCCGCCCGTTGCCCCTATTTTGAAAGGGCAGAGGGGGAAATGCCCTGGCCATACCTCCATTCTCCGGCGTCTCTGTGCATATTATTCAACACGCACTCTCTTTGCTCGTTGTTGTAGTCTGCAATGTGTCTCTGTAATGAACATAAATTATTATCAGCGGTCTCCTAAGACAGAGAGTTCACAACTGCAAAAATACAAGGCTGCGCGAATGTCCCGTCGAATAGCAGTCAATCAGAAGGTATGCGGCTGGGATGGCGGACACCCAGGGTTGACAGTTTGAATCTTGCTAAGCTACACAAGAATTGAGAAAGCGCAGGAAGTACGCAAGAAACTTTTCGTTTTTTATTATGTAGCTGTTATACGCACCATTACTAAGGGAAATTTCGCTCTCTTGTGGAATCGACCGTGTTGTTTTCTTGATAGAGGTTAGAATTAAAGAGTTGGGGTTAAAATCAAGGAAAAGTATTTTGACTTATATTTACATTACAGTTAGGTGTTTTGCTTGGAGTCATTTTACCAAAACCAGCCCTGACATTTAAATATAAAGTTAAACGTAATCATGAATTTTCATCGACACGAGATCGAACAGGAAATATGTTTACTGCATGAATATGTTTGAGCGGGTATGAAATATTCTGGTGTGCAGCGCGGTGCAGCATACGGACAAAAACGTTTTTAGCAGTGCGGTTTGCCAACGAAAATAATGTGTCCGCGATATCTCTAGTCTGCATCACATTCGTAATGATGCATGACGCACAGTGGTGACCTTTGCTCGGGCAAGGGCTTCACTTTTAATCACGAAGTGTATGGAAGCGAAGCATTGCAATTTTATTTGACGACATAACCAGACGTCGCTGGATAGTCGATTTTTTGACTTGAGTTCTTGAGCAGCGCTGCTGGAGTCAGTGAATTTTTGTTAAAACTCATATTCCGTGAATAAAAATATCGAAATTTCGGCTCCTTTTCCGGGTAAAATAACGAAATGCATCGACTCCAAAAAAAAGAAAAAAGTCTGATCGCAAAAAATAAATTTGACAAGTTTTAACATAATGAATTTGTTTTCTACAATCATGTTTAGATACAAGACCTGTAGTTGACTAGTTATTTGTGTTTGGGTTTTACAAAAAACAGTGTTTGCATCAAAGAAGTTTTTCTGAATATTCTAACCTTTCTAGCGACTAAATTAATCGCACTGAATTATTGAAACCACAAAAGCACAATAGCTTCAAGACTGTAATTACTTTGTCTTTATGAGAAGGTAATTTACATGCCCATTGCTTAATGACTTTTCGGCCAATAAATTTTTGATGGTGAAAGAGCACTATGCAGGAATAACCTAGCTCTTTTTTATTCCCTAGGATTCCATCAGGTCTGCGTAATTTACAAACAAAGTAAAGTGAAAATGTTGCTACTGCGTTTACAGCGTTTCACTTCACATCCTCACAAATTCATTATATCGTTTATAGCGTCTCTCAAATCATTGGCAGAATGCTTTACACATTTTCCATGGTATCTATCGGTGTGACAAAGTAGGTTTCCTTCATCTTGGGAAACAAGCGCCACTTGGAAATTCTCAATAATTTTTGGAGAACCTATTACCGCGAAACCTGCAAATGTCCTTTGCACGCCTAGGTGCGCCCTCCTATACCATTGTTCGGCAAAACGGTTCCTGCAAGAGACATTGCGAATGGCAGAGTACGCAACGTTGGTGCCGATCAATGTGCCGTTTTTCTGTGCAGGTAGCCAATTGCTCGCGTGGAAGCAAAGTTCAGTGGTGGGCTCTTGACAGGCAAACGCTACCGTATCGCTGTCTTCGAGCCGGGAGGTGACCTTTAAAATGCACATAAAGCTTCTTTAATTGCTGCCCAATTTCCAGATGGTCTGTCGTAGATGAAAATTGCATAAAAGCAGCTGCTGGTTCCAGAACGTTCTTGGAAGGTTTTCAAGGCAGTGTGCGAAGGATTATAAAAAGGTTATCAGGTATACCGATAGAATAGCATCAAAAGAGGATAAAAGTTATGAGGGAAGCAAATGCGACAGCACATCAGGTATGAATTGAAGTGAAACTCCTGCCTGAAATTCTATTTACCCACAAAAACTTTAGAAAAGTGCTGCATGTAGAACCCGAGGCAGATACAGTATATTGTGCTTATTCTTTCGTATTGTACACGTTGCAGTTATGAGCATGAGAGGAGCAGTCCGAAACAGTGTTGCATAAGAAGAAAACAAATTTTAAACTTTCAAAAAGTTTCGTTTGCTCTCTTAGTCTCTGATATTCAGAGTTCGTCTTTCAAGGATGGTTGGAGCGGCACATTAAGTCACTTTACGGTTTCTTGACTAATTCGCATTGGCATATCTGAGCAGACCATCGATTTTTATGTTGAACGCAGACTTGAAACACTGAACAACGACGGAACATTAGCCATTGGGGGAAGTGAGAAAGAGGTTCAATTGATTGCAGCTTTGTCTAAAAGTGTGGAGCCATCCGACGCGTTTCCGTTGAGATTTTAACGTCTGCGGCAAAGTTACCATGCCTCTTGTCCGTAGGTACTTGGGTACCAATGAAACACCCTGTTACAAATCAGATCCGTATACGATAAACCTTTAGGGAACTTTTCACTGTTAATGAGAGGTATACTTGCATCAGATTGAAGTTCAGTTAATGTGCGTGTACATGTTTGCATCCGGAGGACCCTATGTGTGGCATCGTAGTGCCCATACGTGGGCATCCATTCTTTTGCCTTTACCTAAACCTTTACTTTAAGCGTGAACAGAACCACTTCACTTTTCAACAAAGCCGTAATCCATTTACCACGGTGCTGCATTTATGGCCTTTGAGATTTCAAGTGTTTTTTCTAAAGTAAAGTGATATCAGATCATTGGTTCGGGGACTCACTGCAAAAGTACTTCACATTCTTGTGTTAAAGGTCTTACAGCAAAGTTACTGTCTTTGACTGGTGTTGTTGAGCAGCCACCCACAGATCACAGCACTCCTGCATAAACGTGACTTCAAGCAGCACCGTTGATGAGATGTTAAGACTTGCCAACTCGACAGATGGAATTCTGTTCAATGCCAGCAAGGTGATAAAGCTTGATTTGTTTTGAGTTTTCAATACCAACATTTTCTCGGAAATTTTTGATTTTGCCAATTTTACCAAGTATTTGCCTCATTCAACTGAACTTTTAATACTTTGTGTACTTTTCATTCAAGTGAACTTTTAATACTTTGTGTACTCTTCATTCAAGTGAATTTTTAATACATTGTGTACTTTTCATTCAAATGAACTTTTAATATTTTGTGCATTTTTCATTGAAGTGAACTTTTAATACTTTGTGTACTTTTAACGGTTGTAAACAACTTCAGTCAGAAATTCTTCTTATATAATGAATTGGAGCTATTTACTAGACTCAATAAGCATAAAATCCTATATCTATTCGTTTACCAGCTATAAGCTGACAGGACATTTTTGTGAAGTTTTTACTGTATTAGATCTTTTAACCAGCGAATGTACAATTTCGGTATAATTGCAATCATGCCATAAGCATAAAATAATATTTTAGGCTGCAGATGCAACAAACGTTACTTAAAGTTTCCCTAAAGCAATAAAGATTGATACTTGCAGGAAACGTACAGGCTACGTTTATCTATTTCGAAGATCAAAAATTAGATGTCGTAGTTGAAAACCAGGATTAACAGTTCGGTCATTTGCACAATTGGGGTTATTACAATGTAACAGCATTTGCTAACTTGATGTTCAAAATCTGAGATGGAAACATATGAAGGATGAAAGGGGCTAATTCATTTTTTGAATCTAAAATCGCACTTTATATCTGATGACATAATTCCACAAAGCAAAAGCTAGAAAATCTTTGGCAACGATGTCACCAGCATGCTGTTCTAATGTCACGAGCTACATGGTGATCTTTACCCAACTACGCGTTTTTGGCGCGTGGTTATTATACTAAAAAATCCTGGTAAGTATGCAGTAAACACAATTCGTTTTTAACACACAACATTTCAGGCAACGATACGAGAAATCTGTGATGAAACATTGTAATGAAAATTGAGCATAAACCAACAAAGCTTCAGCAAAAGTTTTTTTGTTACAATTAGTTGTTCACAAAAAGGAAATTCTCCTTGTCATCGTCCACCATCTACACATATCTTACAGAGTTCTGTTGTTCTGCATTGATATGTCATTTTAGATCATGTTGACGTGGTTAACAAATTTTTGTTTGACTTCAGAGTGCTGCAGCTAATGCTGAATCACTGCAGTCTAGTTTTGCTCTATGTCCTTACTAGGTTTGGATTGGGTCACGATGCTTGAATCTTACAACTCAAACCCAATCGTTCTACACAACAGCAGCGAACAGCGCCACGACTCAAGAAATCGTTGAGAATCCTTATCAGCAGGTAAGTGAAACAAGTTGTACAAAACTTGTTTGTTACAACTGCAAAAATTATATTTTCATGAGAAATACTTAGCTCGCGAGGCGAGAATTTCTATGATCGATGAATTTTAATCTTAAAGTACATAGACAACATTTTGGAGATATGGGGAAGGTACATCCATACAAAACACTAGGCAAATAAAAGTTGGATGAAGTTTTCAAAATTTGAAAATTCTTAGTTTTTGCATTCAAATATCTCTTGATTCTGAGTTAATGACTCTCATACATACGAGTACTTGTGGGTGCGGGCATGGTCGCTGGTCGCCGTCACATCCCTCACTGGCCAAAAAAATGTCAGAGCCTGTCTTGACTGAACGATTTTTTTGAGAAAAATGTGGGTAATGTAAAGCACTAGCCAATCGATTTTCGATTTTCTTGCGTTACACAAAGTTTTCGAAATTATTCTAACTAAAGAGTGGTTCGTCGACTTGAGTGCATTTGCAGTGACTCAACGAACTTGGCAAAATTTAATAGTAGCTGCTTTTTAATCCAAACAATGCTGGGGCTAATATCAGGAAAGGAATGCAATCTACTGTTCAAAAATGCTGTCATGTTATCCAAAGTAACGGCAGTGTGAGACAGTTAAGACCTGTATGTTTAAAAACCAAACTTCAAATCAGGAATTGGTTATCAACCAAAAACCGCCCAACAAAAGCACTTTTCCGGGACAAACAAATTTATTAGTTGATTGATACAAAAGACAGAATCTTTTTCAGAGAAGAATTTAAACTGTAAAGTTGCTGTGTGAAATGAAAATATTTTAAATGACGTGACTCTTACAAATTCAAAAGAAAATATGACCTTTTTAAAATTTGATGCAGCATATTTGCATCTTTCTAAATTCCCAGATGTTTCTCTTGTTCGTCGAATCGAAGCAATCTGAGCAATGTCAAAACCTATCGTGTTATCATGAAAAAAATGTAATAAAAACGTGAAAACAAAAATAAGATAAAAAAAATGTAATAAAAGCGATACTGCTGTGTGACACACAGTGTGTGTTTTCAAATCAATTTTCCATTAAATATTGTCGATTGCAAATCATTTTCGGACGTTTTGAGTTTGGGTTATTTTTTCAGTGATTCGATGAATCGTGCAATTGGTCAATCAGTGCTTTGCTTTGCTTTTCTTTGATAGGAATTGTTTTATTGATGCAAAGGCACTGCGTAATAATTGTTACATGCAAACAAAATGCAAGTTCATTTGGGAATATGACAATGACAAGCGCAGTGCTTTAGCTGCCACATCATATCAAAAACCAACGAGAACGAGAAACATTTAAACATGTTTTACAAATTCTAACTCTGAATCAGTACCATCTTCTTTTGACGGCAAAGCAAGTTGATTTGAAAAGCGACCATTAAGTAAGCAAAATATCTACACATTTAAAAACTGCTAATAAATTACTGTAATTCAGGTAAGGTAAGGTTTAGTGTACTTATGGATTTTATGGCTCAAACCATTAGTCACAGAAACGCAATGAAAAGAACAAAGAAAGAAACACTAAAGGTCAGTGTGGCATACTAATAAAAAGTAAAGTGAGAAAAAAATTTAAAACTGTCTACAATGAAACAACAACGAGCCACAAGAAATTTAATAAATTTTTTTCAGCGCCACTGACTTGCTCCTTCGCTGGAGCTTGTTCTTCAATGACATTTTTAATTTTTGATTAAAATTCTGCAGTACAATTAAACACAGTAGAGAATCATGCGAAAACTGCTCTTATTGATGCGTGTTTTGAAAGCAAAACGGTGTCCAATTTTGGGGATTCAGGTTAATATTTTCAACAAAATGAGAACATATAAAAGTTATGTTTTCCGTCTTAGTTAGAAGTCGAAATTCATAATATCTGGTCAGACGTTGACAACTGATATTTACCGTTACCAGAAAAATTCCTATTTGGAATTACATTCTTCAGAAATATTTAGGATATATTAAGGATAGGTATGTTGACCTACACACTTGCGTTTGTGCATTGTGAACTACTGTGAACTGAAGAGACATTTTGATTAGACTAGTCCATCGAAGGCAGCACTGCACTTACGTTGAGCAGATTCTATTGATGTTCGTCTCGTCAAAGCGGTTGTGTAATGCCCCAAGGAACACTTCAATTTCGAAAAGCATTGATTTTACGTAGCTAGCACGTCAACTTGTTACCCGCACTCTCAAGATATTTTCGAAAGCTTGTTAACAGATTTTTGGAACTTCGAGGCCTTGTTTTAACCTCAGTACGCGAAATTTGTCAAAACAAATTTCACGTATTTTGACCATCACCGATATTTATTTATGTCACTGAAATTCAATGCCAGGCACCTTATGATCGAAATGACCTTTAGCTCATTCTTGTTTAAGAGTCACTAGAAATCGTGCTTTGTTAGAAGAAAACCTTAACAACTGTGCAGCAGCATAAAAGAACCTCGAGTCTGTGAAAATCGTTTACCAAGCTTTTTTAAATGACCTGAAAAGGCAAGGCTCTATCCACAGGAAACTCTTTTTCTTTATATTTAAGACTTAAATGTTTCGCTCGGCCAAAGAACGGTTTGGCTACAAGGTGATTTTGTAAATCGAGGACTGATGAGGAAACAACTGCGATGAAACAAGTAAATTTAAACATATTGACGAGAATGCCTTGTTTTGGCTAATGGCTATTCGGTTAATTCAAGGCTTGCAAGAAACGGCATCATAGCTTCAAACAGGTTCTGTGCCGTGGAGAATCAGTCATAGCGTTGCATAGGCGGTCCACGATATTGCCAGTCAATATTCGCGCAAAACTTACTGATAATATTTAAGCAGTTGTGGCAGCAAAATGAATAAGAAACTTCTGAAAGGAAATCGGTTCAGTTAAATAAATATCACCAACGCTTGTACCTATGAACCACAGTTCAATAAAGCCACACATTAAGTGATGTGCAAAGCTCCATGCTTCACTTACGCCGACTTCAAAATTATGGCAAAACGCGTACCATTTCGACCGTGTAGTCAATTAAAACTTACTAGTAACGTTTTCAGGACGTTTTGAAACTTTCGAGAAAAGTTATACCGTGCCGACCGTGGATCAGAAAATGTGTTGTCAATTCTTAAGAGTTTCATTTGAAAATCTCCTTTAAGTTCGCATGCATGATGCCCTTACAAACTATTTGCTGGAAAGTTCGTGAGAAAATCATTTGCTTCCATTGACGCGGACGCGCAATAAAAAATGCAAGGTGCGATTTCAGTTGTTTTGCAATTTATCTTGCTTAAACTATCAACCCTGTCAGCAGTCAGTGCATTATGCTCCAAAAGCACAAAATTTTTATGTTTTACAGACGACGACCGGCATTGTGCTGTGGTCTACTGTTTATGGCTTGATGACGTTGGTCGGCTTGTGCGGGAACTTAGGCATTTGCTGGATTGTAGCATCGGTGAAGAAAATGCGAACCGTGACGAACATATTTTTGGCCAGCACGGCGCTGGCAGTGAGTCATGTTGATTTGTAGCCAGGCAGTGGATTTTCGTCAATTGAACGTAATCGATTTTTGCTCCTTTGAGGCTCTAAATGATGTATATTGGTGCAAAGAAACTAAAAAATCTTCAAACTCGTGCTCATATACTTACATGTTCGAGGAGATACAATCACAGAAGTGGAACCAAGCATGTTAAAGCACGTTTATAAGCAGCTAATGCTCTTTAAAAGACTTTTGTCTTTACTTCCATTTTGAGTAACACACTTGTTATTCCTGATGATTTTTAAACGAACAGTGATGCTTTTCGGCAGTTCCCACCGTCTATGCGTTGTTTCACTCTCTGCTTCTGCGATTACATCGCGCTTTGTTTAAAAAACCTAGTCAGAGTACCTTTTTCATTTAAACCTGCAAGGCCATGAAGATTTTTCTGCATGAGAGCGAGTATTGTTCACACTGGTTAAGAAAGGGAACGCCTCACCCTTAATCTTAGAGGAGCGACTCTCTTTTAGTTTTGTTTGCAGTGGCGTTAAAAAATTACCACTTATGTTGACACTTTTGCAAAACTTTCCACAGGGAAATTTTGTTATATAAAAATCAAGCGGAGCAACGCATGTCTTCCTTCATAAAGCCGTTGGTTTAGCTTCTTTGTTGACACTAGATCGTTGCTTGTTCGTAGAAAAAAGTGGCAAAAAATGGTTGTTTCCATGACGAAGGGCACCAAAAACGTTGTTTGGTAAGGAACCTTGTTCGAATTGTTCCCAATATCGGAGCACATTACAGCACATTTGGGCACAGCAAGTTTTACTAACGACGCTTTGAAACATGATGCTTTTGACAATATTCAGATCTGTAAAAAATGTTTTGATATTATTGAAAGTTAAAACAAACTGATAGGTTATCAACATTTAAGGTCCGTATCCTCTGATGAAAAATTTTTGTGATAAAATCAAAGGTAAAGCGAGTTTTCTTACAAAACTGACAGTTCAAACAAATATATAAGTTACTGTGATGATATCTTGATAAGTAATTCAATTAATAAACATGTTTCAAAAATTCGCTGGCTAAAAGCACCATTTCATGTTGTCATTTTTCATTTTAGGATTTGCTCCAACTTTTTTGAGCGACGTTCCCACCGTTTTCAATTTATGATTTACGCCGATGGTTTCTTAGGTTTGAAGAAAGCGATTCGCAACATGTGCCACGTTTTTCAACGCCTTCTCCCACTTTTGAGTAATTTCCCATTCCCAAAGCAAGAACGTCGAAACGTGGAAAGTGCATTGGTGCAGCTTTCTTTGTAGCATTGATGAAAAATTCAATTTGCCGATATTTGTGATAGATTCTGCAGGATTTTAAACAAATTTTTCTCAAACGTTTGACATTTTAACCTGCCGAAAATGGCTTACTGGATAAAACAATAGTTCGTGTCAAATGGATCTATTTGGTTGTGTTTGATTTCATATGCCGACGCAGCGTAGTTGACTTGACATTCGGAAGCATTGTAGCACTTGATTGTGCTTGAAAATTCAAAACCGTTCATCAAAAGTTGATTACACTTAAAGACACAAAACGTCCAAAGATTGCTGTACAAATAGCTGAAAACCAATGATCGGCAAACTTTCGTTATGATGACCCAATCCACCCTTTTAATCGTATTTGAAGACCCGTGCTTATTTTTGAAGGCCCAATTTCAAACATATGGCGTATTTAGTTACCTGTTGCATAGCAACGGTATGTTTTTGTCGTAAAGCGAAAATTGGCAAAAACAACGCTTTGTTAAGATCAAGTAATCAATGTTTCATAGTTGTTATAGTAGCCTTTGTTTTTACTCACGTTACCTGCGCAGGCCTGTAGCTCGTACATATTGCGGCTCACAGCAGAAAGTGTTGCGCGGTCCAATAAAGTTGCTGAACGGCACACAATTAGGTAGAAGTCCACAGGTTACCACCACTACTGCAAACCAATAATTTTGCATGTACGTCGTACGATCGCCTCGTTTGGGCACGTTGCAATTTCTTTTTTTTAAACATCGGCACGTCGCAATTTTTTTAATTGAAAAAGGCTCAACGGGGTACACGTGCAGCGTTTTGTGCGTTTGAATCGTTGTGCAAACGCGTTGCAGTCCTTTGTATTGAAATCTGATAAAATCGCAGTAACTTTTACGTCAAACGCAAACCCGTTGAGGATCATTGACGCATTGCTGACATATAAGGAAAGTATTTGGTGACAACAACTGATCGCACGGGAAAATGCGCGCAAATGAACGTAGAAGGAAAGAGCAGAGACGGGAAAAAAGAAACTATACAGTGATATCACCCGGTGCTGTTATACATGGTTGATATGCGATTGCACAGTGAAAATATACTTCTGTGAATAAAGGAAAACATTACAATTGAATAAGAAACGCAGACAAACCACTTTCATGACGCGCCAGCATAATTTGCCACTGGGAAGTATTTGTTTCCAGGCAAATACTCGCGGTAAACAGTCAACAGTGACCTTCCTACCGTTTCATATTTCATGAGCGCGTCCGAAACCGAATGATCTAAAGGATAACGTCACTTTGTCTTCATAAGCCGCTTTTCCTGGAGCTTGGCTTCACCAAGTCGGTCAGATAAAAACGAGGTTATTGATCGTTCTCAACTGTGCTTAGCTGTTCTTAACAAATTAGGTGTACTTGAAAAAAAGGTGTGACTGCAACTTAAACGTTAATGTAGAATAGATATACACTGAAACTAGCAAAAAGTTTCGGTGCCATAGACACTCACAGCTAAAATTATTATTGTCTTATTTCTATAACGTCTTCACTCCCACACGCAATGCAGTAGATTCAAGCATACATTGTAGCAACAAGCAACACACAGATACTTGAAAGAACACGGAGATAGATGTGTGGCGTTAATACAAAAGCATAAGCTTAATGGCATAATTCATGATTTACGATGCTGAAAAACTGCAACAGGCTGCTTTACCATATAAAACACATCATCATTGCGAGAAACAAACATAGTCACTGGTTGTTTTTTGTGTTCAAAGTGAGGAGGTTTTTGCCGTTCGACGACGGTCAAAAACAAAGTGCTTTGAAAAACTTTGCAGCCGTTTCATTGTTTAGTTTCGTGCGTTTGCCGTCCGGTGCTCGACTTTCTGTTTCACTGAAACTGTTCCAGTTGACGTTTTATCGAGTGCCCAGCTTGTCTTCTCAGTCCCGTCGTCACGGGGGGCTTTGGTGGGCTTAGTCCCCCCCAAACAAAGCTCCAAGTCCCCCCAAAATGAAACGTGAAACACTATACATAAGTGGAGTTTTGGTAAATTTCATAATGTCAAGCCCCCCCGCACAAACGCAAAGCCCCCTGCAGAGCTGCAAAGCCCCTCTATCGAAAACTTTCTGGCGACGGTTCTGTGTCTTCTCTCACTGCAGGACTGCAATGTCATCGTCTTCAACACCATTTTCAACTTTACGTTTGCGGTGAACGGGAACTGGTATTTCGGTCTTGTTTTCTGTCACTTCATCAATTTTCTGCCCGTCGCCGCCGTGGTCGCGAGCATATCGTGCATTACGGTCATTAGCTTGGACCGGTTCATGGTAATAATGTACCCTTTGCGGCAAAGGATACCTCACAGAACAGGTACGGCTTTGTTCTGCATTCTGACGCCATATGCAGACAGTAGTTTTCACGTAAACGCGGATGCTAATTTTATAATATTGCTTTCATAATTATATTGCTTTATAACAGCCTTCACAGAAAGATGTTCTTTTGATTGCTGTGTCAAATTGGTTGGTGGCGAGACCAGAGTTGACAAAAATCATTTTGGACCAGAAAAAGGAAAACAACAAACGTTTTCATCTTCACTTTTTCTTAAATCATGTTCGCTACTGGGAACAAAAATGACATTGGCGTAAAGGCAATATTTTGTTTATTCAATGCTCTTCGTTTTTCTTTCTCTGCAGTGTTTTTCAGAAAATCTATGAGTTTTCTTTCTTGTTTTTCATTTTAATCATCTCAACTTTTGTCTGCATTTTTTCATCAACCTAGTTTTTATTGACTGCACTTTTCTTCTGAAACACTCATCTTCTGCTTTTGCAGCTATTTATTAAAAATGTACCTTTTTGTCTTTCTCTTTGAAATGTTTTCCAGAAAATAACCCGCAATAAACGTTTAACATCAACTCACATTGATTCAGAACTCGTGCGTTTACTAAAAACTGAAACTAATGTCTCACTGCATTTACGTATGGTGTTAATATGTTTTATATCGACATCTACTTTAAGTCCAGTTAAAAAGAGTTAATGAAGTTTGCCTAAGTCGTTTTAACGTCTGGAGTGTTGCACAAAAGTGTTTTTTTTCTGCAGCAGGAATAATTATTTTCGGTATCTGGATTTTATCTATGGGAGTGGCGTTTCCTCAAGCTCACTTTGCTACAGTTAACGCGGATGGTCCTCGCGTTGTTTGTTCCGTAGAGTTTCCCGAAGGATATTGGGGAAGGAGTCGTCTCATGTGAGTGGAAACTGCTCTATAAAGATAGCCACTTCCATTGCTACTTAAATGCGGCGCCAATATTCTTAATTTGAAAAAATTTCTTCACCGGTGAATTTACCTAGCTGAAAAATCCCCAAAATTTTCAAGTGATTTTCTGAATTTTCAGACAATTTGTGCTTTCGCTTGCACAAAAGTTTTCAAAGCAACTGCAAGAAAAAGTTTTCAAAGTAACTCCTTCCTACAGTATTCAACTGTTTCAACTAAAGAACAAACTATCTCAAATGAGGAACACACTATTTAAACTAAGTTAAAACATTTTACCAAAACATGTTGTTCAAACGAAAGTTCCGATTCAATGTTAGCAGAAATATTTTTAAGATAAGAAAAATACACCTTAATTCACCACCAGTAACATTATAAAAATCATTATTTGGCACCTGGTAAAAAACATGAATAGATCAATGGCAAAAAACGGTTTATTGCACTGGAAAAGATCGTTTAATTTCAATTAAGGGTTGAAGCGAAAAAAATCAAGGATTTAACGTTCGAAAATAACTCAGCAGCGGTTGGTTTGATAGCGCCAGGAAACTTCACTCTTGCAGCTGGGTTGTGCGACTGCACTGCATAAATTGGCAAGTTTTATGAACCAGCGTATGATTTGCAAAGGGGTATTTCCCGTTAATACCAAGATCATTTCAATATACTGCAATTTTTTTTCTGAATATCTGCATACGAACAAAACAGTTCCAAAGCGAGCTGTAATGAAAGTAAAACTGTAATAGCATCATGTTTGGGTCCGTCTGAAGTTAGATTTTCTCAAGCAAACAAATTTTTGCTGTATTTTAACCAAAACAAAAGCGAGCGTGGTAATGCGACATTGCCCAGGCGTAGCTAAAATAAAAACCTTTTTTGACCCAAAGTCACTGGAATGACACATTCAGCTAGCCATTGTTCAAACTAAATTTCAAGCACTTCAAAAAGGCAAATCCAGCATGTCGTTTCCTGTGATGCGATGGATTACTAAGTTTAAAACTTCTCGTCTTGTGTCAGGATTTGACTAACGAGTTCAATGCTGACTACAGCTTTCATGCGCTAGCAAATCTTACCTACAAACTGGTAATTCACTGTACGTGGGTTGAGGTAGCTTGCATATGTTACAGTATGGAAAAGTGAAGGTGACATTGTGCGATTTCTCAAACTTTCATTGCCAAGTTTTAATCAGCGGCGTCGCAATCGATTTCAGATGATGTCACACTCGATTTTTAGTTTCAATTAGCGACGTCACGATCGGTTTTTAGTATAATACCGATGTTAGGTCATCACCAAGCGCAGGGAAAATTATTGGGGAAAGTATTTTTATTCACTTAATTATTCTTTTTCTATTTCACTGTCTGCTACTTTCTGCGCAGATACCAAGTTTGTTTCATGATCCTGAGTTATTGGCTTCCGCTGACGATACTGGCAGTTACCTACGTTGCCATGGCCATTCGCCTTCGTCATCGCGACGCAGCCGGCATCGGTCACGTGAACGTGACGCAACAAAGAAAAGACCATAGCAACAAAAAGGTGAATATTCGAATGCGAACAACGTTGCGGCCCATACGGTTGTTTGGCGACCACGAAGTCATTGCGCCTGTAATCAAGCGCGAACGTACGCAGGAGATAAACACAACTCAAAACGTATGCGAACAGTGCGCAAGATCGCACACAAAACGACATTTGTTTAGTGCAGTAGTGGCCGAACTTTTCAGACAAGGGGTCAGAAACCCATGTTTTTGCCGAACCGAGGACGAAACTAGTTTTTAGAGAAACTTATTTCAACCTAACGCACTGTCTATGAGGGCAGCGTGAGGTACAACAATCCTATCTGTGATTGGTCCATTGCAGTGGTGAAACGCTATACTGATAAACAAAGGGAGAAACCCCTACGAAAAGCTTCCTCTCTTCTTACTGTATTTCTCGATATTGAAAGATTTGGCGGGCCGGATGAAATTACTAGGGGTGCCGGATTTGTCCCACCGGCCGTAGTTTGTCCACTTCTGGTTAATTGCGATGCAGAGGCTGCCTGTGCCATATCAGCACATTCTTGGTCCACCAAAGTTGAACGAAGACATTCGATACAATTGGGAGAAAAACCTACCATATTGCGAGGCTCTGACCTTTAAACGTAGTTACAACTTTGTTCCGTGTAATGCCTATGGCAATCTTTAGTTTGCTCACAAAGGCAAGATCGTTTCTATTTGAAACTCACAACCAAGCAATAAATCTCAACTATACCACGATACATTTTAGTGGATGCACCGTGTATTTTTCTGAGCACGAAATGATCAGTTGAAACTTCACGAAGAACACAGGACTCGTCAGACCGAAACAAGCTTACATTCCATTCAGCAGTTTCCCAGTGTGTAGTATACTGATGTGATGAACATTGCTCAGCAGCATTTTGATATTTAGGCACCCACTGAAATGGTCAGAAGAGTGTTTGATGAGTTCAATTTTGAGATATCTTTTCAAAACACGTGCGCCGCAATGCAGCCTGCAGCTATCCCTAGGGCAACCAAACGTCAGTTAAATAATAAATTTCCAGCCTTTTTTGAAGTTTATAAAACGTCCACATACCAAATTTCACGTAGATACCATTAGCGACTATACAGTTATTAGATCAAAAAGACAAAATTTATCGTTAAGTTAAATTTTCTTGTATCACAGTTTTTTTCCTTTATCGGTATTATATTAATGCTACAATGGCAGATAATTGATATATTTTGCAAGTTTAGTTGCAATTCTGACATAACCATAGACTTATTGCGACTTTTGGTGTGATACTTTTGTTTGGCCCACTGCTGGAAGATTGAATATTAAATAGGCTAGGCGTGGTAAGGCCAGAAACGTGGTCTTGCAGTACTTGTTTAGGTAAAATCTCAATCCATTATGCATATAGAAACTTCAAAAGCAATAATGTGAAGCAGGACTTGATGTTGAAGTACAGGGTGTCCATAAAGTCCTGCACACATTTCAAAATGTAATTGCGAAGTAACTAAAGTAGATAAAATCATACAGTTTTTGCAAAGTGAAGTTTGTTTAT
>JGI24021J15306_10000148_pt1 | contig 39260 bp, 28 predicted proteins | sample Ectturendosymbi1_FD_15306 | JGI IMG/M metagenome (IMG submission 15306)
GATATTAACTTGTGAACGATTGAACGTAACGACCAGCGTACGCGGAGAGTGATCATGGCATGTGAACTCTATTGTTGCTTGCTGCCACAGTGCGAAGCTTTACGCACATGCCGCTCGGGATTTCCGATCGTAACATGAGTAAAACACCGCGACAGGGTCGTTCTCGAACCTCTTGCAGCAACGTGAGAATTTCAGCAAACTTTGCAGCCTTGGGAAAGCGAGCAACAGCCGGATACTCACTGTCGGAAAACGTGCTGTCATCTTCTCCATCTTCGGCACTGAAATAGGCCGTTGACGCAACGCTACTGAACGAAACGATCGAAAATCGCTTGTAGTCCTCTTGATCATCCCCTATATCGCTGCAAATTCAAACAGATACGTAAGTGGGTTCGCTCCATCCGTGTCTTCCTCTAAGTGAAATACAGACGGTTGTGACCGGAGATAAACGCTTGGAAAATGTTTGTCAGGAAAAGTATAAAATTCCAGTTGGAAATAAGAGAAAGGAAAAGGTGCTTGAAGGTTTTTAAAAGTATTTTCGTTGTTCCATTCGAAGGACAAACTGTACCGGTCATATCACTTTTCGATTATTTTAGGGCTGTGCTTTGGGCACAATGCTCGCAACTTACTTTCTTTTGAGATATTTTTGAAAACTTGGAAACGTGAATTTCCTAGAAACCTTGTTAAAAAAGGTTTATGGATGCTTCTAGGGGATGGTTTAGAGTTTCTGTTGCATTGACGTCGACAGTTAATACTTTAGAAGTCATGGAATGAATAATTATTCGATGTCTCTATGACTGATTTCTGAACTGACACGCACAATTGACCTCGAGTTGGAAAATCTCAAGTTGGAAGTTCCATCGAGAGAGGTATCATCTGAACGAATTCAGTCTGGCACACCTAGGCAATCGTAAGAACACAAAAAGTCAATGTGAAATGCAGGTTAATCCGAAGATTACACCTACTTGAAATAACGTCGCGAGGCAGCAGCACGTTTCAAACAAGCTAATTGATAATTTGTGAAACTTTACTATTTGGCATATTTTGTATTAGTATTAATATTCATTACATTTTCTAGCTAATACAAAATGTAATAGAAAATTGGCAGAATGAGTCCTTCTTTGACACGCACAAACATTTAACGACTTGAAATCACAATTCCTGTTCTTGGTCTGTACTGGGTCGATGCTGTGACGAAAAAATAACAAATGCAAGGTTTCTTGATTTTCTGAGGAGAAAAAGAAAACCACGATTCTCGTTCGGAAATTATCGGCGGCGTGTCTTAAACTTACGTTTCACATTGTCCAGGTTCCTGGATGTCGGTCAACGTCGTCGTCTGACGACCACCTCTGTTGTCGCCCTTTGGTGCGTGTATCGAAGCTCGTTCGGTCTACGACGTACAAGACTCTCTTAAAACGGCGAAAACGACAAGATATCGGAGAATCAAACTGCTTGTTTGAGGTGTTCAAGGCCACTGATATGCTGTTAGAGATACGCCAACCGGGTAAGGAGGCGGGGGTGCGGCCAGGGGCGTACTGTGATTAGATGGTGCACGGGGCAAGAAACAAGTTTGGCGCCCCATGTTCAAACCTAAGGTCTTTTGGGAGTAAATATAAAGTACTGAGCAAAGTACTTGCGGCATTGTTGGGACTTTTTCGGAGAAAGTACTTGCGAAATTGCTGGGACGTTTGGGACTTCTTTCGTGCCCCCCAGTGATTCGGCGCCCGGGCCTGGGTTTCTTTTTTCGCTGAGACATTTTGGTCATTTGTCTCATAATAGTATTAAAACGAACCGTAGCAGTAGTCACCAACCACTAGCCTTTTCAGAAATTATGAGCGAATTGACTTAATTTTTCGGTCATTAAAAAAAAAATCGGTCTATGACCGCAGAATGACCGAAAAAATAAACCTAGGCCCGGGCATTGTGCATCATTGTTACGTCCCTAGGTGCGGCACTTTCTCCAAATTTGGCTGAGGTGCAACCAAGCCACTACCTCAGCGTTCAGCCGAATCTGATTCAAGTCTGCTTGAGTGCTTGTCACTTAAAAACACAAACTATCAGCGGATCTTCGAGACGACTGAAGCTTGTTGACTGATTCACTAGAGCCGCCCATAATCTTACAGTACAGGCGCTTCAAGGGCTTTGTTGTTGCCACGCTATTACCAGCAGCGAGTGCTTCTCAGCCCCCTCCCCCACATGCGCAACAGTTCGTCATCCCCGAACTCACCTTTAAACAATATCGTGAGTTTCCAGCGGTGTTTTCCGTTGATGTTCTCTGAGCGTCATCGAGCGAACTGTGGTTGTCGTTACGGTCTGCTGAACAACGATGCAATGGTCCACGAACCAATCACTTTTCGGGCAATTAAGAGTCATGGGCGTCGGAAGGGGTGCAAGGTCCCCTGGATTTTGAAATCTGACATTTTCCTTTTAAATTTTTAACAAAGAAGGGTTGTTTTCTTGATTTCCAGTGGGAAAAATGAAATTTCACAATTTTTGGCCCCCTCTTAGAAAAATCTATGTCTTACCCTGGAAAATCCATTATTGTCCCCCTGGAAAAAATCCTTTCGACACCCATGTTAAGCGGTACCTACTTATTTACATTAGGCTGTTGTGCACACATGCATGAGACAAGGAATCAATAATTAATAACTTGGAACCAGACAACCGCACCGCTGCAATCCAGCTTTCCCAACCAAGTTATAGATTTCCGCAACTCGACAAACTTCGCTTCAAAAAGGGGGAGACTCCCCTGCGTCCTTGTTTCAACGCAATCTTTGCCCTTTGGGGGAATTGCAAGACGGAGGTCATTCCCTGCTGCGTTGCAAGAGCACAATTCTTCATTTCCGGATTCAGCGGAAAACTTTCCATTTTCATCAACGTGCGAAACAACAAACTGTTAAACTAAATGATGACCATCGAACAGAAGCCTGTTTCTTCCATTCGCTGATGGAGGGTTTCTGTATTTGCCGTGGAGTTATAGGCATCGCGTAAAAGTAAGTTTCTTTTTGCATGAGCTCCGCTCACTGTTTCCGCACAAAGCTCCCCTTGCACTGATTACACAGACAACATCACCACCGAACGTCAAGAGAATGACATTTTTACAAACGAAGTGCGAACGAAAATACTGTAAAGGCGTTTAAAAAAAACGTCAACAACAAACAAATGCCCGCAAGATGGCGAACCAGAGTCAATGGTTTGCCACCGCATCCCAGCTGTGAAAAAAGAATGCCGTTTAAATAGCCCTGGTGTGGTGTCGTTCGTCCGCGTTACATAATTTCTCAATGCGTGATTAGAGCCATGAATGTCGCATACAATCCCACCAACATCCGGAAACTGACAAAGCACTGTAGCGTTTCTCTTGCTTCTCTTTCTCATCGAGACAATATCGAGCTTGCCGAGAGTTGGTGGCGTAGGCGTCGTAAGCTTCAGTGCTTGATCAATCATGAAAAAGTTCAATGAAAGCATTCAGGTAATAATTAAACGAAAAAGCACCTTTTTGGAAACAACCAAACAGCAGAGCATACATTTTACGCAAAAAAGGATCACCAACACACATCTTCATACAATAACTGTGAAGATTTGATCAAGAAAAAACACCTAATCGGAAGACAGGGAGGATATATTCCCGCACGTGCAGATCCGTCACTGAAATTTGACCATACAGCACCCAGCTATAACCTTTACACTGCGGCCGTCCCTTTCATACACACAGGGCGTGTTTTTCGAACGACGGTGGCGAAGCTCTTAATTCTTCGTAATATGGATCGAAAAAAGATTCGGTGACGCGATGAGTGTCGGAGATCCAGGCGCAAAACGCATTTGAAAGTCACTTCTCGGACGACGATCGATTTCCAAGTTTAACCCGACCTTCAGCGATAATATTATAAAGTGTCCAGCACGGCATGAATCACTGGCAGCAAACTCATGGTAACAAGGGTGCTGCATTCGCCTCCTCAGTTCAAGGCGGCGCAGATCAATGAAGCAACTGTGCGGAAATTAGATTCCACCTCGCGATCCCTCAGCGCTAACAAGCTTGATCATTCGCGGAAGTTTGCGTCGATGCGATGACAACAAGAGACACTTTTACTCCCACTAGACACGGCGACATCCCCCCTCCAACCCGTTGTCGTTTCGTCCACTCAACGCAGAGGTGCTTCAATGGCCAAAACGTTGGAAAAGGAGGGAACGGCAGGATAATTAGCGGCGAGGTAAATCTGTTGGCTGGGAAGCAACTCAGGGAAGAAATAGAAATAAGGAAAATTTCTTGATTAAAGCGTGACGAAAGAGTAGGTTCACAGCGGTATAGCGGAAATCATCTCAGAAAATTGGTAAGGAAAGCGATTAGGCAACTTTCCCTACTGTAGCTGAAGAAAGGATGACTCAACTTGGACGCAGTTCAAAGCATCACAGCAACGTGAAAGCTTTACTTGGTTGCACTACTTACGAAACATCTAAGCCAGCGAAGTTATTTCATGAACAACTGAAATCCACTGCGTTCAATGCTTAGCCATTATCGTGCTGTCCAGACCGATTGGATGCACACAGGGACGCCGGAGTAGCGGTAGAGCGGGATGTTGCTTGGCAGTAAAAACCTTGAGAGCAATGAAAACTTAAAAAAACAAATCCATAATGCATGTTTTTTCCAAATAGCATTTATTTGACAAAATTCCAAATTTTTTCACCGGAATGCAGAGTTTACTGGAGTAATAAAGTGTCCTTGCAATTAAATTCAGTGCAAAAGTGCACACGCAATGGGGATGGTTTTCGCATTTGCATGTTTTGCAACAATTTTACCTCAAAAACAACTGTAGATATTTTGGAAAACAATCCTGATTTTTCTGGTTATGCGAAAATCTGCAATAAAGTTGTTTTAAGCTGATTTTGATCAGTGCATGAAATGGCCAATGATACTGTTTATGAAAAGATATCTCGTTGCCCCATTTTTGTAAAGGCAGGGAAGGCAATGACCCTATTACGCCCCCGCTCTCCGGAATACGCGGATGTACAGATTGCTAACGGTGCCTTACGACAGGGTTGAACGTGAATGGCGGATTGGAAAGATTAGCGTTACAATCACTTTTACCGCTATGCCGAGGTTGACCTAAGCCTCTCATCGATGAACAAACAGATCACAGTTATTTTGAGACCAACCACAGTTGACAAAAGCTAAACTGGTTTAATTGTAACATTTAATTATTCTCTGATTTCATTACCTTGGTGTGATTCTTTCAGCATGAAACTCTGCAAAGTAATTTATCTAAACACGTAGTTGTAAAACTACAGCTAAGTTTACCGTTCCTTGTGTTTCATCAAAATTTACTATTCAACAGAAGCGCGTTGTTTCCACCCGAGTATGAAAAAATATATTTGAGGGTATGCCAAAAAAGATATCGACAAACTTTAGCGGACAGATAAGAGTTCATATAAATTGGTACTTCTTCAAAGGATAGGAAAATACTTAACAATCCTGGGTGTCACAGCGTTGACATTTAAAGAAGCAATCCATACAGTTCGTAGCAAGGTTTAATAAAGAGGGAAGAAAGAAAAGCCATCCAACCGCCGGATTCAACAAGTTAGTTTGCGTTACCGTGGCAACAGAATAGAGACAAAAAACATCTTATTCATATTTTCATCAACTGCGCCCGCATTATAAATTCTTGCATCCAGTGGCCACAAAAGTATTGGCTTTCGCTCTTTGGTGAATGAACGATTACAACAGCCAAAGCGAAATCGCAGCAAAGTATTGGTGGCAGATCAGCTGTATCTACAGAAAAAGCCCAGCACCTACAACAGGCGCAGCAGTGGTGTTTCATCAAGCGAGGACTGGAACATACGGGAAAAGCGTCAAGCAAGAACTGGGTTGGAGCCAGTGGCGTAGCCAGCCTAAAATATTCTGAGGGGCCAAATACTTTGATTTTAAGCTAGCAACAGTATTTGGTTTGGGACACCGTCTGTCGAAGCACAAATCAACAAGATACGCTTAATTTTTTTGGGGGAATGCCCCTTTTGGCCCCCTGGCTACGCCTATGTCTGGAGCATTCAACGGATAAAGCGACGTAAGATTTTTCGAGGCTTGCGTTTCCAGTGTTACGCAGGCAGCAAAACAACATTGAGGTTGCGGATGAGTAAAAGCGCTTCAGCGAGCGGTAAACAGCGAAAAAAGCAATCGTTTGTAGATTTGTAGAAAAAATAGCTATCCCAGAACTTCAAGTGCGATGCATGTTTTGCTATTCCGAAAAGCAAAGCAGCTGTACGGTGTAAGAATTAGTTCCTTGCTTGCTGCAGGAACAAAAAACGTATTAAAATGCGACGCTAACGCTCAAAAGATTCCCATCTTTCCACAGACACAGGACTCGCCGAAAACGTATTGTGTTTTGTGTTACGGTCGGCGTTGTGTGGCACACCTCCCGGTGAACTCAGGTGGCAACTTCTTCCATTTTCGATGTAACAGCCGTCACTGCAGATCGGCTGCTAGACGCGCCATCGCCGTTCGACTTTCGCAAGCTTGCCGTCAGCTTCGTGACCGCTCGTACCGCGTTGATTGAGCGCTGAAAAGAAAAATTGAGAACTCTACTCATATTAGCACAGACTTCAAAGGAAAATGTATAAAGCGCACGTGATGAATCTTTGAATGACCCAGTGGAATAGTTGGAACGACTATGAGTTTGCGCAATTAACTGCGCCCTCATTTAAACCAGTAGCGTAACCAGCCCAAACTTTTTGGGAGAACAAATTTTTTGATTTTAAGCGAGCAACAGCATTTTGTTTGGCACACTGCCTCTCAAACCACAAAACGACAAGATATGCTAGAAATTCGGGAGGCTATGGCACCTTTGCTCCCCTTGGATGCGCTCTTATTTTAACCAACTGCAGCAATGAAGCACAACAGGACAATGACACTGGCAAGCGAATAATTACAAGCCGGTGGGTGTCTTACCTTTGGCAAGGTTCAGCTCGTAATTTGGTAACAAACGAGCAATCGAAACTGAGCTGAGTGATGAAAGCAGAAAAATGTGTTGTTCTATTCAAGTTTAGAGCAAAACTCAGCTACGTCACTCAAGAAGTGCGCTGACTCACGATCCACTTCCGTCTTGCCACGAACTTCTTGAGGTTCCCAACAGCGACGGACAGGCTCTTTCTACTGGCCTTGTCGTTCGCGACGGCTTTCACCAACCAGGCATGGTTCAAGCAGTCGTCACATGTGGGTCTTTGTCTGTTGGAAAAAATGCCTTTCTTTCCATTCTGGTTTTTACAAAATGCGGGTCTAACAAACCGTACATGGAAACCAAAGTGTTTTTCTTCTATTTTTAGTTTTGTTGAGTCACAAGCTGCAAGAGTGAACCAGTCATGCAATGACTTGCTTATGATGTGCATAGCGTTCATTGCAGAAACGCTAGTGTCGATTTGCCGCCAAAGCGCCTGTCGAGTGCCTATGACTTCAAGATTTTCCCTCTCGTTCATGTGGTTGACTACTTTGGCCGCAAAGCCGCAAAGCGTTTTGCAGGGACTCACGACCTCTTGACGAAACCGGACGACTGGAACTTCGCATGCAGCAAAGAAAACAACTTTTGAACAAAATAATAGGAAACAAGAAACCTGAAGTTTATAAGTGACTTGCCGAGAACCCTTTTCAGTTTGTTTGAGAGTTACACTTGCGTTGTTTGTAAAATTCGATTTGGAAGAATCGATATTTCCTCAGGCGCTTGAAACGTCATGAGCGAAACGCTTCGAAATTATTCCCATAGCACTGCGGGAAAAGACGGCTGAACGTCGGATTTAAAAGTTCAGTCAAAACGGTCGATATAATTGCAGCACATTACCTGGACGATATAGAAGTAAGCACTGGTTTGAAGCCTTGGTGTGCTTTTGCTCTGAGCAGAAATCCAAATCTATTACCATGATAGTGTGCGCTCTAAACAGTTGGCTAGAGTATACAGGAAGGTTGAAATGCAACGTGTCATGGGCTGTGATTGTTGCCGGCACTAAGAGGCACTTGAAGTAGGCCGAAATTTTGTAGCGCTAACTGTTTTATTACTCGTGTTGAAAACTGTTTATTTACGCATTTCACCGAACAAAGTTTGGTGCAGAATCAGTCAAAAATAGCTTAATTTAGGATTTCATGCTTTCCACAGCGCGGCTATTTTCTTCAAGAAAAACTACAAACGCCCACGTTTTTCGAGCGTCACAGTTCAGGAATGCGCGACTGGTGTTTGGAACACGTGTTCCGCTGGCTGACTGGAATTCAAAACAAACCACGTCAAAGGAAAAGCCAACGAGCGGCGCATGCCGACTATCCGGTGTGAATCAACCCGAGGCTGTTTTGTTTTTGGAGCTCGACGAAGTTATATCCGCCTTCGAATTTCTATCCAGCAAGGGATTACTAGAAGTTTTATTTTCTGTCAAATTTTGTTATTTTGAAGCATCCTTTCACCGCAAAATCTGATCCTTGAAAAAATCTTGCGTGAAACTAGCGCGTTGCGGAAAGTGACGCTCATGCTGGAAGGTCCACGTGAAAAAGCACATTTGTTCTGGTGTCAAACTGTAAATAGTGGCATCTGCGGGGTATATATTACCACACTTCGCTTGAATACGAGCGGACGCGAATATTGTCAGTTCATGCAGTGCAAGCTAGTTGAAAGCGTATATTAAAAGACGTACGACATCTTTGGTTTAGGTTTATCTGTCAGCGTTATCCCTTTAACTTACTTCAAAAATGGTTTCAAGCTGTTCCTGAGCACATAAAAAAGGATTTTCAAAACAACGTTATCCTCCATCGAATTGCTGATGGTCCTTCAAACTATGTAAAAATATTTTCTGTAGTTTGCTCGGAGTTGCCCATACCTGTTTCAGGTCTAGATCACAACTTTTAACCCGTGTACTCTTCGTCTGTGTCACAAAATCAACCTCAGATCTGTCAGCCCTTTACCGTCTCAGCTGCACAATGTCACTGACGATTCGTATTTTACAGCAGCGCTTGGCAGCACACTTACGGTGCAAAATCCCTGCCAAGGGCGGATCCAGGGGGGGAACTATTAGGGTGATCGCCCCTTCTAAAATCTACAAAAGTGATTTTTTTCACCATGATTTTTTACAATTCGGAAAACAGCATTCGCGATATAAGGCCATTTTACCGTCCACTGTTTTGTCACAGAAGTGTTGTGAAGTATACTTCATCTCTCTTACAGTAGTGAACCCGTAATAAGACTTGACTGCCAAATATCACTGAAATCGCCCCCTTATAAACTTACCGGCTGGACCCGCCCCTTAGCCCTGCTTTAGGTGAATCGCCAAAGCGGCGCGAGCACTGTCTGCCAAGAGCCTTCAAAAAGTCAGCTGTGCACGCTCGACCGACAACCGCACTTATACTTTGTTCTGCTGCGACCTGAAGCCTGATCACAACTCGATTTCCGGACCGAAACTATTTCATCACTTCTATTTTTTGGTTGAACACACGCTCAGTCGGTGGCCAACAACGACAGTATTCACCGCCCGTCCTCACGTCATCTCAGAAAATGTAAATCACCTTTTAGATTGAGAAGAACTTGACGGCCAAGTTGCGACTGTCTGCTGTGCCTTGAGTGGAAGTTGGACAGCTTAAAATAAATGAATACGAGCAAGTGAAAAGTTTCGTTTCGATAGAGAATGTGGCGCCGACTTCGCTCGCATCTTCTTTCAAGTACAACTCAGTGTCATCAGGCTGTGCTCCACTTTGTCAGGACGGTCTCGTGCGGTTTATTAATCGCGTCTTAAGTCAGGAACAGATGTCTTAGGTCCTCAGAGAGCGCTCAGCGTCAATTACCGCGATGAGCATGGCGCGAACCACAGTCTGGAGAAAGAACTAACCCGGCGGAATTGTTTGGTATCGGAACACACGTTTCAGCATTTAAGTGAGAGACATCCATCAGCACGTCTAGCGGTCTATGATGAACATTAAGCTGGCATCCCAAAGCTGAACAAATGTATGTGAACCTCAGCGAAGCGAAGAAGAAAATCATTTCGTATCAAACAAGTCACCGACCCTGGTTCATTTAAAACATGGTGACATCCATGTGACGTCAAGAAGGTCTGTCAACTCCTCTAACGGACTTAGCCCCAACGCACAGCTCAAAGCGAAATAGTAATTAGCAACAATGACTGTTTATACGGAGCAGGGCTCCATAGGGACAATTTGTATTGAAATCACCTGGATCAAAAGTTATTCGCTAACCTGGACACTTACGTATATGTTGTGTTACTAAATGGCTGGACGAGCTTTTCACAGAGGTTAGAAAAACATCGACTGTTGAGGCTTAACTAGCTCTTCAGGCCTTGGCATAAAACAACGCTTTAGGTAGAAACAGACCGGATAGGTTGCAATATTGCTGCCTTCAGTTTTGCATGTTTTGCTTTCAACATCAAAACTTAGGGGGGAAACTAAACTCACTTCTCGTGAGGGTTGAGCGATTTTGTGATGAGATCTTTCGCTTCGTCGCTGATTTCATCGAAGCTTTCGTCGTCGAAATCGAACTCACCGGATGTGACGTTAGCGAGAGTTTCTTGTTCATCGTCACCCATAAACGGGGAAAGTCCCGATAAGCTGGAAAGTTTAAAGCATCGATTGTTATGCGACGACAAGACATGGACACAACAAACGAACATGTTTTTCACTTTCACACATTTTGTGCAAAGCTGTGAAGAGTTAAGGCCCTACGTCAAATTTATGCCATGTGTCCCACCAAAGATGCCCGGCTTAACGTACCATTTGGCATGTTCTCAGGGGCACCAAGTCGACTAACGCGTTAGAAGCTCGCAAGCCAAGTGAAAACCTGGAGTGTTATACAACAAGTACAACAACGACAAATACCAGCGGAGCCTGCTCCAAACGCTACTTGAAATTGCAGAGTATCTAGCGCACACCCCACTCTAACCGCAACACAGCTGGAGCACACACTCCTCCAACCGCAACACAGCTAGCGCAAAACGCGAACCAGCAGCCGTGCCAGCCACTGCAAGGGAACTTCCACCTTGTTCTAGTCGGCGCGATATGCACCCAAGCGAAATGCGACAAGTCTCGTGGTCAGTGCGTGTCAGCAATTAAGGGGATTTAATCAGATTTGAACAATTGCAACGAAACTGTTTGTCGCGTGCAAAATGAAGGATCGGCTCCTAAGTGTTCGAATCAAACGCCAGTTTCTGTTTACACAACAATGAATTCAAACCTCAAGCACAGGAAAAGCATTGTTCGCGGTTTCGTCGACAGTTTAGACTCACACAAGTCCAATACTCACGCGCACCAGGATTCGAATGCGATTTGCAATTTACCAAACAGCTCGCGAGTTGATGAAGAATGATAACACGCGTTTGTGCATATGACGGATAACGGCGCTCCAAGCTTAGCGCATGCTCGTCTAAATTAGACAACGTCATACTTACAGCACGTAGGTGATGACTCCGATGCTCCAAACGTCTGAACCTTTCCCCAGTGGATCAAAGTTCACAACTTCCGGAGCAACAAATTCCGGCGTGCCAAACATGAGTCTGAGAGGTTTGTGAGCGACATACCGGCGAGCGAAGCCGAAGTCAATAATCTTGATAAGGTCCAGCCGATCAGGACTGAGGCACAAAATGTTTTCGGGCTGTAGAAACAAAGGGCATTTGGGCAGATGTGGAAAAAATGGTGGCTTCTGACTGAAGAACGTAATACGACGAAACGTTTATACTGTACTCCGTTATTCATGAAAATTGAACATTTCAACTTGGTGCTTTTTTGTTTCCATATAGACTTATTTACAATGTTTGCGTCTGTTCACTGATTTGGTTAGAACTGGAAGCCGGAGACTGCAAGTCACTGAAAACCACAGACGAAAAACAGTTCCTCATTCCACATGCGGAGATCTCGCAGTGTTGCCAACGGACCACGCCCGCGCCAGCGTCGCAGCGGTCTTGTTGATTGACGGTTAACCACGAACTGATCTGCATTTGCGCAATCAACAACATTACACGAACCACACGACGAACAGTAGCCTTACTTTGAGGTCTAAATGTAAGATGTTGATTGAGTGCATGTATTTGACAGCTTCGCAAATCTGACCGATGTATTTCGCTGCGAGCTGCTCAGTGAGATCGAAGGTTTCGTCGGCGACACGATCAAACAGCTCGCCTCCAGTGATCCTGACATTCAATTAAAAGGCACTGTCTGTCAGTGCGTGCCACTGTTCAGGAGTTAACGACATTCAGATCATGTCAGAGCACGTGATTTCCAATAAGAAACGAAGGCAAACTGAGGACAACGGTTATTATTAAGCGGTTCGACTCCGGAATCACAATCGTTAAGCAAGCAGTTGCCACTGGGCAGTCGGGTGCCAAGAGAACGACGCTGCATTAGAGAATGAAGCTGAGTGAAAAAAACATCTTAAAAAGTTTATATAAGATGAGGTCAATGACGACCAGATCACGGCCACATGGAATTAAGTACTATTTGAGAATATCCGCTCAAAGAAACGACTGAATCACGACAGCCATTGACATTGACGGTTTGTGTCAGTGTTCCCTTTAAGGTGCGTAATGCCAGCAGACAATTTGCGCAGTGACATAGCTTTCTCGCGCACTTCCAGCAATCCAAATTTAATGCTGTACATATATATATCGCATAGCCTTTTGCCACTCGAAACGCTTCACTAGTTGTGTGTCTCCACGTTTTCCCAATTGCATGGGTTGAATGCGCAACAAGACCAACACTTGCTCAACGTATAATTTACTTAGAGGGTGCAGTGGTCTGTGTTGCCCGAAACGAATCGAAAATAGTTGTGTTAACCCTTTGAAGGGTTAAACGGGGATTTGAGCCGCGTTGTCAAACACTTTTCCCTTTTCCGCCAGTATCCTTGTTACCCCAACACTACCGCAGCATCTTATTCGCCATGGTTGCTTTGTTGCACTTACAATTCCAGGACGAAGGTGATGTCAGCCTTGCCATAAAAAACGTCGTAAAGCTGCAAAAGTTTAGGGTGATCGAGGTCGTTCATGATGTCGATCTCACTGTCGAATTCTTTGCGCTGGCTAGGGCGGCGACACGCGCACAACTTTGCGGCAAATTTTTGGCCGGTCTTGCGCTCTTCCACCAACCACACTTTGCCAAACCTCCCACTGCAAAACAATTCACAAGTGAATAGCATTGTTTAGAGTCAGTCATCCCACGGTTTTATATGCATCGCTTCGCGTGTGGTGCAGAAAGAGTGACGCTGAAGACCTCCAGCAAATATAGACAGGGCACGCATAAAAATTCAATATTGCTGCTTTGCCGTTACATACTCAACCAGAATGACGAAGCGTGAAACCTACGCTGCCCGGTCACTCGCGTTTTGTTGAGGTTGTTTAAAGCAGCAATTTAGTTTCATGCGTTCTTTGCAAAACGGAAGTCGCGACTGTGCCAAAGCTGAACGCCGTTAGAGCCATGAAGGTGATAAATTTTTGTTCAAATGTCATACGTTTGCTCTAAGACTATCACATTCTTCACCATGAAGTTTTGACAGGGGTGCGGAACTTTTGATCAGAACAAAGAAAAATATGCACATCATGCTTTTTATGACAACTGCAGAAAAAAGTGGTTTTCTCGGTGGATAATCCCCTTCAGCCTGCAATACTTTTAAAGCTGTATTTTCACCTCTTTCTTTAAAACGCATATCTTATGTCTTCTACCCTTAGTAGCTAAGCCCAAGTACGAAGTTTCAAATAATTAGTTGAACCAATCTGCACATTCCTGTAATTTTCCTAAACGTAGCAATGTGTCCAAAACGTAAAATAGTCCACAAGGTGTGATCGGTGCAAACCGTTGTTGGTTTAAAGTTACGGTTACGGTGCGCATAGGGGTGTAACGAGGGGGAAAGCAGGCGCAATGCCCTGGGCGCCGAATCACTGGGGGTCGCCGAATCACTGGGGGTCGCCGAAAAGTGTACATTTGCACCTGAAAGACCTTGGGTTCGAACATGGGGGGGCCAAACTTGTTTCTTGCCCCGGGCGCCATTTAGCCTTCGTATGCCCTTGCGCAAGGCGGAACAAAAACCGGGTCCATCTAAAAACTACAGGTCTCCCGCCACCTTACGGCGTTTAATGCGGCCAAGTAAAAGACAGGCCCAACACGGCCTACTAAACAACGGTCTTACCGGAGTTCGCCGAGGTTTACTAAATTACAGGTCCACCGCTGCGCATCACCACGCCCAACTGAACTGCACGTTTACGGGTTCTGAAGATGCATACTCGACGACAAGCTTATACCACGGCCTACCGCTCCCTAACGGAGTATACCACGGCGTAACTAGTCCCGTCATGGCCTTCACCGAAGGTTTCCTGCAAACATGTTGGCCAAATATTTTACTTTTAAGAGCTAAGCTGCTGTCACTGTCAGCAGAGTGATCACGTTCTGCCCGATGAAACAAGACTCTTTTAGGAGAATGCAGTAGACCCCGTGACTCTGCGGCAGGTCAGCATCTTTTAGATAAACCGACAAAAACCTTGTCAAAAATCCACTGGTGTAGGATGCGGTGGTGCTGAGGGTGCAACCGCACCCCACAAGTTTTGAGTTGGTGAAAATCCGGACAAAATTCCATAAGATCCGGGAAAAATATCTAAGAACCTTCTACAACTCCATGAAAATCTGAGGAAAAATGGCGCCCAACATGCTTTGGTTTGAAAATAATGGCACCCGAATTGACATAAAGAGCTTTTTTTGGAGGTCACATTTATTGAAGTATTTTTCAGCCAAGGTTGGGAGAATCCGGGCAAAATTCCTTCGCACCCCCAAAAATATGCCTGCTCCCACATCTATGCAAAAATCCAGGGTCGATACGCCTGTGACACATTGGAAATGCCCCTTTGGTATAACAAAGGCTGTGAGTTTTGTGAGCAGCCATTAACAAACTTTCGTCCGCCACGGGCTCTCCGTCTCATCTCCCCGTTATTGCGGGCATGGAAAAACAATGTGGAAAAGCTTGTTGTTAAAAAAAAGTTTGGCGGCCGCTCCTCGGGCTCCTATAAGCACAGCGCCATTGCAAACAAATCTTAGCGGTTCTTACTGAAACATTTAGTCGCAGTCTTTACCTGCCCAGTACTTCTTTAATGTCGTAATCATCGTCAAGCCGTGCGTCGTTTCTCGGCTTTACTTGCCGGTGTTGCAAAAGATGAGGCGGACCTAGAGTGGAAATTGAAGCAAGAAATACCATCACTTTGCGAACGATTGCCGCAATGCAACAGAAGACGGTTAACTACTAGAAACAACAAGAAACTGATCAAAGGCTGAAGGGAAAAATCATGAACAAGCAATTTTTACAGAAAAGCAGTTTAGTTAACAAAAAATAACTTCTGTGTGGGTTCATCTCAGTGAAAAACTGTATCGCAACATCTTTCATTTAGAAGGGTTGCTTTCATCAAAAACCAAAGTGATTTGCTAATGCTGACTAAAGCACTGTTTCACACTTATCTGTCGTCGGACACAGTGTTTTAAATCTGCCTGTAACTCTCTTCTAAACTGCGTTTTTATTCTTTTTTGACTCAACCGTGAAACAGTAGAGTCAACAAGCTCATCTGCTCTTGGACAAGTTGCTATTTCTACGCTGGATTAAAACCTGGCCCACACAAGATGTTTGCCGCGGCAGCGGAAAAATACAACACACCGACGTAAGGTGCCTGAAAAGAAACATCAGTTATCAGATCACGAACTGCTGCAGGCTCAGAGACCCTCGCGAACCAGTAACAGGCGCGAGCTCGCAGCACGGCAATAGCGGAGAAGAGCTGTCGCTCGCAAATCATACGCGACCCTTGCGTGCTTGTAATCATGTCACAGCAGAACAGAAGCTTTGTCACTCACATCTATACTCTTCCTGCGGATGCCTATGTAACGACATGAGACCGGCAACAGAATGCGCACCACCGATTCGGGCACACAGCGGAAACTTGCATGTATTGATAATTTACCTGATGCCAAAGCCCTAGAGGAGCGATATCGTGTCAAATGCTGATGTCAAACAGTGTATCTCGTTTTTGTTTGTTAAACATGACCATTGTGACAGCAATGCTTTTGCGCGTTCTTGGCCTACTAATTACGCAAAGAAATGCAAAGTTCATCGTGCCAAGACCTTTACATCAATACCAACCAACTTCCTTTGCAAAATTTTGTATGCCCTTACGCTCAAGACAGGTTCAGCCAGCAATCACGGGTCAGTGAGAAATATTTCGGAAATAAAATCTTTTGCCCGGTCTCAGTGCTTCCTCTAAGAAAATTTTACACTGCGCAGATATTAGTGTTATGTTCACATGCGATTGCACAGCCATGCAGACACACAACCAGTAAAAGTTTCCAAGCGTTGGAAGGGCTTTGAAATGTACAGTATATATGTGATATTACATTTCGAATATTTAAAGTGCGCGAGAATGAGATTTCACTGCACAAATGGTTTCATGGTTGCTGCGCGGTTGCGCACCTTAGAGGGAAAATTATTCGGTATCACATCTTTTCAGCACCAAATACTTGGTAAGGTACATCTCGGTACTTTGCAAATATTGTTATGAATGTAATTTTCCGACTCGAGCAATTGCAGTCGCAAAACGAAGTCATCGTATAATTCTAAACAAACATCAGGTTGCCGTTAAAGAGAATGAAAGAAATACGGAATCGTTTTTGATAACAGGCATGCCAAGGTACCACAGCGTTGCCTTTCGGGGATATAGACCTTTCTCAACAGTGTTAAGAGCGCTGTGCATTCTGCCCTTCTGTTGCGACCGAGCTTGAACTCATGACAGCTGTATAAGCTGCTCGTAAATATTTGCTCTGAGGAGACATGACGCATTGGTGTAGCCAACACCAAAGAGATTAACAAATTCGTGAACCTACTGGATTAAATTTGCCGTAACGCAGCTTAATCCCCAATGAGACTGTGATGAGGTCTTCATGAGGTTTGTAATATCGAGGATTCGTGCCTTTGTTCTAACATGGCAATGGTAACAAGCACAAAAAGCATTTTTCGACTCAGTAACTCGAATCTATCACTCAATTTTTAATTCACCCACGTTATTATTCACCTCAAATAATAATCAGTTGTTAATTCATCCACAGTTACTGCCTGACCTCAACTAATGATTGCGAAAACTTTCAGAAACAACTGTGTATCAAAAACTAACACAGAAATTGTTTTCTTTGTAACTTAAGTGTACTGTCAGGCTTGCGCTTATTTCCCTTGGGTTTAATAAACAACTATCTGCTATGAGCGCATCCATGCGCTAGATTGGATCCCATTCATGGACTTTCTTGTATTTACGATTGTTGTTCCCCGCACACATGGGCTATAAACGCTTTTTGGACCCTATATTCTCAACTCTTTCTTTTTTGTTTCCGGGAAAAGAGTAACCCACTTTGAGCAGCCTTGGTCTATTTCATTCACTACCATCCATGGCAGGTTGCAGTGCGCAGGCCGCACAATAGTTAGGAAACTGCGCTTCGCGTAACAAGCAATGCGTTGTTGAGTCTTTTGTTTTGGTCGGTTTAGGACGCAGGTAGCTAAGCGCTTGGATCAGTATGGAACTCGATACTAACGTGCGGTTGGAAAGCGATGAAAACTGCTCGCGATGTTCAAGCTTCACACTCCATTCTTAAATTTGTCGAAAATAAAGAACTAAAGATGGAAACCACTTCCAATGAGATTCGCTGAAGTGACGGTCTCTTCTGAAAGATTCCACAGCATTTTTAAAACGTGACATTAAACAATATACACAGAATCCTTAACAACATGATGGCTTTTCAGAAACTGCATACGTCATTTCGCACGAAGGGATTGCACCTTCGCAACGAGCAACTAAATGGCGCCTCTACGGTTTCTAAGTAACACCGGCTGGGGTGTTTTGTAACCGGAGTACCGGGCAAGCATTAGCCAGTGGCGTCTGGCAACTGATTCTGTTTTCTCCAACAGCGTGACGTTACAGCCCGTGAATAACTTCAATTAAGTCACCGATCTAATTTCGCTGGGAATATTCAACAAAGCCATCAACCTTTTTGACCACTCAAGCTTCACATCCGCTACTGACTAAACTTCACACAAGCTGCTGCTTGTCTGCAGATTATACCTTGCTTTTTACGGCCAGTGGCAAACAGCAGAGTCCAAATTTGCTATCCAAGTTTAGAGGGTGTTTCAGAAAAACATATTTAACACTCTCTGTGACCAGTGAACTGTCGATCCCAGAAGAACAGTTAAAAGTAAAGATCGCAAAACGAAGGCGATACTGATGTGATAAACAGATTCTGGCTGGTCCCAGAGCAGGAACGCTTCTATTTGGTATCGATTAAGTGGGGAAAATGTTAATTTATAAAAGGATCGATTCGGACCAAAATTTGCAGGTCCAGATAATAGCTTTTTGAAAGCTTTTCTGCGTGTTACACAATCTTGGGCAGCGTACAATGCCAGTACAAAACGACACCAAAAAAATATTGTGCCAAAGGTCACGGGGATTTAGGTGCACAATATCAAATGCCACCAGTGCCACTTTAAGTTAACATTACTTTTTGCTTTGCTTTCGCATTTCGCAAATGCCTTGGCTTCGTAAAATGAAAACAAAGACAAATAGACCTGCGTCAACGTCAACAAAGAATCAGAACAATCCCAACGTCAGATCAGTTCCCCATCCGCATGCCTGTAACATGCAATGACAAACCAGTAGACCTATTCGAAGGCAAGAAAAAACAATAAACAAAACTGACTAATCTTTAGCAAACCTCAGCCAATAGGTAAAACGGGTTGGAATGTTAAAGAAACGCCAACCTTGCCCGGTTTGATTCTATCGACAAAAACTGCAGCCACCAATGCACTGTCGTGCAGGAGCTGGACTACATGCGAAACAGCGATGCTTCTGGGCGTTTAGCAATTCTGTCAACTGCGAGGTTTTTTTGCCTTGCAACAGTTATACTCGGCCCTGCGATTAAAACTGCAGTGACGCATTGACATCTCCACGAAGTGTGGGCCATAAAAGTTACGTTTGGCAAACGGTATGGTTTGCCACAGTGTAAATATCACACAGCCAGTGCACACACTCTGGTGTGTTCGCACAAAATGCTGCTGTCAATCGTGTAAATGAAATAACCAAGCCAGAAATAAGATATAATGGCACGTGAGCGTGGACAAATACACACGGCCGCCAATAAATGAGAAAGGTACCAACGCAAGGCTTCTGGCCCAGTCGTTCATTTGGCTGCGCACTTCAATTTGAAGTGGTCATACTATGCAAACACAAGCTTTCACAGGAGAACCAGTGTGGTTTCACAATGGCATCAAGTGAAAAGTTTAGAGAGTGACATGTTTTGGCAGCTACCTACATTTGTTTACTGGCCACACAAAACAACGTTTTTGTTGCCTGGTACTAAGTACAATTTCTCTGCAACAACTTTAGTGGTTAGTAGCTGCCTGTGGTTTCTGCTGGTACTACCGAAAATTTCAAAATAGCGTAATTGAAGCTGTACGAAGTACAGTTAATCAGTTTTTGAAAAGAACGACGGTCGGAATTGCAGTCTTTAGAAATTTGTTGTCAAAACCTTTGGGAGATCAGACATCCTCAAGCACTGAGAGCTCCACTGACGCAGGTAGCTTTTTTTTTCAAAATCACGTGCAGTCTAACATGCATTTGGCATAGCTTTACCTCATTGGAAAGCTAGTCAGAAATGCGTTCAAACACACTCGCGGCAGATTTACATTGGTGGCAGCGTTTTGTACACTGCCTCTGTGGCCACTGGCTGACAGTCGAATATTTGAGGGAGTCGAACGGATGCTTTGAGCATGCGCAGTTTTAACATTTACCTGACGACGTGCAAAAAATATTTGCTATAAAGTGGTGCAGCGCATCAAACAGAGGTGGGGTGACCCGCCATGTGAAAAAGGCATACCATGCTAGGAAAAATGCTGAAAATTCGTTATTGAAATATCTTGTCAAAATGTCAACAAATTCGCCATAGTTTTGGTGCCAAAAAGGGGGAATCTTTAACAAAATGCCGGAAGGCGTTCTTTCTGCGCCCCCACAATACCACAGCTAGTACACCACGAACATCACGGAGACTTCGGAAAAGAATATCGACACTCAGTCGCTCCTGAAACAAGAAGCAAAAACTCATTTTTGCTCAAAAGAATGTTAAGGACAAAAATGAAGCATGATGGATCATTCCAAACGTCAGTGATGGGTCATTCCCAACAGGATGCTTGATGGATCATCTTGAAAGCGAACGATAGCATTTTGACACGGCAAAGCCTTTACAGTTTCTTCGATACATGCAAATGACCCAATCGTCTTTGGTTTCGCGACACCCTGGCGGTTCCTGGTCGACTACACATAGCAACCATAGGAGACAACATCAGAGCAAGCCTATCTGCTTGTTTCAGTAGCTATACATAATTTATTTGGGTCATAATACATAATATTTTGCCGTAGTGCATGAGTGCCGTTATCTGCACGCCTTACGGAAGGTGTGCAAAATCCGACACGCTCTGCACGAGTCAAGGCCCAGGAAATGCAGTGAAGACACTACACCTAAATTCTGACGGACACATCATATGACACCGCCCTGCTGTACGTCAAGGTCCGGACAATTGCTTTAGCCGTCGTCCGTCAAGAGACCCAACCACGCAGTTGAAGTGTGTCGTGGACAAAGGAGCTTTCAAAGCATCAAAATTAAGACGCTGTTATTGGCATTCAGCAAGCGTCAATTTCAGTTCCGTGATGGGTGAAGCTGGTGCTTATCCGTCCGTGCCTCGGAAGCCCGCGCGCTGGATCAGCCGCTGCCCGACTTGGGGATTTCGCGGGCACGTTGCGAATGAACAGCCTCTCATTCGATATAATACCGCTTTGTTGAAGCGTTCAGCTGCTTGCCTTCATACAGCGCTGGGTATCCCTAAAACCTGAACCATGCAGCGTCAATTGAATCTCTGCACGCGGCGTTCGCGATATTTATAAAAATGTGGGAGGACCCCATGAAAATGTGGGAGGACCCAAAGTGAAGCAGCAGCAAACACGTGCGTTACATTGGAAATTCCTGCGTTGCCTATTTAACGATCATTTGCTTTGGCTCGGCGATCTTGCATTCCATATTTACGACGATTTCCTTATCTTGTCTTGCTTTAACGGTTTCCTTACGTAACCTCTTAACTTGAATTTTGGTTGCCAGTGGTCGCAATAAAGATTTGCACGCTGTCCTGCAGCTATTTAAAAACGTACCGTACCGGACCGTATCACATATCTTGTCGTGTGTCGGTCGTTATTCCGACAATCTATTGAATGAAGTTGACGGTTGCGATGTGGGTGGGTGTTGACGTTTACCCGTGTTAAGTCCCATAAACATCGTGCGAGCGCACAACGAAGACGTAAGAGCGTGTCCCGCAACCGGTTCATGATTACAACCTAGGAACAGTGATCACTAGGGCAACCAATTTTTTGACCTAAAAATTAAAAAATTTGACTTCATAATTTACAAATTTTCACTTTATTTTGACCTATAAATTTTCTGCGTTTGCAACTGCAAAATAGTTCAGCCTTACGTGTTGAGGTAACCCAGAAGCATATTCATGCACTCTATGCTACAAAATGTTGAAAAATTTGGTTCACAACTTTCCAGATGATATATTGATAAGTACATTAATAACTACAGTAGAGTAAGACCTGAGAACATCATTAGGTTGAAACACTATTATGCATAATGGATTGAGCATTTACCAAACCAAGTACTGTAAGACCACGTTTCTTGCCTTACCACGCCTATCCTAAATAATATTCAATCGTCCAGTAGTGGTTAAAAACAACATTATTACGTCAGAAATCGCAACAAACCCATTATTGTTACAGAATTGCAACTAAACTTGCAATACATATCAATATCTGTTGTTGTAGTTTCAATAAAATATCGATAAAGAGAAAAAAACTGTGGTGCAAAAAAATTTTGACCTAACGATAAATTTTGACCTAATGATAAATTTTGACTTTTTTTGACCTAATAACTTGGGATTCCCTCATAGTATAAGCGTGGAATTTGGTTTGTGGACGTTTCATAAACTTTAGAAACGGCAAAAAAATTTTCACTTTGTTGACTTTTGGTTGCCCTATTGATCACACATCAAACTTAGCTTTCGCAGCTGATGTCGATGCAGATCAAACATTTTATGTATGAATTGGCACCAAACACTCATCAGCATTTTTCTTCTGTGCTTTCTAATTGTGGATCGAATCACTCTTCTAGAGGGTAACACATTAGGTCGTTCGCTGAGTGTTGTTTCTCTTATTGGAAATGTTATTTTTTGCTTTGTTGTTTCCAATAAGATTTTGCAAGGCTTCCAAGTTTTACTCTGTTTTCTTTAGCTTGCCCGGAAGACAGAACTTTTTTTGATCAGATAGATACGCGGCACGCACAGCTTATTGCCATTGTCATAAAGTGCTAGGTATGCCTGCAGCTTACGGTTCAGTCACCACATTATAGAGTTTCAGGCAAAGTTCGAAGAACAGTTCTAATTTTCGAACAGCGCTGCGATGACAGTTTTAAGTCTTCGGCTGAATCACAAAAAAAGACAAAGTCCATCGACAAAAAGAAAACGGTAAAACAAGCTCTGGTTCAGCGAATAAAAATTTGTTTCGACATTACAAATTTTGAAAGGGAGAGATTCTAGTGTGGCTTGGAGAGCTGCAATTTGTAAAAATAAGAAACTGTATCAGCATGACCGCAGTAAAGCTGTTCTTTGTAATTTCGCTGAATTTTTGTGATTTGTGTTTTCTAAATATCGGGTACCACTGGCAACACTGTTGCGCAAACGTTTTAAGCTCACGGAGCGATTACATTTTCTGGCCAGGCCAGGTGGCCAACTGTCAATGCCGTACACACGAAACTAGTTCCTGGCTTTGTTAAGGGTCCGATCCCAGCGGCCAATCGCACAAGGTTTGACAGGCATGACGGGAAGAGTGTGGAGATTTTACGTTTGATGGCGCTAGGATACTGGAGAAGTTTAGTAAACTCGTATGAAATATGCTTATCGTACCTGCATTGATTGCTGGGCTTATTTTCATACAGATTTGCTTTAATTGCTAAAGCAGTCGTAAGACGGGAGATGGAAAGGTTGTAGGAGGTCCGTGAGCATTAATCGGTGTGAAAAATAAATGTTGAAGTGACCTAAATTTGTTATAGGCGTTCTTTTCAGTTTGATTGCATCTCTGATTTATGATAAAATTTTTCATCACATAGTGTTTCAGTGTATTGCTATAGAAACCAACCGTGTTGCATAAATGCTGTCTTGGTTCATCTGTTCAAGATGTGTAACTTTCAAGTAGGGGTTCACGGCCTTAAATTTTTCGAAGTGTTCCGTTAACAGGGAAAGTTGAAAGTATTCCTAACGGCATGATTATACCCACTGCGACGACGCCGGTGCAAACGCCTGATGTTCGATTGCACAATTCCGTACTTGTCATGAAAGTCAAGATGAAAGTTCAGCAAACGAAATTATTCCACGTGTTAGTGTTTTTTCTAGACAGGTTTAGGTCTGGGTCTATCAGTTTTTTTTTTAAATAGCAGGAATTCGCTCACTAACCGCTACGCATCACTGCGGCTAGAGTGCCTTCGACGCAACCCTGACCTGCATTATAATGAACCAAAATCAAACCATTTAGAGCAAAAAAAGCTCTACAGGTTTTTCAGTCCTGCTGCGACTCAGTGGCGTAGCCACCCCAAAATTTGGGGGGCAAAATCTTTGACTCCAGGTGAGCAACAAGTATTTTTGTTTGGGACGCCGCTTCCCGAAGTACAAAATGACTAGATATTCTAAAATTTGGGGAGAGTGCCCCCCTGGGAACCCCCTGGCTACGCCTATGGTGCGACTTTATCAAAGCTTCATCCTGCCGCTGCAAACTTTGTCTGTTCTTCAAAAACACTTCTTAATAAGTTAATTTACAGCAGGTCTCTCAGGCCTTCGCTGCCTGTCGCTAATGACAACAGAAAGCTTTGCAAGTTTTAACGCTTCTTGCTGAAATACACTGACCAAGCTCCACGCTTACGCAAACGCTGCAGCTGTCGTTGCCACCATGTCGTTCAGCGACAGAAACTCGACCTCAAACCCTTTGCTTTGCGAAGCATTCACAGCAACAAAAATGAAAGTACGTCATTGGGTTATCTTAACACTGGACGCCAAATAAAAAAGAACATTAATTGCCAAGCATGCATTAACAAAAATAATGCAAACACGTAATAACCTAAGCAGTTGCCATTACCTCCGGGACTTCGTGAACTACCGGGAGTCATTTGGGATGAGTTTCAACTATGCGCTTAAAATCCAAGCATGCGTCTCTAGTTTCATTGCATGAAACTCCAGAGGTGCGGCAACTTTTACGGAAAGCCTACGAAGGAAAAAAAGAAATCCTCACCTTTCTCTGTTTCCTCCATGGCCGTCGATGCCTCTTCCTTGTTTTGGCGTTTTGGACGGCGACGACACTTGACTCAGCGGATTCAAAACACGGCGACCAAACCTACGGGCTTCGCTCAATGTCACGTGAAAACAGCCCAAAAAACGCTGCCGCGAACAACACTTACGCAGGAATGTTAACAGCAGTTGCAAGCTGCGAAAAAAACGACTATTTTTTAGCGCACGTACGACAATTAAAACAGAGATTGTCCAACGATTCAAATATCTTCAACAGCAATTAAACAGCTCACCGATCGTATACGGATCTAATTTTCTGAAGCAAACTGTTCTCGCCGATCGTAAACACATGTTGCGCTGACGTCTTGCGAGAGAGTTCATGTTCTGGCAGTATTCACTGCTAATCTTTAATGACTCCTTTGTAGTGACGAAAACTCTAGGTTCGTTACAAGCTTTCGAGGAATCAGCCGACTGGGCTTTGCTTTCATCTTTTTGCGGTGAACCAAACTTGCATATATCTATATTCAAGTGGCTACTCTCCACAATGGAAGATAAGCAAGGAATAAAAATTTGCCGATAGATTCCTGGCTTATCTACCATGCGGAGAGTAGTTTCTTGCTTTGTGGGGATGCAAGCATTTCATCGCGTGAAGCTATGTCGTCATTTAGCGTTCGAGTTATGGCGACACGCTATCGACGAAACACTTGATTTGGTAGAAACAATATTAGCCTGGACAAAAATGAAGCGCGCTGCCTTGCTTGTCAGTGGCTGGTTTTAAACTACTCTTCTCTGTCTAATCGTGATTGCGCTGTAGATTCACAGCTTCAGGTATTTCTGCATAAGCGTATCCAGCAACAGCCAGACCTCAGCAACCGCGATCACAACTTTGCTTGTTCGCGTACCTACAGCGCACTGCAGAAAACGTGTCAAACAAGAACACGTGGTGTTGTTCATTCTGTCCGTTGCACTTCACGGCACATGCTTTTAACTGGTTGTTCAGCAAACAGAAAGCAATGCGCTCGTTACGATTGGCGCTCATCAAGCGACCGTAAGCAAGATGGCGGAAAAGCCGGGGTACACGATGATGAAATGGTCGTAGAAAAGATAGCGGGTTGGCCAGGGGCGTGCCAAGGGTAGATGGCGCCCGGGGCAAGAAAGGTTGGCGCCCCCATGTTCGAACCTAAGGTCTTTTGGGAGCAAATGTTGTACTGTGTTGAAGAAAGTACTTGCGACATTGTTGGCACTTTTCGGCGCTCCCCTACGATTCGGCGCCCGGGGCATTTTTCCTCTTTTGTCACACCTCATTACGTCACTGGGAGTCACAAGATCTTGAGGGAGACAACTGCGGCTAGTTCTGCTGTCAAAAGACCACTGCTCTGCTTGAAGCGGGGCCCTTTTTCGTAGGGTCTCACACTCTTCATGCTGCAAAAACGGGTTTACTAAAATAATTTTTCTGCCAAGTGTAACCACATTCTTTCGTGGAACGAATTTCGCCATCAGGACTGCGTGGTAACCATAGGCAGGACCAATTCACTGGTGAATGTGATTAACCATTATTTCAACCGTTACGTAACAACCAGCTTTGTGATGAGAAAACCCCCCCTTTTCTTTGTTGCGTGCGACAGCTTTTTGAGTGGCAAAGGAACAACATGCTGTTTTCTGAGTATGGAGGGGCATGCCCGTAGCCAGGTCTTAAGGTTGAGGAGGGAAAATACATTTTTAGGGGTCAATATCTTTATTTCGTCACATGTTTAAAGCTATTTTCTCTGGGCATAACAATATTAGTAGAGGAACAAAAATTTGGGGGGCACTGCCCTGAATGCCCTCCATGGCCACGGGCCTCCGGAGGGGTCCATGGAAAAGTTGTTGCTGTTTCGTGAAGGCGACCGGGAAGCAATAGATGATGTCGTTGTATTGTGTTGGTAATGATCATAACGTGGCAAAGAAGTTTAAAGTCGGCATGTTTCACCTCAGGTTTTCTTGCCAAGAGACGAGTAAAGCGAAATATCTTATTTTTTACAAATGAAAGATCTTACTTGCCCTTCTGAGTTAACACTGCTGGCATTGTGACACCACAGAACGGAAGTGACTGTTGCCCTTTTGCCCGGTGTTTAACTTTGCACGACGGCGTGAAATGCAAATGTACAAGTGTTGCAGGGCCAGCACACAGGTGTTTGAAGATCGGTGTGTATTGTGTTAAGCTAAGCAGTTTGCCAGTCGACGCACGTGTATGAGATATATAAAGGAAACTACCAAGCCGTACGAGCCGGTGCCGCTGGAATCGATGCGGTGCGGCGTCTGCAAAGGAAAAGCGCTTTGGTATGAAGAAGAAGACAGAGTGGTTTTCGACTCGGCGTCACCATCTTTTGAGAGGAGTTGAAAGTTCAGTTGTTTGAGCACTCTGCCATCAGAACTTCTCTTGAAAACGGTTTTACATAATCTAGTTCGCAAGTCTTTGTACACTAACAACCAAAACGGTATTTGGTAAGCGGAAGAGAAGATGTAGATATGTATTCCAGTTCCCTTTTGGCAAATGTCACCCTTTCTCCGCTCGTTTATTTGAAAGCGTTCCAACAAATATCAGCATTTGCCAGATTGATGAACATTGTGCGATATAAATTTCACCACAGATGACTCTACCGCGTGACAAACCTGCTATGGGATGAGCGAAAAATGAGAAACGATTAAAAAGTTTGATCGCTCTCTTAAAACTGCAATTCATATTGCCCTCACCGTTCGGATGCTTTTCGATATAAAATGTTGGTAAACCATAAATGTATGCTGCAAACTGTTTATCAAGAGGTTGCTACAAATCTCAAAGTCAAGAAAATTGCACGCACTGCTACAACGCGGAAAGCATTGCGGCATTCTGACGAAATAGCAAATATCAGGTAAAGTTTTTTGGCAGAGCTATAGAAAACTTCCTGCAGTGCAGCAACGCCCGTGCAGCTGGTTGCGTTTAAAGAGGAAAAGCGGTTTGCCTCAAACAGATTATTCAGCAAACGTTGGAACAGTGCTGACATTAAGAGTGAGAAACGAAATATACTACATCTCGTTCAAAGTTCGTGGATTGGCAAAACGCTTAGAAGCTCGCTACCAACCGATTGTCGCATACCACATCGTAAAACTATTACATTTACTTGCGTCCTTCTCGGTCACTTCGGTATTGAGTCACGCATCGGTGAGTTTATAAAAATGGTGAGAAAGGCACCAGGCGTGTCCTGTTGTCAACGGCAGACACATTGGCTGGTGGTGTATGATTTGACCCGGCTATTTCTATTACGCACATTAACCCCAGTCACGCAATCTGGATGTATCAGCTGCTTTTAGCCCTGGGGTTTTCTTGCGCAGGTTGGTTTATAGCGGACACCATCCATTAGCTCGCTCGTACGGCTGATAGGATAGCATTTTTCAAACAGAGGAAGAAACCTTTTTTGCAGCAATACTGTGTGCCGCGTAAGGCATTTTGTTGGTCAATCTTTCGATTCAGCGGCGCAATCCCAGCACTGGTCACATGATGTGTTACAATCCACTATTAAAACTTTTCCAGTCGCGTCTTTTCAACACGGACCATCTGGTCTTTGTGCCCACAATGCACGTTGTTCCGTATGCAGAAAAGAACAATGCCGCGCCGTGCGCTGCAACAAGTCGATGATCCCGCGGCGTTTGCCCAGTTCGCATTGTCGTTGAGTGGAGGACGGCTTGCCGCAAGCAAACGTCTTTCGGATTCTTTGTAAGTTGTCTCAAATGAAGGACGGACCTGCGTGGAAGCTGGTTTCGCTTCATCGGGCACCGGATAAACAGGATTTGTGTTTGCTATCACACAGATGCCCAGCACTTGACGCGTGCAGCCAAAGCACTGCAACCGCCAAGCGGTGTGAGCCTTGTTTTGACTTGACGCTAGGCGGGTCATCTGAAGCTTACCTTTCGCCTTTCAGCTTTTAGTGTTGGAAAGATCATCGGGACATCGAGCTTGTTTATCACCGAAAAATAACGTTGTTATATATATCTATATGGTTGCTATAGTAAAAAAAATTCTGCGAAAAAACAACGATTGCCGCTCTGAACCAGGGCCTCAGCCAGGAAGGTCGTTCTAAGTATCGCAAAACTCGCTTTTTCAAAACTGCGCTCGCTCCCGCTAGTACACCAGGTAGAAAAAGCAACATTTCTTCCCTGCAGGTTTTGTTTCGACCCAGTCGTGTTCGGACGTGTAGGCCTGGGTGGGTAAAACGTTTGGTCAACCCTTTCAGTGGGTGGGGCTGAGCGCAAGAGCCTGTCACCTGTCTTAGCGTGGCAGCTCAGCCTATGATCAGCTGATGCTGTCGCAGCAACTTTCCCTGGTTGTCTTTGCATTTCGTACACAACTCCTAACTGTACAGTTCGCGACAAGACGTGGGCATCAAGGCTTGTGCTCCCTTCTCGTTCGGAGCATCTCGCATTTTCCTGGCTCACCGCGGTTCGCTAACGTCCGTGCAACGCGGTATCAGTTCTGCTCTGGCGGCCTTGAATAGGCAAACGCTTTGTTAAACGCGCTCCTGTCCGCTCACCGTCGCAAAACCGTCTTCACTGCGCTAAACATGCTCAAAATCTGAACTGCAGTGCGTTTGCGACCCGGAAGAGGTAGGTCTGCCCACGCGAGATTTGCGAGGCAGTTTTTTCTTGACGCCCCCTCGAACCGCGCGCTTAATTGCCATGAGAAAGTTGAAAGCTGCTCAGCGTCCTGCGCAGAATTGCAACTGAAGGACAACGCGTCGATCCGCACACCGCCGATCAAACTCCGCCAACGCAGCGAAACCACACGTCTCCGTGACACGTAACCTGCATTCGGGCAACAAGTATTTGGCCCTGCCCGTCGTTTCGCCGCCGTCGCCATTCTGCGGTGCTCCAGCAGCGCTTCACGCTAATCGCACAGCAGCCGCAGCAAACGAGACGATCGCAGCGCGCCCAGGTTACGAGAAGATGACTGGCGCAACGGGTACTTTTTCCCGTCCCATGAGGAATATGTTTATGTGACGCAAGGCTTCATTGCTAAAGGATATGTATAATGACTTAACGACATCATATTCTTACGCAGAAACGCGAACGTTGTGTATGAAGGATTAGGTCCTAATGGGTTGCCCTGTTGCGCCTGAGCGTATTGCAAAGTATGCTTTCTAAGAGCCATCCTGTACACAGTGCAATAAGGTGAAACGACAGTACACGGTCCTAAATAAGTAAATGCCTGTCAACCATGCTCCAGTCGTAATTAAAAGTCAGCCGGAAGCATTCTCAGACCCTAAAGCACAAATCGAAATGCATCGACATAAGGAAGAGCTTTGGCGCGTTCGACGTTCACCATGTGTTGTAAAGTTTTCTCTTTTCTTACAAAAGTTTATTTCTCACTTTCCACCAATCTTACTTTTACAAATTTGAAGAAATTTTCCACGTCAATTGACCGTTAAGTCTTACCGCAAATTATTATATTTGCCAATTGTCGTAGCGTATAACCTGGAAGTGGCAGGTGAGCAACAACACAATATTTGCTTTTCAGTTCGTATTTTTCTCGCGCATGGACAAGTCTTCTGCTCGGGACATGCATGCACCTCCTATACAAAATCGTTTGGTAAAAACAGCCTGCAGTATAAAACTACTTTCTAATTCATTTTTGTTTTCTCTACCCTAACGCTTTTCATTTAGCACTAAAAGCCAAAATTCAAATATATACGTAAAAAATTCAAGGATTCCAGCAAATGCAAAGGCTTGTGTTTCTTCTTTTCATTAAATAATACAACACCTTCCTGATAATCACTTTCCAAACACTTCTTCGTTGACATCACACGCCCATTCGAGGTGCAGCGTCACAATGCGGCGCTGGAATTTCCTCCGCTGTGCAAAAGCGCCTGTACTCGTAAATCAGACATCATGCGTTGCGGTGTGTTTGAAGCTATTTTTTGAAGTTGTGTAATAAAGACATACGAGATCCCCACACAGAACAACCGCCCTGGAAAGCTCGCAGAGATGGCTGCAAGCCTCTGCAGTGTGCTCATCCGAAAAAGGCAAACTGGGGATTTTTACATTTTGTTCGCTTGTATACGCTGGGTGTGAAGTGTCACTTAAGTTGTTGCTATTTCTTACAAGTACTCATTTTTACGTTCCACGAAGGTGGTGTTTTATCGTTTGACTGCTGGTAATTCTGTGAACTCCCAGGGGCTTCATATCGTTAGCAATACGTATTACACAACTACTGACAATAGCCACGGTACTATATTGCTGTACTGTTGGCAAGTACCATAACAAGACACCGTTTGTGACAAGCAGTTGCTAGATGTTTTCAGGAGCTTCATCACGATGGATGAAAATATGAAGATTTATCTGTCGAATATCAGTGCTCAGAGGTCAGTTGCAGTTAATTCTGTTAAAACAGTCAAAGCTTGCATCTTTGTCAAAAGCGTTACAATATCGGTCACAGTCTATAGATGCAAACTCCAATTTTCATGTTCAGTCTGAACGACTGTATGCACCTACTTCATTAAAATTAATTCCGGTTTCATTCAAACTAAACTTTTATGCACCTAAAAAAATCTCATTGCATCTCAAAGCACAATCTGTTGATTTCTTAGAACAATTTACAACCGATTGTTTTCGACTCCGGCATAATTTGTTTTCAACAGCTAAAAGATGCTTCACCAAAATTATATAATGTTTTCACCACAGCGTCGAAACTAGAGCAAAAACTGGCCGCCTTCTGTTTAAGTCGCGAACAAGGCTGCTGCTCATTTGCGTTTGATGCAACGACGTTGACTGACTTCGTTTCCTGGGTTCTTTCAAGCCAGGAGCGGGAAACCTATTTGCTACCATGGGCCGCATGAATTGTGCATTATTGCTGGCGGGGCCCAAAATCAATTTTTTCCTAAAATTCTACCTTTATCTAACTGCGAGGAAGAGTGACTTCTCTTGGGTTACTATCTAAGTATCTGATTATCATAGAGTTTCGTTTTGACGCGTTGTTGTGCTCTAACTTGGGTAACTCCAAAGTCTGATGCGGGCCATATCAAATGTTCACGCGGGCTGCAGGTTCCCCCCACCCCTGAGCAATCGAAGAGTTCGCGATGTTTACCTGAAAAATGTCTTCGCGCCCCGACAACAAGACATAAAAACAGTAAACCAATGATCATCATCACCTCTGTGCGCGCACATGGTCGCAAACGCAATTCTAAGAATGTCGAACCACGGCACTACGGATTCTATCTACTCATATAATCGGCTTATTTTAGATTTGGAAACTTTCAGCGGACCAAAGGTCCTGTTACACAGAATCCAACTATTCCCACCTTGAGCGCCATCTGCTGGCAGTAAATCTGATTGTTTGCTGGTGTCTTCAGTAATTATAGGCTTCATATCGGTGTTGTCGGGCTGTTTTGATATATCATGCAGTGTGCTTGGAAGGGCCTTGAATATTTGCTTTACACCTAAAATATAAAATTTTGTTGTTTTTCAAGCTACCGCTGTTCATCATTTTTATCTTTTTTCAAGAAGACCGTTAGTACAACAGTCAGTTTTATAGCGAACAGCTTCATCTGACCCTTGACCTCAGCGTTCAAGAACCACAAAAACAAACGAAATTGAATGAAAGCTTAGATTGAAAGTAGAGATTTGTCGAACAAACCTTTCGCACTTGCGGTTAAGACACGATCCGAGTCGCTGATATCTAACAAAGTCCTCACAAGTTCGTTGAATTTTTTTGTTTCGTCACAGGACGTCTCCGAGTAGCACGTTACTACAAAATATACAAAAATCAACAATGTTTTGCTGTCGGGCTGAGCACAGAGATGCTAAAAAATCGGAATTTTGAGCGTCTTTTTGCTATGCAACGCCAAAATGTTTTGTGAAAACGTAAAGTCAAAAAAAGACTCAAAAATTTTTCCGACGCATTTTGGTGTAGCCATCACTTCTAAGTTGACCATGTACAGCCGCAATATCATGCGTACATTGGCCATAGATGGGTTGGAAGTATTCCATGCTGTAATCGACGGCATGAACTGTCCGATAAATTTTTCGTGTGTTTGTTGGAGTTTAGAAAAAAAAAGAAGACATCCCCAATGTAGAAAAGCGCAGAGCAGTCAAATAGCTAGTCTGCGCGGTGCACTTATCAACATGAAGAACAGGTGATGGCAGCAGTTTCAAGGTTAAAAACTGTGTCGCTTCAATTTAATGTTGTCCAAACATTTAAAACGCTACCCAGTTGTGCTGTGAATCGATTGCAAAAGTAAGACTCGTCGGATCCTTTCGGTGTTGAGAACTACTACCTATTTATGTTTTGCTTAGCATCATTTATCTGAGTAATTGTTCGCGTATCCACCGAGGAAAGTGTGCCCTAGAACTTTACTAAATACAAGCTGTTTTGCAAAACTGCCATTCTCTGATCGTCGCACCCTGGACCCCGGTGATGCCAGAAAAATTGAACTATGTGTTATACGTTAAACGCAAATCATGCATTCAAGTTTTATTTTTTCAGCGTCGTCTTTGAAAATGGCCCCAAAAGCGAAGCTTCTCACATGGCAGAACTGAAACAAAAGTACAAAGAGTCTATAGATGAGTTAAACACACCATTCGAACTTCTTCAACGATGGCGTCTAATGTCCAAACATCTGAAAACAAAACCTAACCTCACCTGAGCAGTGCCGCAGCATTCTTTGGCAAAGTTCTTTCAGTGAGGATGGTCTGCGTTCTGGCGTCGCAACCGGCAATCCCCCCTTGATTTCAGTTGCCGCGTGATCGCTCTCATGACGGGTCACGTGACCGACTTTCAATTGTTCGGCAACACCAAGGCACTGCGTGTTCGGAGAAGTTTCATGCCGACTTTTGCACGGGTCGCTGAGATCTCGCGTTTCAAGAGCGACATCTTCACAGTCATCGAAATCGTTTTGCTGCACCCGGTTCCCATTTCGAATCTCTACGTCAGCGCAGCCATCTGGTGACGTGCTGGAAAAAGTGTCACAGGCTTTGCCGAAGTCTGTCAGATCCTCGCTTTCGGAAAGCGCCTTGTCGTCTGGATGATCGTTGCCGGGTGCCTCTATGCTGCCGCTTAGTGTCCGCGTTGCAAGGAACGGCGGCTGTGAACGGGGCGAGCAGCTGACGACCGGCGACTCGTCGTCTTCCTGTTCCGCTTCGTGCAGCGTGGCTTGAATTGGAAACGGACTGTTGCAATTGCAACGAGAAAGTGGTGAGGTTTTGCAAAGTTGACGAAGAGGACACTTTAATAAGGCAAGTATGCCGCTAACGGAGTGCTGGTAAAGTGACAAGCAACACGCACCCTGGGATGTGTTATCATGAACCATTTTTTTGTGTTTTTATGGACCATGAACAGGGTTGGGAAATTCAGAGAAAAGAATCCGCAGAAATCGGATTTTAAACTACCCGAATCGAAAATGCCAATTTAAACAAGATAATAGAATTCGGATTTTATCTTTCACAAGGTCTTTAATGATGAATATGTGTAGCGTAATGTCACGTTTTACTGGTCATTCGGCTTCATTTTGCATACAAACTCGCACTGTAGGTTATGAGCAATCAAAGAAAACAGAAATTGCAAGCTTCATGAAGTTAAAANTTCGACCAAATAATGCTGACACGCCAGGCTGGTGACGCAGCAATGCTTAATGTTTGCCTTCTCTAAAGCAATTGGATNTAAAATATCTTGCAGCACCGCTGCAACGTAAGCATCTTCTGCGAAATCTATTTGCAGCGCGGGATTACTTTCTAGTTGCGATCTCGTTTAACGAGCGAAGAATTAAGAAAACATACTGCACTGCAATAAACTTGCGCTTTGATTGTAATTTTGTTGATGTTGTGATTAATAAAATGCCTTCATGTCGGTTTTGCTGCATTATCGGAAGCTAAAAATTCAGAAGATTTGGTTTTCTCGATTCGATTTAACTATTCCGGATTTAGTTCTAGAATAGCGAAATTTTCTGAATTGCCCATTCTTGACGACAAGCCTGAGGCACACACGTAAATAACAAAAAGCGCAATAAATTCACGAAATTCAACCCTCAGCTGCATTGCCATGAACGAATCGTTTGCAAAACGACAAATCTTGACAGCGGCGCATATTTTGAGAATTTTCATTTACAGAGAGTCTGCTTCTGACCACTTTCAAACAAAACGCTTCGTTGCAATGACTTACGTGAAAAAGAGCTCTAGCACAAGTAAGTGCTGTTACAAGCAAACAAGCTGCATCCTGGTCGTTGTGTTTTGTTTTTCGACAAGTTTTAAAGATACCGCAATTGCTTCAATGCCTCTATACAGCGCACGTACGAAAAAAGGTTTGTGCTCTTAAAACAACACATTCCGGAAACGTTTGGCCGGAAATGTATAGAAACGCATTTTCTTTCAAGAACGTTTGTGCCAAGCACTGGTCTGAAATGAAACAGCTGAAAGTCTAGCCATGAAAGCCAGCTGTTAAGCATGGAAGAGGGTTCGTTTTACGTTCTCACATGCTCAAGCATTCAGAACTTGGAGAGCGAGGTGCGGAAGATAGTCAGGAATTTGTTAATTTGTGATCGACGTGAAACGGCGTTTTATCCACATACTGGAAGTCTTGCCACCAACGGCGTAATCGGGGGATAACGCGGGGGGGGTCGCCATCCTAAGTTTTTGAAAGGGGAACCGAGTGCCCTACTTCATGTTGCATCACAAAATCGGACGTTTTATGATCGATTTTTGGGCAAACATTTCAAGTAAATATCCCACTGTGCCGACTGTAGCAAGTCGACACCTTCGTTTCGACAGACCGTTCTTCCAGTTCGTCTTTCGGTTCCGCACCACTTCTCGCAGCGCACAACACTTTTTTACGCCGACCGAACAATCCCGCTTTTCCAGTAACTTGGAGAAAAAAACCCTGGGCCCTAGGTGTAGAAGTGAATGTAGTAATTAATATTTTGACAATCAAAATGCGTCAAAGTCCAAAACCTTTGTACCTCAACGGGCAAGCGCCATCCATTGCGTTGACGTCTGCAAGTCCTCCAGCATCGGCGCTATTGCTTCGTTCGAAAAAGGAATCGAAGTATTCGTTCTGCGAGATCGCTCGCACCACTCTTACGATGGCGCCGCTGCCGACGCTGCAACTCGACTGACTGCTTGACGAGAGCGACCTGTCGAAGCGACACGTCACCAATGCAAGCAAAATAAATAAAAAAGGTTGTGTTTGAAAGCTGTGCAGCGGGTTTTCGACGTAAAAATTACAATGAAAGTCCTTTTGTATCGCAGAAGTTTTTCACCGCTGCTCGCCAAGCGGTTCAGCAAATACAATCNCTGATGACACTGTGATGTTTGACAAATTACACGTTGCCCTTTCGCAAAAGTCAGTGTAGCGTTTATTGAACACTGCAAAAACGTTTTCCTCCGAGATCTTGCACTCGCGTATTTATTGTCACTCACAAGATCGACATTAACGGAAGTCGGGCACACATGGGATCGCAATTACTGCTAAAAATTGATAACCTTTTCACTGAGGACATCAAAAATGTTTGTCAAGACGAGATTTTGTACCACGCGGAGTGTAAGTCTGTAATCGTAGCATAGGGAACCATGTTGACACGAACGTGTTTGCCTCTCTAGCAGTCCTAATTGCTTGGTTTTGTGGAGAATGAAATATACATTTGACGATATTCGTTGTTTTCAGCAGCTTTGTGAAGCTATAAGCTACGTATCTCAAACACCACAGAAAACTAAATTTTGCAAGAAGAATGTTTGAATCTTAAGTAGCGTAAGTGCAGGAAACTTCAATGTTTGAAGTGCTAGCTGTATAACAGTAGAACTGTCTGGAGTTTACATCAGCATTATGTTTCCAAACGGAAGAAAATGCATACAAATTTTCCACATGCTCAGGCGTTTTTGCAGTAATTTCTTCAAAAACAAGGTTTTGAACAAACGTTTAAGTGTGTTCACTAGCATTTTCATTTTCTGCGTGCTTAGTTTGCACGATTTTAAAAAAGTTTTCGTTTACACGAGTATTTTGCAGAAAACTATGACATATAGCCGTTTTTCAGCATTTCGCACAGAAGATGGGTTAAAACCGTAAAACACCATACTATGCCGACAGGCGTTAAAAATAAATCGCTTTGTCACTTTCCGTCGTGGCAGAAACCAAAACTGTGCAGTTTTATCGTTATCAGATGCCAGCATTACTCTTCACAGGCAATCAAAGAAGCAGCGAAATAGCAAACAGTTTCTGGTCCACTGTCTACGTTTAGTTGGGGGAACGATCGGCGAAAAAATCCCATACCAGTCTCCTGTGTTTGTTTTTACAGTGGAGCTTTTTTTTGTAACCAGCAAAAAGTCGATAGAAACAGTTGTTTTTCCTAAGAAAAAAATCGGAAAACTCTTACGCAGTTTAAATTGCAAAGAAGTTTGCTCTGGTCTTCATGGCCGAGCCGCTGTTGGACTAAAATAAACAAAACCGGGAACTGCACCAATGCGAAAATCTCAAACGCAGTGACAGAGCCAGCACAAGCGTCAACATCAGATCATTGCCNGCATTCAAACTATTTGCGCCTCTTGTTTAATTATTGAGCAATAAAGTTAGCAAAAAAATATTTCNTTTCCATTTACCTCATCAAAGGCGACACTTGCTTNATTTGGAACCCGAGTTTTTGCAACTTTTCGTCAGCTGTTTTGGAACTGGTCGTGTTTACTCGAGAATCTTCGGACAAATGCCGTGAAAGACGGCTTGCCTGGGGCTGACTTGCTGAGGACGTTGAAGCAGAGTACTCACTATCTTCTGCAACGTGAATGAACGAACTTATACATCTGGCTTCAAAACAAAGGATTTTATCAAGCTTTGAAACACTGTATTGTTTTGAAGTACCGTGAAAAATTCAGTAGAGCTTATTCTCATATTGTTGTAAAGTATCAAAAAGATATATTATCAAGAAACGGTTTTGAAAACGCAGAAAAAATGTTTTACCGCAATTCCACAAAGGCGTGAACTGCTTTATAGCCAAACGTTTTTAAGCATGTAGAGATAAACTGTAGACATGTATCAAAACTACATCGCGGTAAGAGCGAATTAAGTGGTGGGGTATGTAGGCGCTTGCGCATATGCGGCCACTTGTCACAATACCTCACTGCAGCCCTGAAACCGATGAGAGAAACATGCAGGAGAACATCATGGCAGTGACATCATCGCACAGGACACAACAGATATGTTGCTCACAAATGACGTAAGCATGTTCCGCCAGATCAAAACGAAGAGATTGCGCGCGGTTCGCTCCTAAGAAGCGGCTCCAACGTGAGCAATAAACTATATGCACCAGCAAAAAAAGTGACTCTAGTGCGATGCGTTCTGTGTGTCTTGGATGATGGTGCGGTCGATCGCGCCAGGAAGTTCGCAGTAAACGATGAAAGAACCAGTTGTAACTTCAAAAGGAGCGAGATATATTGCGCGGGGCGAAACATTGCCCATGGTTGCATGAAATGTTTTCCTTCAAAGTTTGTGCATATAAACCGTGAAGTCCTTAGAAAATTTAAGGGTCCGTAAAACCTTTTCTTCAATGGCATTTAGCGGATGGGGCAATCACCTTCTCTAAAAGATAAAACATTTTACAGGCGCCTTCCGCCGCGCTGCAGTTTCGTTAGGACAACGATCTTTGCAATATGCTGCTAGTTCAGCAGTTTTCTTTGATTGGATTTTGATTTGATCTTTTTAATAAGCATCGCCAGGCTTAACACTTTGCTGTAGTTCGTCGTCGAAACTGGCTTGAAACTGCTATAAAACCCAAATTATGTCCGAATGGATTATTATTTATTGACACGTGAAGAATACGCAGCAGAGTAGAAGAACGACGTTGCGTTGGGGTACGAGAATCAAAGAGGTGAAAGTAGGTGTACCCTGGACAATTGCAATATGTTAATAAAAACAGAAGAGTCTCTTGTATCACGTTCCACTTTCAAAATGATACTTCTTTTAAAATAAAGATTGCAATGGACATCAAATTACATTTTCCGGGAAACCGCTATTTCGTTTTTAAGGATTGATTTCAGAAAATCATCTGTTTATTTGCTTCTTGTTCATCATTTCGATTCGACACGAATATATCAATCAATATCAACAAAAAGATCACTGACCACAAAGATGAGACAGAGTAAGAGGCACAGGAAAATAGTGAAACCAGCAAAACAGAGAATGCTGTCAAAGTTCGTAACCTTAAACACGACTGCACCCACAGGAAACGGAATTGAAAGCACAGCGAAGCTTTTAAGACGACCAACTGGCCAGGCACGGGTGATCCGTCTTGAACCATTATCAAAATTGGCCAAGTAACGTTAACTAGTCCACTGGAGAAGTTATCTGACAGGTGAAAAATGTTTCGTTCTTGCTGGAAACGTTTTCAAAAAGATTACACTTTGACGACCTTGTTGAACCAGAAGGTTTTCATCCTAAATTTTACGCAATTGTTGTGGCGTTTGTTGTGCAAAAGAATTAATAGAAAAATCCAGTCATATCCGATCACAGCTATATCCATTCGTCATGGTTGTCAATGAGGCAGTGTGCATAGTTTGATCACTTGAAAATCGTACTTTTCTTAAAACGCTCTTTCAGCTGAGACTTTGAAATGCACTGTTTCTCCAACTTGGGCTTGTTTGTGATATGGTCCCTATGGTCTGTCTTACGTCTACTGAGTGTTCCATATAGAGCCTTGAAAACTTTTTGCTAACGTTTAGTGCTTCTTCTTATGAAACATTTTTTGGCTTGTTTAAAGTTTTCTTTGCAGCGTAAGCAGCGTTGTATACACATGGAAATCAAGTTGACCATCATCAACGCAAAAGTCTGCAGCGTTGTGAGCTTCTCTGTGTAGATCTAAAAGTATCAGGGGGGGGGCAGTGTGCAAA
>JGI24021J15306_10000150_pt1 | contig 39212 bp, 36 predicted proteins | sample Ectturendosymbi1_FD_15306 | JGI IMG/M metagenome (IMG submission 15306)
ACTAGCTTGGCGTACAGGTCGAGGCAAAGCAAGGGGGGGGGTTTGGCCGATAAAGTGTAGGTATGGGAAGAAAGAGTGTCAGATAAAACTTCGGTACAAACTTAAGCTGCTGTTTATTGCAAGTTGCACGAAAATGATAAAATAAAAAGCAATAATATAAGCAGCAGCTTGCAAGCGAATAAATGAGGTTCACATTTAAACTTCAAAACACAAAAAAGTTGAAGCTTTCATCTGGTGATGATTTTCAAAATATTGATTCAGGTCTTTTCACTTATTGCGCAATGCAACAGAAAGTGATTCTCACTGAATAGAAGCCATCTCTGNCGCTTCACAAACCAGNGCAAACATTTGCTACTTCCAAAAAAGCACTTTACTAACTTGTAACTTCGTTCCCAGAATTTGAGGGGGCGCACATAGGAGGCCAGAAACAGGGCACTGCCCAGGAATGGCACAAACGGTGCCTGGAGCAATGAGGACAAGATGGCGTGGGCCGTGAGGAAGGCGGTGTGGGGGACAGCAAATGGCTGAGCGAAGGCGTGAAATGCAGACCCCCAGGTAATCTGCCAGGGGGCAACGTAGACCATCCAGAAGTGTAGCTTGAGGACCAGGTCCTGAAACTTGAAATAAATGGTTTTGTGATGAAACAATGGTTTATGTGCAGAACGCTGCCACCATGAAGGGAGGCAGAGGGGGGGTAAGGATAAGACGAAACAAAGGAGGTTACAGAAAATAACAATTATGTTCCGGATGACCACCCCCTTAAATGAAAACAACGCGTAACATCTTCAGTTGTAAGAATGCACAAAAATTACTCAAAGCAGTTTGCTTCGGCTTTATGTACTCTGTGTTCACAGTTTTGCGAGTAAGTTTAGGACTGATATTGGTAGATCTTTTAAAAAACAGCTGATTTTTTACATAAACTAAAATTCCACAAGACCTTTACACAAAGCTCACTGTGCAAACACATGAGTGAAGCGCATTAAGGCGGCGCTGCATACATGTGAATTATGACGTAACTTTCATCTTCGCACGACTCACAGTATTCGTTGCTGACGATTGCGAGCTTCGAGACAAGCATCAACGACTGACACAAGTTAAATGGCGTTTCCGTGTGGCAACAGTTGCCATGGCAATAATTACGCAGAACGACTTTCTTTAAATGGAATTGGATTCAAAACAAGCAACCGTCACATAAATCCTGAGCAATAACTACGAAAAACACGACACACCAGTTCAGGAAACAACACACTTGAATGATAAACGCAATTCCTTGACACAAAACAAAATGGCCGCTACCTTCTCGTAACCATAGCAACGCGTGCGTGATACAAACATTGCTTGAAACGATGCATCGACACTTCGCCGACTTACTTTTGCGAACAGAATGGAGAAAAAGAAATAGGTTATGAGGACGGAAGGCTGGTATAGTCGGGCATCGTACTTGGCGAAGAGAATAGAAAGTGCGAAAACGAAGTATTGAACTTCTGGAATGCTGAACGAACTCCTCAGGGATTTGATTCCAATCACAGAAAGAATTCCACATCCCAGCCTGTGGGGGGTTTCACAGTTTGTTTGAAATACATTTCAAAAAGGCAGAAAAACGGTGCATTCAGTTCACTCTCTTTACCATCAAAATCAAACGCAGCAGCTGTCATAGCTGCCAGGCTGCTCCACTCGGCAGTTGCTGACTACAGGGAAGCGAAAACTGGTAAAGCAGTGGAAATTGACAAAGTAATGGGCTCATGAACGTGCATTGTGATGCACATTGAAGTTATGTTACATCAGAAAGGATGGAATACATTTGGACAAAATAACTGTAGCGCAGCTGTAGCAGGTTGAAAGTTTGCAATGTAACGAAGTTGGCAAGTTGTCCACAAGCTTGACGCCAGGGCAAATATTTGGCAAAGACTGGCGAGTTAAGGCAAATAAACGAATTTGGCGAAGACAACTTAAACCCAACTTGATACCACAGAAAACAAAAGGGTCTCATCAGAGACATAACGTTGGGCGTTGCAAATACTCGGTCGAGTTCAAGAGCAACTCACCCGAGTCCATACGTGTCGGTGATTATCGGTGCCTCGCGGGTCAGTTCGTTGAGTATCAAGAGAGGGAAGAAGAGGCTCCGCTCGAAGAAGCATGCTGTGGCGAAGAATCGCTCGAACCACATCAGACGGGCGGGCTCCTTCACCTGGGATAGCAGGGGGGGAGTAGATGGTTTAACAGAGACTGCACTGTTTGTGCTGCTGTCGCTTTACGAGCCTCTAATGGCGGAAACGGCAAAACGACGGAAGAGAATTGGTACTTGCTTGGCAAAACGTATCCGACCTCGATTTCAAACGTACACGTCATAACGAGAGATTCGAGAATAAACACAGTCAAAAGATCGCTGCAACGTAAACACAGAGTTCGCGTCGGACAACTGAGAATGGTTGTGCAAACTGCTCAAGCGCAGAACAACAGCAACGGGGGGGTACAGCCTTGTAAACCGCTTCTTTAATTAAAAAAAATCGCTTAACTGCTCAATAACTTGTGCTATTTCCAGGTAATAATTTAAAGTAAAACTTCTTGATGCCTAACAACGAGCGATATCGAGAAAAAATGCGGAATGCTGATTTTGAGCTGAGCCTCAACTGGCATCAGCCGGAAATGTTTTCCAACCCCAGCACAGGTCGGACACAACCTTAATCCACTGGCAGAAAACAACCGCATCTGACAGTTGATTGGTCGTCGGTGGATTGAATCAAAACAACGTTTCCTCACCTCAAACACGTCATGCTCACGTGATTTCAACAATGGTTTAGTGAAGATGAGCCAGGGAAGGCTCTTACGTGCTTGCGGGATGACGTAGTGCAGAAGAAAGCCCAGAGAGGAGATTAAGATGTAGAGCACAGCGCTGAGGTAGGGCTTCAAAGAGATAAGCAGCATTGGCAACAAGTATATAGTGGTCGAACACAGCAGCATCGAAGTAATTGGCGTTAGGTTGGGAAACGCAAGTGTTTGTTACTTTTCTTTGATCAATCAAAACCACCGACTTAAGTTCAACAATTAGGAAAACAGCGCACTTATGTAGTTTCCGTGGCAGGGTATTCCCCAGCGACGGAACTGGTCAATCCAAGCGAAACAAACTTAATGAAATGACGGTTTCTGTTCCTAAACCACTTCAAGTAACAAATGCTATTTGAAGGTTCGGTCAAAGAGGTGATGATGGATGGAGGCTGACCCGGGTTCAGGTCCACAACAAAACAGTTTGAATCGATTTAAATTTTGCTTGTGTTTAATGGGGGAGCACAGAATCGCCGAAAAAACGTAATTCCGCAGCGATTTGCGACAAATGGCAGCGCGTCATAACAAACATGTCATCAGATTCTATGAAAACCAACGCCGCTTATACACTCAAGTGTTAACCAGTGGCGTAACTGACGGGGGGCAAGGAGGCGAACCCCCCTCTAGCAAACGCGGGCCCCATTTAGCTTACATTTTGATGTTTAGTATGCTTTTGGTTTTCAGTTAGTTGTTTTTTTTGCGTTTTTCGGGGTGTTTTCGCTTTTTAGCTAGTATAGGCATCCACGACATCCAGAGATTCACAATCATTTCTTAACTTTTTTCGGAGTGTTGGCTAGTGGCCTCCTACTGTGGCCAGTGAGCCCCCTTAAAATAAGTTTTTCGCCCCCTGGTTCAAACCTTTAATTACGCCACTAAGTGAAGCACAAAACGGATGATGAACACAGCCACAGCTCGTAAAGCAACATGTTGCGCCAGACCTTCTGCCACCTGCTATAATAGAAATGCACACACCAGTCCAGTCCACTGACCTGCCACGCACTAAACACAGTGCTGCAATGGATGGCGAAGAACAGCAGGGCGATGATGGGACACATTATGACGTCAGACTGCAAGCGGTCGCTCTGTTGTATCATAAAGAAAGCTTAACATTTAACGAAGCTTTACGAATGTTTTGGTTTTTCGTTTGCAACGTACATACAGTGGAAGCGAAGCTTCTCGCCTCGCTTTGTTCGCACCAATGGGTCAATTGTGACGTCACAGCTTAAATGTCCAGGTAGCAAAAAGATCAGAATAACCAAATGTCTTGATTCAAGTAGCTTGGAAGTGAACATTAATGTCAAATGCGAAACAGTTGCACGAACATTGGATGAAGTTTAAACATAAGCTGACCATCAACGTATAAATTTAACCAGTAACCTACATAGCAATAGCATTCATCGACATACAAATTTTTATCAATAATAATTTTTTGAAGCACACAGTAATACATAGCATACTTCAAAACGTAATTTTCATCAAAACGTGACACTCACCAAAACTTTTTTTTGCAAATTTCATTCGTTCAGCAACTTTGATGTTTACCGCTTGACCGCTCAGTGACCACAACGCTATTATGAACTTCATGCTACAGTGATGGATACAACCAAAGTTTCACCAACTACGTTCTAAATATTGGATGAGAGACGTTCAACGATGCAGGTCATTAACAAAGGCTGGTCCCAATACTTGGTAGTCGAAAATTAAACAGGTAAAAATAACAGAAAATCAAAATTTCCGGACGCATCTCGCAACGCGACCCACCACCGCCTCCACCGCGTGGTCCCTCCCCACATTGTCAGCGTCTTGCGCGGGGTCACCTGACCTCGCTGAGGCTTCGTCATTGCCCGGTGACGTCATCAGCTTTGATCTGATTAGTTTGCTGAAAATGAAGTAACAAATATGGAAAGAACGACAACAGCAGCAAACCGTACTAATGGACTGGGGGTTTTTTTTCGTTGAGGCATGTCGATCACTTTTGCCGTAATTGTATTATTTAAAACGCCGTAACACAGTATTCACTCGTCTGTATTTTCGAACACCATGACGGAATTGAATCGATTTCTTTCAGTAATTAAAAATAATAATTCGGCCTATGGCCGACAAACAAACCAGCTGACAGAAGATACGAAACAACAGACCAAGTGTTGTAACTAAATTTTGTCTGAGTGGACCACAACTTTTTTCAGATAAATGATGGCCAAGTTCTATCAAATCGATAGAAAAGAAAAAAATCACAAACACCCCAACACGAAGCAGGGCATTGTATCATAGAATTGAGTTATTAATTATTAAATGGAACTACACTACGGTTTACTTTTGTAAGATTACGAAGATAAACTGGCAAGAAAGCTACTTCAACCTTTCATCTGACACATTACATTCGCTGACTGAATGAAACTTAGTGAACAATGTTTGCCATGCCAGCTGGTGTCGCCTAGAAGCCAAAGAAGAACGAGGTTTATGACCGCTTTCGGGCATTAACTGCTTCGGGCAGATGAGGAATTTTCCTCATGCAGCTAGTCAAGCACAACATATACTAATAAGACTAACACGCATGAAATCGACTTCCTTGTTGAAAAATACAACCGGCTTCTATGTGACATAACTGGGGTTTGTGTGTCATTGAAAAGTTTTACAAATGGGCGAGTTACACGGTTCCGACACATTTTCAAAAACACACTTTCCCCACTGTTTGAATACCTTCTCAATTCTAAACTAAAAAACATTCATCACTTGCCTTCATTTTTCCAAAATTTTATTCATAGAACACAATGCAAAAAACATCGACAGAACTGCCATCAGCGCTAAAGAACAAAATTTAAATAAACAAATGCTTGAATTTAGAATTTCCATACTTTTGACTTCATGTACATTTGGGCCAAATTCAACACTTCAAAGTCCTGAAAACTGATTTCCCAATTTCAATACTTTCAATACCGAGTAGTAACCCTGGAGTTACTTTTTTGAATTCTCGTCATACACGAGGCGGTCATTCTCCGACACTGGTGACAAGGAAAGCACAAAACATGTCGTTGTGCATCACCCAAACACATCACGCTTGCTGCACAACTCACCAGAGTATCCACGGTGAACTTATTTGTCGACTGAGGTGGTGCGACAGCGACACCACGAGGCCACAGAACGCCGAGAACAGGATGTGTTGGCTCCGTTCCTGTGAGGGGGTGGAATATATCACATGCTGGCCGGTCAGTGATTACAACTCAGGGGATCTCAACCTTTGCCTTAGCAAGTACCCCTTCAGCATTCCGACAGAGGAGCATGCACCCATAAAATTTTTTCATGACAAACGATTATATCACGATTAGTCAAAGATCTATTTAACAATAAACATACAATGACTTTTNCAATATGATATTCACTGATGAACGTATAAATATTTGGAAAGAAACCTAAATATATTTTCTGTAAATACATTTTTTCTCTTCTTCCGCTAACCTCAAATGTCCCCCTTCAGATAGGCAAATGTACCCCGGGTTGGGACCTTCTGTTGCAGCTGATACGATTCACTTTAACCCCGCTGCACAGGTCATGGTTATTTTTAAATGATGCAATGAGCGATCTCTAATCTGTCTAATTTTAAACTGTTTCTACGTCATAATCAATAACCACACCCTTGTTCGTGCAACACACGATCTANTGGCAACTGACTACAAACATGAGCCCCATGCCTAGAGTGGGGCGAATAAGCACAGCGATGTGCTCCGCATTCATCGCCCGTAGCATGGGAGGGGGGGTGACGCCAAAGAGCACGGTCAACATTTCCAGACAACAGTTGCTCAAATCTAACACCGTCACATCCAGCTTCTGGAGGATTCCGAGGAAGAAGCCACCTAAGTTGGTTAAATGATGTAGCACATTACGTCTGATTGTTACGTAACAAGGAGATCTGTGATCGCTGCAATCAGAAGCTGCGTCAGAAACATCTTTCCAGGATACGAACTGGTTTTAGTACAAAAATACGCCTTCAACAAAACTTAACAAATTTTTTCGTGACAGACAAATTAANCCCCCCAGATCTCACCCTCAGACCCAAAGCCTCGCACATTCAACATTGTCACTTGCGTCGAACATTAACAAGTAAAACTGAAGCCGTATCATTCTGATGTGAAAAGTGCCCTCAAACAAAACAACACAGTGCTTTTATCTGAAACAAAACATCAGAAGATAGACTCACAGCAGCCGTCATCCCACCGATACAGAAACCATAGACGAGGACGACAGACAGAAGACTCCTCCCCACACTGAACACGGAAGCGAATAAACTTGTCGAAGCTGCGAAGGAAGAGCTCGTGTCATGTTCAGTCGATATATTGCGGACGAATTAAGTCAACGCCTGAGTCCAAAGCACCAGGCGGGAAACAATCTTTACTGTGTTGAAAAAAACTCGGTAATCAATCAACGAAACATGAAACTGAAACGATTTCTTTCACTGCATGAACTTCTCGCCGAATATTGCGAGATGGTGAACTCGTTTCCTGAGCGAAACAAATAAACAAAGCGACTTCGCCAATAGCATGGGAAGTTGCATGGTGAATCTCATGAAATGTTGGCCCGGCTGGTGGTTGGCATGACAACTGCTGCAACATTTCCATGGCTGCTATGGAAACCTCATCCAACTAATTATTCAAAAATAGCATCCATTCTGATGCATGGTGTCTAAGGCACAAACGCTTTTGTATAGTTTTTGCTAACAATCCCGGCTTTTAACTGTCATCATCCATAGCACAAACCAGTCATCCATAGCACAAACCAGTCATCCATGGCACAAACCACTCATGCATAGCACAAACCACTCATCCATAGCACAAACCTGATCCACCGAAAGCGTGCAATTCCATTTGTTCGCAGACGTACATGACAAAGGTGTTCACTTGTGGCAGGAGCCCGAAGAGGAAGATGAGTGGGAGCAACAATGTTATCACTGTGATGTCATAAACACAAGACAATGAAAGGCATCTTAAGCAGTTTCAACAGACAATCACGTATACAACTTACGTGGAATACATTAGCCCTGCTTTGACCACAAGGCGATATGGAAACTACTGTACGGTCACAAACGCAACGAATCGTCCATCTTACATAATGACTACCACATAAAAGACCGTTCAACTTTCCAACGACCCCTCTTTCACTTATCTATCCACCGCAAACCCCAATGATCACCCCCAAATCAAGTCGGTACTTTTTTACCAAATTATGTGCATCAAGCATTGCTTGTCAGACCTTTTCACACTGAACTACACACATACTCGTTTTATTCACCGTTCACAGCGAGACTAGATGCGCTCAATATTATCACATCACAGTAGCTGATTTTCAAACGTAAACAAACATTCAACGAATTAAACCACGCCCACTCACCAAGCATGACGTCACGACCTGCTGCGCAACCGGCGTTGTCAAAAAACGTTACGCCGTATATTGGTATGCCGGGTAGGTTGGCGTTGCTTGCATCGGCGAGAAAGTTGAATAGGAGCAGAAGAGAAGTGCACAGGGCAAAGTAGAATGGACGGCTGTATGCGATCACTCGGTTGTGGCCCTGAAAACATGTACATTGCAAATACCTTCTCGTATTCATCAGATATCGAAGCTCAACGAACACTGACGCTTTCCAGTTAACCGCTGTACCGTGCACTACCTTTGCAGCACTCTACGCAAGCTTCACTTTAGCTGACACCACAAACGGCAAACTGATAAAGCAGTACTAATGGCAGTTCGTCATCAGTAGCAAAAATATACAAACAACGCTATTGACGCGGTATTAATGGTCGCCACGGCAACGTCTGTGAATGATCAAAACAAGCCTTAGCGCACAGATGGCTACAAGAAAATGATCGAGTGAGGAATATGTGACTGACACAAAGCAAGTTGGGGACGCAGCTATCGTAACAAATACACTGTTACAAGCGAAACTAATCTCTGACACGTCACAATTAAAGCCAAGCGTTCCTACATCACCGTAACGTGACAGTGAAGCAGGGAAACATTAACCGAGTGACGTTTCACGACGTTACTTCCTTCACTTACGTGAACCGGTGACGCGGAATCGGGTTGAACGCTACGTATCAGGCTGAATTGTGACGTCGCAATGACGAAACAGAACCAGAAGGTCCACAGGTCGTGGAGCAAGCTTTGGGCCAAGACCTGCACGCCCAGGAATCCCACCAGGGCCACCAGGATGATGGATATGACAGCTTCCATTGGAAACACGTTTCTGGAGATTAAAAAAAAACAGATGTGGCAAAGGATACTTTCGTTGTGTGGGAGTAACGCAGTCTGTTTGGGCGGGACACATGCAACTGTTAAAATATGAACAATAATGGTGATCATGATGATGATCATCTGTTTTTTACGCACCCCCCACCGACTATTCCAGGGCTTCCCAACCTTTTTACGATCCCGTACCACTCGGGCACCCTGTATTGTCAACACGTACAACTTCTTCCATAACAACTATTTTGATCGAATCTTTGTTTATTCAGAAGAGTAATGTATGTTAAGATAACAATAAAAGACCATAACTGAATTTAATACGATATTTTTGTTTGTTTACCTTCCACCAATTGGTCGATGCGTGGCGTAAATTTGCTGACAGTGCATGAAAACTCATAATGTTAGGAAACAATAGGAATAGCAGCTACAGGAATATTTATTTAGAAACTAAGCCAGATACGTAAATTAAAAAGCTGTGAGTCCAGGTTTTTGTGGAAAAAATGGAAGACCTTCGCGTACCACAGGTTGGGAACCACTGGACTGGTGAGTCAAGACTTATTGCGTTGTAAGCAACAACATGACTGCCCTCATGCACAACCACCAGCTTAATGACACGTATGTCATATGTTAGGCATTAAACCTACGCACAATCCAGTCGTCATTGCAGCCATTTGTTCAGCTCTTACATTTTTTTACGCAAACCACATAAAAGTTTTCACAACGACTCGAGCAGTAAGACAAAGCAACCTGTCGAGCAGGTCCATCAGTGCGAGTCGATCGTATTGGATAGTGATTGTCTTGTTTGGGAGGATCTTGACCTTGTAGAAGAACTTCGCTCGAGGGGTGGTTGTCCTCACCGGAAGGTCGAACTGGAACAATGCAGATGAGGATAGTGATCATTATGACCAAACAATGACAAAGAATACACAGCGAACACCACGATAATGCCGGTCAGTATTTTTTTCAACAATGGCAATAATGTGGTGGAAGTGCTTCATCTAAAAGGGCATTTGCCCAAACTTACCCCGGCGGCTTACCGAGTGGAAGTCTTGCTTTTAATGCTTGCAAATATTCTCAAAGATTTGAACATTTCTAAGTGTTCACTTCGTATCCTCTCTCAACCAAACGCATGAATGAACGAACAACAATAATTTGATGCAATTTTAGCAACTGTAATGTTTTTAGGATTCTAAGTCCATGAGGTTGTGGCCAACACAAGCAAACTAAAATTCTGCAGTATAAGTGAATTAAAAATTCACCATGTAAGTAAAGTAAGCCCTATCTGATAAAAAATTGACTCTGCGAAATAGGTCGATCAAAATTAAACTCTTAGCCATAAAAAAACCTGAATCACTGTATCACTTCAGGGAAATTACCTGGGACAAGATCGACAAGGGCGATGTGTCAATTGATGGCGGGCCCATGCGGTGTCCCGTGTCAATGTACGGTGGGCCCATGCGGTGGCCCGTGTCAATGGATCGTCGCAGTGCATCGAAAAAGGACTGTTGCCTGGCAACCGAAGATGCATCGATTTTTCACAAATAAATAAAACAACTGAAATGCATGGCGGCAAAGAAAAGAAGTACAGGTAAAAACATCAAAACAGTTTTTTGCAAATACTATTTGCAAATGAAGTTGTTTCCTGGCAACAACAAACCAAGTCCACTACCACAAATGAATAATGCACATATTTAGCAAGAATTCTGCTATTGAAGTGCTACCACACAGACCATTGAAATAACGTAAACAAACGAAAAAAAACGAGAAACATAACAATCATTTTCCATGCAGCTCAACAATTTACAAGCCGAAGCTTACGGCGTAGCTTCAACTTTGAATCCAGATTGTGGACCGTTCGCTATTTTCGCATCACACACTTATCATTTGCAAATGAAATAGATGATCTACTTACTCTTGCGGTCTCCTCCCACTTCTACGCGAGGAAAGGCGATCTCTGACGCTGTGCAGGTCCTGTCCGAACTCCCACGCAAAACCATTGACGTCACCGAGTTCTGACGTGCTGCGCGGTTCACGGTTCGATGCGCTTGACGAACTGTCCCCCGGAGCTCTGAAACACAACGGGGGTCAACTGCGAAATCTTTCAACCCCGAGGTCCTCGACCTGGCGTCCATGAGTGTGATTTAAAGGGTTAACAAGCGTCGCTCTAACATTTGGAAGAGTTAACAGGCCTTGCAGACATTTCCATCACCACCACAATGATTAACACCTGAATTCAATCATTAATTGCAACATTTCTTGAAGGGTCCGTAAGCTTTATTAGGATGTGCCCAGGGTCCGTGACACACAAATGTTTAAGAAAAGCTGTTCTAGCGCAACAGCTGAGTGCAATGCGTGCGAATTCCGCTGTGGCGGTTATTTTCAAAATGAGTTTCGCTCTTCCGTAAAACTGCACCGGCCATCGGCACCAAACGTATAAGAACTTATCGAGCTCACACAGTGGTTGAGCATTNATGAGTTAAAAAGACATGGTTCGATTCCCGGTCGGGACAGTTAGTGGTCTCGAAAAATGGTACTTGCGGCCATTGGTGTTCCAGTGCAAGGGGACGACCCTGGGGACTGGCCATATGCAGGGGTCGTGGCCTAACGCGGCCGTAATTGCGTAGTCCTTTGCCTCTTCTATCAAAAACACCGTCACTGTTTGAGGAGGATCCCTTTCCAAGTCCCTCCCTCTCAGGCCTAAGAACAACGTCAGGGCTGGATGAACCATAGCGACTGCGACAACCAACAAGGTAATCTCGCAAAGCTGTGGCAGGCTGATTGTAAGTTCAGCACAACGTGAACTGAGCCACTTGGTATGCATTCGAATTTCGTTTCAGAATGTCATGTGAAAACACATAAAGCTGGAGTGACTTCTACTAAATCTGTGTTCATCGCTGAGACATTTCGCTCATTTGTCCGTTTAAGTTTGACGTAGTCGTATTCAATAGTCTATTTTTTCAGACATTATGACCGAATCGCGAATCGACTCAGTTTTTTTTCGGTCATTTCCAAAAAATTTAGTATAAGACCGAAAAAAAAACAGCCCTAAATAAAAGAATTGAAAGGAAATGTAAAAGAATTGAAAAACATTAAGAAACGACGGAGAAAAAATCTTGACAAGAAGTTTACGAAACACTCAAAGCCACGATTTAACAATACAAATATGAAGTATAACCAGAGCGTTACCTGCTGGAGGAGGTCCGGCTTCGAACCCCTACCTCCGGAATCTGGTCCCGGTTCTCAGACAGCTCCCTGGCCACTCCTGGCCCTTCTCGGCTGAAGGTGTAGGTCAACCAGTTGCCAAGCTCATCTGTGGAAGAGAACACATAATGGTTAGGAGGGAGTGTTTTTAGTTGCGATGGAGGAAGGGAGGGGGTGTTCCGGCCAATGGGCTGTGAAATGTTGAGCATGAAACGCATCTGTTTTTCGGAAAGAACGTACCTGTATCATAGCCACAGCGAATTCGAAACGCCAGAAGGCACGTGTTGTAGCAAGAAACAGAACATCCTGTGTGACATCACAGCACAGGATCCGAACCCAAAATAGTTGAATCGTGTAAACGTTCACTGCCAAAAAGCTGTTGCCACACACAAGCTCTTCTGGCAAGCAAAGGCAACTTTACCGTTAAATATCACAGACAAGAGGTTCGCGTGGCAAAGGGCATCCATTTTATACAAATACGTGTTCAAACTGCGGCAATTGCCTTCAGCAACATCGCCTTACGCAACGCTTCAACAGATCTATGCGTTAACCCAGTGTTTTTCAAACGGGGGTTGCCGCTGAACCACAGGGTTCTGGGAGTGGCTGCCAGGGGTTCCGCCAAAACAGACTGAAATTGCCTGGAACGATTCTTATTGCAAACAAAACAGCCACAATAATCGAAAACGTTATTTCATTCGACGTTTCGGCTGATGCGTAAACCATCATCAGGAATAAATGAAAAGCGACAATGCCTGGGACGGTTTCAACAATACTGCTATTTGACGGTATCCTTGACACTATGAATTGCCTTGAAAACTATTTGTCAATTGGTCTGACTGATTGCTCCCTTTGTGTTACGAAACTATGTCATAGGGTTCCATGAGCAACGCAAACATTAGCGGAAGGTTCCGCTGCTGAAAAGAGCTTGAAAACACTGTTTCAACCACTTTAACCACTGCTAACCAGGCAAACGTTCTCAAACTACCAAATTATATCGAAGGAGACTGAAAATATCAGGGTCACAATTGCGTCCCCCATTTACCTTGAAACGTGTGTACAGCGCCCTCCGTCGTGTCAGCGTGATCACGTGCCAGATGTAGCTTTTGATTGGAGTGGGAGAGGGAGGTTGAGGGGGCGTCTTCCTGTCGGCACTCCGTGCTGTCAGTGTGTCTGGAAAAGTATCGGGATCATGATTCTTGCGCAAAGCAACAGTGGAATGCGAAAAGGTGCGGATGACGTAGGCGATGAGTTGCTTGATTGTTGACATTGTAGTTTGCTTTGAAAGTTTCGCTCGATTGTGAGTGAACAATACGTGACGTGTTGAAAGGTTCTTGGTATGCAGGGGGCCGAGGTTCACTTGTGTGAAACGTAACGGAAGGCGAGCAAAAGCTTACGTCATTTCGTCACAGTCGATAGAGTTTGCAAAACAGTTAATAACCAGAATAAAGCCGAACCGGGCATTTACGTACGGCGTGGTGCGAGTCTTTGTTATGGTGGGGGGGAAAGCGAAAGATCAGTCTTCAACGGACGGCAATAATGAGAAAAACTCGCTCAAAAGTACCGGCTACGTTGCAGCAATGACAGCGAAGCATTCACAACAAGTCCTTTCGCAATAGTTAACAGAAGTTGCTGAAAGAAACCACTGCATTCATTGCAGGTAGTGTTCCCGATGACGGGCAGGCGTTAGTGTGACATAAAACGCACTTCCCTCCCCACCCCCACGTAACACAGATAGCAACAAACGATTCAGCACCAACGGGAGCTACCTCCTGGAAGACAGACGCACAAAACGTTTTTCACTCTTTTTATTGTGTGTGAAGGGACATATGCGGCGAGATATCATTCAGCTTGGTACGCACGAGCGGGAATAATGGTACAGAGTTTGAACAAAAACACGGCGGAGATGTTTTCTTTCCACCAAAAGCAAAGACAGCAAAATGACAACCTCCGACGACGCGCGGATCCCTGCGGAACAGCTTCGTCGAGCTTGGCCTGGCCGGCAGGGTGGCGGTGCCGGGAACTGGGGGGGCGTCGAGACAGGACCACCGAGCGACGCGAGAGAGGAGGATCTTCAGCGCTGCGAGAACGAACCGCGGCGACGTGGCGCGTCGTGACGCTGGGGGGACGGAAGTGGTAGGCCCGCGATGGCCGGGCCACGCGCCTCTGCAACGTCAAAGGTCAAAGTTGAAACATGTAAAGTGTGCATCTTAATTACGAGTTTCGTATTCATTCGGGGGGTAAGAAAATTGCTCGTTTGTTTATAACCCTGCGTTTTGATTTCAAGCACTGCGCTCGAGTCGTCACCGTTGCACAGAATTGGGACAAGTCATAATAACAGAGGGATACGTCGTCGCCCTCACACAATTCCGGACAAACTTGCTGGGAGGAAAGTCACTCCAGGCAGGTTTGTTGAAGCCGGAAGTTGGTTTTGTAACTTGAAACATTTTCACGTGAATGCAACGGACCATCACAACCAGTGTTTACGTTTTTTTCTTAAAAAAGTTAGGCGTTTAAGTAAATAAGGTGCACAGGGTGTATGCAAGCAATTTTTACTTTTCGTTGAGCAGCTTCTGACAAACCAGACCTCAAAGGCAATTGTAAGACACAATATCAGTTAAAACGGAACTATATTTTCAGTTAACCGCACTGTCTAAAACTTGACAACTGACCATTTTTGGCTTAAAAAATATGCTGTCCCATAAAAAACACAAAAAAGAAAAAGTTATTTCTGTTGATTCGCAAACACTTCGGTCATTTTGCTCCAACTGGTTTGCGCATCAAGGAAATCATTACTCAACGTTGGTGATGGCCAGCTCAGATGGGAGGATGCAAAACTCAAGCATCATCAAGAAATACTGAAGAAGCTGCTAAAAGAATTTGGACTGTTGATTAACAATCCACAACGAACATAACGGCACAGACGCATATGGGGAGGACATCAACTGAACGACTTCAAACGCTACTAACTCTTTTCGCACATGGCGTGCCACATTTTTACACACCCGTTCTACGCTGGACATGTCGTTGAAGTTTTGCAGGCATTCCTGGTAATTGTCCTCCACGTTCTGTGTCTCCGACTCTTCTGAGCTGCTTCGGCCGTCCATGTTACGACTGTCGATGTAAACAATGACATGACAATGTGCGACGTAGACAATCACATGACAATTGCACAATTTTCGAATTTGAAAGGTCTGCGGGGTTTTCAGCCAATTTGTGATTGTTTGTATTAGTGAATAAAATTAGTCGTTTCATTTTCTAAGAAAAATACTAAGTTGGACGCAGAAACAGTGCATCGAGCTTAGCTTTTGATTCACGCATTAAAGTTTTGAACATCCGTCGCAAATTTGTTCAGCACTAAACAAAATATGATACACCGCATGCACGAATAATAATCTCTACATCAAGCGCTCAGCAACAAGGAGCGAAAATTAACTGTCGATGAGAATTTAGAAAGCGCCTGTTCGCACGTAGCAATTTTTGCCAAAACAAACCTAAACAATATTATCAAACGCAGTAGCGTAGTAGCACCAAAAATTTGAGGGGCCAGCTATTTTGACTGCAAGCATCAGTGTTTTGTTTGGGTCGCCACCTTTTGAAGCACAAAACGACAAGATACGCTAGAACAGGGGTGTGCAACCCCTGGCACGCGTGCCGAAAGTGGCACACGAGCACTTCTGTCCGGCACGTGTACGAGGCCTCGGAAACGAGATCCTCCCCACCTTCAGATGAAAAAGTTAATAACTTACAAGTCGCAATATTATCTGATGAAACCCGGCGCCCGTTTATTCATTTTCGTTTGTTAACAATCCCTTATTTAATTTAACCTTTTATGTGCTTTTGACGCCAAATGAGAGCCGTATCAGCCGCACTCCATACCCCCCAATCAGGGGGGCACGCTGCCACAGGGGCCCAAAATTCAGACCCTTCACCACAATTTTCGGTTGGCACGCAGAAGAACTTTGTCGTCGATTTAGTCGATTTCGGCGCGAAAACCGAAAAAGGTTGCCCGCCCCTGTTCTAGAAATTTGAAGCGACTGGCCTCCTTGTCCCCCTGGCTATGCCTGTTACGAAGCGCTTGTTCCTTCGATTCACTCGGCAGTTGTAACATCAGAATTAAAAACACAAACAAGAACTCTTTGCGAGTCATTAATGGAAACAAAGAAGATTGTTTGACGCAATAAACGAAACATGACCAACAATTCACACAAGCTGCGAAACGAAGCGTGAAAATGTGCGACGCTAAAATTTTCGACCACGAGCCAAGTTCAAGCTCACCTTTGTTTACGAGGTTTTTGTGACGACGCTTTGATGGAGACCTTCTTATGTCTGTTCACCTGAACAAAGAACGAAAACAGAAACACACTCATGAGCAAGAAACAGTCGCAGGAGGTGAAAGGCCGGCTTCATCAGCGCACAACGATTCATGAAACGCGGGCATGCTGGGCACAAAGCGAGATTTCCAGTCTGCGTGAACATCTGAACCGACACACGTTTCCCTCTCATTGGTCAACATCAGCAGCATTCACTGCATCAGTGGTTTTCAAAGGGTACAAATGGGGGTACGCATACCGGCTCCAAAGGCTACAAATGGGGGTACGCATACCGGCTCCAAAGGGTACACGAAGAAGTTCTATGACATCCAGCCAAAAACTGCATCAGGCTTTCAGACGCTGTCGTGAAAATCTTCACTTTCAGGTCGTGCGGAACAGCGTTAAAAGTAAAAAACGATGCTTTGCTTTTTCTGAACTAAATATTTGCAAATATAAAAACTACTGTTTGCGAATGAATTTTACTTGGTCGGTAGTTGATGGTACGGATGAAGACAAAACAAGCACAAAACGCAAACGTCACATGACGCTAAACCAATCAGGGGTGACCTCATACGTCACAACTTACGTCAGCGTTCCTGTCGGGGTCAGCAGGGGACGAAGGTTCAGGTAAACCTGAGAATGAAATGAAACAAATGATTGAAGTTTTGTTTCAAAAAGATTATCAGGTACCTCGTGAACATTCGAGACCATGAAATTGTTGAAAAATTTCATTTTCATTGTCGGCACAAAGAAAGAAAGCCTATCCCGTCTAAACATGATTCTGGGTGAAAACGTAATACGCGACATTCTTCATTTCCTTTCAAATACATTGGTTAATCGCCATTTTCTACGATTGCAGCGATTCTATTGTCCACAGGCGACCACACAAACCCATATCCGTTACTACGCTTGGTGCGAATCCTTATCCGTTCCAATATTTCACATTTTTCGGGCCGAACGCGCCATAAGGCCACCAACGGGCCCTAAAGGTGCACCGCGAGGAACCACAAGTCACGCGGCAGGGGCCTATTTTCTGGGCCAACCTGCTCCTGGAAGGACAAATTGCACAGACCTGACAGCAGCGGCACACTGGACCCGTCACGTTCACTGGGTCGACTCTGACGCATTGAGCTTATAAACTTAAGCACTTCGTCTTCACCTTCGTCAGACGACGTGGAATCCTGGCAGGTTTTGTACGAACGGACTTGCAAGTCGACGCCCGCAAGGTGGTGATCTACGCAGAGACAACAAAACGCTGATTGGCCAGAAAAACGCGCGATAGGAAAAATTATGTATGTGGACACAGCACAACCACCAGATGTCAGCAGATCATCTTTTGTTGCGTTATCAAAAACTGTTGTGCGATTGCGCAAGCCATACATTTCGCGCATGGGTGAGTTATTCAGACTTTTAGGAGGACTGCAATTCGTTTAGCCGTTGACTACGGTTTCTGTAAATTCAAAACCGCTCATTTGCTTTTCACAAGTTTCCACTGACTCGACAAGTTTGGAGCATTCATTTCGAACCGGAACCAGCACAACAGTTGCTGCAAGAACCGATCGGGTTTCGCCAGTTTGACCAAAAACATCATGAGCTTGCGTCAGGATTAAGCAACTTTGTCTGCGACAGGCCAGAAAATACGAAAGCAAAGCCTGCCTGGCAAGTGAACACTGTTAAGAGATCAGCGGAAAATCTGCACAGTAGCGGCGCATCGCAAATATTCATGCATCGCAAATATTCATGCATCGCAAATATTCATGCATCGCAAATATTCATTCACTGCGCATACTCAGACCGAAAATAACGACATCGAGGTGCTTGTTGCGGCAGTAAGTCGCTGTAGCGAAAAAGCGCCAACTCACTCCTCTTCCTCCTGCTGCTCCCGCCCTCGCACTGCGCAGATGGGGAGGACTCCTGGATGAAGTCGTTCACAGTGATCTTGCGACTCGACCTCCTGTCAGGGACTCTCAGCTTACTTGGAGGAAGCTTCTTGGACGCGGAACTCTTCCCTACACCGCACACAGGAAGAGTCGTGACGTGAAACAGAGCGTTACGTCACTTCCTGACGCAGTGGACACGTCACGCGACCAGAAACCGGCAACGACCAGACTAAGTTTTGTGCGATCGACAATTCAGAGCAATTTAAGTGGGAAACGAACCCCAAACAAATTTTACACTTTTTTTCTTCTTTAGCCTTTACGTTGTGAATATCAAACCTATCGCTACGCGATGAGGATAAAATCTACAAATGAACCACAACTGCTGGACCTGATGCTGTTTATCTTTGTTTTCAACGCGCAACACTTTTCCACCCACCTTTAGTTTTTCTCGCTGTTGAAGTTTGGTCAGACGTTGTCTTTGAGATTTTTTTCTTTTCCGGTATTCTGGCAGCAAACAAATGAGCACAGATGCAGTGTCTGTGTCGCCGACAACAACACGCAAGAAGGTGCAAACAACACGGCGGAAAAATTCTTATCAAACATGATGACGGATCAGTTACAAAAGCACAAAAATACAACTTGCGGAAAAATTTGAAGCTATGTTCTTTTATAGATATAGGACGACCTGTTCCAGAACAAGGCACAACTTGTTTTTGCAGCAGAGTTTCAAAAACCTCTAGTCCCAAAGCATCCAATCCCAACGAAAAATCAACACACTGTTTAAAACGCTTACGGTGGGGCGATGCCACAAGAGGGGGGGACAAGGGGGGCCTCGGAGTTCTGGTGATCTGATCCGGAGCAGACGGATGCACAGGTCGCGCTTGACGTCATAGAAGCGATGCTTTGGTTGTCAGCCTGTCCAGCGGAAGTGGCTGGTTCGTTGGAGCTCTGCGGTGCGACACGAAAGCCAATGAGAGGGCGGTTACGAGGGTCAAGGGTCACGGAATGACACGCTCTGTTGAACGAAGCGCCCGCTCAACAACCTCGTGTGCAAAATACTCGTTAAGTTTCGTTTCGATGAATGGCAACGTGGTGCGAGTATAAAGGATGAAAAAAGAGATGGAGCTGGAGGTTGGAAGTTCGAACCCCACGCTCGCCTGTTGCGTACCAAAGGGACGCGAAGATTTAACGTGACGGGTGTTTTTTGCAAAACACACCATTTTCACAAAACGATTATCACCACATGATTTTTTAAAAACGACTATCACGACATGATTTTTCGCGAAACGTCTATCACGGCATGAAAGAACACAAGTGATGAGGATCACGACTCGGAACTCTTTACCACGGTTTTCTCAATACGGCGAAATTTCCATATCGGTAATAATATTGGAAGCAGTTGGAAAAAAGAAAAGAGTCAAGCAATAAAGTCGATGAGGAATGGTTGATTGTCGCGATTCTATCAACACCTCGGAATCATGTCGTGAACTATCTTTATTACTTGACAGCAGCCGAACAACATTCACTCATAGCCAGCACTGACCTTGTCCTTCATTGTCGCTGTTGTTTCTTTGCTGCGAACACGAAATCGATGATGAGACGTCAACGCACAAGAACGTGCAACAAAATGCTACTTTTTCTATCACACATCGGATTAGACACGAGAGCCGAACACATGAAAGCGACGGCTTTTCCTTCTTACACGCACAGCGACAACAATGCTTGGCGCGTCACGGTTGGAAAGCGGGAAATTTAACGAGAATAGTGGAAGGCGGGAAACACTTGTCTTGGTTTGAAAACGAAACAAATAGTTTCTTCGGTCTCAAGCGACGTGTTTCTTGGGAACTGTGTCTAAAACACATCCAATCACATCTTGTCAATCGATCACGTGGTCACCCAAACTACATTCAAAGCATTCGAACAAGTGTCAACGAAACTGGGAAGTAAGTTGCTCAACAAGGGTCCAAATCGGTCGCCAGGGGGCAAATCAGGACCAAACCAAAGCAGGCCACAGGGACAAAATCTCACCGTAGCGGAAGTGAATCTCCTGCGCCAGTAGTGGCCGGTAACGAGCTTGATCGTTTCGTCATTTCCTTTGACGCGCTTCCGGCTCCGTTTGCCTGAAATAACATTCAAATATAGTTGAAGGACGACCGACAAGTGTCAAGTCTATGCAATGGTTCTGCATAAACACATAAGGTGATCAACACACCTTGGAGTTATGTGAAATACCCGCGCCTAGAATGTGTTTAAACCAGGACAGTGTAGCTGGAGCCCAAATTTCAGGCTTCAGCCCGGGGTATCTAATAATTTCGGCTCCGGCTCCAAAATCATTGGGTCCGTTGGAAGCTGAAAATCGTCGTTTGATTCGCACAAGTCTCTCGGCCCACAAACTATGTCTGTGTAACGGGAACCTAAATTTCATAATCTGGCTCCAGCATCTAAAAATTTTTGGCTCCAACCATCCAAAACTGCCTGCGCACCTGCACTACAGCACCAGGTTTAAACCAATATTAGTAACATGGCAGCAAATGGGAATGGTCGACGATGACCTCGCACAGGTTGACGTCAACGATGACATCACTCACCTCGACGTCACGAGCGTGAAAAACCTCGACAGTGGCTGTTGAGAAGCTCCGCTTGTGATCAGGGGCCAGTGGGTCATGCTTGGGGGCGTTCCGTTTGCGGGTCTCTTCTTTGGGGGTAGCGGCACCATCGACGCCAGAAAACATGGCGTCTCCAGTGGCCAGCGTGGCTGGGGAGGAATTACGTCATGAATGATAAACATGTTTCATCGAGCAACAAAAGTTGTAAAAATCTTCACTTGCAACAATTGGACAAAATCACCCGTCTTTAGAAAGAAACGACGTACAGTAACCCGATAAAATGAAAACTTACAACTTTCAGCTTCCTTCCCGCCAGCAGATGGCCGGTTTGTTTTCGGGGCATAATTTTTATGTCGAGATCTATTCCTGAATCCCGCTTTCCGCTGCATCAGACACTGAGGCTGTTGATCGTCTGTGAACCGGTTGGAAACGACAACAATTAGATAGAAAATGGGAGGGAACACAATTCAAATAAACCCTCATGTATCGCATGGCAAAGATATGCGCACCATTCGGTGGTAGCAGTCAACTGCTTTCAGTGCATGCAGGGGGTATTTTCAAGTCATTACTCAAACAACCAACAACCGCAAAGCAATTTGCAAAATCGGCAAGCTCGTATTGTGTATCCTCTCGTGCATAAATATGACGACGTGGTCCTATCACGGTTTCGGGGGAACACCCCAATGAACGTGCCATGCATTCAAACGTCACTGCATAAAAAAATTAATAGAAAGACATCTCTTTTCGTAAATTTTTAACAGAAGAGAATGACGTGAATTCACGATATCGACCACAGCCATGTATTTGCGTCCGCTGGACACACCAGTATGCAACCAGTGGGCGCACCAGCATGCGATACAAGTAAGCCAACCCATAAACTCGGCATAATATTTGATTTAGAGACTGTTTTCTAAATCAGTACATTCCATTACATAATTCATATTTTGAAGACGAACTGATTCGTTGGATAGGACGCTGATTCTATCACACGTTTCCTATTGCACAGCCAGTGCCTGCTGATTGTGACGTTTCGCTAGAATCGGGAATAATACAGAAAACCCCCGTCATTGCACAAAGGGGTTAGTACTGAGCCTGCACTCATACCCTATCAGAATGGACAAATCTTGGCCGAACAGCCCCAAAACACAACCCTAAATATCATTTAATAAGCCCAAAAACCTGGCTTGTTTCAGACGCCGAAGCGAAATGCGAATGACAACAGCAGGAATGCAAGGAAAGTTATATTCACCAACGTATACGTCATTCCAACAAAAATAAGCAAATCTGTTACAGCGCGCACGCTATCGCGGGTTCTTGTGATGAAATAATCACTTTCGCTTGCGATGATGAGAAACCCTTTCAGAAAATGATGGCATCACAGAATAAACAGTATACCTGGCGTCGTTGAAGTCGGCCGTTGTGACGCAGGCTCCAGCTCATCAGCTGATGACGTTGAGGAGCTCTGAAAAAATACAGTTGAACTAAAAAATAGAGAAACAAACGTAGGTGGTGACGCAGTAAATTTAGCGCCATGTGACTCTTCCCCAACTTCACTGCATAATGTTCCATTATATTATTGTAACCATAAGACTTTGTCAGCTGGGAAAGGATTCCTTTGGATGGACAGTCATGAAACGCACTGCAGCCATAAAACATACGTTTCGAGAATGTGACCAAAGCAAACTCCCTCCAAGTGAGACAGTCTCGCAGCTGCAGAAAATAAGAGCATTATTGATCAACACTACTGTGACGGGACAAAAGAAACAATCGCAGGGAGGTGTGGCTGAAACGAGCGACACGGACGTTTTCATCATACGACATCTCCTAACCACAGCATTAGGTCAATGCGCAAAACATGACAAATGATGTGTATGGCTTATTTAGCCAATCAGCGATCCATCCTGGCAACTCACGCCTTGTGGTTGGCCCTTCATGGGCACGTGACCATCGCTTTCGCTGCTGGACGCGTCCGGTAGACTGTAACAAACGTCAAGAGCCACTTTTCCTTTCCTCCTCCGAGGCTTACGCTGAGCAGTGGAAATTTCCGTTTCCTGAGATGTCGAAGGTTTCTGGTGCCTGGCATCAGCAATAGCGTGGACATCGGCTTGCGCTGAATAACATGAGGAAAAAAACTTGCCAATCAGCCGTTGCAACGTCGGTAGCGGGCGCACTTTGGCAGGAACAACCAGTACTGCCACCTAGCGTCAAACCTCGTGGAACTTACTTTGTTTATCTTTTTCATCTTCTGTTGGCGAAAATGGATCCAAATCCATGAAACCCTGAATTGCGAATGCAAGTAGCAGTAAAGAAAACAAGGCTAGTGAGATTGCATTGCAGCAGTTAATGAAGGGTTATTAAAAAGAACTAGAACCAGGCATTTCGTTTGCAGACGACCGACCAGTAGTTTAAGCAATGGTGTAAAATATGAACAAATATGAATAAAAGGATTGCGTCGCAAGACACGTTAGAATTTAAAATCCATTGTTTATTGTTAGCGAACAACGACTTTACATTCAAAATATTCAAATCTAGCAGCATCAAGTGCTGGGTAATGATGAATTGGATTGAACAGATAAATATTTTCAACTGAACAAAGCGGAATATATTCAAAAGCAAACACACTTGTCTCGATAGTTCCTCCCACAGTTGCATGTGTCCGGCATCTGTGCAAGGCTCGACTGGTTCCTGTTTCTCATGGACGGAGTTGGTGCTGGAGAGAAAAATTCACTTCGAAACTCACTAAACTCAAAGGACTCCAGGTACGCTGTCAACTGATACATGACGCCGCATACGGCGACAACGCGATGGCCTTTAAAATATGGCACCATGCCTTTGCGTTGCAGTGGTTGGCCTTTTACGCTCAGAATTGACAATGCAATGATGTGCTATTTGATACAAAAGCTTTTTTTATTATTATTCCGTATCCTTTTGCTTTCTTATTATTACAGTACATATCTTAATAAAGTCTATTGCTAAGCGCAACGTCTTCACTCCCACACGCACCACAGTAGACTCCAGCATACATGGAAGTAGCAGCGAATACGCAGATGCTGAACTAACACGAAGATGGATATGTGGCGCCAATAGAAAAACAAAATATACGCTTAAAATCGCGCTAATATGATTACTTAAAATGCAAGCATATATATGTGGTAAAAGCATGTGCATGATAAATTTGGAGAAATCAGAGCACAAAAAAATTCTCGTGAGAAAAACACCAATCGAAGTGAAAATAACATTTCGACAGAAAAAGGGTAGTCATCAAGCAAAATGAGTAGAACTTAGCGTTAAAGCCTTTTATACAAAATCCTTTCCGATACAGAATGGCATAGTTTCATAGCAGCAATGTCGGACCATTTTGCCCTTCCCACAGGATGGCTCATGCGAAAAAACGAACAAATCTTTAAGAAAACTAAGCGGCATACGACATAAAATACACAACCCTATACAACATATGACAAACAGCACAAAAGAACACTTTTCCTGACAGACTATCACGTGAAAGGTCTTTTAAGTTTACCACAGCCATGCGTCATACCTTGCATCACCAGCTTCCACATCCTCAGAATCAAACCTTACATGGCCTTCAGCCGCTGTAGTCTGCCCTTCAGTTTTGCCAGATTCTGTTCAAATCAATAAACGACGGAGTTAAACTAAATGAACTATCTCAAACAAGGTTTAAGGTAAACATAGGGGAACACGTCTTGACAGAACAACAACTCTTTAAGAGAAAGAAACGTCGGTTAGTTAAATGCTTTACGAAAGCAAATGTGAGAGCAACGAATTTTACACTTGCCAAGCATGAAAAGGCGGAAGCTGAAAATTATTATTACGATGTCCTTAAATAAAAATAAGGAGAGCCTTTGCCTCTCATACAATGGTCATAGCACAAGCAAACAAATGACAGTTTAAGGCACAACTCCTAAAAGAGTTTCCCTATGAAGCAATGAGCATCGTCAAATATTTCTCATACATCAATTAATACAACGTATGCGATACATAGATCAGTAATACCTGGCAAATGATCAGACCTCTTTTGCATCTGTTCACCCTCATCAAAAGTTTTATGAAGGTAAGCGTTGATCAACTTGATTGCTACCATGATGATGATCAACACTGCACTGTAAATGATTGTGATTGTCCATGTTATTGATGTGCTCTGTAACAAGTATTAGTATCAAGTGTTGTGCTTAAACAGGTAAATCGAAAACTTCCACTTAGTTTTGCATTGCATCTAAAACAGGGGTGTGCAACCTGTGGGCCGCGGGGCCGAAAGTGGCCTGGGCACTGAAATTTAGTGGCCCGTGGAAACATCCGGACTTTAGAGATGTATTGCCAATCTTCCAAGGGTAGTCAGCGAGTTGTCTCGCTGAAAAAAAACAAATTAATTATGAATAAGCATGGTTTACTTGAATTTATATACGGCCAACAAAAACCTTTTTTGCACAAAGTCGATTCATCAAAATAAAATAAAAACAACTGCCTACAAAACACCACCTGACCCAGAGCAGTTGAAAAACCTGAAACCCTTTGACAACAACACAACATCTTATAAGATGCTGTAACATCACAAACAGGTTCAGACACAATTTTATATTGTTGCGATCGGAAATCCTGAGCGGCATGTGCGCAAAGCTTCGCACTGTGGCAGCAAGCAACATTAGAGTTCACATGCCATGATCACTCTATTATTGCTTGTTCGCGCCACATATGTATGGTGTTGTTCTTCAGGCACATCCCGTTCGTGGTGAATTACACATTTAACGCAACACCACCGGAGAGGTTTCAACAATATATACATTGCCTCTTATTTTCCATGGAAACATTTTGATAATTCAATATATCTTGTGATTGAAATAGAGTGATGTGAAGTTTGTCAATGAAATGAACATAAAATTCGTTTATGAAAAGCAAGGCACATATTCTATGGTACTTTCACAGCAGCAGAGTTCAACAGGGTTTCCACAAAGGGTTCAAATGTAAACCAATCACACCATATCAACATACATGTGCCAAAATTCAAGAGAAAATGAATGAGGCATGCTATGTATAGCATGTTAAGCCAGAAGAGCAGACCCTAATTGGTAAATATGCATATATGGGAACTTTGGATAAACAAACTGGGTAGAGTTTGAGCTACTCAATCATTTTGTAACTACCCTACTTTTTATAAATGTAATAGCATAAATAAACATGCTTACACAGAATAGTACATGGAAAATTCTATATATTTTACTATCCTTCTCTTTTCCTTCAATTATAATATAATTGTGCATTATATGATCTTGTGTTTGATCCATAAAAAGTTCAAGACATTTTTTACCAGCAACACTCAAGTCAAAATTGCATCACAATGATGCCACTTCTAATGATACGTACTGCTGATTACCATAACAGACTGCTGAAATTTGTTCAACGATGGAAAGATGTGAGTCACAGTTTCTACAATAGGCAGGAATGGAGCAAAACCACATCAACAAAACAACATCAGCACCTTATGCAAATGTCAAAATTACAAAATTTACAACGTAATGTCAATATGGGTGGTCACAATTTTCCAAAATCTCAATTCCCAGTCATAGCAATACTGCCAACTGCTAGGCTTCTCTCTAAGCATGTCAGATAACCTGCCCATATTTCATTCCAAACTGTTTCAACACAAGCTGATTTCAAGACTCTCTAAAGCTGGGATTGGGAATCTATTTACAATAAAAGGATGCATGAATTGCATAATATTGCTGATGGCATGCACAAATTATTTAATTATATCTTAACACGTTCAGTGCCAGTGTATGAATATAACATACCTAGAAATCCTGCATTAGCCAGCTATTTTCGCACCACTTTGCAAATCTCAACTCACCAGTCGATTGTGCTAGAGAGCTGTTGAAACCCTCAAAATTTGCAGCAAATTTTCTTGTTTGCAATGAAAAAAATTTGGTTTTGGGTTTCTGGATTTTTGTGGGTGACATTCATAAGTGGAGTAAGTTTTTGGCCGTTTTGGCTTAGATTACCTGTCCCTAGGCCTAACCGCGGGAGGGAAGTACTTCATTCAAGTTTTTATTGGTAACTAGGCTAGCATCCATGTCTTTTGAGCCTTTGGCAGGCTTTCTAGCATTTCTGGGTCAAAAGTTATGGGCTAAAAACAACAAATTAATTAATTATCTGATTAGGGGATTAATTAGGGAGAAACACATTGACAACAACTCAAAAGATGCCCTAACATGACAAGCAGCTTCAGGCACAAATTACATGGTCTCTGATTTTCCATGAAAACATTCTGATGATTCAATATACCTTGTGATTGAAATAGAGCAATGTGAAGTTTGTCAATGAAATCCATTATCTAGCTCAATAGCTGTTGAAATCCTCTAAAGATGTGGAAAGTCTTCTAGTTTATATATATTTTTTAAAATTGAGATTGTATTTTAGTTTTTGGGGGTGATGTCATAATGGGAGTAGATTTATGAATTTTTGGCGATGGTTATTGGGCTCTTAGCCCCAACTGCATAAGTCAATTTTTTGACTAAAGTTTTTAGTAGAAACTAGGCTATAATACAAATCTTTACAGTCTTTGAATGGCCATCTAGCATTTCTGGTTCAAACGTTATGGCGAAAACACCAAAAGTTGGTGAAAAATCAAATATCTACCCTAATTATGACGTCACACACAAAAAAAACAAATCCAAAACTTCCAGTTTTTTTTCAATTCTGAACTAGAAGACTTTTTGCATCTTCAGAGGGTTTGAAAAGTCTTGAGCAAGATAACTTAATTGGCTGGTGAGTTATGGTGGTGCAAAGTGATGCAGGAAAAGTAGCGCAAATAGCAAGTATTATGAATATATCGTACACCAGCACCAAATGTGCTAAGTCTAATGTGTCATGTGTGGGACTGAAGACATTATACACTGCAACACAATATGATTGCTTGGATTGAATTCAGTGGATCTCAACATGTTGGATTAAAAGATTAACTTCACTACCAGCAAAGGTCTTTGCAAATTCATCTTACTTATTTAAACTAACAATTTCACAAACATTGTTGTTCCTTAAGCTACGGTTTTGCATGAACACAATGCATATTCCACTGTTCTATAAATTTAAAGTCTGCAGAATCACCTCAAACGTCTTGGCAAACTTAGATGATTAGGTCCACAGACTCAAGTTTAGAATGACTAATTTCAGCTTGTGCATCCAGAGCCTGAAAACTTTAAAGGGTTTTTATCTTTGTTTTTGAACGTCAAGACTAGGCAACCTAGTCAGTCTGTTGTGTATTAATATCACAGAATTAGGTAGGTCTTGTGCTAATAATATGAAAACGTAAACCTGTTTCAACACTCATAAACAGGCATGCAACACAGTTGTGTAGTCCAGCGAGCCAAGCAAGCTTCACAAAAAAACTGCTTGATTAACTTCATGTGTATGCAAACACACATGAAAATCTGCACAGCACTTTGGTGCATTTCCATAAAGAAATTTATTTTGAAATTTGTTCTAGTGCTACATGCAAAAATGACAAGCTCACCTGATAAATGACATAAGGCAGGCAGAGAAGTAGCAGCCAAGTATACAAATGAAAAATGTTTGCAAAACTACTATGGTTGGAATCATAGTACCATCCTCCAGATATTGTGGGCCATATGCCCTGTTGAGCAAACTTCATCACATTGCTTTTCATATTTGTGCTTACATGTTTCTTATGAACCACACAATTAACCTAAAAGACTTGCAACATCTGGCACACCTTAAAGACCATAACTAATATCTACAAAAAGTATGCCATTTTCTCTGAAAAACCATTTAACCTTTAAAAAAAAAAACAATGGGAACTAAAACGTATAACTAAGAAGTGCATACATGAAATAGTTTACACCCAATTCTGTTGATTTAACATTTTGAAAGTTTACTAAATTAATACATAAAATCAAAACTTAACTTAAACACAATATATACAATGCATAGAAAGCAAGATTATCAACAAGCCTATGAGCTTTGTGAAAGCAAAATATGTTCCACATAAAGAAAGAAACAAGCCATGAAAATTTGGTTAAAATCACCAAATGAAATTCGTCAGATCACCCAAACCATGTTCTAACCCATGTCAACTCTTTTACTGAATATGAAACAAAAACACTGAACCCATTGATTTCAACTGGCAGCAGACTTTTAGTCTTCCATTGCAAATTTCTCAAAATTGGAAACAGTTGAAACTTTGTTTTTTTTCATAAAGTAGTAACTAAAAGTGGATGTGGGCTAATAATATACACCAGTGGTGGGGAACCTATTTTGATATCACGGACTGCATAAATTGTGGATTATCACTGGCAGGCCGCAAATAACATTCTACCTTTATCTTACTATGAGGTATAGAGGCTTCATATGACATACTATCTTTAGGAATAGAGGCTTGTACCTGCTTATCATGAAACTTTGTTCTGACGTGATCTTGTACTCTAATGTGGGGAACGAAAATTCTAATGCAGGCCATATCAAATGTCTACACAGCCGCAGGTTCTCCATCCCTGATATACACACTTGCTATAAACCATCAGGGGATGATGGCCAAAAAAATCAAAATATCACTCCCTGATGATCCTGATTTTAAAACACATTATGAAATGTGCATTTTAGCTGACAGAAGCCCTTAACATTTGCATTTTATGAGGAACATTTGCATTTTATGAGTAATAACCAGAGTTTTTATAATGGGAAATGATTAAGAAGATTTCCTTCCAAGCGATTTGGATGTAGTAGGCTATAGGTTGCATTAACCAAGGATGTATTAACTGGTGTCTACTGCATGTTTGCAAACCTTTAGTGTCCAGCCTTACTGGAATTAAAGCTCTTCTTTGACAAGTACTGTTGTGTGACAAGCAAAAATGTCCCACATGACAACAAAATATATTATCTATTCACATGCCACTTTTGGCGTTCCAAATGAAAGATAAGACTTGCCTCATTGTAAAATTGTTTTGTGTATGAAAATTTAATAGAGAAACTCATAAACAAGAGTGCTCAATTCCACTAAATATGTTCACCACTGCGAATTATACATGTACGTCACATGCTGCATGTGTATGGCAACAATGAAGTTCATCTGATAAAATCATCAAAGTTGCTTATACCAGAGGCAGGTTACCCTTGGCTGTACAAAGTCAATGTATTTGCGCAGCACGAACAGCCAACAAAAAAGCAAAATCTACAAAATCACTTTTCTGAATCAGTTCTTGTTTTATGTAACTTTTTTTGAAACAAAACTTGAATTCAAGTGTTTAATAGCTATTTGATTCAGATTTTTCACTTTTACAAAATTGCGTCTGAAAAAGTTTAGATGCAAGCTTGGTGCAGTCAGCCAAAAACATAACACTACCTTGGCTATAAATATTGTTATTGAATCTTCTTTAAAAGTTTTAACACCAATTTTCTCTAAAACCATCAAGTCAAATGAATGCTAAATCCAGGTCTGCAGCTCAAATTGAAATTTAAGAGCCAGAGCTCAGTTTAAACTTTGAGCCAGAGATGGAACGAAGGCTACGTGAGTAAGAGGTAGCCCAGCTATGGGTCCCTTCCGAGATACTAATGGTTTTGCCAAATTGACTGAAAGCTAGAATTACCTTATCAAAAATAGTGCTCTTCATAGCACATTAAATGTGATTGTTGCATCAGACTGCAAAAATGGATCTGTAAGTCTTTGATTTTTCCGTTGTTTAATCATCGCTGAGGCTATAACATCATAGCTGGACAAGTGTAGTGTTATTTGTAGGAGTAAGGGGTAGGCAAACTGTCAGTGGAAATCAGAATAAATGAAAACACAATGGCAAAATAGCTGATTAATGTAAACATGAATATCGCTGTGTCACATAGGATTGGTGAAGGACCATGGCAGTCACCTAGTCCAGTGTGGTCCAACTACAGGCCCACGGGCTGCATGTGGTCTGCCACAGAATTTCAGGGGTTCGCGGAAGCATTCAGGAAAAATCTTCAAATCTGAAATTTGTTGAAAAGCATGTAAGGTTCCATTTGTCTCACTGAATTGATTGCTATGGATAATGTGCATTTGCACAAGAACAATGAATAATAACTTTTCTGTGTGCCATTTTATTTTATTTATTTCGTGATCAAATTAGACGGTATAGCCTGCTGCTAACCCTTTGTGGGGGCACTGAAAAAAACACAGATTATCCAGATAGGTGCTTGAAGAGCACATCTGGCTCAATGAAGTTAGTACCAACAAATAAATCTGTCTATCTATCCACTAAACGCAGCCATCTCAAAGTGGTCCGCGAGCCAAATCAGTTGCCCATCCTTGCAATTTAGGTAATTTTAGTTAAAACAAGCATAACACCTTTTAATAAAAATGTGCAATATTAACGGTGTTATAAACTGCCACACAGCTTCTGGAAGTTAGTCAGCAAAATGTGTGAGAGTACATTCACTATGATGAAGCAATCAATTCTGAAAACAGCGAACGGGAGGCGAAACAGTCTATGATAGTATCAGAGAAGCCTCTGCTACGGCCATCCCACCAATACAGATTTGTAATAAATTTCTATTTGCTATTGTTTCAATGACCCACTCACATTCAATGAGGCATTTACATGTCTTCCCTTTTTTAGTTTTAACTGCTGTGAATCTATTGTTTTATACGCTACATCACTTTATTGGAAGTGGCCCTTGAGTTGTTGCGTTTTTGTAAAATGGCCCGTAGGTCAGAAGTAGTTGGACAACGCTGATCTAGTCAACCAACCCTGTAGTGTAGTGTTTTAAGAAGAACTAAACTATAATCAGTAAGTATATATATAATATCCATGGACAGCTTTTGTAGCTATGCAATCACACTATTAGCATTGAGTATGTGTCAGATGAGATATCACTGCAGGCCTAAGCATTAAATGCATGGCATGCCATTGTAAAGCAAGATTTTTCATGAGGAACCATTAGGCTTTCTAGAAAGGTTTACTGGATTGCTGGAAAAGTTTACTGGGAACCATTACATTTATTATCTTAACATGAAAGGTAAGTTGCAACTAATTCTTAGCATACAAGCATTGCTTTGCATGGCAGTACATTTTCAGGAGGCTATAGAAATGCCATTTAAACAAATGTGATTTTCATCTGTGAAAACAAATTTATGTTTTCAGCATGGTAATCGGTTTACTTTCTCCTAAGCTTTGCAGGTTAAAATTGTGCTTAACTTTGCCATTCATCACTGCTTATTATGAGGGCAAAATATAAGAAATCAAAAGTTTTCAGCTATTTTGAGAAAGCCAATGCTGAATTTCTTGTTCAAAGTCATGCCATTTCTGTAAGCAAACAGCTTTTAAACACATCCTGTCATTTGTGGTAATGCAAATTCGTGCACGTTAGAAAGAACACATCAGAGAAGCATAATCAACGATGAATTGTGTTTTGTGCTCTTTGCATGGATTGTCTAGGCCTGGGGTCACCAACACGGTGCCCGCGGGCACCAGGGTCACCTGTAAGCACTACGTTGGTTGCCCGCAGGTTGTTTTGAAAATAGCATTAAGATGATGAATATCATCACATATATTAACATAATATGCAAATTGAACAAAATTTTTATTTCAGAAGTGTGCATCAAACTGGTAGCCCTTCGCGTTACTCGGTACCCAAGAAGTAGCTCTCAGTTACATAAAGGTTGGTGACTCCTGGTCTAAGCAGATCTGTTAGCTGGCATCACCAAGACTGCAACAGGCGAAGCATGCAACAAGTGCAAAACACTTGGCCGAGTGGAACTGGGCTGTGTCAAAATGCTCAGACACAAATACAGTTTTCCAAGCAGACGTTTTCTTGATTGTGGTCATATTAATAACAAAAAGTCACCAGGCATTAATGGGTGATTGCATGCAAATGTCAACCACGGACTATTTTTTGAAACTAAGTTTAGACATATTTCATTAGTAAATACAGTAAACCTCGCTTAATCCGGATTCAGTTTGACCCATGATTTTATCCGGTTTAGACAAAGATCCGGATTAACGGAAGATGGTTGTTTTTAGCCTGACGTCATCTCAATACTGCAATATTGTTGAAAAATCACTGAAATTGAACACATTTACAACCCAACAGCAAACTTTTACTGAAGCAAAACGAATTTATTGTTGTACTGTATTTACCATGGTACATCAGACTAGTAACAGCTTATTCAGGCAGTTATGAACAATCTTACGTTCATAATTTAAGATTATTTGACTGCGAAGAAATCTGGGATTTTTGACAGACACAGTGATTTCTACGACTGGTCCATGAACAGCTTTTCTATTTCGAAGGCAATGCCAATGTCCTGACATTATGCTGTATACACTACACTCATTGATATTTGATAATGCTCTACACACGCACACTCAACACTGATCAATAGACTGAAACTGTGGTGCGGCAGCATGATAATCAGCGTGTTATGCTATGCCTGTGTGTGACGTAATAATCTTTTCTACCATAAGTCTAACGTTGCATGCAGTTGCGGCCATTGTTTTCATAATTCTAAACGTTCGTTGGTGATTGAGAGCACGCTTGTGTTATGTCCGAAAGCTGCCGAATCTTTCCTAGAGACCAGTCAATGCACTTACAACACAACAGCATGAAAGTTCAGAAAAATACAGATTACAAGATGAAAAAACAGCTGATTTTATCTGGTATTGGCAAGGAACCAGATTAAAAAATCTGGATAAACTGAAGATTTTTACAAAGAATAATGTTAGAAATCATTTGTGCCATCAGTTTTATCCGGTTTTGGCGAAGATCCGGATTACTGAGGTTTACTGTACTAAAACCAGAAGATATGAAGTTTTTCTGTTTGTATGTGGAACATATTTTATGTGCAGCATCATCTAGTAGTGATATGTGGGCAATAATGGATAATGAATAAGTTTAAATGTGTTAAACATACACATTTTGTTTCTAAATTGTTTTGATGTTGGTAAAACTTTTTTACAATTACTAAGTGGTGCAGCATGGAATACAAGAGCTATATGTTGTGTTCTTCAGTGCTTGAAATTTCTATTTTGCATTTTACCTCCAAAATATGACAGATGTTTTTGACAAATATTTATGTCACAAATGTCATGTTTTTAGCGTTTCTGCAAAGTTTTGCAAGTCACTTTTTCTTTATATATCAAATTACTGCATTGTTCAGACCATAAGGTGTACTTAAAATCATTTAATCTTCTCAAAAATTGAAAGTGCCCTTTGTAATGCAGTGTGCCTAATGTATAAGGTTGTGTCTTCTTACCTAAAACCAATTTTATGTGGTAAAGGTGCTGTTTATTTAATTGCTAGTTACAGCGTAACTATTAGCACTGCACATGCTTGATTTCAAATGAAGACTGCGGTTATCCATGTGATGTTAGTTACATGATAGTTTTGTCCAACGGAGGCTTTCACATATGTTCGAAATCACAATTTTTTTGTATGCAGACTATCATGTTATGTAATAAACCAACAACAATTGCAGTGAGTAGCTAGCACGTACCTTTATTTTGAAGCTCAGATCATATCAATCCATGAAGCTCCTGTGCACAGAGCTATATGTATTATTCCACAAGGCTCCTGACTACATTGACACACACTGAATCAAACACGCATATAGCTTTCAATTTATTCGTGTCTAGCAGATTAGGCATGTGTGACAGATTAAACTTCCACATATGTAATCCACCAAATTGAATAAACCGAAAGCTGTGTTTGTCACTGAAAACTGTGTTTGATTCGATGTGGGCCAACATAGTCAGGAGCCTTACAGAGTAATACATAAAGGTGCATCAAATGTGCCTGATGTATGAAAATAGAACAGTTAGCATTCAGTCATTGATACTAATCCAGCGAGCTTTAGTTATAGCGCAAAAGTTACACTGTCATTAAATTATCTTTACTGAACATACTTATCCCATATTTTTTCCTACTATCTACATTTTTCACATAAACAATTAAAAAAAAATTGGTCATATACATCACGCTCTGTGATGTTTGGCATGACATGTATGACGCCATCTTTATTTCATGTTTAAGTGCACAATAAATTGCAAGAAATAAAGTTAGTTCTGCATCTGTGAAGTACATTCAGTATTTACATAGTAGCTTGCCCTACTTCCTACATTCCTGTGCATGACTAATATGTCCTTGCATATATTAACAAACCATAAGGCATCTAGCTTTAAATTGTTGTGGGAGACAATCAAGCAACAAACGTGCAATTTCATAACAAAACCCTGTGTTGTTAGATCATGGCTGGAATGTTCACCACACGCAGTGCTCATTGATAAGACTCCTATGGCTGACAAAATCTTAATTAGAAAACAAAGCAATAACTGCATTAATACTGGATTACCATCTATAGAAGCTACATTTGCATGGCACATTTTGTTTTTTTTCAGATGCTACTTTCAATCAAACGCTTGCTACACGACAAAGCAAGCAACAAAGCAACAACACAATTACACTTGCTAGTCAGCAATAACTTTGATAGCCGGTATGAAGTGACAACAATAAGATTATACAGTAACATTAGATTTGGATGTTTTATGGATTTCAATATTAAAATTAGTTTCAGGGATTAGCAACTTATGTCCAATGGGCCAGATGCAGCCCATAAGGAAAACCACCTAGTTTGCAGCACCTTTGCAAATTGTAGTAACTGTATGGCCCGGACAGTAGCATTATATTTTATGAATTCGCACTCCTTGCAACTTCTTGTATAGCATATTTAATGCAAACTACTTATGAGAAACCGCAAAACTGCAGTGCCATGTATAAATGTACTGTTTGTCATATTTTAGGCTTTCGTTATGAACTGTGAAAGTCAGCAGTTAATCTGATTAAATTCCTCCAAATTCCTGAATGTTATAACCATCACAAACAGCAAAATGAACTGGTGGAAAATTAGTACAGCCCGCCATATCTTGCAGTTTATTTTTGGCCCGCCACTATGGAAATTGTGTTGACCCCTGCTTTAGTCTATCGCAAAGTCTTGGGAAGCTGCACGAAAATCTTTGTTTATTCTATTGTCGGCTGGGAAAGCTTATGAAAGCGACAAACTTCTCACCACATCCTATGGCTTCTTTCGCTGTACTTCGACATTCAGTTTCACTCCTGGAGTGGCATATCCCGGAGCTCTTCTCAGCTTCGCTTGTGTTTTTAGCTGTTGGTTTCAGCTTTCTGGGTCCATGTTACTTCATGTAGCCTAGTACTTAGAATGGTTATCAGCATGGTTTTGCAATAGCCTATTTATTCCGTGTTTTTTCTTAGTAGTTTTGTATTGCTATGTTTGAACTACCTGTGTGACCGTAATTGAACCATATTGTAGTGTCCCATTGCATTTACTGTAGGCTATAGAGTCCTGCATGGGTTGAAAATTTTTGTCTGCTCCTGCCCCGCAAAATTTAAACTCACCCCGTCCCACACCCGCATAAATTAGAAAAATCTTTCTTGCTCCCACTCCGCACCTGCACACTTCTAACCTGCACCTATCCCGTCCTGCAGGACATCCCAACTCGCACCTGCCCCGTCCCACACTTTTTTGGTCTCAAACCTGCACCTGTCTGAGAACTACTAAAAACTCATAACTAGGGCAAGTTTTTTTGCATAAAAATCGTGAGAAATATGCATTCATTTTTAACAAAAGTTGCAGTAAAAACTGTCATTTATGCACAAGCATTTTAAACGACTGTGATTGACTCAATGATTTTTTTATATATAATGCTAAATATTTCCAAACATTATCTAGCGAGAAATGGCGATCATTTGCCAGCAGTTTGCATAACATGCTAAAATTTCGCTTCACACTGCATGAAGTTTCTTGGCCATTTGACAAACTGGCCTACAGTTCTGGACTGATGTTTGGCCTGGTCATTTCTGCAATTGCTCTTACTTATGTCACTATTCAGTTAAAATCGTTTATCAAAGAGAGCATAACTATACTGAAATAGTTCCGAAGCATATTTTTTTAAACAACACTTGTACAATTTGCGCAATTGGCATACTTGATAAAAGTTGCATATAAAAAAGGAAAAGATTGCAATATAAAATTCCTGAAACCAGCTGAAAACATCCTACTACATAAATTCTGTGTATTTCAGAAGCTGTAAAAAAAGTGGCAAAAACTTGCCCTACTCATAACGCCTGAGTCTAACAAACAACAAAATCAAGCCGGTCATTCTTTTCATTGGCAATCAAACTAAAACTTTCCCACAGATCTGATCTTTCGCAGACAACAGATTTGAGGTGATAAAAAACACGTTTCAGTCCAGTTGTGAATTGCTGTGCGTTAAGCGTTATCTCNTCCATGTAGAAGGGCTGNTAGACTGAATTATTCCTCATCAAGTATGACGGTAGCATTGGGAAATTGTTACTTACCCACCACATAGCAAGATCCTGAGCTAATGTTTGGCAAAAATGGGTTGTTATATCATAGTGACAATGTGAAATGAGGAGGGTTCAGGGTAGGCTAGAGAGTGCGGGTAAAGGACTGCACTACAGCCTAGGAAAGTTGTTCAAACTGAACGGGAACAGGATTGAATGTATCCTGCAGGAGGATGTTTGCGTTTGTGTTCACTAGCTAGCGAACCACTGCAGGTCGCTTTTGTGGGGGTAATGTGTGTTTAGAGCAGTGGTTCCCAAACTTATTCGAGCCGTCACCCAAATCATCAACGTAGCGATTAAGTCTTCTTGCCCTAAATATTTCGCAGTGATGAAGGAGTGCATAATAGGCTAATAAGCTACTGTTATGTGGGTGACAAAAACGTTCAACATTTGTCAGAAAAAAATTGTTTGGTAAAGAATGTGATGAATACCGTTGTCCACATGGACAACAGGGAATTTACTGTAACACAATAAGGAGTGAGGAGAATAGGCAGGAGTGGTGCTGTAATATCCACATGCCAGGTTTGGTAAAGAACGTGATGAATACTGTCTTTGCAGTATATCAAAATATCAATATGATTTATGTTCAATTATATAAACTACGGTGCATATGACTTGAAGTGCTCCATGGTACATGATCCTAAACAAATTTGATGCTTCCACTGACTGATCTACAATATCTTCCGGTTTTTTATGCACAAACTACATGGACATGAGATCACAACAAACGAATGGATGAATGAAGGGTACTTGGAACATCAACATGCCCAGTCATCAAAACAAGAAGATTACAATAGCTGTAGAGTATATGTTTTCATGGTAAATACATTAGCTTGTTGTGATACTACATTTCTTAGTTTGAATTTGGTGCAAGAATCATACTGTGCATTGCATGTTCATGTTCATGTTGTAATGTTTGCATGAGGTGAACTGTGAATGAGAACTGTGCAGAGTCTGAACTTTTTCAAATGTATTCAGGCTGCAATTAGTCCACACACACCTCAGCATGGACATTTTGCCACGACCAAAACGCTGTAATCAACAAGCTTTCTCCAAGCAGTGTCCCATAGTTTCTTGTATTTTGTTTTTTTCTTTGTTAAAAAATGTTTACATCTTGTATTTTATTTTGTGTGTTCAATATTTACTGAGGTAGTTCTCTGTTGGTCAAAGTCTTTGTTATTTTATGTAGAGAAGTCAACAACTTCGTCATTGTTTACTGTTTTCATACGCAAGCTCACATTATGGTGCTTTTGCGTACAATACAGAAGCAATTGTCGGGGCAACCCTAATTGTAGGGAAAACAGGACGTAGGGAAATAGGGAAGTGTTTCCCCACATAATTTTCTTCCCTCCGTTTAGTGTCTACACTAAAGGCAGAGAAATAGGGAACTCCACACTAAATGTAGGGAAATAGGGAAAGCAAGGTTGAGACTTTCCCTACGTTCAGGTTCAGTACNTAATGTAGGGAAATAGGGAAAGCAAGGCGAAGACTTTCCCTACGTTTAGAGCCAGCATTAAGTGCAAGGAAATAGGGAAAGCGGGGCGAATACTTTCCTTGCGTTGAGGTTCAGTACCAAATGTAGGGAAATAGGGAATGCAAGGCGAAGACCTTTCCTACATTTAGGGCTGGCACTAAATGTAGGGAAAGCAAGGTGAAGACTTTCCCTACGTTTAGAGCCACCATTAAGTGCAGGGAAGTAGGGAAGGCGGGGCGAAGACTTTCCCTACGTTTAGAGCCAGCACTAAATGTAGGGAAACAGGGAAGGCGGGCGAAGACTTTCC
>JGI24021J15306_10000151_pt1 | contig 39187 bp, 30 predicted proteins | sample Ectturendosymbi1_FD_15306 | JGI IMG/M metagenome (IMG submission 15306)
CAGGGCATAACGGATTTTTCCACGGATTCCGGAATACACTTGCGTTTGGGGTCGTACACCTGCATCGAACACAAGGGGCGGCTCTTCAACTCAACATGCACACCAATCCGCATAGTGGGATCCATTCATCAACACGGTTTGCCAGCTGAGGGCTTACAAGTATTCTCATCCTAACCTCGGCAGACTTTGCTGGTTCAACGCCGAAGTATAGAGGAGTTCCCACTCATCGTCCAGCTCTACAGTGTCAAATCACTACGCCTCGAAGGGATGCAAACAACATCCGGGGAATATCGTTTTTTCTTCCTCGACCAGTTCGTGCTCTTTCTCTGTGAACGAAGGGATGTTCTAGTTTCTAATTACTGGTTCATGGCGAAATTGCCATTTACGCGTGGCTTTCAAGTCTCCCAAACTAGTAGCCCTCTGCGCACTCCCCATTCGCACCCCCAGATGCGTCGCGGGCGCAACGTCCTGGGGCCTCCAGTTGTAGACAGCTGCTCGGGAAGATTGTCGCGAGTTTTTCGAACGGGCCCCTCTGACCAAAGCCCGAGTGCGGTCCATAGTCTCGCACGTGACGACCGATGCGCGATGGCTTTGTTGAACTTCGCCCATTTCATGCTAGTAGCTGTCCCAATTATACCGTTGGACAGACACTGGTCGCGCCCCTTCCACAGCAACTTTTGCAACGTCACGGGATAATCACTACACGTAAAATGTATCACATTTCGTTATGGGACAGGGTAGATCATACTTTTGCTCTTTCCCAAAACTAACAAGGAAGCAACTAGCAACGATATAGTTCATACTTGAGATTACTCTAAAGTTACAAGTATGTGGAAGAACTGTGATCTGTTTACAAAGAGCTTTGTCCGGCCAAGGCCTTCTCTCTGCAGAAGGCCTTGATCCGGCCCGACTGTTTAATGTCGGGATGCAGCAGGCGACACCTCCAACACTACTGGGGTTCCAGCGGTATAATTGGATCTGTTGCTGATGATTGTGGCGTCAGTTACTTGTGTCGAAGATCGTATCTCTTCACCAGTAGAAGCGCTGCGGCAGTAGAACGTTGTGAATGAAGACACCATGAGTTCGATCCCGTGTGCGCTGCACAGTACTGCTATGGAAATGTCCATTTTCGCTGTGCAAATCTTTATCAAGGTGACGTGTAAGAACTCTTCGCACGTGCTGTCCAGATGAGGTTGTTGCAACTGCAAGTGATCGAAAGTGCGATGCTTCCATAGCTATCTGCGACCACCGCTGGCTACTGTATTGTGGTGTTCAGTCAACGACTGCTAGAAACTTAGCCATTCAAACAGACTGCTTGGTGCAGGCGTTAGGTCAGTTGACACAGGTCAACTGCGTGTTGGTGATTGGATCTTGCGCGAATTCTTGTGCCACGTGCAGTAGCGTTTATCTTACCGCTGCTCTCGTTCATCGTGACTGTACCAGAAACAGTTGTAATGGTGCACAGGTTGAAAAATGCGAACGGCTCGAGTGAGAACGTGACCAATTCCTTGTCTAGTGCGAGCAGCATGTCTGACGACAAAGAAAGAGGAATCAACTACGACTGGGTATGCTTTGAAACGTCACCTTTCTTGACATTTTCGCAGTAGCGTCACATTTGCTCGCCTGCGCAAAACGATGCGGGGACGACGAATAATTTTTCTTTCAAAAGATAAGAAAACCGCCGGATTTATTTCAGTTCTGCTTTTGTAAAGCTTCCTCGAATGTGTTTCAGGTCGCGTAATTTGTACTGTAAGATCAAAGCTGTATAAAAGTAGGTCGGTGAACTTTTTTAAATCGTAATGAAATGGAAGTTGGTCGGTGGACTTTTTGATATCGTAGTTGCTATTGCATCAAAGAACGTTTCAGCTTTCTGTGCATAGGACTGTTGCTATTTGAAACATTCTGGAAAGATTATCTAATTGCTTCTGCATCCAAAGATGCAAAAACGGCAGGCGAGTGTTCCTGAAGCAAAGCAGCGACAATGGTGGTATCAGCGGAGTGAGATGAATTTTACTGGCGCATTCGTTGTTTGCACGCTTGTTTCAGCTCTTTTACTTTCTTTCCACAGGCAAAAGAGCTCTTACTCGGTAGCGACTACGCCATGAACATACTGGAAAACTCGGGAAAGATGGTGATTCTGATGCAGATTGTCAACGCGTCAGTGAGTCAAGGTGATCGCGTTCTCATCTTCAGCCAATCACTGAGCACCCTGACACTGATCGAAGAGTTCCTCTCGCGCCAAGACATTCCCCGACCCGCGGAAACACCCCGGTGAGTTTGAAAAACCAATCATAAGTTCCGATTCTGTCGATTCCACTGCGTACAAACAAATCTAGACTCGGGCCCGGTCGTTCGACAGTGGCATGTGTGCGGTTTCACTGCGTTCTTTCTTGTGCATTGCACGAGTGCTTTGCTGTCACTGAAAATATTGTTTGAAAAAGAAACTTTACTGCCGTGCAGTGATGTTTTTCAGTTTTTGCATGTGGAATTGTGAACCTGCAGGTGTGTGGTTGGTTTTGATGTCTTGTTGTATACGTTCTCTCTCTCTCTACTTGCGCCATTTTGAACTAAATCTGAATTTGCCGCGAAGCGTGTTTGGTGGTTGTTCTGGATACTATGACTGGCCTGACTCTCTGAAATGTGTGAATTTTACGAAAAGATTCTCAACAATCGGATTTCAGGCTTCGTTTTATCGAAGTCAACGCATTCTCGTTTTGTTTGTCTTTCCAACGTTTTCAATACATATTGAACATGTGTGAAATTTTCTCACTAAGTGCAGTGTGCCGGCCAGCTCCACTTATTTTTGAGCGTAATTATCTTCCTGTTCCTTACTTTTCGAGAACTGAAGATGCGGTGATGGCGGTGAAGCTTATTTTCCATTTTAATGCATCAGTGTATGCTGATTCTGGTGCTGCTGCTGACTTGATAGAGACAGGATGTAAGACCTGGTTTGGATTCTTTAACTTTCCGTTTTGGGTTCGCTGCTTGAAGGCAGTTGAACGCAACCGCCTGTCAATGCTCGGTTGCTGCTTCGTGCGATGCGGGACTTAGAGCTCTGCTGAAAACGACAATACCTTACTCTTGTTTGACGTGCGCGATCAACGAAGCGGCGCTGTTTGCTGACGCAGAAAATGGGCTAAAAACCAGTCCTACTTCCGATTGGACGGCAACACTCACGTGAACGAACGCGAGCGAATGATCACGGAATTCAATGCCCCAAACAACACCGACTTCTGGCTCTTTCTGCTCTCTACGAGGTAATACGGACTATTTTAAAATTACAGCCCTGTCGTTTATTATTCAGTAACCTACGATTAAAACTGTTCCACGGACCCGGCAAGGTCCGTCGTTGCAAAAACGTGCAATGCCGAACGAGATGATGGCAAGTAGTCTCCAGCTAATGTGAAGTTAATTACTGTGTGCGCGAGCTGTTAGCGATTAAAAGCCAGCGGACGCGTCGTTGGTTCACATCGTGTTCTTGGTGTAGTTGAAGAACTGAGCAGGAATTATATTCCGTTAAGTGAAACTGAAGCCCAGACTAATATGGTTTATATCTGTGTCGCGCAAATCCTTATATCCATGTAACGTATTCAGAGATCATAACAAAGTGGACATCTGCCCTCATCAGTTAAGCTGTTTCCCCCACATTAACTATTGTTGACGTGCTCAGTGCCACCGTCATACCACCTCGCAAGATCTCCTTCTCAACACCGTTAGTCGAAACAGTGCCTCAGTAATCGGCATCGTTCCTCGAGTAGTGTTTACTACCGTAACGTACTTTTACTGTTCTATTAGAATAAAAGCCGAAGATGCCTGGTCAACAGGCGAAATATATGCTCGGTGAACACCGGCGTCTGATTCATTATTGTAAAGATTCCTTTAGGGCAGACAGATATTTTCAACAACAATTTTTAGTTTTTGATATACGTAATGCGCAATATGGATTGGAACGGCGCGTGTCCTACACTTCCATCCGGGTTGGGAAGCTGCAAAGTTTTTTACTGATATTCTGCAGAGCTGGTTGCCTTGGCATCAATCTCATTGGTGCTAACCGCGTGGTTGTCATGGACGCCTCGTGGAACCCGTGCCACGACGCCCAAGCTGTATGCAGAGTGTACAGATATGGCCAATACAAGACCTGCCATATATACAGGTATGACAACGCGAAACGCGTGCGTAAAGAACATTTGACTTCTACTATTATTTCGTGTAGGTATCTTAATTCCAAGTGGATTACCAGCAATTAAATGTGAAAATCGTCGGCAGTGTTTTCTGTTTTATTGGTGATGTGTAGTAGACAGTGAAAAAATCGGCTCATCTGTGAAAGAACCCATTTTGATTTGATCAGGTTGATTTGCGACCAAGCGATGGAGAAGAAGATTTATGAAAGGCAGATATCGAAGCAGGGAATGTCAGGTGAGTTCGAAGAATATTTTATTCCGAAATCGATAGAAGCGTCTATTGACGTTCTGCAGGGACCGATGTACGAGTCCGTTGGGCGATGAGCTTACATTGCCTGTGAACGTGAAGAGATTTGTTTTAGATTTTTGAAATCTATGAAGAATGCTTCATTTGCTCAAACAATTTAGAAGCTTATTCGCAGAGCTATATGCTCTATATGCTGGGTTAATTTTTGCGGTCATAGACCAAAATTTGTTTGAAATGACCGAAAAAATTTAAGTCAGTTCGGTCACCATGTCCGAAAATATAGACGAGTCACTAGTGAATACTCTTATGGTGAGTTTAATACTATTACGGGTCAAATGAACAAAATGTCTAAGCGAAAAAAGAAACCAAGTCTACGAGTATGTATGCTCTTTTTTTATTTGGGAAATTTTTGGGTCTGCCGTCCTAGAATCGTTCTTTGTGAAAAAATTGAAATTCGATTACGACGCCACTGATGACGAATTGATATGGCGTCATCAGTAAACCCTCGAAACCACAACTATATACCGTGAAGCAGTCCCTGAGTTATAACCGATTCCAAGTTGAGGTGACGTATATCTTCGTAGCATCTGGCGTGTCGCTAAGACGTCTGCCGGTTTGCACACTGGGTTTATCTTTGGCTATTTTCTGCTTTTGCAATTTTACTGAACTCATTTTCTGTATCTTCCTTAATTGTCTCTTCCGCATGCCGCACTCAAGTTTTTAAAGAAGTTAAACTTCGTGGATTTTTGACCCTGCTCATAATGCTGGGTGGTCCACTACCCAGGGGCTTGCGTTTTGTTGATTTCATATACTTAGAAAAATGTTAGAAACCTGTGTTTCCATGACTTCCTGATTTTCAGAGACAAATGGAATGGTGCCACTGCCAGAGTTATTTTACAAAAATGTCCATGAAAGCCCATAAATAGAAAATTGCGGTACTGTACCCCCCATTGTTACCTGATGTGTAGCAACTTTTGTGCACCCTGCTACCTTAAGATTTCAATGTGAGTTTTAATGTAAAACGTATTTGGCCAAATATGACATCGGAAACCTCATATGTGAAGATTATTCCTACACCATGGCTTGATATGAAGAAAAAACGGATCTAAAATACGTATGACGTTTCCTACGCACACACAAAAATCCTCCAAAAACAGTTGTTGGGGGCACAGTTCATAAAAATTGTATGCTGCGTATGTTTCGCTGCGCAGATACGACTCTGTTGTGAAATTGCTTAAAAATGGTCATCGTGAAGTCAAAAATGATTTGGTCCCGAAATAACGGATGTCGCATGTCCCAGGAAAACGTAATCAAATTTTGGGTCGCCTTATACCCATCGTTTCTCGACTCCTATAGCGTTTAGACTCTAAACGCTTTTCCAGAGGTTTCCTGAGCAAGTGTTAGTCCAAAGCAGCGAAACGCCGGGTGTCGTGAATCGAAATTGCGACATTGTTACAATCGTTCGACGCATACTTCTCGTACAACGGACTGAGCTTTTCTGCTTTTGCTGTTTAAAGACATTTTCTTTGACGACGTATTGATTTTTGAATTCAAATTCATTGAGGCGAACAATCCAAAGCTAGACACATAGCTTTAACAATCCGGGGGTGTTACCTCCAATGACCACCTGCTCATGGTTAAGAGTTTTCGAGTAAGTATTCAGATTGTGGGTCTCCAACCTACTCAGTTTTGACTTGGCTTAAATGTATATACATTATATACACATAGGAAAGAAAAAGTCAGCCTGTTGGAAAGACGTGGCTGCTCAGAGGAGTATGTTCACTTTTTCATTGTTCTCTGCAGATCGCGTGGTCGACAAACTAAACCCGGTCCAGGTTTTCACGAAGCAGGAAGTCCTCAAGCTGCTCGACTACAGCGACGAAGAGCTGCCCAAGATCGACTTCAGCAACCTCGACCATGAGTTCGATCCGATCCTGCGCGACGCCTGCCAGGTGTGACGTCACTCCGCTCAACGCTGAACCTGAAACGCTTTATTTCTTCCTCTTAAAACACTGGACTTGGTCAATCTGCGGTTTACTACATGTTCAAATTTTATGAAGTGCTTTCATGTTTGCACCGAGACGAAACGTTACGTTTATGCGCACATTTATGGATAGTGTTGCAGCCTCTCCGCTGGCGTTGCGTTGAATGTGCGATTCACCACAAACGGGATGTGCGCGAAGAATAACACCCATATATATATATATATATATATGTGGCACGAACAAGCAATAGTAGAGTGATCTCGTCGGGTGATCTCTATTGTTGCTTGCTGCCACAGTGCGACGCTTTGCGCACTTGCCGCTTGGGCTTTCCGATCGCAACAATAGTAATCTTGGGCACCTATTTTTTAGTCTACTGTACGTTTTGCCTCTTTTTTTTCTTGCATTCGATTTTGTGTGACTTATGATGAGACCTTTCGAGCTCGAATACATTTGCAGTTTGTTTGGTGTCTTGGGCAGTGACTTTGCAAACCTATAAGTGCAAATGTTATGCGCTGAATGTCGACGTAAAAATACCTTTCTTCGATTCAATATGTTTCGAAAGTTTTTAAACATCGCGTGTTTTGCTGCAATTGTTTAATGCATCACAATGCTTTTCTTGATTTTCCGCAGACATGCGGTCACTGGTTGACCAAAAAACCGTTCAGGCACGAGTCTCTTCTGTTGGATTGCAAAGATCAGCGACTGACGAAAGCAGAGAAACGAGCGGCGGAAAAGAATTACGAGCGGGATAAACTCGCAGCCTCAACTTACAACTACAGGTGTCCTTGCCTTTCTAAGAGCCGGTGTTTTTTGCATAGTGCCGATTGACCGTGTCAGACAATTCGATCAGACAAGTGTTTTTGACTCAGGTAAATCTCTGGCTTTCGTGACTTCCGTGACTTCAACTTATGTAAATCGGTGGGAGACGATTTTGAAACGTTTCCAATTTCGTCAGAATTCTTTCTTTCATGCTATAAGCAAGGGGACAAACAAACTACGCTGTAATATAAAATACATTTTTGTTCAGCTGCTGATTCAAAACGATGCCGACAAACCATATGCTGTACAAAAGATACCAACTGTTTTTCATGTTACCGACAGACGAGTCAATTAATGTTGTCTACCCAACAAACAGTAACTCTTGAAGTTGCCTGTCTTATGAGAACTTCACACCGTTGCTCACACTTGTAAGCGAATGCCACGTGCATGCTTCCTGCTAGATTAAAAGAAAAAAGGATTAAAATAACAAATGCCTCCCATGCATCCACAGCAATAGTTAAACTGCGATCTGAATTTTTTACCAAGTGATTTACTGTTGACGCTACTTGGCAGCCATGCACCTTTTCACGGCCACATACGCCACGGAGCGAGAAGTGATCCCAAACACATTCTGTTTCCTCGATTGTTGACCCACGGTCTGTTTCCAAGCAATATCCATTCAACTGCTGATGTCGATGCTTGATCGTGCTTGTTATGTAGAGTAGCCCTTTAGTTTGCTGTGACTTGCGGCCTTCTCTTGCTTATTTCTTCACGACGTGTAGCATCGCTTCAAGATTTTTGTTTTAGCACTCGAGTAATTTTTTCTTCGAAGTTCAGAGTTCACGGCTCAGTTATTTTCTTCTCGTTTTTAACAACCTATTCGGGAAAAATATGAAAACTTCGCGTGAAATATGCAAACTTTCATACTGGATCTCACCCGAAGAGTTATGGAAGATCTACAAAATTCGTGCTGTGTTGACTGTCCTAACGCCGAAAAAAGTTTGACTAAAACCCACTGCAACCAGGCGACAGCCACTATCCTACTACGGCAAGGCTGTACAGCTTGGTCCTGGTCTATGCGAAGTGACTTTACCGGGGCATGCATAAGGATTTTTCGATCAGCGCCCACAGTTCAGCGGGGAGCAGCCTTATTGACCTGTTCGCCGAACGGAATGAATGCTAGTTTTGCAACTCCGTATTTGTTAGAAGCTTGAAATGTACTTTTCATTGACGTTTGCTCGTCACCAATACGGTGTTATTTGTCGATATGCAGTCGGCCGTCGTACGCAGACTTCTACGGGCCGGGCAAAGCTTCTTCGTTGGCAAAATCCAACTCCACTGACGATCTACCTCGAAAGTGAGTGTTTTTTTGTTGGTGGTGCTTTTACTTTTTCCGAACGCAAAAACGCGCGGCCGCTTTTGTTTATTAACATATGTCTGTTGCTTTCTCTGCACAATGGTTGCTACTGGTGCTGGCAAGCCTGAATCACGCGCGAGATTTCAGAATGTTCGCTGTCACGCAGTGCATAACATACGCGGTTGGTTTCTTTTAACAGTCAGTTTTCCATTTCGACGTCGCGAGAGAACAATCGCCCCGTGGCAAACGTTCGCCCGATCAGATCGACGCCAATGCCCATGCAGCTGTCAGGGGTAAGTCGCGCGTGGACCACCCCCCTGTTTTCCATCGTTGGTCCATCGTTTGTTTGTAAATTTAAAGGTTGCATCAGTGTGTTGTTTGTGTTTTTTACCCATCTGCACAGAGAATGGCCACTTACTTAATGTGCAAGGTTGTAAGAAACGATGTTTTCATTGCTTGTTTGCTGTTTTTACACCAAGTCTTACCTGAATCGCAATTATTTGGACTCTGTTTAGAAAAACGTTGTTTCACATTTTGAAAAAATAACTTCGTATCAGTTCGGGCAAAATTTTTTCTGCCTTTCGAAATCAGGTGCAACCCACTTGTTTTGGCGAAAAATGACAATCATCCACGAATAGCACTTACCTTCGACTAGAACAGTTTTCCTGCCATGCAGGAGAGTAGGCAGACAGTTCCATTTGCCAAGATTCGTCTTATCGGGCATTATTAAATCATTTTCATCTTGCTAGCTCAGATCAAACCTTCGAAGCTTCTACTAGGCAATGTTAAGCTTACCCAGGGAAGCAAAAGTGAACACCACTATTAAGCTTGCTATCCATGCTGATTGGTGTCAGATGCACAAAAATAAAGGTCATCACTCCNTATCGTGGGCGCAAGAGGCGAACGTCTGTAAGGTGGCAACTGGCAGCCCACCCAATCACTGCAAAATTAAGCGNATTAAGGTAGTGTTCTGGAATTGTCAGAGCAAAGGAAGTTTTTTTTCAAGCAAAGCAAGAACGGCAGGGTAGGGCTGTGAAATTTTGCTATCAGAAGTTGAAATTCGGGACCAATTGGCGATGAGACTGAAAAAAATGTGCGGGCATCATGGTTTTGAGTGATAACATGGTTCCCTCTTTTCCTTGTTACTTCATTTTTATGGACAAATTATAGTAATTCCTTTATAAGACAAAAAAGACAAAGACAATTAAAATAAGACAATTTACAAAATTCACACTTGGTTATCTGGATCGGGGCAACTCCTAGATTTTCAGAGCAAAGCAGCTTCCGCCCCTCCCCCCACCTAGCGGAAAGCCCGCTGTGTGCCTACGTTCATTTTTAAATGTTCCAATATTGCGTTGCGACAAGCTGAATGTAACTTTTATGGAATACATGGTCAAGAACATCAAAGTATAGAGAAGTGTTGCAGTTAGCCGTCGTCGTCGTCAGCTGAATATCAAAGGATGTGTTGCTCTGATGTCTGTGAATCTCAGAGACTGCATCTTCACTTTAGTCCAAGCAAACTTACATTACTTATTGTTAAGCATTCGAAGTAATGCGGAAAAAAACATTAATTTTAAGTCCTTGCTGTTGCGCGAAACCTACAAACAATTTATTGGAAACAATTACGTTTGGAAAAAACAAAACCATTACTTTTGGGAGCAGCGCGCCGGACCCGAAAGTGACATCTTTCCGTCAATAAACGACGTTGATCAGACCTACCACAAGAACGGCATGACTGTACAAAAGGTTGTAGCGACAGTGGAAATCCCGCTGCCCCCCGTGAGCAACCACTCCTACACCATGAACAGCGAACCAGCCAGCATCAAAGCCGGTACGTTGCTTCGTATGGTGTCGTTGCACGAACGGAACGCGGAAAATGTGTTATATTTAATAATTTTCATTTTTCACCGCTTGTCTTGATGTCAATGCCCAGCAAACAATCTAACAGCGCTTAGGTTGAGTGTGCATCTTTGACTTTGGACTGCCTGGAAGTCCGGTCTACTGATGACTGGGCACCTCAATGACTGTAATGCTTTCCCGAGATCACTTTGCAATTTTCTCGAAGCGATCATCCTCTCAGGAGGTTTTCACACATAGCAAGCGTGTGGGAACGGCGTTCCCGCACCTTTTTCATGTTTTGGTTTAAAATGAGTTTGAATCTGTTTTGAAATGGCTAGTTATTTGGGTGCGTTCCCACACCTTTTTTACTGGCACTACATCCCTGGTTAATCCCCTAGTGTAGCCGAGCAAGCGTGATGCTATTTTTGGGGTGCATAGTTTCTGTCCAAATTTTGTTCAAAAGATTGATCTGATGTGTGCGAAAATCTTATAAATCGAAGAATAATTCCTTTCGTTGCGCAAGTTGTTTGGGGGGTAAAACAATTGCTAATTCACAAATTGTGGTGGGTACTTTTTTATCACAAGTTGTTCGCGTGAACATCTGCTAAAAGTGTTTCCGCCGTATTTTATTGCCAGTTCTGAACAGCCTAAGTCGGTTTTTATTGCGCAAAGTTGTTTTAACAAAACATTTCGAGTGTTTTTTACGGATAGTTTCTTATCTGTTGCTCGCGCTACGCAAACAAGACTGATAATTTCGCGTCTCAGGCAGATCAGATAAACAGTCTTTGCGAACACGGTTGCGGAATCTGAGTTGCAAGAAGTCAGAGATTTTTATGTGGAGTCGGATTCTTAAGGACACCAAGAGTCGGTGTCGGATTTTTCCCGGCTCCGACTCCGGAAGTCCGATTGAATTGTTTTTACATCTCGTGCCTGTTGAAACCGTACGATTTCTTTTGAAACTTTTATTGAAACAGAATTCTTGCTGTGTACCACGATTTCCATTGATTGTTAGCTGCTATAAAATTGTTGACAACCAAACCTTCTTCACGTTGTGTTAAGGAATCAGTTTCGGAAATTTAGGAAGCTCGGATTAGAGTCGGACATATTACAGTACCTCCGCCTCCGCAACCCTGCTTGCGAATGCTTTTGAAGAATAGAAACATGCCCTGGCGCGAATTGTTCCTTGATTGCTATTTTGGGGGGTGATGGGGGCATAACCGTGACCCCGTCAGTCTAAACATGACGCAGTTCTTGGCGGGACATTCTACTTGTGATGAGTGAGCAACGTTATTGTAGTTGATCGGGTGGTGATTTTTCTGTTAGTGCAGGTGCCATATACGTCACGGCCGAATAATTAAGTCTGTTGTGGGCCCAGCGTTGAAACATGTCAGCAGCCCAAGACAACCGTTATTACTTTTACTGACCAAACCCGTTTCTTCGTCCACAGGCGAGCTGTATTGCGTCATACACGGCCGCAGAGGCACTTACATCCGCACAGCGAGCGGGAGGTTGTTTGCGGTGAAGTCGAGCGAAGCTCAACAGATGCTCAGCACTTCTATTCAGACCGCCGCCGGATCTTTTCCACCGCCGCGGGTATGATGGGAGGAGTTCGTGTGAAGCGAAACTAGAGCCTTGGTTCTCGCTTAACGCCGCTGACGCAATACCATGAGCGCAGTGCTTTAAAATGCCAGTTCCTGGCCAATTCGTCTACTAAGCACGTTCTTTGCAAGTATCCTTTTAAAGATGGCAACCGTCGCCAAGGAGAAAGCAATTTTAAACTGAAGTTGGCGCTCACGCTGTTGTACAAAGGCGGTGCGTTTTTCTCGAGTCATTTCCTCTTGAGTCGATTTAATGAAACGGTGAAACAATAAAAATCTGACGTAACAAATGTTAGATCCTTATGGATTTTGAATTTTCAAGATCGCTTGCGCTGAAACAGTATCTTCTAAAACTTGATTGACTGTAAGGTCCCGCGTCGTTGGGCGCACACGACTGCAACAGCACACGGATTATCTTTGAAATGTTTCAAACTTGACACTTGCGAAACAACCGGGAGGCTTCTCAAAATGTCTTCCACGCATCGATGTGAAAACGAAAACACAGTGCATTTCGGGAATGTCATTTTGTGAGCCGCACACTGTTGCAATTCCTGAAATGCACTGTGTTTCTAACTTACACCTGCGATAAACGATGTTTCCCAAATGTCATTGGAGCGTGATAACCTCAACTATCCAATGGAATGGCAGAAACGGACTGCGATAAACAAAAGCTGTAATGTTCCAATGACAAAACCGGTTTTCGGTGGTGGAACTTTTCGTTTGGCTGATGGGAAGAAATGCTGAGTGTTGGCGCAGTCACATGAGATGTCATGCCGTTTACAATTTATTCACAGTACTTGTATTCATTTGCAGTAACAGGAAATGACATGCAGATATTTTTTCGGCTGATTTTTATTGCTCGTATAATTCGGGTGTGCGCACAACTTTGCGAACTAAAGCCGGTATAAACAGCAGTCGCTTGCTGCTTGAGGTACTAAGTTATCAGCGCACGCGCACCAAACAACCGCAGCTACGTTGGCAAATGACAACGGTTCTTACACATGACTAGCTTTTGTGCATCACGCTTCACTGATTTGCACGGCGCTCCCAGCAAAGAATCGAAGGTGTCATTCATTCGTTGATGCTGGCGAGTAACAATTTGGTCGGAATAACGTAGCGTGGCGAAGCATTTACGGACCGTTTGAATCGGACTTGGATCATCGCGTAATTTCATTCCAGCTTCATTATGGCAGCATTAAGCGTTGCGGGTGTTTTGAGTGTTAATTGAGACCAGAGGTTCCCGACCTTACCCTTTCTCGAATATGTACCCTTTCAGCATTTCAACAGATGACCATGTACCCCTAAAATTACGTACGACAAAAAAGCTGAGTAAAATATCAAAATCCGCTGAAGTTTTAATAGAACTTCGATGTGTTAAAGAATATTTGGAAATAAACATAATTATTTATTTCCCTTAAATGTATCCCAGGTTGGGAACAACTGCTTTAGACTAATTGTCAACGGATTGTCCTTAACCTTGGGGCTGTCGACACCATTGACAAGTGCAAAGCGATTTGTTTTGCAGATGACACCGTCAGCAAGCGCACCAAACCTGACCTGGAACGACAGTGGACAAGACTTGAGGTGAGAACCGCCGTGTTGCCGAGTTTTTCTGAAACTTATACTGGTTTAAACGTCAAAGATATTTTTTTTTCCAGGAAAACCTATCCACCGTCGTATCCGTCCATGCCGCCATACAACCTGCCGTACCCGCCGACGTATCCAAGCAACGCAAACGCAAGCAACTTCGGCGGTTACTCGCCCATAGCCAATCGCCAATCATTCCCCGGCTTTGATCTCGGTTCTTTGCTTCGGAACAACTCGGGCGACTTCGCAACGGCAGCGGCGAATGGTCAAAAAACTGCCGCCAGCCAAATGTCTTTGAATCACTCATCATTACAGGCGCCGCCAGCAACTAATCCGTTCGGCACGGGTAACGTGAATGCGCCCTTCGGCACGCACAACAGTTTTCCCGACTTGGGAAACGGCGTCGTCGACGAAATCAACAGCTTGTCCGCTTCGGAAAACTTCGCTTCGTCGTGGGGAGAAAATCCCGCCACGCAAAGCTACGGCTTGGACCTGTCGCAAAGGTCCGGGACGGATTGCTCGCAGGATTCCGTAATAGACCTTTCGCAGGCGTCGCAAAACTTTCCTTCCGACTTTTCTCTTTCTCAAATCTGATGTTGCCAGAAAATCCGCGTCCTGTCGTAAGACGGACAGACCTTCAGATGCAGTGAAACCATTGTGTGCTTCGCGTAGCGGCGCTTTCAGCATGAAGCCCCCCACAACTCTCGTAGTACCAACTCTCATTTTATGCAAGTGCGCTCTTTTTGTCGAACGTTCCTTGGAAACGTCGGTCGAAGTGAACAAGCATGCTCGCTACCTGACCACTTCACTACGATTCTCCGGCCGTTAGCAACTCGTTGGCTTCAAGATAGATTTATTCGGAGGTGACTCTCCAAGTCTCGATACAGGTTAACATTGAGGGTGTACAGACTCTTACTTACTGCTCTCTCGTTGTAGGCGGTTTACAAAAAAAGCTTTCCCTGTTGTCTCAACACTGGTCGGTTGCCAGGCAACGTTTCACGACTATTTTGCGGATGGTTCTGGAACGATTTTGTTAAAACCTCGTCACTGCAATAGCAATGGTGGACTCGTGAACGAGCGACCTTGTTGCTTCCCAGTGTAGCATCCCCGAGATCATTTTCCAGTTCTTGACTGTCTCCTGCCTCTCTTTCTTGCCTTTTCAGTTCGTCAGCTTCAAATTGCTTGATACAAACAGCTGCAGTCAATTAGAGTATGTCGAAGTTAACTACGGTCGCTGTGCGCTTGTTTTTCTTGGAACAAAGTCGGTTGCTAGGTATTGTACTTCTTGTTCCTAGGCACGTTTGTTCTCCATATTGCTATTGTGAGGGACGACCACCGAGGTAGTACAGTATTCCATTTCAGTTCGAAATGGAGCTCGCGTTGAATTTTGTTAATCCAAGAACACCATTCGGCCAAAACCCAGGCATCCTCACTTTCACATTGCTTGCCAGCTGTGCTGGCTCTGTTGCTTGGTCTAACTGCAAAACATTTTCCGCAAGATCGTTCTCGCTTAAGTTGCTACCGACTGCATCTACCACCAGTAAATGCTTGGAATGTAAGAAAACAATGGCACCGTCTTGTGCGAGCAGGGTTAGCAAAATGTGATCGGTGTTTCCTTCAAGTTGGCCTTTTTTGGTGATCGACCAGCATTTATATGAAAAATACTTAACCAGCTCAATAGAAAGTTACTGTCGAAAAGACTGACAAAGCACGTCTCCCGATATCATAATCGCACAGGCATCGGAATACAGTACGTGCAAAAACAGTTGTTACAGTGTTTAAACTCGTGATTTTGCTCTATATTGGTGCGAGAGCTGTAGTGAAGCTGATGTTGAAATAGCACGAGCTGTAGTGGTTTGAATCACAACCATACGTTTCAAAAAGCGTACGAGTGTCCCGTTTTGCTGGTGCTGTGCTTGCAGTGCTGACTTGGCGACCCGCTGCGTATATCGTCTCATTTTTTTTTCACTTGGTCAATCATGACGTGAACGAGCACTTCTTTTTTCTTCACTATACGACGTCACTGCTGCTCCCGCTTCGCTGTGTGTTGCTTTGTTGGTTCCCTTTATTTCGCACTTGCGACCTCGCGTGTACATGAACTGTACAGATGGGCTGACGACGTGTTCTTTGCGCGTGTGGAGGTGAATGTCTCTCTTTGCTTTTCCACCTGGCTTGTTCTCTCTGCGGCAGATTCACTCCTTTGCGAGAGTTGCACGGAAGACCACTGTCTGGCGAAGCTTCGACGTAATAGTATTGTTACGTCACATTTGCATGTGGCGACCCGGTGAACCGACCAGAGCTTTATTTTTAGCCGTGGTCTGTTGCTGATCAAATAATACAGTAGGTTATAGATTACGTTATAGATGTCCCTTCCGAATAGTTGCTGAGGGTAGTGAATGAATGAACTTTGTCTTGGTTTTGGCTTTAGTTTCGCGATCACAAAGGATCTTGGACATTAGCCAGCATGTCCCGCATGCTTTAGCAGCCACACATACAGTCCCGTCGCCACGGGGGGTGCATTGGTGGGCTTAGCACCCCAAAACAAATCTCCAAGCCCCCCAAATTGAAATATGAAACACTATAAGTTAATGGAATCTTTGTCAAATTTGAATGTCATGCCCCCCTGCACGAACGTAAATCCCCCCTATTGACGACTTTCTAGCAACGGTTCTGCACACACAGTCGGAGGCCGTGGGGATTTTATCCAAGTACCATTTCTGATGCAATTCTGGACGTGTATGGTTGACGTAATGACGTGAAAGCATCGAAGCCTGGAGTTTGGTCTGGTTTGGAAATTACAACACGTGAAGGTTATGAAAGCCAAATATACGGCTATCATTCAAAATAAAAACGAACAATAATGATTGGCTGAACGATACAATTCAGGCTTTTCGCGAATCAACTAGTCGCACTTCCGTCGTTGACTGGCAAAATGTTTGATTTTATCGTTGACTTCAAACGCTTGGGCCGATCACTTTTTGCTGGTCTAGTCATGCAAGTTCTTTTGATATCTGTACACGAAGAAACGGGCTTGGCAATCTCCTGTTGACGAAAGGTCATTCAGATGATATCAGTCTCGTGCGCTTTGCCATAGCAACCGATCAATAAATTTAATTCCGTTGTGCGCTGGTCACCGGCTGGCGAGAACTCATGCTGCCTGTGGCAGCAATACGGACAAGCCCTACGCTGGAACTTCAGTCGCAGGATTGAAGCGAGAGTTGTCGAACGTCGCATTCATCGAAATTACGCCACGGGCATGTCATACAACAAGGCTGAGCGAATTCCTCAGGCGCTAGTGCAATAAGCGCACATTTACCGGGACGTTCGTGCGTTTTTTCATCAGGAAAGAAGACATGAGATTTTGTAGAAATTCCTTCCATGTGCGTGTGGCCAAACATCGTTTCGTTTCTAAACAGCTCCGCGTGGATAACTCGGCGAAGTTTGTTGCTCGGTAGTTCCGCTGAATGTCTTACGAAGTTTGATGGGTAACATGGGCTGGTGTCCTAATAATCACGTGTGGCAGATGATAAAACGAAAACAGCGAAGAGGAGTATTTTTCATAATAAATTTTTCCAACTGATTCGCGCTCAGCAATACTCCCATCTATCGTTGCAGCGAAGTAGACTAAAATTGTCAAGGATTGAATCGAGCGCACTACGTGTCCGGCATTGGTTGGTGCCCACTCATGCGCGTCTTGCGCAACACACATCAGTCGTTACTTTGCCCAGGTTGGCAGTACCATTAAAATTTACGAAAGTAGCCTTTTTCACCATAATTTTGTACAATTCGGAAAACAACATTTGCGATAGAGCCATTTTTTTCGTCCATTGTTTGTCGCAGCAGTGTTGTGAAGTATTCTTCACCTCTCTTACAGTGGCGAAAACGTTACCTGCCTGGTACTACCAAATATTACTAAAATCGCCCCCCCCAACCTTACTGGGTGGATCCGCCCTTGGTCAGTACACATGAATGGACATCTTGTGCACCCGGCGACCGTAGTTCTTCGTCACTCAGCTGTGCGCTGTTTTTTGCCATTACCTGCTGTGCTTGTCCATGTAGACCATTCTGACCACCCGATCTGTGTCTTGTTTTTAGCTTCGCCCCGTTTTTGTGGGCTTTAAGCTCTTTGTTTGAAATGCATTTTAACGAAAGCGATTTTGAACAATACTAACGTTTGTGCTACAGGACTGAGCTGTTGTTTTTGTGATACTTTTAAATTCGTCATGGGGAGGGGATGTTCAACCTAGGTGCGGAGAGTTCCTTGTTCCCATGCATTGGGTTGTAAAACGGAAGGATTGCATTCAGGAAACTAAGCACCTCTGGTCGATTGGTCAGGTCCTAACACATTTAAATATTTAAAGACCGTCTCTACTTCATAGCAAATCCTGGCAAAGTGAGTGTTTGATCAAGTTCATACCTTAAACGATGGGTTGAACGGACTACGTCTGCAAGTGGAAACGGGCAAGCAATCTGAGGCATCAAGGTGTGTACCTTGCTGTAGGTGCCATTGCAGTAGATGATTTAACAAAACGGGGAGCTCTCGCGCAGTTGGTATGTTCGACTGTATTGGTGGCATTCGGTTGCAGTGGCTGCCGTAACAGCGTGATTAAAAAATTTGTATAAGGTTATTCGCCGTTACAATAATACCATATTTGAAATCCAGTACCTTGCTGTTGTTCGTTATCTTTTATCAGTACGCATTAGTGTTATCGGCTGACTTTACTTGTCATTCAAGGCTGGATCAATATTTCACGAGGCGATTAAGAACTGTTTCTGACATTTATTCGCGACGTCATCGGCTCTTCCTCGCTTCTTGCTTTCGTTGATCGGGTCGTTTTTCCGGTTCTTCGCTGTTTTTATTATTGCGTGAAAATCCTATTTTCACATTCACTTAATACATTAGCTGTAAGTGAAACGACAAATTTTCGTGCTCCTTTGNTGTTTTTATTTTTGCGTGAAAATCCTATTTTCACATTCACTTAATACATTAGCTGTAAGTGAAACGACAAATTTTCGTGCTCCATGGTGTTGCTGGCTCAATTGTGAGAGGCGGACAGCTGCGCGTGTTGACATGTACTGTAAATGTGGAGGGCGGCTGGAGAGCGTGGGTTGGCCTCATCCAGTGTTTTGCACCTTCGGTTTGGAGTTTTTAGACGTTTTTTGAAATAAACTTAGTGTGCTGCTTAACAACTTAAACATTAAAAATTTTTTGTGAGTGACGTCATAAGTGAGGTAGGTTTTTGGCCATTTTGGCTCATGTTACCTGGCGTAGGGCCCAACTGCTAGATGGAAATATTTCGCTCAAGTTTTTATTGGAAACTAGGCTAGAATCAGAGTCTTTTGAGCCTTTGATCGACTTCCTAGGGTTCCGTGTTCAAAAGTTGTGATCTAATATCTTATTAGGGGATTAGTTAATTATTTCGTTGTTTTTAGGCCATAACTTTTGAGCCCGAAACCCCAACAAGTCACCAAAGATTCGGATTTTAGCCTAGTTTCCAATAAAAACTGGAGCGAAATACTACCATCTGGCCCAGGGGTTCCCAACCTTTCTCATACCATGTACCCTTGCAGCATTTCGACAGATAAACTCGTACCCCTAAAATTTCTTATGACAACATATTTTATCATGATTATTCATAGATGTATTTAACAATAAGCTTATTATTTTTGAAAATAATATTCACTGATATACTGTATGTGTTAATATTTGGAAATAAATGACATGTAAATATGCTTATCTATTGCTAACCTTAAATGTACCCCAGGTTGGGAAACCCTGATCTAGCGGTTCGGGCCCAGGTTTAGATAAAGTGGGCCGAAGAGGATTAAAACTACGCCACTCACAAAAAATCCAAAACCAAAAAANTTTTCTTCATTGCAGACTCGAAGACTTGCCAAGTCTTGAGGGTTTGAACAGCTCTGTGGCAATCGCCTGGCGAGTTACGCAGTTATCACGACACGCTAGAAACCGGGTTTTCACCCGAAAACCACTCGTAGCGAAGGTGTTAAAACACATTCGGAATTTGAACAACGCACAGCAGACACGTTGGTTCAGCTTACCCTTTTCTGTTTGAACAGGGTCATCACCCAACATGAACAGAACTACTACACTCAGACATGGTATTGTGACTTGGTGACAACCATTCAGTATCGCTAGCTAATATTGTGGTACACTACGTGATCAGCAAAACACCTGGTGAACTGAAAAAAGAAGAGCTGTTCAAACGTTTTATTGATAATATCTGGGTTTCGATTGATAATATTTGGGCTTCTGGTGCTATTTTTGAGGTCAGCGTCGTTGCTGAACAGAAGTAAGCAACTTGTAACGATTTTTTTGTTTTTTATAAGTTTGCAATGCCCCCGCTGCTCTATACCGCAGTTCCAGCGTCCCTGCTTGTATTTCTCCAAAGTTTGGGGTCCTTCCCGACGGCCCGTCCTCAGACTGCAGCTGTAGATTTGCCACTGTATGTGCTGGACAGTAGAGTGCAAATTTTGAAAATAGCAGGACCGAACAGCAACAGCGATCGAATCATGACACTTGTTGGTCACATAATGTTCAGTTGCGGCCACACTTAGCTGGCGTATAAGTAAAACGTTTTCGTTCAATCCTAAATTTTCGCTTTCACGCAACATGTAAGAAATCTGAAAGGAATATTTGAGGTTTTTGAGCAAATAAATAATTCACAATTGTAGCTTATTTGATGCTTAATAAGAAAAACAAATTCAGTCGGTGATCCGACATCTCTTTCAACCTTATTTCCAAGTTCCGTTTACGTCTTTACCACAAATGCCGAACAACTTGTACAGCGGTAAGGACTCCACAAAGATCACGCTTTAAACCAGGGGTGTCAAACTCACTTTCACTGTGGGCCACATCGGCATTATGTTTGCTCTCAAAGGGCCAATTGTAACTACTAAGAGAGTGTAAATGTGATTTTTGTCTGCATGTCCGTGAAAACCTGCAAACCTAGTGAATAAATTGCTGCACATTCAAACTAGTGTGTGTACTTAACTAAACAATTTTTTTTTATCGCAGACTCGTGGTCCATATCACAAGCCCAATCGAATAATATCAAGAGTACGAAAATGGTTATTCATAGCGGATAGCACATTACAGAATATGTGTTAGCCACAATCAACACGGAGAGGAGCAAAACATTTTAAAAACGCCCAGCTATAACGTCCCTTACTCATCATACGGGGATTTGGCAGTGGGAGATAAATTAAAGCATTCAAACATCAAATTTTGGGGTAAACAACTAAGAGAAAAAAATAAAGAATACAATAAATCGGATGGAGGTGCACATTGGCGCAGAGAGGCATGCAAATTGTTCCGATCAAATTTTTTTAGGTTCTTAATAACAATCGCTAATGCTTAACCAACATGTCTGTGACGTAATAATCGTTATGTTGCAGTGAAAGGAACCCGAAAACTGAATAACATTTAGAAAGAGACGTTAGGTCAGCAAGATGACTAAAATAGCAAAGTTACAACATGGCAAAGACCATCGTTCACCTTTGTAAACAGGTGTAAACCAATACTTTAAAAAAAACTAAATAGACCGAGGCTTAAATATTGCTTCGCGGGCCACGTAAAAAGACGTTTCGGGCCATATTTGGCCCGAAGGCCACCAGTTTGGCACATGTGCTTCAAACGAAGTGACAAAAGGACACCTGCATATCTTGTTTTTATCTTTTATTGCGCATTCTTAAAACTGCGCGACCGCTTTTAATCATGTTTAACGAATGATCCGGGAACTTGTGCAAAACATAGTTGTCGCCTCTTACAGGCACCGTTTGCAAAAGATTTCTTGTCACTTGAGCACGTTTCACGAGGAGCTTTCCAACACCTGAACTCTCCCGTAAGTTTTCCGTGTTGGTTGACCCCGTCGAGCGTACATGCCTTGATAAGCTAGTAGGAAACGCCGTGAGCGTCGTTGAAGCGGGTAATCCCCCACTCCAAGCTTGGGATGTGACGCAAGAAACGTCGCGAAAGTAGTAATCAGGTGTCGATGTGACCTGCTGGTTCTTTTTTGAAGTGTAGTACGGCGATGGGGTGTTTTTGGAGTGTTGGGACGAGTGGGAAATCGGAGAAAAAATAGCTTGCTTGTGAGAGGTGTTGTCGGTCAGATGAGGTATTTTTGGAGTTTGTTTCTCCAACGACAGTTTGGTCTTGTTAGGGCTAACAGACAGGTCTTTTTGAACTGTGTTCGGCTCATTTTGCTGTATACCAGGACAACGGGTTACGTTGGTTTGATATTCTTTTGGCTTACCAGGCCAAGGCATGTGATATATTTCTTTGAGAACGTTTGTTCCGTTTTGGTGTTGACCAGGAGGAGGCACCGAAAGTGCGCCACCTAATCGAGGATGATTTCTGCGGTTGAAAGCTGCAAAAAAGTAATAACAAAGTTTTGTTTTGAAGCAAGTAACCTTCAGTTGAATTGGTTCAAGCAAATATCCAAAACAGTGCCTTTTGTCTAATTTTATCTCAATTCTTCCATCAAATAAAAATAGAACCGCAGACATAGAAGCAGCAAGGTTAGATGGTGCCTGGGGCAAAAGACAAGTTTGACGCCCCCGCAAACATGCTCTGGAAGAAAGCACTTGCGACATTGTTGAGACGTTTCGGCGCCTGCCACAGTGATTCGGCGCCCGGGGAATTTTACCTTCGTTGCACCCCCGCATAAAAGTACAGAAATTCAACGTAGTGAGTCAGAATTTTGCAAATAAATTGGGAGAAGAGACATTGAGAACAAATGGACTAACTGTTTGCAAGCGTGCTGTATAGGATTTCTCGTACGCAAAAATAAAAGCTTGTCCGTGTTTCTCTTTTTTCTCAGTAGTTTGGGTTTTAATAACAACAATAAAACCAAGAAATGAACACCACACATTAGGGACCTGCGTAAAAAGGGAGATAATCTCGCAACCAGAGCTAGATATTAGGGGAGGCCAACGAAGCTTCTGCCTCGCCTCCTTTTCAGGGATACTACGAGGCCTCCCTTTGAGAGTTTCACACTTTTTTTTGCATTTTTTGAATTTCGTTCATAAATTGAAATGTGAAAGAAATTTAATTCTTTTATCCACCTATTCCCACATCTACCTTTCGCAGTGGCGATGTTTTGGGGCCCCTTGCTGAGAGTTTGCCTCGGGCTCCTAAATTCCAATATCCACCCATGATCACAAATTCAAAAACACTGGAAATTTTTTTTGTTTCTGGTAAAGTTGTTGGCCAGGTGGAGTGACTGTATCTCCGCGCTTGCTTTGTCCCATCTTGGTGTGGAACCAGCAGATCTCCCTGCGATTGTTGTTGACCGTGAGATATTTCGGGTCCTCCAAGGGCTGCTGCCCCTGCGACCCTCCCCAAAGGAAAACCGGAGACATGAAAATAAAGCAATGCAAGTATTGGACTTTAGTATTTTCTGTAACTTAAGGTTTTGTTTTAATCTAAATTATTTATCCCTTCTCTCCAATTTACCTAGTGTGTGCTGCTTTGTGCTGTTTATTGGCAGAACAGTTTGAGCAGCGAACCGTGATATCCACGCTAAAAATTAGAAAACGGTTTTCGATGTCAAAACAAGCATAAATCCAAAAAAAGACGAGGTTGAAAACAAACATACAGCATGCATTCGAAAAGAGGAATGGTTGTCACAAGGCGAAGACTAAACCTACCTGATGAAGAACTCGTGTTTTTCTTTCTCCACTGCTTTTTGCCGTGTTTGGATATTGAAATGTTGCTGATATTCACTTTCTGTCGGTTAGTAATAGGATCGAGAGTTGTTTTCATGTTTATGTTGACAATTTTCGGCGATGCAACTTTATTTGAATCAGGGTTTGAACAACCCTTCTGGGACTTGTGAACTTTGCTGAATTCAGACAAGTCAGTAGGCTTTTTTGCTGGAGTTGTGGCCTCGGTTTTCAACAGATTGTGACTACCTTCTTCCTCGCTGCCCCGCGATTTTGTCACGGCTGTAGAAGATTCTGCAAAAAAAGACCATGAAAGCTGTACTGCGACATTTGGCGAAAAAAAATAATTGCTTATTGAATTTCATTTGAAAGTTTGTCCGAAAGCTTCTAGTGAAAGGCTAGTTGGAAGAAATTAAACGTAAGCTGTGAATTCAACAACGAGTTAGTATCTAAAATAGAGGTCTCAAACTCAAATTGCTCTGAAAGCCGAATGAAAGTTTATAAAATAACTCGAGGGCCGCATTATGAGGCCATCACAACAATGGCGGTACCTGAAACTTACTAAAAACAAATTTTTACATTTTACTTCCGCGAAACGTATCATGATTCGTGAGTTATATGCAAGTCATTTCTATCCGTCTCTACGTTCGTTTGAAAGGAACTTATTCACTCGCTGGCTGAGCACCTTTAAAAACCGGTGAATAAACTGAATAACCTAAATTTTAATCATTTGAAAATTACCAACAAGCATCTCAAGGCGGCACAAAATGCTTTCGCGAGCCACATGTAGCCGCGTGTTTCAGACCCTAATTTAAAATGTTTGATGCTAGTTTTGTGGCATGTCTGAAGCGCCAGTCAAAAAGTATTGCTTCTATAAGAAAAGTGCTGTTCAAGAAAAGGTTTTTGTCTTCTTATAAATTATGTTTGTATTACAGTATAAAGTGTACTAGATATTTCGCACTTGTTTGAAATTGTTTTCCCCTCCTATAGCTTTTAACGTGTCCACTGAAAACACGCCTGATCATAACAGATCACGCATAAAGACAGACCACTTGAAACAGATCCGCACGTTCGTAACAGGCTTAATCACCACAAACCACGTTCATAAGTAACATACCCGTTATGAAGGTTGTCTGATATGAACAGATCTATTATGACCATGGTCTGTTATGAACAGGTCTGTTTTGAAAAAGAACCAGCTGCTATACCACAGAAAAGCAAAGCTTGAACAACACCGAAATCAAGAATCATTGCAATCACAAACCTAGTGATCTGCCAGCAAAAGTTTTATGCTCCATCTTGTAAGGTGATTTCAGGCCAGACATCGAGCTTGTTTGCTCTCGGTGGTCATTAACTTGTGGCAATGCTGTTTTGAAGTGATTTGGTTTAGTCATTTGCTCTTTCCTGCTTGCGTCGGACGCACGGTTTTCATTTCTGATTTTGGCGGCCAACACTTCATTAGCAAATGCCTTATAAACTGGTCTTTTTCCGTGACAATGAGGTGCTTTCGTTTTATTCGCACTGGGGAGGTTTGTTAGAGCTTTTTCAGGTGGGTTTGGCAAAACAAAATTAGAAGGATCACCAGGGGAATCTGTGTTTAAAATATTTTGAAGGAAGAAAGGCTTGTCCGGCAACTTTGGTTTTTCGAACTTGGGCACAGTTCCAGAGTGTTTTGTGCTTTGCTTAGATCCTGCGGTGTTTGTCATGCATTTCTTGATGTAACGAAGGACGTTTTCTGGTTTGTCAAATCCATCTGAAACATGAAAGCAAGCATGCGTTAGTGTTATGTAAAGCCTTTTCTTCTTCAGCAATCTAAGGGGAAAGTCAAGCAATCGAAGGTGATGCACTTAAGGTTTTTATAGAACTGGTATTTCGATACCAGCTTGATAACAATTTTTTTTTTAAGGCGCGTACAAGAATGAAATTTAAGCTTAATCAGGCAAGAAACAGCAACACATTTCTAAAATTGGCCAGAAACTGTCATAATTTGATAATTTTGTATTTAAGCATGGAACATATAATAACTTTCTTCAGGTTAGCTTCGCTTCTGGCAAGTTTGTACCTCCTTTACCTCCAGCTCTTCCGAGTGCACACAGATCTTGCAGAGTTGAACCAGGATACTTGTCGAGCGAGGCCTCGCGTAGAGAAATATCTCCAAACGCCTGAAATAACAATGCAATTTGAAACTTCATGTGGTCTTCAGCTGCGATGAAATCTTTTTGCTCTCTTTCGCATTAAAATGGCAAATCAAAGCAATGAACTTCAGTTTGATGAATATTTACAAAAAGCAGAGGTAAAAAATATTATATTTCATACAGTGAATCATATTTTTCTTTAGCAAAAAAGTATATTTTTATTCCAAACAAGGCTCAAGGTGACGTATGCGAGCTTAATTTTTTCGAAGAGATCAAGAATTCAATTTGATATTAAAGAATATGATCGCAGCTTGTAACTTTTTCTTCTTTAGCAAATGGAAGTTCAAATTTGTCTTTGGGGGACTAACCTCAATCAAGACCGGATTTGTGGTAAAAAAACTCTATTTTCAAAGTAACGCTTTTTTCAAAAAACATGAAAGCATTTGCAAACAAACTTTCTCAAAAGACGATGGCCGTTGCACCGTAAAGAACACATCACACCTCAAGAAATATTTATATCCCCTCGAGATTAACTACTGTTAGTGTCGTGACCGTCTTCAAAGAAGAGTAGGAATAGTAGAGCAAGTAGAATCAGCCCTCTTTACCTGGATTAGTAAAAGCGAAATAGCTTTAAGGTTTTTGTTGTAAAAATTATAAAACAGCTGAAATACTCTACACAGCAAGCTGCTTCCATATTTCGTTCTGAAATAATTTTTGAACAGTAGACTCGGATTGTTCTGTGTGATTTCGTCGTATCTGCACCTTCCTGAGCAGCATGCACTTCAAGCACAGTAAAGGTTGGCAATGCCAGAAGACGCGCCAAAGTCAATAGCACATGCCAGAACGTTTGAAAAATGAGAAGAATCGCAAGATTGCAAAAATACTAATTGATTTTAGCATCCATCAACGCATACCAGAGTTTTTCTCGATTTCAGTCAGTACACCAGGTACATCAATGTTGGTAGCAACTTTCCGTATATGACAGCCAAAGACTGTATGAGGTTTCCAGCAAATGACTTGCGCATTTCGAAGTATCTGATATTGCACAACGCAACCCGCTAAGTCCCGCGCTGGCCACTTAAGTGACCACTACATTTCTGGCCCTAACTCGCCAGCCGATTGCGCTAGAGGGCTGTTCAAACCCTCTACGGATTCGGCAAGTCTTTTTGTTTAGATGGAAAAAATTTTAGTTTTAGGTTTGGGGTTCTCTGTGGGTGACGCCACGATTGTGGCATGTTTTCGCCTTTTGGCCAAATTCGCCTGACCCTTGTTGCCAACCCAACGAGACATTTTTCGGCTCAAGTATTTTTTGGAAACTAGGCTATAATCCGCGTCTTTAGAGCTTTCATAGGCATTCTAGCATATCTGCAGCCATAATTATGGCTCAAAAATTCAATTTTTAACAAAAATAAACAAGCCGTCGAAAGGTATGATTTACCTTGGCAGGGCAATTTTGGCCAGCAATAACTCGGCAGCAGATTGAGCTAGAGAGCTATTCACACGCTCTAAAGCAGTGGTTTTCAATCTGGGGTCATGACCCCCGCGGGGGTCATTTGTCTTTATTCTAGGGCCGCGAGAGCTTCTGATAAAAATACTAATAATTACTTCTCTGTTTTATATATCGCGTATGGAACCAGTTTTTGTCATAGCGAAAATATTAGGATCACCTGGCAGAAATGACTGCCTACTTTTACATTGAAATTGTTTTAAGTATGATTATGATCATCACAAAATTTGAGTGTGGTTATGACCATTACAGTATTGTTGCGTTTGGCAACGCACGAACAACTTTGTGACGTAAGAATGTGTTGTGTATGTAAATTAGATATCTGAATGCGGTAGCTAACTTGGGAGTTGTTCTAGTTTTCAATGAATTGTGCTGTGGAGTGATTTTTATACGGCACTGGTCACTCTCACTGAGCTTCCTTGTGCATGAATTTAATTAACGAGTCTTCGTTCAACATTAATCATTGTGATTTTCTATTGTGCAAACAAAACTGCATTACATACAGCATGCCTGACTGGAAATTTTCGGAACGGGGCCGTTAAGTTAAATTGAATAGCAAAATGGGTCGCTGCATGAAGAAGGTTGAAAACCACTGCTCTAAAGACTTGTCAAGTCTTGTAGTTTAGAATTAAAAAAAAAATTAAGTTTAGGATTTGGGGTTTTGCATCAGTGACGTCATGACTGGGGAATGTTTTGCGGTTCTTTTGACGATGTCATCGGCCAATCCAATGCGCCAATTTTGTGGTTCAAAGTTCTATTGGACTCTAGGCTATAGTACGAGTCTTAGAGACCTTGATCGAGTTTGTAGCGTTTCTGGTTCAAAAATGCCAAAAAATCCCAAATATTTCAGGAATTCCCCAGGAATGTACGGGGATTTCTCTAAGTAATTTCCGGAAATTTGGCCATATATTTGGAACCAGAAACGCTAGAAAGTCCATGAAACCCTCTGAAGACTCTTATTATAGCCTAGAATTCAATAAAATTTTGAGCCACAAAATTGGCTCGTTTGGTCGGCTCCCAGGGGATGATGATGTCATCGGAATGTAAACCGGATATACATAAACATACTCCCATCATGTAAACATAAACAAAAATCCCGAAATCCAAAACTGAAACAATTTTCTTTATTGCAAACAGCAAGACTTTCCTCATCTTTAGAGGGTTTAAACAACTTTCTAGCTCAATCTGCTGGTGAGTTATGGCCATGGGTATAATATACCCAGGGTTAGCGTTTGTGGGAGTATAATTTTTACCAATTTTTGTTTTTTGGGCCATAAATTGGCGTCATATCTGCTAGATTCTAGCAGTAGCTAGAAAGCCAATCAAGGGCTCTAAAGACCCAGACGACAGCTTAGTTTCCATAAAACTTGAGCCAAAAAAATTGCTCGTTGGCTTGTTGCCCAGGGCCAGGTAACCTCAGCCAAAAACGCGTGAAAACATGCCCCCATTATGACGCCACCCACAACGAACCTCAAACCCAAAACGAAAAAAAAGTTTTTTAAGGTAAGCCAAAAGACTTGCCGAATCCGTAGATGGTTTGAACAGCTCTCTAGCGCAATCGGTTAGCGAATTATGGAGTTGCAAAGTGGAATAACTTCGCGTCAAAAAAGTGGCCCGCGCGGGGCTTAAAGGTAGAACTTGCAAGCGATTCTTTTACAAAGACTTACGTTTTTGTCATCTCTATTTAATGGCGGCTGTTTTTTCATCCACGCATGCGCGAGAACTTCTTCAACCGACAAACGTTTGTGTGGTTTGATTCGAAGCAACCCCCGAATTAACTCTCGACATTCTGCTGACAACAGCACAAAGCAAAACAAGCATGACTTTCGGTAAGCCTTGGTATCGTCTTGATTGAAAGCAGATTTTTGAAAACTTGAAAAGAGATTTAAATAGCTTTCAGAAAGGTTTGCTTTATGAAGACGAAGTACTTTTGTTGAAAATGCTAACGAATCTTTCAATATTTTGATCAATGTTGCACAGATTCGAAACAAAACCGTGCATTTTTACCGTTTCTGCAGAGCAAATTGCAAGATATTTCTAACTTGTAATACCATCAGCAACTAATGTTGATGCAGTATCATCAATAAGACAAAGCACAGATGCAGCAAAGAAGCTTTACGATGCAAAGAAACCACATTCTAGCAAATACCAATTGTTTCAGAACGGAATAGGGATGTCAATAGTAAAAACAACAACATTCGACGCAATGGATATCTTCCACATTTCCTCGTATCCGTGCAAACACCAAAGACATTTGCGAAGGATTATGCAAACTTGCCTTGTGACAAATAACCTTTGAAGTAAACAGGTTTCTTCATTGCTGACAAAACAGCCTTTGCCCCGGATTCTTTGAAGGGAAGTCCTCCATTAACCATTGCAAATAATATGACACCCCTGTAGCAAGTAAATACTCGTATATTGTTGGAAATCACGAACAGCTCAAACATGTTTAAATTAATGAAGTTTTTTCAGGTATAAATTAATATTGTTTTTTCAGATGCAGGCACTAAATCTAAATAAAATCGTGCTTTTATAGCAATTCTTACATTTTAAGTTATTTCTCTCTTAGCCCCTTTTTAAACAAATATGATTCTAGCTAGATCCAATACAATGTTGTAATATAATATGTATTACATTACATGGGCGTAGCCAGGAGCCATAACCTCCACATGTTTAGAATATCTAGTCATTTTGTGCTTCGAGAGGCGATATTCCAAACAAAATACTGTTGCTCGCCTAAAATCAAAAGTTCTGTCCCCCAAATATTTGGGCTGGCTACGCCACTGTTACACTACATACTGTGAAAATGTCAATAAACGGGACGTTAATACTGAAAACGCCGCCACTTCAACAGTCACATTTTGGATGGTTGTTTGGGAAGGAAGTTGCCTCGAACTGCCCCTCTACAATCAGGTTTTCGACCACATTTTCTTTGCTACAATACCTGAACACCGAAACCTACGAGTATATTGCTGCGTACTGCTGGCAAAGATTTCTTCTCAATTAAACAGCTTGAGCCCTCTCGTGTTTGGCACGTTCGGGTTACCACAAATATCTAAATACGCCCGGACAAGCTCTTGCAAACATTACAATAATAGTTTGGCCATCCATTGCATGGCAGTTCGGCAGGGACAATATAAGACTCTCCAAAAATAATTTAGTCCATTGATTTGCCTTCAGTCTTGCTCCGACCCCGAGTTTCCTGGTTCAGACCAAATGTTAGCAATCCCAGTTATTTCGAACTTGTGCTTTATCAGTGTGATTCTATTTTAACAAGAGCTGATGATGCCTACTTCGTAGGCGAAATATATACTCTGAAAGATCTCAGTGTCTGACTCTTTGCTGGGAAAGTATTCCTTTCGATAGACAGTGTGCTTTATCAGTTTAGAAAAGAACTCTCCCACACGTAAGACGGCTAGGCCAGTAAACCTCTTCAAAATAATGGATCTATTTAATTATATCTTATTACAAAAACATCAAAAATCAGCTTGGCAAAGTAGGAAGACTGCTTCAAAGAGTGTGCTTTTGTATTTAGTTCATGGGAGATGAGGTTTAAGCTACCTAAATCACTCGCAGTCATTTTAATGATGAACTGTTTTATCAAAAATATTTTGTATTTCATTAGTAAAATCAAAAAATAGTGCATACCTTAACCTTGAGTCTACTGCGGTAAACCTACAGCAATGTTTACTTCGTATTTTTTTTCTAACTTACAATGTTTGTTCAATAAAATCTTAAATACCAATCGCTCCACTCACAAACTCCATAAATCTGCCAGTTTTCCATCGTACTTCTGTTGTCTCAAAATTTCAGGTGGTGCATAAGCATAACTTCCGCAATGTGTTTTGAGAAGTTCTCTGTTATGTCGAGGCTCGATGGCGAATCCAAAATCACTCAATTTTGCGCGGTGGTTTTTTGCCAGTAGAATGTTTTCGCACTTGAGATCTCTACCAGAAAAATGTAATCTATTGCCTCTGCATCATTTCTTGTATAAAAGGCATCCCAATTAACCCGTCGAAAATTTTTTATACTCCTATCACATTGTTTCAAGCAACGTCACACACGCATTTTTATCAGTAACTGCGGTAAAACATATACTCGATGTGGTTAGACGTAGAACGTATCTGGAAGTTATTCAGCTAATGCAACAGTCATTTGTAAAATTCAAATGAAATGAATTACAACAGAAACCTTTGTTCTAAATGTAGTTTTTCGCAAACAGCGGTTGTAGCTAATGATGTGCCCGTCACCAAAATAACGTCTTGTTTAGATTGTGCTTCTTTACGCAAGTGTAATGGCGAGGTACTAAAATAAGTTTTGAAATAAACAGTTAAACTTTTTTATATATGACAATCTACTGAAGAAGGCAAACTTGCCTCTTGAGTCACTACTCGGTCGAACACACGATGATGCATGCTTCAATCGGCCTGAGACATACTATTAAAACTACTTCACCTATGAGCTACTCCTCGCAGATGAACAAACTGAACTCCGCAGAGAATGTCTCGAAACATCATTCTTGCCTTGTCTTCCGTCAGTCGGGCCGAGTGCATCCTTCTGCTGTAGCAGTTGTTTACGTACGTTAACAGGTCGCCGCACTCTGCGTACTCAAGCACGAGGTATATTCGCTTGTGGGTGGCAAAGATGTCATACAACTGTATCTATATGAAAACATAAAGCTAAAGTGTTTTACTGAAGTAATGCTTTCAGTTAATTCTACGGAAAATAGAAGCAAAAAAGTTAAAAGTAACTCACACAGACGTAGGTATTGAACTTTTCTATAGGAAAGAACACGTTTTACAACAAGATTAAACATCTTTGAAACCGAGAAGAATAAACTTAGTTGATTTGCAAGCATTTTATCTAGCGTTACTCTTTCTTCTACACTTTTAATTTACGCTTGAATTCCTATAATGTGTGAGATCTGCAAACCAATACAACAGCCGAGGGTTTCGCTTGACATCAAATCAACAAAAGTACTAAAATCAATTCAACCTTTTCGCGACGTAATCTTAAACACGTGCGAAAGGAAGCAGTTGACTTTGCATTCTTTATTGTACATAAAAAGTATTCTTTCAGCTTTATATCTGGTAAAGTTGCTTCTACTCACCACATTCTGATGATGGTAGCATTTGTTCATTGTCGCTACTTCTCGAGGAAGAAACTTGTTGATGTAAACTTGAGGGGCGGTTGTTGTACTTATGATTTTTATGGCTACCTGTGCAAAACGCTGGTGAAAGATTTATACAAGTTACAATATCAATGTTCACAGCAGACTGTCCTCCGAGGTCAAGACCTTTGTATGATGCTTGACACTGACGCTTTGATGATTGTTGGCTCTTCACAAAGACAAAAACGCGAAAAACCCCTTGATGATATTCGCACGGTTTCATGTAATTTTAGTTTGGCACTGTTTTCATTCGTAACTTAAATGTGACAAAAATGTAGTCATTTCCTGACTTTGATGTTGTACTCTGAATGAGCAGCTGAAACTTTGTTCTTTGTTGGTCGATACGTTCGTAACAAACAAAGTGACAAGTTTGCGTTAATACTGTTGAGCTGCATAATCTCTGAGAAACTTTTAATCGTTTTCTAGTTTTATAAAGCAAGGATGATACTTTAGGTTGAGATCCCATAGAATGGATACGTGCGCTTCTCAAGCATAACGAGTTTTGTTATACAGCAACGCAAAATCTTGCTCTTCAATTGAGTATGCCCGTTCTATTACGATTGCATGTGTGCAATCAAGACGTCATCTCTTTCTTCCTCGAGCTTTTTTTCAAAGTATTGCTTACGTAAAACATGTCTTTCACCCTATGTATTCTGCGTTTCCTTCATTTTCTTTTTCCTTGTTCAAAATGCTTCTTGTCAGCGGCTTCTTGTGCAGCCCGTTCCAGTAGCTAGTATTGCAGCTATGTAGAGCTGACTTGGAAATTGTAGCAAGTATCAGGCTTGCCACGAATTAGAGTGGTCATTTGGATGAGTGTAACAACGGTTTACACACTTTGCATCCTTCATTTGATCATAGAGTCCAAACGTCTTTTCTGATCTTATGCGACACACACAAAAGAACTTTTGACAAGCACCTTCAAAATATCTAATCCATCAGTGAATTAGACGCTGCGACATACATGTACAATTTAACAATTTTGCTGTGGCTGAATACAGTCCCGTCGCCACGGGGAGGCTTTGGTGAGCTTAGCCCCCCCAAACTGAAACGTGAAACACTATAAATCAGTGGAGTTTCAGTTAATTTTATAATGTCAAGCCCCCCCGCAGAACCGCAAAACCCCCCTATTGAAAACTTTCTGGCGACGGTTCTGGCGGAATAATTCTTTCTGACGTATCTAAAGTTTCTAACATTCGTTATCACCATCTGCCTATGTAACTTGTTTGTCAATACAGTCATAAGGCGATGTCTGTCTTGTCGCTGACAATGATTGATTACAATTTGTATACAGAATGTTTTTTAAGATAATTTTGAGCCGTATCCACTTCCCACACATTGTCATTGTTTTGACTGAGTGTTTTATTATTTTCTGGCAAGAATGAATGCAAACAACGGGTTTCAACCTAGAAAAAGGTCGAATCATTGGGCCTCTGAGTCATAACTGAATACAGGTCTTTCGAATCATCGCCAGAAATTCGTGACAGAAGACGATTTAATTTGTTATCAAGGTAAATTGAATTACACTGCTTTGTCTCTTCATGAGTCGTGCTTTCTGAAGACGCATCCCAGAGTTTTTGAAGGGAATCTTTCGTAGTTGAAAGGTAGCCTATACGCCTCAACAGGATTCACGAATCAGCTTTTCTGTAACTTGGTACTTAACTACTCATGTTTTCCTTACAGATGAGCAGAATGAGCAACAGGAACATTCAAATCATTGCATACTGGACGGTCTTCAGCAGGTATGCAAAGTATTGGCAAATTGACACCAGTTCAACTGAATTTGTCTTTCAAGAGAATTTGCCAGTACAATGGCAAAACGATACATGGTGTATCTAAATGTTGAAATCCACATCGTATCGAGCAGGTATGGTAACTGTTCTTCAGATGCAAAATGAAACGTCGGCTGTGTTTCAAAATAACTTTTTCAAGCTTTATCTTACGTTTTAGCATCACAACCTAAGCACCTGGTTTAAAATAAATGAAAGTATTATGATTATTGCCTGTTGTGAATCATATGCTCAGAACAATAACAGGGTAAAATATAAGAGAAACATGAAAACTACACCAAAAGTTTTCTGCTTGGCAGCATGCGTGGTGAAAATGTTCCATTAAATCCGTTAAGGGTCACTCTAATTCAGACGTTTTCGAAAATGTTCGTATTCCTTTTTAATGTTAAAATCCACTTGAGACGTTTACAAATAGACTCCATCTGCAACTGTAAAATGGATGCACTCGGTTAATTTTTGTTGAGAAGAGCGCCTGTAACTTCCCAGCGGGAAACGAGATGTTTCAATTCGTACGAATCGGTAATGTAATAAATCACACCATATACAATTTTGCTTTTGTGCAAGTCAGGCGAAATCAGTCACTGAATAGCGTTTTGTGGAGTTAGTTTCTGCAACTCGTGCATCTGGAAATTTAAAACTTAATCTTTCAATCTGCAGTTTGTACATGCTGAAAAAAGACCTCAAACAATAGTTTCCTTTAACCAGACAGTAATTTTTAGTGAATGACTAAAATTTTTTTCCTGTCGATTTTTTGCTTGGCTGGTTTTCAAAAAATTGAACGGAATATTCGCAACCGTAAAACATAATTTTTTTTCAAAGTACCTTGTATCTACAAATGTTTTTTCAAATTGATTGAGATGCCTATACGAAAAGTACCCAAATTGTTCGTTGGCAAGTTCCCACTGCACATGAGATTACTAAAACAAACGAATGCAAATAAATATCTGAGTAAGCAAGTTAAAGAATTTACGCAAATAGACTTGGTTAGCACCCAGTCACTACATTTGATCCTTGACCTGTCTTTCGAATGAAAACATCCGATATGTGCATTCTGAGGAGTTGGTTATCCACAGGGAGTCACTGTGGTCGTTTGTCAAACTAAGCGAGTTTCGTGCCATTCTTTTCGTAAATGTCCTCCTTTCTTGGTTTTGCACCATCGATAGCAAATCATACTGTAAATGTTGCGGCTTGGCTAGAATGACCTCTTTCGGACGCCAAGTCTGTATTCGCCACTACTTCCAAGCAGGGTTGCGGAGTCGGTGGTTTTGCGGGTGGAATCGGATTCCTAACAACACTGGGAGTCGGAGTCGGATCTTTTTGTCCGACTCCGACTCCGGATGCCCAGTGGGATCACTTTATACATCCCACTCCTAAGTTTGAAATTCCTGTTGAAATGGTACAAAATTTCTTTTGAAACTTTTGTTGAAACGGAGATTTCTTGCTGTGCACCATGATTTCCATTGATTTTAACAGCAAAATTTCATTCCCTTGATGTTAAGGAGTCGGGAGTCGGAGTCGGAAATTTTGGAAAGGTTGGAATCAGGAGTCGGAGTCGGATATTTTACCTTCGACTCCGCAACCCTGCTTCCAAGCATGCAATTTCTCAAGGTGTTTTTCATTCATTTTATACGAAATTTATTGTATTTTGGCCTTTGACAATAGTTCAAACGCTTGGTATCGCTTCAGCATCTTCTTGTGCATCACAGGCTCGTTGAAACGTTCCCGTACCATTTTAAAACCTTTTGATTTTTAATTTATGAGCAAATGGCAGTCTGACACGTCATTTCCAAAAGGTAACCCTCTCGTTAGGAAAAGTGGCATGGATATCCATATTTCTATGTTAGTTTAACAATTTTACCAAATTTCTAGTTCGTATTAGACACTTTTTCAAAAGCAAACAAATTGACTTTACTCAGGATAAATAAATAAATAAATAAATAAAAATCACGTGTGTTGCTCACCAGTAACACAGATGAAGACTTGCAATTTAAAGACAAGTGATCGCACTGATTGACTTCTGCAGTTTTCTGTGATTATGGTCAAAAGGCTACGGGAGTGTTTTGCATGTGATGTACGACTCAGGTTCGTTTTTTATAAACAAAATTTATCGTGGTTTGCAAACGTATTAAAATTTACAAAAGTGAAAATCAAGTGGTGAAATTGAAAAAAGTTGGAAAAATCCTTCATGTCATTTACTCCAGGCGTAATGTGTTCAAAAATTCTGATAATCTTCTGTAATTTTACCTTATTTATTTTAATTTATGTTTTATTGGCAAATCGTAATACTATTATAAAATAGGTTGTTAGAAATGTGCATTCGGTTTAGCAATCTATTTCCTCCATTTTTTTCTGGGAAGCACTACATTTTGGCACACGTCTACATGCTTTGCGATGGTCGTGATTTTGGTAAACGTAGGTAACTTCCTTAATTGATCTTCTTCATGAAATTTGACTTTCTGGGAAAATTGATAGCATAGCTCTTTCGGTATGACAACAACTGCAAATTTCCCAGAACTTGTTCGTGGTTTTCGATGAAAATGGTTTTTCGTTTCTAGAACAAGCGTCACACTTTTCTTTGTTTGTATGTTCTGTAAAAACAACCTGAAATATTTTAGGAGGGTTGTTTAAAGTTTTACCTGGACGATTTTCGAAAGGGAATGCTTTCTCTGAATTCGCCACAGAATTATTGGGAATCAATACGTTTAACCAGTTGCTGAAGGTCAACGTACTAACGGGTTTCGAAAAATGTCTCATTAATCAATACGGTGGAAAGAGCTCTATGACACTTTGTCATCAACCTTTTATAATCACTGGTAGCTATCTGTGTCACCTTGTGTGAAAACAACTTATCTCGTTGTTCTGAAACTTTTGAAACAGTGACACAAGAAAGAAAATAAACATTTCAAAGTACTGACTAATGTGTGAGTAAGTGATTATAAAAGGTTGATGACAGTTTGTCAAGCCTGGATTTCGCGCTACACTTATACGTATTTATAGCATTTGGAACCCCTTTCATTTGGTTTCACCACTGCTCTACACAAATTTTTGACGTGTTTGGTTGACTGTCGCCTTCACTCCTTCCCAGCAAGCTTGTAATGCAGCTCGGTTTTTCGTTGAAAGCAAAAATCTTGTTGATCAGTATTGTTTTGTTTAGACCAGTGGTTCTCAAACCTTCATGATTTTTGGCCCCCTTTCAAAGATTCTCAACACTTGTGGCCCCCTTGCTCATCAGAAAAAATACCTAGCTTTGTTTTGGGTTTTGCAATATCACGGCAGAGCTATTTAGTAAAGGCCTCTGCTCGTAGCCTCCGGAGCACCGCTCCGTGGAACCCAAGGGGGCTGAGGGCCCCGATTGAGAAACCCTGGCTTAGACTCTAAAGAATTAGAAAAACATACACGTCTGCTGATACTGCTCATGTGCTGAACTGCTTTGAGCTTATTTAGGCCTACTTTAAAACAATGCACAGGCCAAAAAAATTCGCATTTCGAAGTAAATTGCTTTTTTAATTTTTAAGCCACCGACAGGTTCCACAAAAAAGTAAATTGTAAGTTGTTAAAATTGAAACATAATCAGCACGCCCTGCTAAAGTAGTTGTGGTTTCCTCCGATAGAGATAAAATTCACATTTTGGAGACAGTTATTAAAGTCAACTCTATGATAAATAACTAACCTTTAATTCTTTTTGATCGCCCAGTGATCGTCTGAGTTTAAAATTGGTCTGAATTTTTTCTGGGGTTGCGTGGCCGAGATATACATTGGCGTACGCTCCCTGCCCCAAGAATTTTCCTGTAAGCACGTAACCATGACGTCGGCAATCGACGGCTTCATCAACCAGGCTACTATCCATTAGATAATCGGCTACGTACTTGTTGTCTGACATTTGTAGCTTCCATTAGAAGACACATAAGTTTAGTCCTATGCTAGCAGACGTGTGGGCAGTAATTCACTTGTGAAGCCTTTTACTTGTGTGACGGCATACTGACAATAACGTCATAATTGATTTATCCGAACAGGCATGTGATTTTGTCGAAATAGTGAATGTCGCAATCAGTGTTGCCACTTCTGATGTTTTAACATCAGATCTGATGTTTTTAGAGAAATTTCTGATGTCTGATGTTTTAGCGACAAATCTGATGTTGACTGGGCTGCTGTTTTTGTTTCCCACAATCCCTATCCTTTTACGTTTTGATATGAAAACAACACTGCCTACAGAAAGAAATCCTTTCTCAGCATAGAATCAGACACTAAGATCTTACAGAGTATATATTTCGCCTACGAAGTAGGCATCATCAGCTCTTATTCAAATAGAATCAGGATGAAAACAAATTAGATTCACGATTTTTAAGTTTCTTTCACCAATCTCTCACCGTCACGTGCGTTTGGTTATCATTCCAAACTGAAAAGAAGATCTCTTCTCTTCACTGCGTTGGGAATAATACATACGTTACGCATGACCCAATTCTGCATTTAATGACATAAATCACTCTGTTTTGGATTCAGCGTGGGTTCGTTCTGTTTTGGATTCAACGTGAGTTATCGCACAGTCGAACTTTGTTTCCAAAAAAGCGCGATGTAGAAGCATTTAGCTTATATTAAACGGTAACGTAAAAATCTGATGTTATCTGATGTTGAAAAAGGCAACGATCTGATGTGCACGAGACTGACCCCAGTGGCAACAATGGCCGCAACTGATTTTGTTGGAGCAGTAAAGGCAAACTGTCTTGTTCTTGCATGTGTAGCGCTGCCAGCTAGGGCTTGCCAGATCACTTGAAAATTTTCCTAGGGCATTTTGACATCTACAGTTCACTAGTTCAGACAGGTTGAACCTGCATAGTTAACGATGCACGGAGTTGCTGGAAAATCTTGCTGTAAACAGTACAGCCAAATATCGAAGGTTAAATCTGTCAAAAGCAAAATCCCTGACGCATTCTCAATACCTGTCGCGTCGACAAAATCACTTGGCCATTTTCTAAACAGCACTACAAAACCAACTGTCTACAACTACAATCAAAAGGGTAACTAGGAATGGTGGAGGCTACAAATTTACAATACCGGTTTAAATTGTTGCCATGGTTCAGCTTGTAGAGCGCAGTGTTGATATTTTAACTAACGATTAACTTGTAACTTATTTGCAATTCGGAAACTGGTTTTGTAGCAACTTCCTTCAATTACTGAATAAACTACAGTACTAATACTTCGGCAACCTTTATTCCAAACGTTTACATTGCAGCCAGGGGCGGAGCCAGACATTCTCGTTTGGGGGGGCCACTGGAGGGGCCAGTTTTGCAACAAGGGGAGCTGTCAATGGTCTGTGTAGGACTTCAATGCAGTGGCATGACGTCACGCGAAAA
>JGI24021J15306_10000152_pt1 | contig 39061 bp, 17 predicted proteins | sample Ectturendosymbi1_FD_15306 | JGI IMG/M metagenome (IMG submission 15306)
TTGTAGCCATTTGTAGCCCTGCACATTGTGTTGCAGTTCTGTCAAACGCAAAAATATTGAAAAAGAATCAAGTTCAAGACTAAGGGTGTTTTTATTGATATGGACTGTAATGGATGTGTGATCAAGAAAAAGAAGCTCGTCAAAAATATAGGACGTTAGATGTTTAAGGTATCTGCACTTTCTCCCATTGAATTTATGCAACTACTTCCCGGGACGTGTATGATATATATCACTCCAACATCTGTTTTCAATTTTTTCGGATGTATGGGTAAAAGATAAATTTGCTGTACAACAGTAGGACTCTGGGCGCTTTGCCTGAACAGTCACGCGCCATTTTTGTTTTTGGTATTTTAGCAATTTCGATCTTTTGATCTTTTCGCTCGTAGCTTTTTCACTTTGTAAAGAATTGCCACTTCCGTAGCAAACTTTTGTTGTTTTGAACTTTTTCAAAACTGTGCTTTATAACTAAAATACTAGTGTTTGTACTGCAGAAATAATATTTGATTAGAATTTTCAAATACACTTAAGTATCAGTAGGTGAAGTTCACTCAACGTGTAATGTTCTGAACGTGATTGGCATTGCTAAGATCTTTTTTTCGTCTTATCCATTTGGTTTGTTTTTAGCATGCCGTTTTGTCATAAGCAATAGGTTCATTTGTCAAGCTACAACAGTTTGATAAGAATATATTGCACTTAAAATATAGTTAAAATTCAAAACAGAGGTGATGGCTGAAATTGTAAACACAGAACAGTAACTGCATTTATGCTTACCCCGAAAGTTCCTCAGTGGAGCAGTTGTTTATGAAAAAGGAAATGCACAAATCCACAACTTGTGATGAAGAGAAACTTTTGAGCTTGCCAAGGTTTTTTCTCAATTCGAACATGTTTCAGATTTTTTTCCGCCCGCACACATNGTGTTTTTACAAGATTTTAAGTTTCGTTACAAATCAGAGATTCTTACGAATCTATTATAATTTTTCGTAGAATTTGATTTTGNGTTAAACTATTTTATACAGCAACTTTTAACCTTCAAAAATATTTTAATGAAAGGATTTTATGTAGTTGACGAAGAGTACGTACTGTATTCAGGCGGAAAATTATCAGGTTATATAGTCATGTCGTGTTGCTTTTGCTGCCATACTTGAATGCAAAACCGTTGCGCCTGCTTGCTTTGAAAGCAGCCAAATCAATACCTACATCTCGTAATTGGATTATTTCGAAACTCCACAGCTCCGCAGGCGATGCAGCAGTTTTTCCAGTAAGCAGAACGCAAAACATTCCATGACGTTCGCAACCAGACTAATAACAGCAGCTGTTTCCGGAGATAAGTTTCAATTGCATCGCGGAAGCGAACATTGCACTGATGTGTTTCGACCAAAAGCTGAAAACTGCTTCTCGGATGCACTTCGCGCAAGAATAGTTTCATGCAGTGGTGCACGTTGCAATCGGCAATTGCAGAAGGCAGAGACATAAATCGTGTTTCGGGCTGAAATTAAACTGAGGTTTGCTTTTTGGAAAATCCGTAATGAATTTGTTTGTTTTTTCTTCCCATGCTTCCCACTTTCGCCATGTTCTGCTTTGCTGTTGGTGTTTCTAGGTTCTTTTAGATTGCATTCAACTTTGAGTATGAATCGATCTAAAGTTAATATTTTGATTACACGTTTTAGACGCGACCACTAACGAATGCTATTACGTTATTTCCCTCTAAATCTTTGACTTGTGGTCACCTATGCAGACAAACACTGCATTTTCCTACTGTAAATAAAGTTTCGTCGAATGAGACTGTGGTCATAGCATTTCAGAATATTATTGCGGGCAAAGCAAAGGAAATGCTAGAAATTAATCAAACATTTTAGGTGTTTGTTATCTGAGTAGAGAGGTCAACCTCAAAATTATTATTTCATTAGTGCGAGAAAGAATCCTCAAGTCGCTGGAGAAAGCTCGGAGCGAAATGAAATATTTGATGGTTGTTCATGAATGGAAGGGTTACAATACCCCTTCACCTTGCGCAGAAGAACGCCTAACGAATTTTTCATTACGTCCCCAGAAACGCAAGTGATTACCACGTGAAGTTACCCATTTTGTCACGACATTTGATGCTTTGATCAGAAAAGAGTTGGTATGCCGTTGTTAAACGATGCACATCTTCATCCAACACTGTTATCATCTCACTACTTTTTTTTAGTTATAAGAAAATCATTCACTATAAGCTATTCTAAGCTTTTTCTAATGAATAGAGCAGTTGCGTCACGAACAAACGCTTACAAGGAATTTCGGAAGTTCTATCAGACGGATAAGAGAAGGTTCAAGACTGTGGAGAACGTTAAAGTCCCAGGATACATCTGTCATGTAAGACGGAACGACGAACATCTGCTTTTATGCCTATAGCAGTGCTGGTTATTAACGTATCCAACCCTGGATATAGTATATTTGTGTAGATATTGGCTTGGGGATCCCTGTGGCCTGCGTTATTTCATAAGTAAAAGTAGTGTTCGTTGATGTTTGCGCCTCTGCGGGTTAAAAGAAAAGACTTTGGTATTCCTACTGTGGTCCCCCAGGATTTTCACTCGGTGCCCTAAGAACCGCTGATCTTGCAGTAATCGGTGTGCTTCATTATGTAAACAGAACACAAAAGTTTGGAGTTGAGCCGTAAGATAATACGCAGTCGCCAAAAATAAACCCACTGCCTACCTTAGCAATTGCCTGGCTAAGTCTAATCGTAGACAGCATGTCAACATATAAAGCTCTAGAAATGCCTAAAAGAGATGTGCTTGAAGCTTGAAGAAAAATATTTATGCTTCGCACAGAGAACTTTGACTGAAAAAATAAAACAAGAATTTGATCATTCCGACAATTATATCATAAGCCAAAGTGCGTACCATCAAACTACACAACAATCAACTATTCGAAATGAATACAACATAAAAATGTGTTTGTCTGTCACAACTGAAGCAACATTTCTGCGTTTCACGCAGAAAAGATTTTCAACTCCAATCTGACGCATCATCATCGTCGCCAGATGGAGCTTTTCTTAATGCACGTGGTTGCATAGCAATGATCATATCGTGTGACGCATATACTAACAAGAATTTAGTTCATATAGAGTGGCTTTATATAATCTTTTATAAGTTTTTAAAGAAAATTGAAATGAACTTTGTGTAAACACAAGTTTAGTGGTGTAGTTGACAGAGGTTTCAAATGCAGTAGGCTGCAGACTTCAAGAGAAACTGCTTTCAGGCTACATACTTGAAGATGATTGCCGTGTTTCACAGACTGGTGGTGTTTGCGCTTGATTTGCTGCTACTGGTGTGCGTGCAATGGGCACGAAAGGATAATGGCGTAAGCTGGTATACTTGTTTTGGCAAGCCTAACGCTTTGGAATCAGCTGCCGCTCATATATAAGCGATGAAATCCAGCAGCTCTCGCGCATTCGCGAGAGAGACGTTTGCGGGAACCATGATACGGTTGTTGATCAGCGTTTTGCTCTTGAACGTGGCTTATGGGTGAGTAAAAGTTTCGAGGCTACTGTGCCCTGTAACACAATTGTCAAAACCATTTGGTGGAGATTAAATCAAACATGCTTATATCTCGAAATGTAAAGTTACTTGCGATGTACATCATACTAAATTCCTTCAGGTTGTCAAATACATTTGTTTATTTCAATTTTTCGCAATGTTTCGCAAACTAATTTCTGACATTGCGTTTTTATCCCCATTATTTCTCGGTGTGAGTGTTTGTGAGCAATAAAGATTGCGATTAGAAAAAGAGAGAGGATAGAGAGACATACAGAGATAAACAGAGCGATAGATAGAATGAAGGAGAAGAAACTTTTCACCTCTTTAAACTCAATCAAACCAAGCAGAAGATAATAACGAAACAGCAAACTGAAGCCTCGCGTTTGATTTGTTTGTCTGGTTTGCTTGCTTCAGGTTCGCGCGCGGTAATGAAAGTATTGAAAAAGTAATGAATTGTGAAATAGATTTTCAAGGCCTTGAAAAGTATTGAATTTAGCCAAAATGTACATAAAGTATTGAAAAAATATGGAAATTCCAAATGCAGCTTTGTTTATTCAAATTTTGTTCTTTGTCGCTGATGAAAATTTGCAAATCTTGTTTGCATTGTATTCCATGAATAAATCTTGGAAAAAAAGATAAGTGATGGCATTAATTTTTTTCTTTTAATATTGACAATGTGCTGTAGGCCTATTGAAAAAGTATGGACAATGGTTTTTGAAATTGTGTGGGAACCCTGTTGCTTATTACAGTAAATCTCCTGACGTCGCCAAAACCACTTATGAAGCTGCCAATAAATCTATATAAGCCTTCACCATTTTCATGAAAATATCTTTATTTAATTTTTGCTTGCTAGGGAACAGAGATGTTCATATAGCTAGAGAGCTGTTCAAACATAAAGCAGACTCCTAGCTTCGATTTAAAAATTCAAGAACTTTTGGGTTCGATTTTTTGGGTCTGAACCGCAAATTTTATTAGCTAATTCAGCTAATAAATCCAGTAACGTTAGAAAGCCAAACAAGGGCTCTAAAAATGCCGGGCTTATCAAAAAATTGCCCCTTGTAGTTTTTGTCAGGCGCCCATAACGTAATCCAAAAATCTCTTGACCCCCAGCCATTCATGTCATCATCCGAAAATAAGTTCAAACCCAAAAGTTACCGGATTTCTTAAACTCGAAGCTAGCTAACGTTCTGCTTTTTTAGAGGGTTTGAACAGCTCCATGGTTCTATCATATGGCAAGTTATGATTGCACAAAGTCTACAGTGAGTCTACACAAAGTCTACAGTGACTTTGCGGCACAAAGCCACTGCGGTGACTTTGCGGTATTTAAAAGGGTTCACTGACATTTAATCACTAGATAGTTAATAACGCAGGCAATTAATCATTTACCCGTTTTGGTGACATTTAATCACGTGACAATTAATCACTGAAATTTAGTCACTGGACAGTTTGTTAAAATGGTGTTAGTTGGATTTGCATATCTTTTTTAAGTCCTATTATAAAAGTCCATAATGTTGGGTGATGACATTGAAAAAGTGCCTGTATTTGAAAAAAAGTGCCCGTAATGGCAACCTTCGATAGAGTTCGTTGCACTTGCAATCCCTTCAGACGCAGTTTCGAAATGATTATATTTTTCTACTGGAAAGATGGCGGAACCATAACTTTCACTGCGTCCTGGCCGTCGTCAGTCTCGAATATATGTATGTTCAAAATACGCTAAAAGCTCTGGCATCTTTTTGTGGTAAGAGCTGACAACAAGATCTGGCATGTTGTCAACTATTATCTAAAAACTTCAGTTACGTCGGATGAAGGAATCGCAGCTAATGTAGGTAAGCTGCGAAGAGCCAATCTTAAAATATTATTCTTTTCGTAGTCTGCTTTCATACCAATTTCGTTAACTTTTCGCATAATAATTTGTGTCAAATGAATATAGCAACGCGTAACTGTTGCATTTGGAAATGCTGATGTAAAACCATTTATAGCTGCCCTCTCAAAATCTAGCAGTATTCTCTCAGGAGAAGCCAAAATAATACTTCTTTTTACTTCATTCAACATGCGATCATACACAACACACATCATACACATCTTGTTCTGTACAAGCAGTGCCGGATTAACAATAGTAGCAAATGCAGCAATTGTTACGAGCCCCGCGCTTTTGGGGTCCCCGCGGTCCTTTGTGTTAAATTTGTTCATTATTATATGCAAGAGTGGACATTTGAATTTAGGTTCCCAAGGCAAACTCTCAGAAAGAGCACCTATATTTTGCTTATGCTATTCAGAAACTTTGTTTGCTGAAAGCAAGTTAAATTTTTCATTTCGTCTGTCATTGTAAATCGTTTGAAGTCATTTGGTTTCAAATTGTTCTTTATCTATACATTAAAATTGTTGCGGGGTTCTTCCGTCACTTTGCACATATTTTTTGCTTTATTTTGACATACATATAATTTGCTTCAGAGTTTTTGAAATGTGGCTCTAGAGCAGGGGTGGGGAACCTGCGGCCCAAGTGAACATTTGATATGGCCCGCATCAATGTTTTCATTACTCAAGTTAAGAGCACAACATCGCCTCAAAGGAATGATAAGCAGGTCTTTAGGATTCCTAACAAGACTGTAGGAGTCGGTGTCGGCGTCGGATTTCTTTGCCCGACTCCGGAAGTCCAAGGGGATCATTGTTTTTACATTGCACTCCTAAGTTGGGAATTCCTGTTGAAATGGTACAATTTTTTTTGAAATTTACTGTAGTTGAAACAGAGGTTTCTTGTTGCGCATCACGATTTCCATTGATTGCCAATTGCTACAAAATTGTTAACAGCCAAACTTCATTCCCTTTATGTTAAAGAGTCGGAGTCGGAAAATTCGGAAAGGTCGGAGTTGTAGTCGTATATTTTGCCTCCGACTCCGCAACCCTGTCCATCAGTGCTGATAGCTGACAAAACAACAGAAAACACCCAGTCGAAATGTTTAACTTTCATGCCTACAGCTCATTAGAAACAAACCTTATGGCTGTTTTGTTGCTGCTTCTCTTAAATTATCCGCTCATACTTTGGCACACAATTACTCAGAGCCATGCAAGTTGTTCCAGGGGTTCAAACGGATTTGATTAGGGTTGATATACACTCATTCAGCGCAATGGCCAAGCGTACTCTTATGCATAAACGGCCAAAGCTTCGTGCTTAAAGCCAAACGTGGTATTTATTTGTTTTTATGCATAAATATTCTCGTGTAAACAAATTAACAAGTTAATATTGCCTGGCCGACCAGACTTTGATTTCTAGACCCAATTCAAGGTAGCCTACTGGAGTAATCCGCGACTTCATGGTCGTTAAATAAAAAACAACTTTTATCCATCTTCCGTTGGACATTTTCTCTGTTTTAGTTCCAGAATAAGGTATCACATGTAAATTAGGCCAAAATTCAGCCAAATTTTCAAAAATACTCAAAAAAGGCAAAACAAAGTAATTGCGGCCAAACCACTTGAGAAAACGGCCAAATTTTTAGTTTGACCACGGTATTTTTTAAGGAAACTGTTAGGTAGCCGATATGAACGTATAGGGACCCGATTTCTCTGATTCTAGGGACTCGATGTTGATTTTCTCTGATTATAGGGACCCTATTTTCAATTCTACACCTTAAAAACACCCTGGTTTGACCGAAATAAGGCCATGTTCCCAACCCTGGTTATGATACTTGGTTTTCAAACGAAGTAGAGAGGAAAATCCAGATTCGCACAGATATGTTTTTGCAAAGGGCACTAGAATAGACAGGGCTTTTGTACTAAAATTCTGGTAACTGTTCATGGTTGAACACCAGAAACTTTCGAGTTTTGTAGCGTCAAACAACAATTTAGTCATACTTGCGCCATAAATATTTAAACGCCACAGCTTACAGGATTTATGCCACGAGCCAGTTCGAAATGTATTGTGTACAACTGAAAAAATCTGGATTGTGCACAAATGTGCGTGTTGATCTGTCTGGTGATAGAGTCTACGCAGTGATGAGTGTGTTTTACTCCCCTTTTTCAACACGCAGCCAAAATTTTGCAGTTATGAACTCCTGTGTCGCAGCATTGAGTTTGTTTTCTTCCGATAACCTGACTTGGAGCGCTGATAGTTGATATTCAGTGCAATGGCACATAAAAAAGAGGAATGCGTGTAGAAGAACAAGCATATTATGTCAACAAACTTCGCCAAAACGTTGGTTTGGAAATATGATTATGACGTCAAAATGTGACGTCGCAAAGACCGCATATCACAAACAAATGAGCACCATATGCCACTGAATGAAACCCTCCAATGAAAATATTCTGCGTACGCCACTGATTAATCACTAGATATTTAATCACGCAGACAATTAAACACCCGGACATTAAATCCCTTAGCTTAACTTAATTTACAACTGCAAAATGAGGCTGCGCTGATGTCTCGTCGAATACGAGCAGTCGAACATAGGTGTGCGGCTGGGTTGCCTACAACAGGGTTGCCAACCGGTCTTCACCAAAAAAGTCAGACCTTGCCCCAAACAAAAGCCAGAAAAAAACAGATAGCAGTTTTTAGGCATATACACATAAAACATGCACAACCATACACAAAATAGACATTAAAACTCGTCAAAAACATCGATATAACACAAGTCCAATCTTTAGAAGCATATTCTTTCCCCATAATTATACTGTCGTGCATTTGTTTTTTATCAGTAACATCAATCATTTTTAGAGCAACAGTAAAATTTTTCCAATATTATGTGCACCCTGCATGGTAATAGACCTTCGTCGCAAGAGATTTGTAATGAATATGCAGCTCAGATAATGTTTTGCCAAAGCCAAGCCTATCCGACTGAAAATAAGCCAGATATTTCTGGCTTTTTTATTTCCAAAAAAAGCCAAAGGTGTTAAAAAAAGCCAGAATTTCAAAATCTGGCTTCAAAAAAGCCAATTGGCAACGCTGCTACACAAGAATTGAGAATGCGCATAAAGTACGCAAGAAAACTTTTAATTTTTTGTTGTGTATACAAATCAGAAAACCTAGTTTTCCTTTTCCCCTGCTGAGACATTATGAAACGCCTGAATGCTTCTATGTGAAAAACTGCTGTTTTTGAGCTCGTGCAACAGTTCTATCATGCTACAAAATTTGGTAATGTAGCAAATACGGTCAGCACTTGCGCTGATCAGTCACAACAGACAAAATAAAGACAATTATTTCGGATAAATTGAACTACCGCGGAACACAATCTTAAATATGCGTAGTGGACGAAACGTCTGCAAAAAGTGGTGAGATGGTTTCTGGACACAGACGATAACACTGATTCTCACCAAAACCTACATATTACTTCTTGGCCCATTTACATCGTTCCTTGAAATTTGCATGCAAATTTATTCCGTGGTATTTGCATTAAGTCAACAAATTAACATGGAAAAATTATGCGAAAACATTTAATTTCCTTTGCGCAGGTAATAAAGATTTTGTAAAACATCAAGCTCAAGAGGGGGGTAACCCCAAACCCCCTCTTGCGTACGCCCTTGGATTAAATGTTAGTGATTAATTGTCGCGTGATGCAATGGTGTGTGATTAAAAGTCTGCACACCGCAGAAAACAACGGAAAATACTCAACTCATCAGGCTATTCCTCTTGCTGTGGATTGAATTTGTTAGCTAACGCAGACCTGTTTTTCTTATGCCATCCTGCAATGACGATCCACGTCTAATAACATACGGAAAAGCTGTTTCTAGGATTCCTGATTGTACATTTGTTTCGACAATGTCCACGTTTTCCTTTGATAATCGCGAATCAAGTAAACTTTGATGTAAATATGCCCTAAAAGCTATACTGGCAATATAACATTTACGGAGTGTTTTTGCAGAGTCGATCACTCAATTATTGCACCCAAGGCTTTCCGCATCGGAGCCCGTGAGACTGTGATTCTAAACCTTCATGGCTACAGCCGCGCAACTGTTTCAGCTTACCTTCAGGTGAGATGGCAGAGGTCGTAGTACAAAAGTGTTTACGTGCGTGATAACGAACTCCTGATTTACAGGATTTGCCAAACCTTCAAAACTTCTTCAGCCAGATTAACGACCTGGAAATGAACGACGCTGCTTGTGACCAACCGATTCCACTGAGTTTCACGGTGAGTTAAGATGTATGTAATGTAATGTAATGATGATGAGCATCCAAAAGCTGCAACCTGAATGGTGGCGGGCAATATATTTGGGCTTGGCTAGTCTGATGGTTCTCAATTGGGGTAGGAGCCATGTCCAAGGCTCACTAGTGGAGGGATTTTTAAATCCTGAGAGGAAATTTGCCTGAGGGAAGAATTGGAGAGGAAAAAATGTAGTTTATTTTTCTTTTGCCGCAAGATCTGATTTTTCTACCAATTCTGCTGTTTTTCATTTTCTAACCTTCGTGCTGTTGTAATAAATAAATACTGTAGATTCTGCACTTGACTGCATTCCTAAATTATCTTAACTTATCAGGTTTGAGTTGTAATTACAGGCAATTTAATGCTGTAATGTAATAGTGCTAAGACGGTAGCGATGGTGCACGTAGGCTTGTTGCTGAGCTAAATCAGGCCTGGCCAAGCCGCGGCTCGCGAGCTGCATGCGACTCTTTGCCCGGTTTCATGCGAATGTTAAGTAAATACCGTGTTTATTCGCGTACAAGTCGCAAAGTTTTGCACCAATTGTTCACCTTGAAAGTCGGGATGCGACTTGCACACGCATTGCGCGGAAGCGTGTTGGTGCCTTGGTGACTTGTGCAAGCACATACACACGCGAGCGCATTTACGCGACACACGTGTTTTGTGTTGCGTGGAAGCGCGCATTGTGGTCTGCGCGAAAACAGGGTTGATATTCACAGTGATGTAGGGGGCAGGGGTGCAGAGGTTGCAAGCGCACCCCCAAAAGTTTTGATTTGCCAAAAATCCTGGCAAAATCTCCAAAAATCGGGGCAAATTCCCGGAAAGTTCTGGTACACTTGCTTCAACATCTTTGTTCTTATTGTGTGAGGAATGAAACTGTCTGTCGAAATACGTCTGCATTTGACTTTTTCTCCACAAAAAACGCATGAAGATATTTTGTGAGGTCATCATTTTTTGTGTGTTGTGTGTGACCTCCTAGCTAAAAGGTCTTCATCATTTTTGAGATAGAAATTTTTCGGGTAAGTTTGAGGAAATTGAAGCAAAATCCTTCGCACCCCCAAAAATTTGCCTGCTCCTACAACTGCATATTCATACTTCATGTATTCCTATGTGCATGATGTGGCTCTGCCGTAATACAGTAAGAAATGTGGCACTTGGTCTCTGAGTGGTTGACCACTCCTGTGCTATATCATAAAGGCAGTACCGGAATTGACTAGTTAGGCCTAGAGGTGCATGATTAACCTGAATATCATGGCCCAAATGGGCGGATAAAAACTAGTGGATTTTCCTGATTTTATTTTGTATTACGGACCCCTGAAACACATTCATGAACCCTAAGGCGTTCGTGGAACCCTGGTTAAGAACCCCTGCTATAGAGGTAAATTTTACTGCCACTTTGTTCTGTGGAAAAAATAGGTGTAACTGTAAAAGTTACCCAGTAAACTATGTTTATCATAAAAATAACAACTGAATAACTAACTCCCTATAGGGGATTAATCAAGTATTTATCGATTTTTAGCCACAGCTTGCCAACTACTAACGCTTTAAGATGACCAATCAACGGCGCGAAAGATGTAGATTTTCGCCTAGTTAATTTTAAAAGAAAAAAAGTAAAATGTCTCTTGCAATTTTTTTCTCAGGCCCCGAGGACGTCATCCAAGCATCCCTTGACCTGCCCCAGTTATGACGTAACAGAAAAAATGTTCAAACCCAAAACTTCCCATTAATTAAAAATAGAAGCCACAAGACTTTCCGCATCTTTATAGTATTCGAATAGCTCTCAAGCTCTATTGGTTGGTGAGTTTTGGCCGATTATGTCCGAGCCAAAATTGTGGTTTATGTGGGCGGCAAAGGGTTTTAACTCCTTTTAAAAGACTCGTGCCGTATACAAATCACTCCACAGCACAACTCATTGAAAACTAGAACAACTCCCAAGTTGAGTACCGCATTCCAGTATCTAATTTATAAACACAGCGCATTCTTAAGTCACCAATATATTTGTGAGTTGCCAAACACAACAGTACTCTGTACTGTACACTCAAAACTTTGTGATGGTCACAATCACATTAAAGCAATTTTGAATGAGAAAGTAGGCTATCATTTTTGCCAGATGATCCTGTTATTTTGCCGGCGACAAAAATGGTTCCACATACGAAATATAGAATAGAGAAGCAATTATGAATCTTTTTGATCAGAAACTTCCGCGGCCCTTAGAAAAAAGGCAAACAACCCCCACGGGGATCGCGACCCGAGGTTGAAAACCATTGGTTTAGATCTATGACCAACAACATGCGCCACTAATGATTGATTTTATGTTATGTCAGATTAGACTGGCACACGTGCAGAGGTCTGGTGATGCCTGGGGCAACAGCTTAATTGTATGCCCCCTACTAAATTGTGGTATTGAGGAATATGAGAAACGCAGGTACATCCAAACAACCTGTCGTGGCCACTGCCACGTGCAATAGAATTTCGCCACAAAAACTTCGCTTCAAGCGAGAATAAAGAAAAGAAAAAAGCTCTCCGAGTCTCTCACCACGTTACGCAATAGTGGCGGTGCACTTGATCGTTATGAAACGCACGTGGAAGGTCACAGAGTTTTTTTCCATGGCACTTGTGTCGAAAAGAGTGACATATGTTTTCAGAACGTGCGCTGGCGCTCTGCTCGAAACACATAATATGTTTGAAACGTATCGTACTCGACGGAGAAAATCTTTTAACAGCTCCGAGCGATGCTCTTTCTGATAAAATTACTGTATTTTGATCTTTTTTACAATTGAAAGAGAAGTTCGCATTGCCACTAAAAATAAAACCAAACAGCAGACATGAGCACGGAGCAGGAGTGCCGGAGTTTGCACTTTAGGTCGGGACGGGAGCTGGAGTCGGAATCAAAGTTTTAGGCTCGAGCAGGAGCCGGAATCAAAGGTCTGTCCAGAAGCCAATCAAAATTTTTAAAGCAGCTTTTAAAATTTCTATAATGCTGTTTTTTTTGTTGTCAAGCAGAATTGAATTGATGGAAACGTGTTTTCTGACCAGCGTCGTCTGTAGTGTGACACTGGGTGGAAGTACCGAGCATTTCACCGCTAATGATGGTTTTAAAAGTTTGTGCTCATGCAAAATACAGTGTGTAAGTGACAGTGCGGTTCGAGAATTTAGGAATCCATGCAGCAACCGTGACAATGCTGGACTGATGATGTGGACAAAAGCAGACACATGACAAAAAGCAATGGTCAACAAAACAAACTGTAAGAATGTAACAGAGTTCCAGAATGACCTATAGGCTAGTGATAAGATTTGACATGTTAATTGTTAGAAGTAATGTACAGTAGTACAGCATAAGATTTATTCGCATCGTGCAGATTTCCAGTCTAGCCCCTACTTGCAGAGGTCAACCTCTGCTCCCATTTTGGAGCTATCATGAACAAAGTTGACAGTTTGCACTGATAGTTGCAGCTTAAAATGTTTTGCAGCTCTATTGCTCTCGAAAGGGATGGTACGTTATGTGTAATGTTCATCTTGTTAATTATTTTAGCAGGGTTTGCTTTTACATTTATGTTAATGGCTTAGTTTGGTGCAGTCATAGTTATACGTTTTGTCCGAGTACATGGTTTAAGTAGAAATCAATATTTGTGAAACAGGTTATCAGTTGTCGACCCTGGAGATTTACGATCAGTCTTTTGTAATGATTAGAAATTAACGCTCAATTACAATATTTGTCAGATATCTTGTTAAGCTTAAACTTGAATTTCAACAGTTATCATTATATAACTTCATGTAGAACCCATCCTATTAATGTATATTTGATAAACAGGGTTTATTTTGCCTCATGTGGAAAACGTTCTGCAGCTATTTTGCCAGTAGCTGTACATGATTAAAGTGGTGGCATGAAAAGTTTGGAACGCAGGACGTATTTAGCTGGCCGTAACGTTTGCAAGGCTCTGTCTGATAATGACATGCATGGACAAATGTGGCCATAATTTAGGTGCTGGCAAGCTGTTAGTGGCTTACTGTCTATATTGCGTGAAGCATAGGTTAAATCATAACCCTAAACCCCAACCTGGTGTCTCTTTCCGTATCGTACATCTCACATGACCACTTCAATCAATCGTGTCCGACTAAAGGCAACATAGCCATAAAACAAAAAAGGCGAAATAGCTTTCGCTTCAATGAGGCAAAATAGACATTATCTTTATGATATGAGTTTCTTGTAAGTTTTCGTAGTGTTAACAGGAGTCGGAGTTGATGTTTCAAAAGTTTTCGGAGTCGGAGCAGGAGTTTAAGACAGAAACAGGAACGGAGTCGGAGTCGAAAAAATGTGACTCCGTTCATCCGTGCGAAGCAGACAAGACACCGTCGTAACATCAAGCGTTCTTTACTCATAAATCTAACTTTCAATAAGGAAGTTTAAGAGGTCTCGGATTCTCTTCACTGTACTGTCCGCTTTGTTTTGATTATGGTGTTTATAGTAAAATGATAATAAATTTACTAATGATGAAAACAATGCATTTAATACTTTTCAACAACATGTCGCGCTCCATAGTCGCACACACCTTGCGAACCTTTCACTCCCCAGTTTAATTAGAACCCAGGTTCTAGACTAGAGAAAATCGAGAGATATTTTGAGGAATACAAGTCGCAGATTATTAAGAGGCTTGCAGGAATTGGCCAGCCTGCAAAGAGGTGGAAAATAGATAGGGTGTAAGGCCTTAAGATAACTATAGCAATGTTTCATCTCTCTCTCAGGGGACTTAACATATATTTGCATGTCCCCCTCTCGGAGTCACCTTTTGACTCCTGCTCAATCTCCTGCTCCAACAAAAGTAACTCCAGCTCCTTGAAAATTTGCACCCCGATTCTTATTTACAATCCGGAAACTTAACCAAGATATAGAATCATATGCTGCAGCTGTTCCCACCAAAAAAAGTTTCGTTTGACACTCTCACAAAAATACTTCAGGCACAATCACAATGAAAAGCCTACTGCCCTAAATCTACTGATTAACCTGCACAAGTAAAACACCTTACATTGAAAACACTTCATACCAACTTATTCACTCAATTAAGTTACGTCCTATATATAATAAACTTTGCAAGATAATAAGGGCGTATTTAGGATACCCTGGCTTAAACTGTATTTCTGATGGCTTGGCTGAAACCGCACAGCTGTTGTTACATTTTAAAGATACATACGCTGTTGTCTTGTGCATTTTACTAAAAATAACAAATTGTGATTACTGCTTACGAAACAAGATAGAACTCAAGAGGCAAAACTTCCAGTAACCCACGTAAGTAACACGTTTTTCCTAATTTAATAGACACATGCAATGGCACCAGAGTTGCGGAGTCGGAGGTAAAATGACCAACTACAATTCCGAACCTTCCAAAATTTCCGACTTTGACACCGACTCCGATCTTTTCAAAATTTCCAACTCCGACTCCCGACTCCGACACCTTAACATAACGTGAATGAAATTTGGCTGTCAACAATTTTGTAGCAACTAGCAACTAATCAATGGAAATCGTGGTGCACAGCAAGAATTATATGTTTCTATGAAAGTTTAAAAAGAAATTGTACTATTTCAACATAGGTAGGAGTTGGGATTCCTAACTTAGGAGTTCGATGTAAAACATGATTGAATTGGACTTCGGAGTCGGACAAAAAATCCGACACCGACTCCTAGCGTTGTTAGGAATCCGACTCCACGCAAAACCTCCGACTCTCAGCGACTCCGACACCGACTTCACAACCCAGGCACTGACACAGTATACGATATTACTTGCATCCCCGCTCATTCCCAACAGCCTGCACTGAATCGTTCACAATAAAATTCAACCAAGAGAAAAGAGCCATAACAGCAACCTAAAAATTAGCCCGTCAGAGCAACTTTTAATTAAAAAAGCTATTATCCGGCTCAGGTAAAAACGAAAATGTCACTCCTGCTTTAGCTCCAGTATTTTTTCATAATGTCTGTTGCGGTGCCTTCTCGCAAGGACATTATGAAAATGTTTTTCCGCCCGGCAAAAAAACGTAGATTTCTGCCGAAGTCCACTCCGTCTCCGTGATCACCTCTGCCCTCGGGCTAGTGCCCATCAGATCCATGCAGTGTATGTTAGTAACCTTACAATACGAAGATTCATATAGTTACAGAATTTTAACAAAATGTATATCTTTGAAATTTCACTCTTTGGATGACCCCTGCCTTGGATGCCCGGGACCGTCGCCCCGTTCGGCCCCCTTCAGTGCACGCCTGTACATACGCATCACATAGCGATTGACGTTTTGAACAACAGGAAACTAAGGTGGAGAAGTTGGCGTTCATCTGGCATTCGTTGTGTTTTTAGCAATTCTTTACAAACTGAAGGAAAAGTAATATATTAATGTTGTTTTACATTAATCAGGTTCAAAGTGAAGACATTGCAGAATTCCGTCAACGACAGACGGTGCTTCTCACCGTACAAGTCAGCAACAGCGATTCTGATTTTACTGACACGGTTGAAGTTTTCGTCAGCCCAAAAAGTGGTTACTTGTTTCTGGCGACCGATCGCCCCATTTACAAGTACTGTGATGGCTTTTTGTCAACATATTTTAGCCGAATTGACCTATGAACGGTTTTGAATATTTCTAGAAAACTGTGTTTAACGTTTATTCCATTTACCTTTCAACAACGATAATTATTTTCAGGTGCTATGAACGTCATCAAGGAAGTTAGCGATCAGCAGACAATGCTCTAAAATCAGCGTGTTGACCTGCCTTTTTTTCATAAAGGGCATCACGTTTTGTAACCTTCAACTAATTTTCATCCTTAAAAGGATTAGAAAAGAAGCCTTTTCGATTTTATTCGCATGAGACTGAGACGCTCGGGATTCTTCTCAACAATGCCGGAATATTTCGGTATTAACAAAAAGTACACACATAACCTGTAGTACCGGCGTTCATTTCTTACAATATTGAAGCATAAACAGGAACTGATGCATAACGTCCCTAAGCTATTGCACGCGCCACTTTTTTGCAGAACTTTGCACCATCATAAATCCCCAGGCGATTGAACTAGAGAGGTGTTCAAAGCCACAAAAGATGCGGAAAGTCTTCTAGTTTGCATTTGAAAAAATTGGAAAGTTTTGGATTTTTATTTTTTTGTGTGTGACGTCACGAGTGGGGTAGGTTTTAGGCCATTTTGGCCCAGGTTACCTGGCCCTGGGCACCAACCGCTAGGGGAATTTTTTGACTCAAGTTGTTATTGGAAACTAGGCTATAATCCGAGACTTTTGAGCCTTTAATCGGCATTCTTTCTGGTTCAAACATTATGGTCTGAAAACAACAACCAGGGGAATAATTAATTGTTTGTTTATTTATTTTGTGGTTTTAGGTGATAACTTGCCAACCACAAACGGTAGGCCAATCGAGGGCTCTAAAGATGCGGATTTTTGCCTGTTTATTTACAGAAACAAAAAATTATCCCTTGGGGTTTGGGCCCAGGGTACAGCGACGGGGCTTAAAAAGCCTAAACCTACACCCTTATTGTGACGTCACCCACAAAAAGCTGAAATCAAAAATTTTCCAATTTATTTATCGAGACTACAAGACTTCCGCATCTTTCGGGGGTTGAACAGCTCTCTAGTGCAATCGGATGGCAAGTTATGGCTCGCCCAAATCCCGGTAGCAAATGGGTTATGCCAGTGGTTCTTAAACTTTACAAACACGCAGAACCCTTGTGTAGCTTTGCAAGCTTTGTCGAATCCCATTTTTGCCCAATATAACAAAAAGTAAAATTGGTTACTGAAATAAAATCAATAATTTATATTTAATTACATTTTCCCATGGGTTTAGCCAGCAGGACTTATCTGTCTCTCCATCGAAACCCTGAAACGCCTCCGTCGAACCCAGTTGAAGAACCACTCGGTTAGGAGGTTCCTGATCTTATTTGCAAAATAGCTAAGAGCTGGGGATACCCGCTCAGCCTCAAGTGAGTCACTAAATTATTCCATATTTTATTTTCTTAACTCTGACCTACATTCTGGGAAGGCTAGGGGGAGGGTTCCAAACTGTGTTATCGGAAATTATCCTAGATCTTCAACAATAGGCTAGCTTATGCTGATGGTTTCCTTGGCTCGGCCGACAAAATAAAATGGCATTAGCACCAATGAATGTTTTGAATTACTGTCTTCCTCCAGTATTGAATATAACCCATTTTTGAATAACTTGCACCTGTTTTTCGTAGCCCCAGCCAAAATATCCAAAACATTTGTGACTTCCAGACGAAATTTTTATTCAGAAGTTGTTACTGCAAACCGAAGTAAGGAAGTCACTTGAAGTACACTAATTATCAAAAATACTTAGATTGCTAAATAATTTCGAAAATTATAAGATCTAGTAATAAATCACTAGAAGTGACAACACTGATCGCAACATGTCTAGTAGAGATAGTGTTTTTTTAAAGGGCCCGAAACTTTTTCCAACTGTCTCTCACACTACAGTAGAACCTCGCTGCATAACCACCGCCAACATCGACTAAAACCTCACTTTGCGCTCAGCTCAGTATTCAGATGAAATAGTTGCAGCCTCCCAAATATAGGCGTAGCCAGGGGGGACAAAGGGGCCATGCCCTCCCCAAATTTTTGGAAAACATAGTCATTTTGTGTGTTGAGAGGCGTTTGCACATACAAAATAGCGTTATTCGCCTAAAATCAAACATTTTGGTTCCCCCAAATTTTTTGCCCCCCCTCAATTTTTGGGCTGGCTACGCCACTGCTCCCAAAATGAACCTTCAAAAACCTTGAGTGGAGGTGAAGCTACACGGTGCGTTTCTGATGCGCAAAACCGTGCGGAAAGTTTTGTTTATTTATTGATTCCGTACGTGTATGGACCGTTGCTTCTATACGGTTGCGTACGTTTTGATCAGCATCCGATGGCGCGAATCGCAAAAATTCAACACGAAAAATTTGTCGTCATTCATTTCACCGAAGCAACACATTCGCTGGTGCGTGTATCTGCACCAAACGTATGCGCATCGTGTAGACCAAGGGCCTCCACACTGCAGCCAGGGGGGCAAACCCGGCCCGCGAAGCCATTTTATCTGGCCAATAATGAAAAAATAATGTATTTGCAATAATCAATTTTGTCGATAATGAAAAAAAGAATGTATTTACACAACATTTGTTGCTTTGATAGAATGCCACATATCCAGTGGCGTAATTGACAGGGGGCAAGGGGGCGAGCCGCCCCTTCTGACAAGCTAAATGTAAAAACTGGGCCCCCTTTAGTTGGCGTTTTGATATTTAGTATTGTTTAATTTGTTATTTTTTGCGTTTTTCTGGGTGTTTTCTTTTTTTTTATCTAGTATGGACATCCACAACATCCAGAGATTCACTATCATTTCTTAACCTTTTTCTGAGTTTTGGGTAGTGGGCCTCCTTACGGTGACCACTGGGCCCCCTTGAGCTAAGCTTTGCTCGCCCTGGCAAAAACCTCTAGTTACGCCACTGCACATATCACGAAACAAACACATTACGTAAGATCTCTGACTGTCGAACTGTTGTGTAGCAGCTTATGTGGCCCTCTGACAAAAATGTTTGAAGACCCCTGATTTATGCCAGGTTCTTCAAACGCACTTATGCGCACAGTGTAGTGTAGACAGCCATGCGGAAGACTCTCCGTTTCCGCAAGGAACTTTTTTCCGTGTAGTTTCTGTTCAAGTTACTACACGTTTCGATTGTTCAGCCAATTGTTACGCGATAGTCGGCAATTAATATTTTTACAGTATAACGATCAGGTCATTATGACACTGACATCTCTTTATGCCTAATGTAGCTGAATTGGATTGAAAAACTCTAAAATCTAAATAATCCACAAATCCGTGTTAAATCGCATCGCCTTGAAGTTTTCAGATGCATTCTTAAAATCCATGGATTGTAATAAAATCAATCCCGAGGTCGGTACAAGAAAGGGAGTTAAAATCCTAGGATTTCGGGGTGCTTCAGCGCCGGATTAAGGGGGTGCCCAAGGCTCCCGGGCCCCCATCAATGAGGGCCCCTACCATGTTGATGTTTTTAGCCATATGTGCGACATGTGCGTGCCACATAGGTGTTCTCAACGAGAGAAGTTTTTTGTAGATGCTATTAAACTGTGGAACAAACATCACTATTTCGCTTGAAGAATATTTGATATTGTGACGAAACAACTGTTACACTTATTGGTTTCCTGAAAGTAGATCAGGTATCTAAATCTGGTGAATGCAAGTCCATGCCACGTAGAACACGTAAGCATACGTCTCTACACGTTTCTGGAAGATTTTGCGTCTGCTTTACTCAGATTTTCACAGGTCGCATATGAGTAGCATTGCTAGATACATCTACCATAGACCATCTTTTTGAAGTACATGTCCACTTTTTTCAAGAGAAAAGAAACATTCTCAGAGGTCATTCGAAAATGTCCTCCTTTTTGCATTCTTATTTTACAAGCTGTAATCAGTGGCGCATCCAGAGCTTTGAATCCGGGTGGAGAACTCAGCTAAAAGGGCCTCACTGGCCACTGTGTAGGGCCCACTAGCCAACACTTGGAAAAAACTTGAGAAATGATGGTGAACCCGGATGTGGATAGCTATAACCTAACCTTAAATCACGGGAACATAATCTGACAAACGCAAAAAACAACACCCTACTGTAAACTAAACGAATACCAAAACCGAAATATCACATAAAGATGACGGTCCGGTTTTCACATTTAGAATACCAGGAGGGCATTTCGCCCCTCTGCCTCCCGTCAGTTACGTCATTGGCTATGATATATTGTTTTTGCATAGAGTAAGCTGTCCCTACTCAACTGCAACAAGATACGAGATGGTGGCGTATAGCTTAGTTTACGGGCGTGTCTGCGAGCTGTCTGATTAATCCATGTTTTGGTTTGAGTTAATTCTCTGCTGAAAAGACGGGAACGCTTTCACATAATCGTTACATAACAGAGATGAGCATTGGATTGGACTGGTTCCGCACTATAGCAAAATTTGTTGAATTTGGATTAAGAAAATTCAACGAAGGCAAGGATCGTGACTGTGATTCATTCATGTCAGGTGTAGGCCTATCTGTATTGTACAAGTCTTGTGTTTCACATCTGGCTAAATGGACCACTTTATTTGCTGAATTCAAAAGCTTGGAATAGATTCCTCCGTTTGCAAACAAATAATTGGAAAAATGTTGAACCGTGTGAGTAGTATCTGCATGAGTGAAACGTGTCTATTGATGAAGCTGAAGTAAACTGTTTGACCACTACCAAAAGTTGTTCGAGTTCGTGCAAAAAGAGCTTCAGCTAAATGCAATTTATTGTAAAATGATGGAACATGAAAGATGGGCAAAATTTTTTGCAACTTGCAATACCATTAAACGCTTCAAGAACTGATAAAGATCGCACAGTTTTACTTCAACGTTATGGCTCTTTATGCTAATATGGAAGGATTTTTTCCGTGATGCAACCACAAACCAAAAAGAAAGAGAAACCTTTCTGGTTGAACCAATTTCTAGTCTAAAGCTGGTGTGCATTTTAAAACATCTTTCATGCAAGCAGTTTCGTAAAATTGCAAAAGACGATTCTACATTTTTGGGAAATATTAGAAATTTGCAAAATATTCATGGGCTAAATAGGTTAAGTAAATAAGGATTTTCTTTTGTGCGTTTTTGAATGAAACATTGTCAACACTGCAGATTTTACTTCAATGCTTAAAACTGATCAATAGGCCTATTTGTTATTTGACTTGTTAAGCTAAGCGTAGATAATACACTCAAGTGAGTGACAGTCGCAAACTTTCCTCCCCTTGTGCGCTGAAAATATGGCAGTCCCATTGAGCTTATAAATAAACATAGACAGAAAAAAGGGATGCCCCCTTTACAAGTGTAGAGCTTATCCAAGTGGTTCTAAAAAACATTAAAAAGCAAAAGAGGCAAAAATGAGAGAGGAAGAAGTTGCAGCAAAGTCAAGAAACATTCAAGTTACTATTTTACAGTGGCAGTGAAGTCAAGTCTAGCGGAGACATTTCTGGGGAACCTGTAACAGGACAGAAAATCGAAGGACATGTTGTTACAGACTGAGATGTACATAACGATGAAAATAGACCTATTTAAACCAGCGGTGCAGCAGCAGAAGAACATTACGAAGTATCATCGACAAACACGATAGATGAGTTGGCTGATGCTATCACTGTAAGCAAAGATATCGGTCTCTGGTCATCCAATGTACCGGAGAAAATGCGGGAATACTGGTTAAAAAACGAAAAGTTATTTTTAAAACATGGTGTTCCGCAACACAGAAAAGACAGAAACTCGTCACGGAAATGCACCACAAGTCTTATTCGGCGCCAGAACCACAACGCCGAAGTCATTGAAAGAAGCTGACTTTGTTTTTCTCCTTCACAAACTTGTGTGTATTGTTTCACGTATAGACTGATGTGCGCGGATACGACTAAATGTGCACATTCCTTATGACAAAAGCAATCTGCGACTGGAAGCACGCTGAGGAACCACGAGCAATCAATGGAACATATAGATGCCACGATTACGTACAGTCGCAGATGTAATTAATCACCATGAAGAATTGATACAGAGCTAGCTAGTCAGGTCAATCAATGCCAACAAATTTGGAAATCGCTACTGCAACGTTTGGTTTCTGTCGTAAAATTTAGTGCTGAGCGAGGACTGATGTTTGGAGATGATGAAAACGTTGGATCGCCCTGACACTTCTTTCAAGCAAAATTTCAAAACAAGGAAATACGATGCTTCTGGTGACCGGTTTTGCAATAGTTTCACAAATTGCTGATCATAGTCAATTCTCATGTTGCATCATAAAGTTTTGTTACACTTGAGTTTTAAAATGTGACGTCACAAGATTACGTCACAAATATTAATGATCCGTGGAAATACTAGTGGCTTCATCGGCGATCCCCTACCAAAAGATTCTATATCCGATCAGCATATGGGACCCCCACCATGCCTGGGCCCCGGGCCCCCAACATTTAAATCCGGCGCTGGGGTGCTTAACGTTTTTACAGCTACGGCTAGATTCAGCTCTCTGAAATGAGCATCACAGCGCTTGTTGAAACCACCTATTTGTTGTCATCGATACAGAACATTTACTTTAACCACCATATGTGTAGTTTTTTGTCATATACCCCCTAACCATTCACGTCTTATCAGGTTTGCTATTTTTTGAATACTTCATGCGAACATCGATAGAACCTCACTACACCAAACAAGTTTTAAATTATGACCTAACTATTAGTTCCTCATAAACTCAGCATTTCAATGAGTATTTTTCAAGATGAAAAAGTAACGTTGTGCTTCCTTTTTAGGCCAAAAGACAGAGTCAAGGTACGTGTTTTTGCAACTGATCAATTGATGGTCCCAAGTCAGCAAATTATTCAAGTCACACTTAAAGTAAGTTTTTGTATTCGTAGTAAAACCTAGTACTGTAGGTTTGCAAATAATTTTACTTGCTCTTGTAGAGTTCAGGCAAAACAGTGCATTTTGTCTGACGATAAATTTAATTGTGTTTTGATAAAAAAAAACTCGTAATATTGATGACTAAATATTGGAGACCCTGTTCAGTAAACCTTTGAAAAGGCTCAAGAGAAACTTGTACGGATATCATACGTTGTAACGCATTTAATGGTATGACTTATCATCAACTTACATTGTGCCTAGTTCAGGCCAGTGGTTTTCAACCTTGGGGTTCGTGAGCCGTTTGGGTGGGGTAAAAATAGGGACGGGCAAGCTCTTAAGTTAGCGCAGCATGCTACATACTAGAAACCAGTCCGAACACGTTCGTTGCGACTGGACGCCGAAAGTCAAGGACAGGGATCTTTAGGTCATATTGCGTTGCTTTTATGGGTCGCGGTATAAAAAGGTTGAAAGCCACTGGTCTGGGCCATAAACCGTACATGCGTCAACAAAGCGATGCAAACACTTTAGCTGATTTTCATTTAGACACCAGATGGCATCGGAGTAGATAGAAGAGAACGACCACTTACACCCAACGATCTTATAGAGTTTCGGATGGCAGAAAACCCAGTATTTGGAAAGTGGTTTGTGGAAGCCAAATACAAAGAAAAAGTAAGAAAGCCTGTCAAATGCTGAAGCACACATGTGCAGTAGACATGTGCAGATGCATGTAGGGATTTGCAATTTCTTTCAAATAAATTTTCATTGTACTCGTTTTGAATGCTGCATTTTGCGGCAAATTAATGGCTGCTAAAAACGAGGCTGGACAGGCCATACGCAGGGTTCTTCAGTCTTCGGTATGATCCAACCGGGAGTCGAGTGGAAGCTACAGTCTGTCGTAGATCATTCTCTATCACCTACTCTGCCACTTCCCAGGTTTGCAATTTCTTTTGAAGATCTTTATTCTTACTCAAGACAATTGGAAAAGTCAATTGTCTTGGTAAAATAAAAACCAATGCGCATAAGTAATGGTTGAATTTCGCTGTCGGTTTCTCATCAGATTAATTTTGTAAAAAATCGTATAGTGAAACACTTCCAATAAAACTTTTCATTGTATTTTGCAAAGAAAATTTGAACCAGGAGTTAAAAAGTTCGCGCCATGTGAACATTACAAAATTACCAAAGTCTAATCGCAATGACATACCGTTACGTAGAAAACGCACTCAAAGTCAGCATTTCTTCTGTAGTTCGTCGAATCTCCTTGTTCAGCGTGGTCCAAGTAGGTTTGATCTGCGGGCCACTTTTAAAAAACATGAGAACTTGCGGAGCACTTCTAAAAAAATGATGATAAAAACAACATATTCACAAGATTTAAAATTGAAAATAGAAGATAAGTGAGTGGGTAATTGAAATTTTTACACAACAGCAAATAGCAATTTATTACGAATCTCTAGCAGTTGGGATGCCTGTGGCCAGTGTTGCAGTCAGTCCAAAACTTTGGGAGCGGCCTTGCTTCATGGCAGAAACTGTGTTCCGAACATCAAGTCCACTTTTTTGTGCGAAATTTATGATTTTGGAAGCCTATCTTTGCTGACTAATTTCCAGAATCTCTCTACAGTGTGTAGTCCAGTAGTCTAACGCGTTAATGTTGTGCATTTTTATTAAAAGATGTTATGGTTGTTCTAACTAAAATTGCCTACTGTAACAAGCAACAAACAATGCTGAGAAAACTCGCAGGCCTTAAAAATTCTGTCTGCAGCCGCATGTGATCTGCGGGCCTGTAGTTTGACCACACTGTCTTAGTTTGTTTTTGTTCTTTCTGGATTCTTTTTGCGCAGTGGTTCCCAAAAAATTCACTGATTGCGTAACATTTGCCGGCCCTGTACGTTCACTACGTACCGCCTTGTTCCAGGAAAACTCAATTTTCCGAATATCATTCCATCGAAATTTTGGAAAACCGGAATTGACACACACGCGACATAAACAAAATTACTGTAAGAAACCATAAATAGCCATTTTTTCAAGCTAACAAGGAAAGGTGCACAAAAATTAAGGACATTATTAACAGAACCCGATAAGTAAAAAATATAGTTGTGAGTTTATTTTTTTGAAAAAGAAACAGAAAGTAGGCCTATTCGCGTGTCACCGTAGCAATTTGGGAACCACTGCTTTACGGTGTAAACGGGAGCTTACCACGAAAAGCTTACTCTCACATTTTTCCCACAAGCAGTCGTAACCCTTAGAACATTGGTTCTTTAAACTTTACAAACACGCCGAACTCTTACATAGTTTTCCAAGCTTTTGTCGAACCCCATTTTTTCCCAACACAACAGAAAGTAAAAATGGGTTACTGATATCAGATGACCTTTGTCGAACCCCTGAAACGGTTTCGTCGAACCCCAGGGGTTCGGTCGAACCCAGTTTAAGAACCACAGCTTAGAAGGTGAATGTATCTTCTTGGGAAATTTAAGCGAAGACTATCAATACATGATCGAAGCAAAACTACCTGTGTTGCAAAATCCACATTGACATTATCTATTTCTCGAAACAGGTGCTTGAGCAAGAGAGCTAAACTAAGTGAATGGGATCACATTACACATCATATTTTGGAGTACAATGATATATGAAATTGCTTCCACTTCAACTACCGTATAGACGTTTACAAGATGTGACTTGTTCTTCGTTACACCTGATAGAGCCGTGACAAGTGTCAACGCTTCTCAAATGGTTGGGTGCAGCCCACTGGTGGTCTGCAACGCACGCCAAAACGTTACTGTACAAAAAGCCAAAGCTTTTATCAACGCGTGTTGAATATTACAGATTGTTACTTTAAGCTTGAACAATAGGTTATTAGTCTTTTTTACCTTCTCTGTTCGTGGGGATGTACAGTATGTTGTTTATGGCTTGAATGTAACATTTCTACATTGTTTAATTTTGAACGTAGCGAATTCTTTTATCTTTTAGTGGGTCTCCAAAAAATTATGAGTCAAAGTAGTCCGCGAGTTGCACTGCTATACGAGCGTGAGAAGCACTGCTATATGAGAATGCATACAGTGGCTATTTGGGATTATGGTGCGAATTTACAGTAAAAAAATTCAAAACATTGGTATTAAAAAAAACAAATTTTTTTCTATATAGTGAAAAATATTTTTGCGATAAAAAAGACCAGTAATATTTAACAGCTTGAGGCCAAACATCGAAGCCCAAAAACCTATGCAGGCAAATATCATTATTATATTGGAGGGCTTCAAATATGTGTCTTCATTTTGCAAGCTGTACAAGCGATAGAAAACAATTGGTACTTCAGTGGAAAGTGCAGTATATTTGAGGAACTTCGCCGGTAGTTTGTGATTTTCTTGTGATAACCACTACCTTCGTGTTGCGTAGATGTTAAAGCGCCCGATTAACGTTTTATTGCACAAAACTATGTCTTCACACACCACGTTTAGACCTGCTTCGAACAGATGTGTGCAATGAACTGTGTTCGCCAGCGATAAACACTCTAACGCAAAACATTTGTAGGGAAGAGGGTGCATTTTTGCGTATACGTATATGTGTAGCTCCCAAAGCATGTTTTTTGCATATCGCAATGCGACGCTTTAAAAAGTTATAGAAAGTTAATGGACGGACGTCAACAAATCTGTTACACACTGTTTACATGAAATATATTTTTCAGGGCTTTCAAACCAGTGCAACTGCAAGCTTCTTAGTTCAACGCTACGGTGAGGTTTTGTTTAAACATCCAATCAAAAATTTGGTTGTCAATGGTTAAAAACACTTTTTTGAGCATTATGCAATTTATGCAGCTATCTAGCTTTGTTTTTTGTACAATGCTCGTCTTTATGCAACATCCTGCAGCTTTTAACTAAAAGCTAGATCGTTACGGACCGCAGATGATATCAAAATCTGCAACAAAAAGAAGTAAGAAATTTATTTTGCAGTTTTATGTCGTGTGCTTAGGTTGATATTTCATGTTCTTGGTTCGAATGGTGCACTTACCGTTGCAATTTCTTTTTCAGTTCTTCCGACGTTTCAAGTCCGCGTAGCACCCAGCAAATCTTTTATTCTCGTTAGCGATCAAAATATCGAAGGGACCATTTACGCCAACTACAGGTAACGGTGTGAGTGGCGCTTTCGCGTTCGTAAAAAGAATTACCTCGTTCACTGTTTTCCACATGATCAGTACCAGACGTGATCCAAAGAGTTACAACTACTAGAAACAACCACGGGACCTCCTGTAGTGGCGCCTGTTTACCAAAATTCCGCCCCATAAACTCAATGACCTTTTCCCATTTCTTTTTTTCCTGCAAATTTGGACGCCCTTCCCCCAAAACAAACATCAAGTCTACCACTGAGCAGTGCTCACAATCACAAGGTTTTAAACTTGAGTTGTTTTTCTTGAGGTTACCTGCAGCTACAGGAACAAAGATGTTGAACTTTTATCGAAAATCATAGCAAAACATCTGTCACCTCACAGCAATTCCGAACGATTAGCAGGCAGGGCTGTGGAGCCAGAATTCAAATTTCATGTTCCAGTTCTGGCTCCAGCTCAGGACATCTACAGTTTTTGACTCCAGGTCCAAAATGATTTGGTCGATTAAAAACTGAACACCATAGTATTATCTGTACAACTAGCTTGCCCCACAAACTAGGGCTGTGGAAACCGAACCCAAATTTCTGGCTCTGGCTTCGGATCTACCATCTAAAAGTTTGTGGCTCCTGCTCCAAAATTGCTTTGACTCCGGCTCCGCAGCCGGGTCTGAAGAAGGTTAAGTGGCATTAAAAAACATCTCTTTTGGGAAAAACTTTTCTCACATTCGAAATTATAGATCATTGGCAGGAGTGTGATTAAATCGGTTTTACTTTCGTTTTGAAGGGTAACATTTGGTTACTTTTACAGAAAGCGGCGGATTTTTTTAAAAAGCAAATTTGGGCAATGAGCTATTTCAAAATTTATGCAGTGATATCATTCATAGATTTTAATTGAGTTGTTTTGGGCCTGCATTTGATGTTTCTAATCTGATTATGGCCAACGTCAGGTTTTCCGGTGGAAGGCCCCTCCACAATTTATTTTTTCATATGAAAGTTTGAAGCGGAGAGCCAAATTTTAGTTTAACTTAAAGTTGTGATGATGTTAGATGCGGACAAATTTCAGTGAAAGTTGAATCATGTTGTGTAATCAATAACGATATGTTTTTTCCTTTGTTGAGCACAACATTCGATCCAACCCTTCAGCAGGGAGAGTTTGACATTTATCTTGACCTAATGTTCACATTTTGTCTGTAATTGAAATTACAAACATAATCTCAAAGAAAAGCAGTAGTTTTTAACCGGGGGAGGGACGTCAATAAATTTTCAGGGGGGCTCGAGCCCTTAAGCGCCATACAACATTGAAAGTTTGATCAATGAAGTTACCAAACAATACATTTGCTTTCAAAACTTGTTTATAGCCAAGGGGGCTTGAAACAAAGGACAAGTACTTAAGGGAAGTGTGGTAAAATAGGTTAAGAACCACTGGTCTAAAAGATGTGTCCAGTCAGCGATGAAAGTTACATATACGTAATTACTTTGGTAAACATGTGAAGAACGACTGTCGATGTTTTAATAAGATTTTACATTTTACATAGCTGCATTTCATCTAAGAACAGAACGTTTCCTTTTTATACGTGGTGTCTCGCAGTAGCGTAGCCAGCCCAAAATTTTGGGAGGGGCCAACTATTTTGACTTTAAGCGAGCAACAGCGTTAATTTGTTTGGAAAATCGCCTTTCAAACACAAAACGACAAGATATGCTAGAAATTTGGAGGGCATGACCCCTTGGCACCCCACTGGCTACGCCTATGGTGTCATGTCCAACGAAGAACAAGCATGATCAAATTTTCGCCATTGCCTTTAACGAATATCTGTCCGTGAGGGCCTTTTCAGACAGAAAAGGTTTTGAAGGATTAACATTTCAGGCAGGAAAGGTAGCGAGATTTTCAAATATTGTTAAAATAAGCAGTTTTTCTCGTACTGTTTTCGTTCGGAACTAATCAACAGATGAAAAATTATAGATGACGTCTGAAATATCCTCCTAAATGTTGAGCAGAAATCCCTTGCACTAATTTTCTTTTTGCGCGTTATAATCTGTATGTTGTATGTGCCTTAGGCAATTTTCAAAATTGCACGCAAGAAAAAAATTATCAGGTGAAAATACAAGCTGCACAATAATTTTACTGCGAAAACAATTTATTCGGTTACTTAATGAAATGATTTATTGAACACCCATAACTGACCCATTAATTGAAATGATGTTTTGCCAAAAATAATATGAGAAACGATTGCTTCCTGTCTGAAACAAAATTTTCGAATGGCACATTTTATTGTCTATCTCGTTTCACAGCAGCGTTGTTGAACACCCATGTAGTCGCTTGTGGAAGCCTTGAACGCGAAGGAGCTTTAAATACTACTTTAATCAGCTGTAGCACTTGATAAGTAGAACAGCAATTAAATCCGCTTTAAATGCAAACTAATCAAGTGCAGCATCATCTATTAGCTCCATTTCGATTATACTCGCTTTTTGTACTACTTTTGGGAGTGTCACGAGTGGTCTGCGGGCGCCCATGGCCATTTGTTTGCGCCGTTGGCCACGCTTTGGTAGTGACTGGTGGCGAAACTGTGGCAGAATCGCGCGTGAACCGTTTCCTTGCACTCACCCGTTAAGGTCGAGCACGAGGCTGGACAGGCCGCAAATACCGCTGTTCAATTCTTCGGCATGAACCGACCGGGAATTCGAAGGCGGCTTACCAGCTTTGGTGGCGTGTGCTCAACCAACTGTATCACCCAGCCGGTCAGCATCGCCGATAATTACTGTTAATACACTCTTAGCGCTCGTCTCAACACGGGCGCGGCGCTGAAATTCCCCACCAGCAATGGCGAGTAAGTTAAACAAATTTAGTGGTCTCAGTGTACATGAAGCAACGGACGGATGATGAAATTCATACTTGTTTAACAGACAACTTATTTCGCGCTGCTTCAGAGTCAGGAATTGCTGCTGATAAGAACCATTTTGTTTCTAATTTTCACAAAACCAGTAAATATGAAATTATCTCGATTGAAAACGGGTTGGCTGTTCTATTCTCCAATGCAAACTTCTTGGTTTTAATGAACATGGTTTTGTTTTTAATCAGCTACGGAAAACCTGTATTTGGAAATTACTTTCTATCAATGAAGCTGAAGAGAACACCTGAAAGTAAACCAGTGGAATTCTACACAAAACCAGGATCATATCAAAGAACTGTAGGTTTTGGTGATCGGCCGAGTTGCCGTTTTCAGCTTACTATTCCTCATGTTTGTTCAAAGGTTGTGTGCTTTCATGGCTGTAACGCTAACACCATGATTGTTTGCTCTCGCTCATAAAGTAACCAATGGCAGCGATCGGAACTCAGGTACCGTCTTTAATGATGCATTAAGAGGCCATTTTTTCGTGTCAAATTTTAGTTAATGGTACAGCACTCCACCTTCTTATGCACACCGTGAGTAAAATAATTTTGGACAAGCAATCACATGATGCTGCGGTACCCATCACCTCATAAATAAGAATTCATGCAACAGATGTAGAAAAAAAAACAAAAAATTGCTGGGGTTCCCCTGCTGAATATGGTTACTGCAATACCCAAAAGAGTGCTGCAGGAAATGACTTGTATTTCGTGGCGTTGAAAGCAGGTCATAATTTGTGGGTGATGCATTATGCAAATGATGCATTGGCAAAACCACTGCCAAGTCAGACGTCCCTTGTACAAAAACAATGGAGAGGAAGAAGCAACAGCTCAGTGGTGGACTGTCCCGTTCTGAATCGAATGGTTGGTTGTTCGATATACGGTAACTGAGTCAATCGCTGTTGCACTCCTTTGGCGAAGAGTATTTCACCTCTATCGTACCGAAAAAAGAGCGTTCGCCTCAAACGCATTGGTCAACCACCTAATTTTGCAACCTACAGCATAACATAATGAAAGAAGCCATCACAAAAATGAATAAGTTATAATTTAATGACATGTCGCTCTATTTCGGATTCAACGAGGTTCATCGCGCGTTGCTTGGTATTGATAATAGAAACATTTAGCTTATATGAAACTGTAACATAAAAATCTGATGTTGCTCTATCTGACGTTGAAGAAAGCAACAATCTGGTGTTAGTGAGACTGTCCCCAGTGGCAACACCGGAAACAGATATGAGTGAACTACATGCTTATCACTGCACACTATATAGTGGCCGTGGCGTAGCAAGAGACGATCACTGGGGGCTCCCGGCCGGCGGCAAATTGTTGATTAAAAATTAATTTTTCAGTGGGAGATTTTCAATAACAAGTGAACATTTTTTGTGTTTTTTCGATCCCCTAGAATGAGTAAACGGTTAAAGCTAAGTGCTGCGGCTTACCGCAGACTGAAAGCCACCAGGGTAGAAAATTTAACAAAATATGCCGGATTCACAGTTGCATATGTGAAGAAAGCAGAAAGAAAAGAACAGCAAATGACGAGAAAGGTGGCAAACGGGTAGAAAAACAAGACTCATTTCATTTTGTAAGCGTTGATGTTCAAGATGTTTCAATATTCCTTATATCTTTATTAAAGCACAAAACATGATCTTCTTTCACTTCAAATTCTTGTTAGAACATTTTAGGGGCGGAAAGGGCGGCACTTTTACGGTCGTCCCCGAGCGACACTTAGTCCTGCTACGCCACTGTCACTGCATGACCAGAACAGTGAACCTGTCTCTTGTGCAGTGCAAATGTCATACTGGCAAATAAACTATCAATGCAAGAATCAGACTTAAGCGAAATCAAAATCAGACTTAAGCGACTGACTTCAGGTTTTTTAAAAAGTTTTGGTTCTTTTTAGTAATTTCCAGGAGGGCAGATGCCCGTTCGAAATATTTTATGCGCGAGTGCTCTAATTTGCTGCTCTATCCGCTCGATCGTGTGGCTTCTTGGTGATAGTACGAACATCAGTTTTTCACGCCGAAGCAAAACTACTCGCCACAAAGAAATACCAAAAGCAGAGAGCGTGGCTTGACTGAAAATTTCATTCAACGAAGTTGTCGCCTGCTCCAGTCCACTCTTGTGAAAAACGAAATTAAAAAGGTATAGACAGTCTGACCGTCTGAAAACATCCTCTTTCGCATGACTATAGATGAAATATTATTTTATACCTGTGACGGCTTGATCAGCAGCCATAGGTGGCGCAATCGGCGAGCCGCATGGGCCTAGGCCCCCCGCTTTTAAATTTCGAATTTTCCAAAAGAGGTTTAAGTAACACAATTAGTATTGGGTCCATCGTTTAATGAAAAAAATGCAGAATTTCGGCAATATTATTATGATACATTATTTGTAAGTTGGCAAAGAATTTGGAAGAATTTCGTAAATGTTTGGCAGAATACACCGTGCACAATCTGGTTACCATGCTCGGGCTTGCTCTACCATGCGCCATTGGTGTCGTCGAACAGTGTTTCCAGATGGCGTAATAGTACACATGCTTGTGTGCAGGAAAATTTTCGTGACACACCATTGAAAACTTCTTGTAGTTTGGTGTAACTTTAAGCGTTTTAACGGCAATCTACACTGAGGAGTTGCCAGCAGTAGCCGCGCACGATTCTTTGTTTGTTTTATTGCGCCCAGGAGATGCCGTGCCGACCCGTGCACGAGCGCAAAATTACCCGACGCAACAAAACAAACAAAGAATCGTGCGCGGCTACTCCTGGCAACTCAGTGTAGATTGGCTTTAAGACCATTCTAAATAGTAAAAATTTTGCTGAATCTTATACGCAAAATGAAATATTTGACAAGTCAGTTCCAATGGTGTTTTTGTTTGCATTGGCAACACTAAATAGCTATATTTTGTTTTTGCATTGGCAACACAATTGGCATCTTTATAGACAACTTGCTACACATGTTCTGTCTTGTCATTGCATTCCGGTGTCTAATGCAGTTGTAGAATGAGTATTCAATCATGTTACTTCTGTGTTCTACATGTGGAAAAATTGTGATTTTGGATGTGTTTAAGACAGGTATCACTATTGTGTCATTTTTTGCCTGTTGTTTAAACTGTGTTGTTGGTGTTTTTAAGAGCTCAGTGGCGACTCCGGCACTCGGGCTACCTCGATTGCGATTTATATTGATGAATGCGAGCTTGCTTGCTTTGTATATTTGTACCACCACCCACGGTCCCACTTCACTAAGTCGTTAACTCGGGCTCTTTTTATTGCACCTTGTCACTGTTCATATATTTTCGTTCCATGTCTGGCCTTTCGCGTTCATTTTGCAGATGACTGCGCTTTACTCAGGCTCATCCGTTACAGCCCGAGCTGCCCTACGCAATTAAGTATTTTGAGGCTGAATGTTTCTTGAAGCAATGGATTTGTATAGAACACTTGAAGTCCAATCCAATGGACAGTTCCCATTTTGAGAAAAATTTCAAACGAATGATAAATTGTCCACTAAGTCGGACTATATGAATCAGCCTAGTATGCACTAAGCAGAGAACAAACTGGCGTTATCATTGCTCTGTGACGTGCGTTACTCAACAGCAGGAGCGGATCCAACCAGTAAGGTTAGGGGGTGCGATTTCAGTAATATTTGTTACTCGAGTCTCATTACGTGTTCACTACTGCAAAAGAGGTGAAGTATACTCAGGAGCGAATTTTCATTTTCAGGGCCCTAGGTTATTTTAAATTGGGGGCCCCTGTTGAAGGTTTGCGACGACTTATGTCATAAAAAGTAACACTACACGTGCTCGCTACATTCACTGAACAGTTGTTCCAATTCATAAATGTATTCCTTCATTCTGAATTTCCTCGATATCAGGAACCAGAGCCGTGCCAGCCGCCCTCCCCCAATTGGGGGACCACGCTGTTACAGGGGACCCAAAATTCAGAGTTAAACCCCTAAATTGAAATATGAAACACTAGAAATCAGTGAAGTTTTTGTCAATTCGTATCCTTTTCTGTCCTGTAATGTATTGACGGAGCAGTACCTAGCGCTGTGACTTGGAATAACATTACCTGATCGGTGCCGGCGATACCTTTAATCAAACCAGACGGCTGCCTAGGGTGCTAGGGTAAAGGGAGCCCCCAAAAAGAGCCAAGAAATATACAACTATGTGGTTCTGAAAGTTACGAACGTCCACCAAGTAAAAGTGAATGAACATGATGAAAGTGAATGGAACAAAATTCACGCAGTTTTTCAGGTTTACTGCATAGGGTCAGTACTTCTGTTATTAATTTCAAATTCATATATTGTTCATCTAATAAACTTTTTTAATGTACAAAAACTTCCTTATTTCAGCAATGTACAAGGTGATGGTATGTGGAGTAAGGATCTTTGTATAGAACGGATGAGCGCTTGAATGGATCTTGCCTAAGGCAGGGTTGCCAAGTCTAAAAAGACCTTTCAAGGTAGAAATATTTCAAAATACCGCTAGAATAAGACCAATTATATTGGCCGCTAGACCAATTATCCGCTAGAATCTCGCGGATTTAGGCCGCCAGACCAGTTATTTAGAAGCTATACACTACATCAGTGTTTTTCAACCTTTTTGCTGCAATGGAACCTTCCGCAAATGTTTGCGTTGTTCATGGAACCCTATACAATGATCCAAATGTCTATATCTCACTTTCTGTTATAAACCAGATGGGTAGAAATGTCGCATCTATGTTTTGTCATGAAATCATCAAAATTTGTGATTTCGTGCAGGAATCATTAATCGGTATTTTACAAGAAATTGAAATTCATGCTAAATTGCCAATAATTATTGGTAAATATAATTTATGCTGAATTTGGCGGAACCCCTGACAGCCACTCGCGGAACCCCGTTGAGAAACATTGCGCTACAGGATTAAAATCTGCTAGATCTAGCGGAAAATCCGCTTAATTGGCAACCCTGGCCTAGGGTGCTTACATGTCTATCAAGAACGTCTTGTTGACAGGGCCAGCAAGGCCTGCCCTGCTTACTTTATCAACTTCACTTCAATAATTTTAAGGTTACCATTTCTGTCATTTCCATTTCTTGATTTTCCTGGCCCTGCCGCTTTACCAGAGTGCCTTCATGTCGAAGACTTCACTAATTCATGTTTCGACCATCCAGTGTAGTTTGGTTAGGAACGCTGTCGAAACGCCAGCATTATTGGCGATGGTATACTGTTTGACCAATAAAATTTTGCTTTGAGGACGTATCACCTTTTTTAACCAAACAGATTCTACATGGCACTGAAGACTTTCTGGCATCGGTCCTGTCGAAATTGTGTTCGCAAATGGAACCAAAAAATGGTGGAATAAATAAACAAAATTAGGAAATTTTGTTGTGAAGGCCATTTGGCCTCGGGATCTGCCGTAATGCCGAAATATTTTTTAGAAATCACCATTGAGGGGCCCCTGTAATTTTAGAGAGGGCAGAGTTGGGCTGCTACGGCGCTCTCAGGAACAAAAACAGTCACAATGAAATTAACATAAAAGGCAGCGGTGAAGACACCTGACCACACTCCCATTAGTTATTTATTGAGTACCTCACTGGCCTCGTGCAATCTGAAAAATGGATTCAGGCGTTTTGTTCCACGCATTTACGTAACAATAACCAATTCTCAACGCCATGAAAAGAGAATGCTCAACGTCATTAACTTCAAACCTTCGCGCTCATTCTTCTGTAGCGGCATAATAAAAAACGTGCGTTGAACCAAAACAAAAATACAAATATATGCTTAGAGAAATACTGGATATCGTCCTTACTCCCCAAATTTTGGGCCCCCCGAAATTGGGGCCCCTATTTTTAAGCCTATTTAGCCTAATTGTAATTCCGCGCCTGAGTACACTTCACAACACTGCTGTGACAAAACGGTGGAGGCAAATGGCTTTATAACGCGAATGCTGTTTTCCGATTTATGCAAAATCATGGTGAATAAAGCAATATTCGCAGGTTTTAGGGTGGCGATCGCCCCAATCGCCCCCCTGGATACGCCCGTGCTCGACAGTGGAGAAGTTATAATGAAAACGTCTCACTTAATGTTACATAACTAACTTCACAGAGCAACGATAGTGCCAGCAAGAATGAAAGCAAATGGCAATTTGAGTGACGCAAGCCTCGAACGGTTTTATTCAGTCAGTATAAATCAGGGTCTCAAACTCAAATTGCTCTGTGGGCCAGTGCCGGATTAAGGCAGCGCGGGGCCCCAAGTTAAGAAACACCTCAACACCTGTTGAAACAGTGTGGACAAGGCATCCGTACTACTAGTTTTATTCTCTGCATGCTCTCTCCAGTTCGCATCGTGAAATGACAGTCTGAGTGTATCGTGCTGACCGCCAGTGTTACCAGATGGTTGTGACCTAAATCTGCTAAATGGTATCACAAAAAACTGCTAGATTCTGCTAAAAGTCTTGTCACAAATTTTCAGCTAAAATCTGCTTAAAGCAGTGAAGTTCTGTTAAGAAATATGTTATTTTCAAGGTGATTAAACGAAACCTATAAATAAAGTTATGCAATGTATTAATTTTTCGTCTTGCACTCGCTCTCAGTGAGCATGGTCTGAAGATGCCCATCTTGACCACCACACTTTTCGGCCCACAGTTTTCTTTCAGTCAACATTTTGAGCAACGCAACTGCAGCTTACCTCGTCTTTTGTACGACACACAGTTCTTGACGATCTCTTTCATATGGTTGCATGTTTTTATACAGTAGGTAGAACAATGCTCAGCGATAAACAATCTGAGCATAGCTTTAGCCCTACAACTTTCTGAGTCTGGTTTTTGTAACTTAAAACTTTGTGTTACATTTGGGGCATGCAAGAGGTACTTTAGTTTTATCTGAGTGCTTTTGCTACCAGTTATGTCTTTCAAGCTCACAGTGTTTCGCTATGATTGCATTATTGCAAACTTGGCCGGCCGGTATGATACACTGCACAAAAGCCGATCCAGGTTCACAGTTATGGTGTCACGCGACGATGAGCTTGCAGTGCATTCATTTCCCCTCCTTTGCCTGCAGAGGCAGGTTGCGAAAGTTGCGAGCGGGTTGTCCTGCTGTTAGTGTTTACTGCGTAAGAATAACATGGCAACAAATCTTCAAAATTTCACTTCATGTTGCGGTAGCAGGCGTTTTGTTGCATGGTACTGTTGAACGCAAACATCTTGGCAGGTAATGCAGCGTGACAGTGACTGCTGATAAGGGGTAAGCCACGTACATTTATACTGTGTAAAAAGTATGAGTGAATCTTTAGCAGTGCTCCCGCAAGCTTGAAAAATCCATTGTTAATGCAAGTGTAAAAAATGTGCTTGAGTGTCAAGCAACACTTAGCCTACGGAGGCTTCCTTTCACGCAGTATAAAACTTTGCGGTTTGTTAGAATACGTCTATGCAGGCTTGCGGGAAAAGGCCTATGTCTTAATGGTTAAGGCTTATTTCTGACACCTGAGCGAATACTGAGTGAAAAGCTGTATTTACTTCGGCGAATTTTCATAATTCATCTGCTCAGTTTTTTAAATTGTTAAGGCTTGATTCTGACATCTGAGTGAATAGCTGGATTTGCTGTGGCGAGTTTTCATAATTCATCTGCTCAATTTTGTACAGCCTGCGTGGTGTTCTAATTATAGTAAGTTTTCCGTAGTCGTGTCAGGATACAGGTCTACTTGTCCCGTTGTTCGGTTTGTGTATGAGCGTTCACCGTGAAAAAATTAGCAAAGACAAGCAACGTTTTATTGATCGCTTTGGACAAGATCCCAGACTTTGCAGCTCTTGTTTCTAAGTGACGCTGAAAAGTTTTGCACCAGATTCTGAAACCAAGGTGGAAGGACCGGGCAATTACCCCCTAAAATTTCAAAAACATGTTCAGCTGTTAGGTAGCCTATACAGCATCAAGCTACAATCATATTGCCTCCCCACGAAAATATCAGCTAGGTGCGGCCCTGCTTATTAATTCGTTGAAAACCATGGCAATGCTTATGACCAGTGTTCCTTCCAAGAAAATTCTACACTGAGCAAATGGTTGCTTTGTTGCGCACAAAGCGCATGCAATTGCGCAACCATGCATACACAACCTGTGAAGCGTTCAAAGGGCTGTGCGATATATATACATATATATACCGTAGTAAATTTACAATGTTGGAAGTGCGCGAGAATGAAATAGCACTGCGGAAATGTCTGGTGGTGCTGCGCACCTCGAAGGAAACACTGCTAATTGCTTACTTGAAAAGAAGTACCCTGCGTTGAAAATCTGCAGATTGCCTACTGTGTAAACTATCGTTATATACCTGGCAATTGCTGCCAACGAAGCGTATTTTTGTGTTTGTTATCGTCACATGGTGTATTTTCTTCGTGACGTAGAAAGGGTAAAGCGTTTTGTGAACGTCCATTTGCATTGTATCATCAGCAACTTGAAATTGATAAGCAAAATTTTGACGTTGCCCCCTCTGGAAAAATTTCCGCGAACGCCCATGCTTATATATAATGTAATAAATAAGATGTATTGCAGAAGACCACAGGGCCCTAAAAAACGCGGGGCCCGTAGCAATTGCTACATTTGCTACCATTGTTACTCCGGCACTGCTGTGGGCCACATGCGGATTTATAAGGTAACCCGCGGGCCGCATTATGACGCTGACGCAACGATGGCGGTACTTGAACATACTAGTGCAGTGTTCCCAAGTGGGCGGTACCGCCCCCCTGGGGGCGGTGAGAAACTCTAGGGGGGGCGGTGAAGCAGAAATGGGCGATGGGGGGCGATAGGAGACCCGGTTAATAATTACATTTGTTGTCTTACTAACTTTGAGTGACCAAATGTCATGAAAAGCAGTATCATCAGAAAACATGTATGCATATAATTTGTAAACAAAAACTTTGCGTTTTGGAAACAAAACAGAGGTGAAATGCTAGGAGATAAATTAATGAACTGCGCTTACCATGACTAAAGGTAAGCTGCACAGTAAAACTGTCCTCCTCTATAATGAAATGATTATGATTGGAATTTTCGTCAGCTGTACTTCT